>Ga0326727_10000456_pt1:0-162500 | contig 168599 bp, 151 predicted proteins | sample MB2enrmetagenome_FD_207643 | JGI IMG/M metagenome (GOLD analysis project Ga0326727, IMG submission 207643) | Lab enriched peat soil microbial communities from McLean, Ithaca, NY, United States - MB29MY | ecosystem: Environmental > Terrestrial > Soil > Wetlands > Peat | place: USA... | reverse complement strand
GTCGATAAAGGTGAAATCCCGCTTCAACCGGCCATTTTCGTACAGCGTCACCGGCTTTCCGGCCATGATCGCCTCGGCAAAGCCGAAATAAGCCATGTCCGGCCGGCCCCACGGCCCGTACACGGTGAAGAATCGCAACCCGGTCTGCTTCAGCCCGAAAAGATGCGTGTAAGAGGCGCTCATCAGCTCATCCGCCCGCTTCGTGGCGGCGTAGAGCGAGGACGGCCGATCCGCCCGCTCGCTCTCCGCATAGGGCAACACCGAGCCGGTGCCATAAACCGAGGACGAACTGGCGTAGATCAGGTGCTTCACACTCTTGGTGTGCCGCGCCAGTTCCAGTAGCGAGAGGTGGCCAGTGAGATTCGACGCCGCATAGGCGAACGGGTTCTCGAGCGAGTAGCGCACCCCGGCCTGCGCCGCGACATGCACGATCGCCTCCACCCCGTCCCCCAGGCGCAGCACCGAGTCGTGGTCAGCAATGTCGAGCTTGTGGAAAGTGAACCCCTTGCCCAGCCTCGCCAGCCGAGCGTGCTTCAGCTGCACGTCATAATACGGGTTGAGGTCATCGCCCCCCACCACTTCGATGCCCCTGGCCAGCAGCGCCTGCGCCACATGGTAGCCGATAAACCCGGCCGCGCCGGTGACCAAAACGCGCATCAGCCTACCAGCCTGTCTTCGAGCAGCGTCAGAATCGCATGGCCCAGGGTGATGTGGCATTCCTGCACCCGGGCGGTTTCCGTCTCCGGCACCACAATCGCCAAGTCGCACAACGGCAGCGCCGGCCCGCCATCGCCCCCCAACAGCCCGACGCTCACAATTCCCATCTCCCGTGCCGCGCGCAAGGCGCCCAGCACATTGGCCGACTTGCCGGAGGTGGTGATGCCGAAAAGCACATCCCCTGCCCGCCCCAACCCTTGCAACGGGCGGGCGAACATCTCATCGACGCCAAAATCATTCACCGCCGCGGTCACGGCCGAGGTATCCATCGCCAAAGTGATCGCCGGCCAACTCTGGCGCGCCACCCCCCCGCGCAAGCGGATGACCAGCTCGGTCGCCAGATGCTGTGCATCCGCCGCCGAGCCGCCATTGCCACAAAAAATAAGCTTATTCCCAGCCCGGATCGCCTTTTCACAGACATCCACCACGGCCAGCGCCGGGGCAGCGTTCTCGGCCAGCATTAGCTTCAATTCCGCCGAGCGCCGCAGCATCGCCGCATAGCGCCCAGCCTCCGTGTCTTGCATCGAAATGGTCAACTCCCGCCCCTGTTTCGCGGGGACTTATACGTCAGCGCGCCGCTACTCGGCCACCCAGCCGCCATCCATCGAGAGCGGCGCCCCAGTGATGGTCTCCGCCCCGTCCGAGCACAAAAACACGGTCAGCGCGCCGAGATGCTCCGGCGTGGAGAATTTCAGCATTGGCTGCTTCTCGGCGAGGAGCGCCCTTTTCTCCTCATCCACCGTCGTGCCCTTCTCCGCCGCACGGTCCTCAAGTTGCTTCTGCACCAGAGGGGTGAGTACCCACCCAGGGCAGATGGCATTCACGGTGACGCCGCTATTGGCCAACTCGATCGCCGCCACCTTGGTCGCGCCGAGCACGCCATGCTTGGCCGCCACATAGGCCACCTTGTTGGCGCTCGCCACCAGCCCATGCGCCGAGGCGATGTTGATGATCCGCCCCCAGCCCTTGGCCTTCATGCCAGGTATGGCGGCCTTCATGCCATGGAACACGGCGGAGAGGTTGATGGCGATGATCGCATCCCATTTCGCGTCCGGGAATTCCTCGACCGGCGCCACGAACTGGATGCCGGCATTGTTCACCAGGATATCCAGGCCGCCGAGCGTCGCGTGCGTCTTGGCCACCAACTCGGCCACGCCTTCCGCCTTGCTCAGATCCGCGCCGTCATATGCAACCTTCACGGAAAATTCTTGCGCCAGACCGGCGCGGAGCGCCTCGATCTCGCCCGGATCGCCAAATCCATTCAGCATCACATCCGCGCCCTCCGCCGCCAGTGCCCGGGCAATGCCCAAGCCAATGCCGCTGGTCGAGCCGGTAACCAGAGCCACCTTGCCTTTTAACGCCATCTCGAACACCCTCCGTCTGCACTGAAGGGAGAGCATCACGCGCCCCTGGCCGCGTCAAGCACGCCGGGGCGTTCTCTCCCGCAGCTTATATGAAGTACAACCAGGTACAACGCGAAGGATTTTTTGGCTCATGGACATGTTGACCAGCCCGCGACACCCGGATCAAAAGTCCCTCCCCCCCATGCCGAAAGTTTCGCGCCCCAAAGGGTGCGAGGGTGTCGGCCTTGTCCTGCAAGGGGGCGGCGCGCTCGGCGCCTATCAGGCCGGGGTGTACCAGGCGCTGCACGAGGCCGGGCTGGAGCCCGACTGGGTGGCGGGCGTGTCCATCGGCGCGATCAATTCGGCCATCATCGCCGGCAACGCCCCGGAGCACCGCGTCGCGAAGCTGGAGAAATTCTGGCTCGATATCACGGCACGCGACCCCTATACCGTCTGGCCCGAGGGCGATTACGCCCGAATGCTGCGCAACATGGTCTCGGCCATGAACGGCTTGCTGTTCGGCCAGCCCGGCTTCTTCCGTCCCCGCCCCTTCTCCGGCTTCTTCGCGCCGCGCGGCTCCCGTGCCGCCACCGCGCTGTACGACACCGCCCCCCTGCACCGGACGCTGGAAAACCTCGTCGATTTCGACCTCATCAATGACGGCCCGGTGCGCTTCGCGGTCGGGGCGGTGAATGTCGCCACCGCCAACTTCCAGTATTTCGACAATCACGAGACCGAAATCGGCCCCGAGCACATCATGGCCTCAGGCGCCCTGCCCCCCGGCCTGCCGATGATCCGCATCGGCCGCCACCGCTACTGGGATGGCGGGCTGGTCTCCAACACCCCGCTGCAGCACCTGCTCGACCATATTGGCGGGCGCAACATGCTGGTCTTTCAGGTGGACCTCTTCTCGGCCCAGGGCGAGATCCCGCGCGACATGCCGGACGTCCTGGCGCGCATGAAGGACATCCAGTACTCCTCGCGCACCCGCACCACCACCGACCATTTCCTGCAGACCCACCGGCTGCAGCAGGCCCTGCGCGAGGCGCTCCACATGGTACCGCCCGAAAAGCTCACCGAGGCCCAGCGCGAGATGAAGGCCGAACTCGAGCGCCTGCCTGAAATCAACATCATGCAGCTGATTTACCAGCAGAAGGCCTACGAGGGCGACGCCAAGGATTACGAGTTCAGCCGCATCTCGATGAAGGAGCACTGGCGCGCCGGCTATTACGACACGCGCAACACCCTGGCGCATCGCGACTGGTTCACCTTCAAGGGCGAGGCCGGCATCAACTCGTACGACATCCACCGCATGGGCGAGTGAGGGGCTGCTCCACAAGTCTACTCCGGCGGCCACCTAGCCGCGTTTTTCTGCGCTCCGGTGCTCACGTACCTCAAGTACGCTCCGCTCCGGTGCTCGAAAACCACGGCTATCCGCCTCGCCAGAGCGACTTCTGAAGCAGCCCCTGCCCCCTCCCCTTGCGTCCGGCGCGGCGGGCATGGCAACCAAGGCGCCCGTCAACCCCGGAGCCGGAACACCTTGAGCGACTTATTCGAGAGCGGTGCGAGCAAAGACTACGGCGCGAAGGACATCGAGGTCCTCGAAGGCCTGGAGCCCGTCCGTCGCCGCCCGGGCATGTATATCGGCGGCACGGACGAGACCGCCCTGCACCACCTGGCCGCGGAAATCCTGGACAACTCCATGGACGAGGCCGTGGCCGGCCATGCCAGCGTTATCGAGATGACGCTCGAGCCCAACAACAAGCTCACCATCCGGGACAATGGCCGCGGCGTCCCCATAGACCCGCACCCGAAATTCCCCGGAAAATCCGCCCTTGAGGTCATCTTCACCACGCTGCACTCGGGCGGCAAGTTCTCCGGCAAGGCCTATGCCACCTCGGGCGGCCTGCACGGCGTCGGCTCCTCGGTGGTCAACGCGCTGTCCACCAGCTTCACGGCCGAGGTCGCGCGGGACAAGAAACTCTACCGCCAGGACTACGCCCGCGGCATCCCGCAGACGAAGCTTGTCGAGGTTGGCCCGGTCCAAAACCGCCGCGGCACCTCCATCAGCTTCATCCCCGATACCGAGATTTTCGGCCCGCTGAAATTCTCTCCGGCGCGGTTGTATAAGCTTTGCCGCTCCAAGGCCTATCTGTTCCGTGGCGTGCGCATCCGCTGGTCCTGCGACCCCTCGCTGATCAAGCCCGATTCGGACATCCCGGCCCAGGCCGAGCTGCACTTCCCCGGCGGCTTGCGCGATTCTCTGGCGGCCGAGCTGGGCGACACAGCCCTCGTCCTGCCGGAGATCTGGGCCGGCGAGGCCAAGTTCGCGCCCATCAACGGCCAGGAGCAGGGCAAGCTGGAATGGGCGCTCGCCTGGGTGGAGCAGGGCGACTCCAGCATCGACACCTATTGCAACACCGTCCCCACCCCGCTCGGCGGCACGCACGAGGCCGGGTTCCGCGCCGCCCTCCTGAAAGGCCTGCGCGCCTGGGCCGAGACCCGTGGCAACAAGCGCGGCGCCGCCATCATCGCCGAGGACGTGCTGGGCTCTCTGCGCGCCAAACTCTCGCTGTTCATCCGCGAGCCGCAATTCCAGGGCCAGACAAAGGAAAAGCTGACGACGGCAGAGGCCACGCGCCTCACCGAAACCTCGCTGCGCGACCGTTTCGACCATTTCCTGGCGGGCGACCCGGGCAATGCGGACAACCTGCTGGCCTTTGTCATCGACCGTGCGGAAGACCGCCTGCGCCGCAAGGAACAGAAGGACACGCCGCGCAAATCGGCCACGCGCCGCCTGCGCCTGCCCGGCAAGCTTGCCGATTGCGCCACGGAAAATGCCGAGGGTACGGAAATCTTCCTGGTCGAGGGCGATAGCGCCGGCGGTTCCGCCAAGCAGGCGCGCAACCGCAACACCCAGGCGATTCTGCCGCTCAAGGGCAAAATCCTCAACGTCGCCTCCGCCTCCGGCGAAAAGCTTAAGCAGAACCAGGAGTTGAAGGACCTCATCGAGGCCCTGGGCTGCGGTACCGGCTCAGGCTTCAACCGCGCCAATCTGCGCTATGAGCGCATCATCATCATGACGGACGCGGACGTGGACGGCGCGCATATCGCCTCGCTGCTGATGACTTTTTTCTACCGCGAGCTGCCGGAACTCATCCGCCACGGCCATGTGTATCTGGCGCAGCCGCCGCTCTATCGAATCGTGCAAGGCGCCAAGAGCATCTACGCCATGGACGACGCGCACCGCGAAAAACTGGTAAAAACCTTCAAGCCCGGCGCGAAGCTGGAGATCAGCCGCTTCAAAGGCCTCGGCGAAATGCCGCCCGCGGTGCTAAAGGAAACCACCATGGACCCGGCGAAACGCACGCTGCTGCGCATCATGGCCTCGCCTGAAACCCGTGCTGCAACCTCCGACCTGGTCGAGCAGCTGATGGGCAAGCGACCCGAGTTGCGCTTTCAATTCATCCAGGAGAATGCAGGCAAAGTCGAAGAGCTCGACGTCTAACACCGCCGTCATTGCGAGCGCAGCGAAGCAATCCATCTTTATGCTCAGCGCCAAGGTTACGCTCGTGGTCCCTCGACAAAATACCAAGCGTAGCAACGGGCAAGATTTGATGGAATGCCAGGAGCCGCTTTAATGATACCCTTTTCAATGTCGTACTCTTCATCAAGAGGCACGGCACCAGCGTCCATCGTTACATAAGAGCCAGAAAACGGATCACCTTTGTAGAAGAGAAACGGTTCATCTGTTACATAATCTTCAACATATAAAATGGTCCAGCCGCGACTGCGGAATATTTTCAAAAAATCAACCGTCGGCACACGTTCTGTATCATGCATTTGCGACAGGAGCATGTTCAATCGCTTTATAACAATTGGCGTCCAAGTCTTTTCTTCCTGGCTGGAGAGGCTCTGATCTATGCCATCGCAAGGCGTCGCTGCGCGCCCAACGGTCGCTATCGATATAAACGCCAGTGCCCAGACCAACCGCTTAAACCAAACCATCTCTACGCCCCCTAAAATTCACCTCATAAACCACCGCATCCGTATCAAACCTTGCCTCGTGCCACGCACCGGGATCAAAATGCACCACAATACCCGGCCGCAGTAGAATCTCCCCACCCTCCCACAGCAGCACACCTTCCCCTTCCGCCACCATGAAGAACTGCTCGAACTCGTGCGAATGCCGCGCCGCAACATACCCGGCCCTCACCGCCACGCGCTTGAAGTCCCCCGCCTGTCCCGGGATCAGCCTGCGGTCGGCCTTCGCATCGCCGTAAGGCGCCACCTCATCCCAATGAAACTGCGCTACATTCCCCACCCATCCCTCCAGCCACAAAAAAACGGCTCCGAGTCGCCCCGGAGCCGTTTCGCATAGTCCACTGCCGACTAAGCTTAGACCAGCTTCTTCAGCGTGGGGGAGGCCTTGAAGCGCACGGTCTTGCCGGCCTTCACCTTGATCTCCTCGCCGGTGCGCGGGTTCACGCCCTTGCGGGCCTTGGTCTTGCGGACGGTGAAGGTGCCGAAGCTCGGCAGCGTGAACTTGCCGTTCTTCTTCATCTCCTTGACGATCGCCTCGATCAGGTCGGTCGCCGTGCGATTCGCAGCAACGCCGGTAATCTCGGCGGAGTTTTGGATAACTTCAGCAATAAACGCCTTAGACATATTTTAAAGCCTCTTTCCCGTTTCGCGGCCTGGCTGGTCTGTTTTCGCCAAACCGCTGTTCCTACCAGTCAAAACGCTCCAGGCGCGACTGCGAACAGCCAGGCGCGTTGGCTAAAATCTAGCCTGCACCTAGAAAAAACACCAGAGCATTGCGCCCCGGCACGTTAAAAATATTAGCGCTCTGCTAGAAGAATGGTGCCCAGGGGCGGAATCGAACCACCGACACTGCGATTTTCAGTCGCATGCTCTACCAACTGAGCTACCTGGGCACTTGGGTAGCGGGGTGCCTATACCAGGCTGCCCCCTGTTGCAAGCCCGCTGGTGCTGTCACTGGGAATTGAACCCAGGACCTCTTCATTACCAATGAAGTGCTCTACCCCTGAGCTATGACAGCGCGCGGTCCGGGCCGTATATCCAACCACGCGCCCGGATGCAACAGGCCTTGACGCATTACCGTGTCCGAGGCTTGAACATCCCGCATGAAGGCTCCGCAGAATCCTCCCAAGCCAAGCCCGGCCGAGGCCGCCCGGGCCGCGCGCGAGGCTGCCGAGGCCGCCGCCCTGCGCGCGAATCTTCAGCGCCGCAAGGCCCAGGCGCGCGCCGCCGCCACCCCCGCACCGGAGAAGGACAACGACAAATGCCGGTAATGCCCGACCACTGGATCCGCGCCCAAGCCCTTGAGGCCGGCATGATCTCCCCCTTCGTCGAGGCGCAGAAGCGCGACGGCGTAGTTTCCTATGGCCTCTCCTCTTATGGCTACGACGCCCGCTGCGCCGACCATTTCAAGATTTTCACCAATGTCGATTCGGCGGTGGTGGACCCCAAAGCCTTCAACCCGGCCAGCTTCGTGGACCGCACAGGCCCGGTCTGCATCATCCCGCCCAACAGCTTCGCTCTTACCCATACGGTCGAATATTTCCGCATACCCAGAGATGTGCTGGTCATCTGCCTGGGCAAATCCACCTATGCGCGCTGCGGCATCATCGTGAACGTCACCCCGCTTGAGCCTGAATGGGAGGGCCAGGTGACCATCGAGATCTCCAACACCACGCCGCTCCCGGCCAAGATCTACGCCGGCGAGGGCATCTGCCAGTTCCTGTTCCTCAAGGGCGAAAGTCCGTGTGAGGTCTCGTACGCCGACAAATCGGGCAAATATATGGGCCAGCGCGGCGTCTCGCTGCCAAGAATGTGATGGACATCACATTCTTGGGTCGGTTGGCGATCAATTTCATGGCCCGGTTGAACCGGGCCATATCGATCTAGGATGTAAAACTCATGGACTCAATTCGTATCACCGGCGGCGTGCCGCTTTCCGGCACCATCGCCATTTCGGGCGCCAAGAACGCGGCCCTGCCGCTGATGACCTGCGGCCTGCTCACCGACGAGCGCCTCACCCTCACCAACGCCGCCCGCCTCGCGGACCTGCAGACCATGGCCGAACTGCTGCGCCAGCACGGCATCGCTGTGGAATGGAACGGGCGCAGCATCGCGCTCGGCGGGCGCATTACCAATACCGAGGCTCCGTACGACATCGTGCGCAAGATGCGCGCCTCGATCCTCGTGCTCGGCCCGCTGCTCGCCCGAGTCGGCGAGGCCCGGGTCTCCCTGCCCGGCGGCTGCGCCATCGGCACCCGCCCGGTGGATCTGCACCTGAAGGGGCTGGAAGCCATGGGCGCGAAGATTAAGCTCGATGGCGGCTATATCGACGCCTCCGCCCCCCAGGGGCTGAAGGGCGCGACCATCGTGTTCCCCTTCGTCTCCGTCGGCGCCACCGAGAACCTGCTCATGGCGGCCTCCCTGGCCGATGGTGCGACCACGCTGAAGAACGCCGCCCGCGAGCCGGAAATCTCGGATCTCGCGCATTGCCTCATCGCCATGGGCGCGAAGATCGAGGGCGTCGGCACCGACACGCTGGTGGTCGAGGGCGTGAAATCCCTGCACGGCGCGGAACATGCCATCCTGCCGGACCGCATCGAAACCGGCACCTATGCCTGCGCCGCGGCCATCACCGGCGGCAATCTGTTCCTGGAGAATGCCCGGGCGGCGGATCTCGGCGCGGTGCTCACCTCCCTGCGCGAGGCCGGAATCGTCATAACCGAGGAAGAAAACGGCTTTAGTGTCGCCCGAGCGAACGGGCTACACGGCGTGGACGTGATGACCGAACCCTTCCCCGGCTTCCCCACGGATATGCAGGCGCAGTTCATGGCGCTTATGGCCGTGGCGGAAGGCGCGTCGATGATCACCGAAACCATCTTCGAAAATCGATTCATGCATGTGCCGGAACTCAACCGCATGGGCGCGCGCATCAACGTGCACGGCTCCTCCGCCATCATCCGGGGCGTGAAGCATCTCTCCGGCGCCCCGGTCATGGCCACCGATCTGCGCGCCTCCTTCTCCCTGGTGCTCGCCGGGCTGGCGGCTCAGGGCGAAACCACCATCTCCCGCGTCTATCATCTCGACCGTGGCTACGAAGCAGTGGAGCAAAAGCTCGCCGCCTGTGGCGCGAGGATTGAACGGGTGGCGTGACCACACCACATTCCTGGGCATGGACGAGTTCAATCTGGAGCGTTTCGTCTCTGCCCAGGCGCCGGTCTATGCCGCCGTGCAGCAGGAGCTTGCCGCCGGGTATAAGCGCACGCACTGGATGTGGTTCATCTTTCCGCAGATCGCAGGGCTTGGCTTCTCAGCCATGTCAAAGCGTTACGCTATTTCCGGGCTGGACGAGGCCCGGGCCTATCTCGCCCACCCGGCGCTGGGGCCACGCTTAAAAGAGTGCATCAGCCTCGCCATGAACTCCGGCCATGCGGCGCTCGACGTTTTCGGCCCCACCGACGCGCAGAAGCTCCATTCCAGCCTCACCCTGTTCGCCTCTGCCGGGAAGGACCCGCTCTTCATCCAGGCGCTGGAACATTTTTTCGGCGGCGAGTGGGATGAGGCAACGCTGACGCAACTCGAAACCTAACCGCGCCACTCCATGTTCACCACCTCCACCGGCAGCCCGCCGCACGGGTGCGTGTATAGCGCCCTTCCGGTCTCGACGAAGCCGCAGCGCGCATAGAACGGCGCGGCATTCAGAGTCGCCTCCAGCCGCACCAGCCCATCCAGCCGCGCCGCCGCCACGCCAATCTCCTGCAGCCGTCTTCCCAGCCCCATCCCGGCCACCTCCGGCAGCACGAACAACCGGGTCAGCACCCCAGGCGCGGTATCTACAAAGCCGAGAATAATCCCGCCCGCCGTGGCCACCCGCACATTGCCGCCGGCGATCACCGCCTCGTAATGCGCCGCATCCCGGCCATCCATCCAGGCGGCAATCTGCGCAGGCGCATAATGCCCCGCCGCCAGGGCGCGTATCGCCGCCGCTGTCACGTCGTAGAGTGCCTGCCCCTCGCCCGCCCGCGCCGGGCGGATGACAGGGTTCACCTGCTCAGCTCGACGATCTTGATCCGCTTGCCCTGGGTCGAGAGCGCAATCTCACCCCGGATCAGTCGCAGCGCATCCTCGCCGAACATCTCCCGCCGCCAGCCTTCCAGGATCGGGTTCGGCGTATTCTCGTCCAGAGCCAGCGCCTCGATCTCCTCGCCGCTCGCCACCAGCCTTGCCGCCACGTTGTTCTGCTCGGCCGCCGCATTCAGCAGCACTTTCAGCAGCGCCACCAGCGCGGGCGAGGCGCGCGGCGTATCGCGCGGGCGCTCAACCTTCGGCAGATCCGCCTCGCCCAACGCCTTGGCCTCGGCAATCGCCGCCAGCAGGGACACACCGGACTTGCCATTGGCGAAGCCGGCGGAAATCCCGCGCGCCCGCGTCAGCTCCTCGGCGTTCTCCGGCGCCAGAGCGGCAACCTCGGGGATCTGCTCATCCTTCAGCAGCCGTCCGCGCGGAATATTTATCCGCTGCGCCTCGCGCTCGCGCCACGCGGCGATGGCCTGCACGAGAGCCAGCTGACGGCGGTTATTGGTGCGCAGCTTGAGGCGCTCCCAGGCTTTCACCGGGTCCACCCGGTACGTGTTGGGGTCCGCCAGCACTTCCATCTCCTGGCCCACCCAGTCCATCCGCCCTTCCACGCGCAGCCTGGCGGAGAGCTTCTCATACACTGTGCGCAGATGCGTCACGTCGGCAGCGGCGTAGTCGATCTGCGCCTTGGTCAGCGGCCGGGCCGACCAGTCCGAGAAGCGGTGAGTCTTATCTATATGCCCCCCGGTCAGGGACTGCACGAGCGAGTCATACCCCACCTGGTCGCCAAACCCGGCCACCATCGCCGCCACCTGGGTATCGAACAGGTTCTGCGGCACAGCCCCGAACAGCAGCAGGAAGATTTCCACATCCTGGCGGCAGGCATGGAACACCTTCACCACATCCGGCTTTGCCAGCAGCTCGCCCAGCGGGGCCAAGTCTATGCCCTTGGCCATCGCGTCCACCACAGCGACATCCCCAGTCCCGGCCAGCTGCACCAGGCACAGCTCCGGGTAATAGGTCTTCTCCCGCATGAACTCGGTGTCCACCGTGATGAACTCTTCGCCCGCGAGGCGTTCGCACAGCGCGGCCAGGGCTTCGGTGGTGGTGATAAAATCGGTCTGTGTGTCGCTCATATAGCCACCCTTACCGCTCTCCCCGCTTGACAGGAAAGAGGGCGCGGTTTCTTTGCCCGCCATGGAACAGATTCACGCCTATCGCTCTCATGATTGCGCTGCCCTGCGCAGCTCCGACATCGGCAAAACCGCCCGCCTTTCCGGCTGGGTACACGCCAAGCGTGACCATGGCGGCCTGCTGTTCATCGATTTGCGCGACCATTTCGGCCTGACGCAATGCGTGTTCGCCGCCGGCACCCCGGCTTTCGCCGCGGCCGAGCATGTGCGTGTCGAGTCGGTCATCACCGTCACCGGCAACGTGGTGGAGCGCGCTCCCGGCACCACCAACCCCAAGCTCCCCACCGGCGAGATCGAGCTGCGCGTGGAGACGCTGGAAGTCCAGGGCCCGGCTGACGTGCTGCCCATCCAGGTGGCGGGCAACGAGAACTACCCGGACGAGCTGCGCCTGAAATACCGCTTCCTCGATTTGCGCCGCGAGCAGGTGCACAAGAACATCATGCTCCGAGCGGGCGTCATCGCCTCCTTTCGCCGCCGCATGATCGAGGCCGGGTTCACCGAGTTCCAGACCCCAATCCTCACCGCCTCTTCCCCCGAGGGTGCGCGCGACTTCCTCGTTCCCGCCCGCAACCATCCGGGCAAGTTCTACGCCCTGCCGCAGGCCCCGCAGCAGTTCAAGCAGCTGCTCATGGTCGCCGGGTTCGACCGCTACTTCCAGATCGCCCCTTGCTTCCGCGATGAAGCCTCCCGCGCCGACCGCTCGCCCGGCGAGTTCTACCAGCTCGATTTCGAGATGAGCTTCGTCACGCAGGAGGACGTGTTCAACACCATCGAGCCGATCCTGCACGGCGTGTTCGACGAGTTCGCCAATGGCCGCGAGGTCGGCAAGCCGCCCTTCGAGCGCATCCCCTACGATGTGTCCATGCTGAAATACGGCTCGGACAAACCGGATCTGCGCAACCCGATCGTCATCTCCGACGTGACGGAAGCCTTCCGTGACTCGAGCTTCGGCCTGTTCGCGCGCATCATCGAAGGCGGCGGCATCGTCCGCGCCATCCCCGCCCCGGGTGCTGGCGCCAATCCCCGCTCCTTCTTCGACAAGCTCAACGAATGGGCCCGGGCCGAGGGCGCGGGCGGGCTTGGCTACATCACCTTCTCCGAGGCCGGGCCACAGGGCCCGATCGCCAAGAACCTCTCGCCCGAGCGCGCCGAGGCCATCCGGGAGGCTTGCGGCCTGCAAGCGGGCGACGCCGTGTTCTTCGCTGCAGGCAAGGAGCTGGACGCCGCCAAGTTCGCAGGCACCGTGCGCACCAAGCTCGGCAACGATCTCGGGCTGATTAAGGCGGGCGAGTTCAAGTTCTGCTGGATCGTCGACTTCCCAATGTACGAGTACGACGAGGAGCTGAAGCAGGTCGTGTTCAGCCACAACCCGTTCTCCATGCCGCAAGGCGGGCTGGACGCGCTGGAGAACCAGGACCCGCTCACCATCAAGGCCTTCCAGTATGACATCGTCTGCAACGGTATCGAGCTCTCCTCGGGCGCCATCCGTAACCACCGCCCGGACATCATGTTGAAGGCCTTCGAAATCGCCGGTTACGGCCAGGAAGAGGTGGAAGCCCGCTTCGGCGGCATGCTCAACGCCTTCCGCTACGGCGCGCCGCCGCATGGCGGCTCCGCCCCTGGCATCGACCGTATCGTCATGCTGCTGGCCGACGAGCCGAACATCCGCGAGGTCATCGCCTTCCCGCTCAACCAGCAGGGCGAGGATCTGATGATGGGCGCCCCCGCCCCGATACCCGCCGCGCGACTTAAGGAACTCTCCATCGCTTTGGCCTTGCCGCCAAAGCCGGTAAAATCCTAATATCCAACGGCCAGGCGCCCCCGCCTGGCCGTTTCCACATCACGCCATACAGCGCCTGACAGTTCTTCAAGAGAATCACCTCCTGTCATGGAAGCTTCACGTTACCGTCATCGCACCGTCACAGAACGCGCTTAAGGAAGCCCACATGGAAATAGCGAGTCAGCAGAATATGTCTTCCGACAAGGGGCTGCCCGATGCCCTCCGCCAAGCCGCACGCGGCAATAATGTGTGCGTCTCCATCCGCAACCTGAACTTCTATTACGGCGAGACACACGCGCTGAAGAACGTCTCGATCGACTTCCCCGACCGGCAGACGACTGCCATGATCGGCCCGTCCGGCTGCGGCAAGTCCACGCTTCTGCGCATCCTCAACCGCATGTACGACCTCTACCCCGGCCAGCGCGCCGAGGGCGAGGTGCTGATGAACGGGCAGAACATCATCGCCCCGGGCCAGGACCTCAACCAGCTGCGCCGCCGTGTCGGCATGGTATTCCAGAAGCCCACCCCCTTCCCCAAATCCATCTACGAGAACGTGCTCTTCGGCGTGCGCCTGCACGAGAAGCTCTCCAAGGCCGAGCTGGACGAGCGCGTGGAATGGGCGCTGACCCGCTCCGCCCTGTGGAACGAGGTGAAGGACCGCCTGCACACCTCCGCGCTCGGCCTCTCCGGCGGCCAGCAGCAGCGCCTTTGCATCGCCCGCTCCATCGCCGTCCGCCCCGAAGTGCTGCTGCTGGACGAGCCGACCTCCGCGCTCGACCCGATCAGCACGCTGAAGATCGAGGAGCTGGTGGACGAGCTGAAACGCGATTTCTGCATCGTTATCGTCACCCACAACATGCAGCAGGCTGGCCGCTGCGCCGACCAGGTGGCGTTCTTCTATCTCGGCGAGCTGGTTGAAGTCGGGCCCTCGAGCCAGATCTTCACCGCCCCGCGCGAGCGCAAAACGCAAGAATACATCACCGGCCGCTTCGGCTAAGTTAAGGAATCCACATCATGGCCGATGAACCGAAACACATTATCTCCAGCTTCGAAGCCGATCTGAAGAAGATCCACGACATGATCGCGATGATGGGCGGGCTGGTCGAGCGTGCCGTCGCCGACGCATCGACCGCGCTGCTGAACCATGATCCGGACATGGCCGCGCGGGTGCTCGAGCATGAGCCCAAGATCAACGCCGAGCAGCACAACATCGAGCAGTTCGCCGTCCGCCTGCTCGCCCTGCGCCAGCCGGTGGCCGATGACCTGCGCCAGATCATCCAGGCGCTGAAAGTTGTCACCGATCTCGAGCGCATTGGCGACTATGCCGCCAATATTGCCAAGCGCAGCATCGTCATCAACCAGGTGGCCAGCACCTTCTCGCTCTCCAGCATCGGCCAGATGGCGGCGATGGTGCAGCAGAACCTGAAATCCTGCATCGACACGGTGAGCGAAGGCAACCCGCAGAAGGCGATCGCCGTGTGGCGCGCCGACCAGGCGGTGGACGACCTCTACAACGCCATCTTCCGCGAACTGGTCACCTACATGATGGAAGACGCGCGCAGCATCACCGCCTGCACGCATCTGCTGTTCATCGCCAAGAACCTCGAGCGCATCGGCGATCACACCACCAACATCGCGGAACTGGCCTACTACGCCGTCACCGGCGAGGACCTGCCGGATTTCCGTCCCAAGGGCGACAATACCGCCAGCTATGTTCCCTCCGTCACCGGTTGAAGATGTCCGATCTGAATAAGCCTTACATCCTCATCGTCGAGGACGAAGCCCCGCTCGTTACACTGCTGCGTTATAACCTGGAGAAACAGGGCTTCCGCGTGGAAGACACCGGCGACGGTGGCGAGGCCCTGACGCGCATCACCGAAGCCCAGCCCGACCTGCTGCTGCTGGACTGGATGCTACCGACGATGTCGGGCATCGAGCTCTGCCGCCAGCTGCGCCGCCGCCCGGCCACGCGCCAGCTGCCCATCATCATGCTCACCGCCCGCGCCGAGGAGCAGGACGCCGTGCGCGGCCTGGATACCGGGGCGGATGACTACATCACCAAGCCCTTCTCGACCGAGGCGCTGATCGCCCGCATCCGCGCTTTGCTGCGCCGAGCCGTCTCGGTGCCGCAGAAGCTGAAGCTGAATTTCCACGACATCTCGCTGGACCCGGCCTCGCACCGCGTCATGCGCAACGGCCGCGCCCTGCATCTCGGGCCCACGGAATTCCGGCTGCTCGAATTCTTCCTCCGCCACCCCAAGCGCGTGTTCTCGCGCGAGGATGTGCTGAACGCCGTCTGGGGGCGGGACATCCATGTCGAGCCGCGCACCGTGGACGTGCATATCCGCCGCCTGCGCAAGGCCATCAACGGCCCGGGCGAGATCGATGTGGTCCGCACCGTTCGCGCCGCCGGCTACGCCCTGGACCTGGAGGAGGTCGGTTAAGCGACCCATTCCCGGGGCATGATGAAACCTTCCCCGGAACCACCGAAAATGCTTGTATCCGGGCACAATCATCCGGAGCGGCCAACATGAAGACGAATATCGCCGGCACCACCATGCCCGTGCTGCAGGTCGGGCTCGACCAGGGCGAGACCATCATCGCCGAACCCGGCGAATTCTCCTGGATGACCGACAACATCCAGCTCAACACCACAACCCAGTCGGCGGGCGCGCGCGGCCTGCTCGGCGCCATCGGCCGGGCTCTTTCGGGCGGCGGGCTGTTCATGACCGAGTACACCGCCGTTGGCGGGCCGGGCCTCGTCGCCTTCGCCGCCAAGGTGCCTGGCACCATCCATCAGGTGGATGTGCCCGCCGGACATTCCTACATGATCCACAAGCACGGCTTCCTCTGCGCCACGCCGGGCGTGCAGCTTTCCATCGGCTTCCAGCGCCAGCTCGGCACCGGATTGTTCGGCGGAAACGGCTTTGTCATGCAGCGCCTCGCCGGCCCCACCACGGCCTTCGTTGAGCTGGGCGGAGAGAGCGTGGTGTATGACCTGCGCCCGGGTGAATCCATCCAGGTGCATCCGGGCCACGTCGGCATGTTCCAGGAGACGGTGAATTTCGACATCGTCCTCATGCGCGGCATCAGGAATGCCATTTTCGGCGGCGACGGGCTGTTCATCGCCCGGCTCACCGGCCCAGGGAAAGTCTGGCTGCAGAGCCTCACCGTGCCGGGCCTCGCCCATGCCGTCGGCCCCTATCTCAGCGGCGAGGTTCCGGCCAGTCCGCAGCAGATCGGCGGCGCGGCCATCGCCGGCGGCATCCTCGGGGATATTTTCGGCAGCCGCTGAAGCCGCGAGGCCGTTCCCGCATCTGGGGGTGGGACGTCTCAAACATGCATTGTTCTAACTTATTATTTGTGTAAACAACGCGTTAACGTCTCGCTTATCCTTAGGATTCATATGCTGCTCGGCGAATTTCTGGTCGTCGCGAAACTGGTCACCAGCGACGAAATCAACCAAGCGTTGCGGCTGCAACAGGAGCGCGGCGGACGGCTTGGCGACAATCTCATCGCCCTCCTGCCCGAGAAGGCGACGGCCATACGCGCCTTCCTCGAGCGCATGCCGGACGAGCCGAAGAGCATCCAAGATGTCGGCATCCACCCGAGCGAACTGCTCACCCTGCTGCTCAAGCAGATCTACTCGCTGCGGCTCGAAACGCCGCTGCAATTCGCCGACAAGATCAAGCTCCCGCCACACATCGTGGATGAGCTGGTGCAGATGGGCATCGCCCGCAACCTGCTCGCGGCCCTGGGCACGATGCAAAACACGATGCGCTACGAGCTCTCGGAGCAAGGGCGGCTCTGGGCGCAGGAGGCGCTGAAGAGTTCGCAATATCTCGGCCCCGCCCCGGTCACGCTGGAGCAGTTCTGCGCCCGCGTGAAGCTGCAAAAGGTCAACAGCGACACCATCACCTTCGAACAGATCCGCGCCGCACTCGCGGGCTACGAAGTCACCGACGATTTCATCAATCGCATCGGCCCAGCTCTGAATGCCGGGCGCTCCCTTCTCATGTACGGCCCGCCCGGCAACGGCAAAACCTCGGTAGCCCTAAGCTTCGCCAATGTCTTCAACACCATAATCTACATGCCCCATGCGGTGGTCATCGAGGGCCAGATCATGCGCGTGTTCGACCCCAGCCTGCATGCGCCGCTGACGCCGGAATCGGACCAACGCGACAGCCCTTTCACCAGCCTGCGACGCGAGGCATTCGACGCCCGCTGGGTGCCCATGCGCCGCCCCTTCGTCGTTACCGGCGGGGAGCTGACGCTGGAGATGCTCGACCTCAACTACGACCATGCCTCCGGCTTCTACGAGGCGCCGCTGCACATCAAGGCGCTCGGCGGCTGCTTCGTCATCGACGATTTCGGCCGCCAGATCGTGCCGCCAGCAGTGCTGCTCAACCGCTGGATCGTGCCGATGGAAAGCCATGTCGATTACCTCAAGCTGCATACCGGCAAAAGCTTCTCCATCCCGTTCGAGTCGCTGGTGATCTTCTCCACCAACCTCAACCCGAACGATCTTATGGATGCCGCGTTTCTGCGCCGCCTGCCCTACAAGATCGAAATCGGCGCTCCGAGCAAGCAGACCTACCGCAGCATCTTCGAGAAAGTCTGCTCCAGCGCCGGGCTCGAGTTCAACGACACCATTTTCGAAGTCATCCTGCACAAGGTGACGCATGAAAAGCGCCTGGAACTCGCCGCCTTCCACGCCCGTTTCATCGTCGATCAGGTGCTGGCCATCTCGCGCTTCCTCAGCCGCCCGCCACGCTTCGATCTCTTCGCCATCGACTACGCGCTGAATAATCTCGCCGTGAATACGCCGAAATAAGCCTGGCGGTCATGAAACAATCCGGATGACTGGCGGCGGCTTGCTCCCCGCACCAAGCGCCGCCGTCCCCCTGCCACCGCTGGCCAGGCATTCGCCATTGGTGGGGTCAAAGGGCCATTCGGCTATTTGCGGAAGCGCATCGGGTCGATGGCGGGGATGATGGCACCGGCAGGGCCAGGGTCCTCCCCCGTCACCATCGCGGTCACTAGCGCGCTGGCGGCGGGAGCGGTCTGGATGCCGTAGCCTCCCTGCCCCACGCACCAGAAAAAGCCCGGCGCCGCATTGTCCCAGCCAAAGGCCAGGGAGCGGTCCGGGGTGAAGGTGCGCAAGCCAGCCCAGCTATGCTCCACCCGGCGGACCTGGATATTCAAAGCATGTTGCATGCGGTCGATGCCGATCGCCACATCCAGCTCGTCGGGCTGCACGTCATGCGGCACGTCGGGCGTCTCGTCGCAGGGCGTCACCATCAGCTTGGTCCGCGCCTCGGTGCGCACGTACCAGTCATGCCCGGCCGACTGCACCATCGGCCAATGCTCCACCTGATATGGCGCCGGGTCGATGATCGCGGCGGTGCGACGGCAAGGCACCAGGCCGATTGGCGGCAGCCCGGCAAGTTTCGCCACCTCGTCACCCCAGGCTCCGGCGGCATTGATCACCACCGGCGCGGTGATGACGGCCCCGCCCGAGGTCTCCACTTCCCACACGCCGTTCTTGCGCTCGATCCGCCCGGCCCGGTGGCGGAGCAACAACTGCCCGCCCGCCGCGCGCGCCCGGCGCAGGTAATATTGATGCAGTGCCGCCACATCCATGTCGAATCCATCCGATTCCAGCCCCGCCCGCACGGCGTAGCCATCGATGATGGCGGGGCACAGCGCCTTGGCCTGCCCTAGGGAAATCTCCTCGATCCCGAGATCCTGGCCGATCAGTTCGTCCAGATCGTCCGTCTGGTCCGCGGGCGCAAGGTAGAGAATCTTCCGCCCTACGGCGAGCTTGTCCGTGCCGATATCGGCGGGCGGGTTGTGGTAGAACTCCTCGGAGAGCCCGGTGAGTACACGCACATCAAGCGGCCCGTAATTGCGGATCCAGATCGCCGCCGACCGCCCGGTGGTGTGGAAGCCCGCCTGCTCTTCCTGCTCCAGCAGCGCCACCCTATGCGTGGCTCCCAGCCCGGCGGCGGCGGAGGCGCCGACAATCCCGGCGCCGATGACAATGACATCGAAATTCCCGCTCATAGCCCGAAAAACTCCTGCAAACTCTCCAGCACCTCAGCCGGCTTGTCGGCGTGCAGCCAATGCGCTGCCCCGGCAATCTCCTGTCGCACCGCATTGGGGAACAGGCGCCTGATCTCCCCTTCTGCTTCCGGTCCCACATAATGGGAGTCCGCCCCGGTCAGGAACAGCGCCGGGCCGGTAAAGGGCTGCGCGCCAAGCGGGTCCACCCAGTCGAGCATGTCCGGCATCGCGGCCTGGATCTCCTGCAGCCCCACGCGCCAGTGCGGGTTGGCGCCGAGCACTAGATTGTTGAGCAGGAAGGCGCGCATCGGCGCCGCCTTGACCGTCTGCGCCAGGGCCTGCTCGGCCTCGGCCCGGGTCAGGCCAGGATGCAGCTCGATCGCCAGCATCGCCGCAACGTAATCGTCGTAGTCATGGTCGTAGCGAATGGGCGCGATATCCATCACCGCCACCCGCTCCACCAACTCCGGGCGGGTCAGCGCCAGGGCCATCGCGGTCTTGCCGCCAAGCGAATGCCCGGCCAGCTTCACGCGCCCGATCCCGAGGCTCGCCAGCGTCTCCGCCACATCCGCCGCCATGGTCACGAAGTCCATCGGCAGCCCATGCGGGCTCTCCCCGTGGTTGCGCAAATCCATGGCGATGACACGGGCCTTGCCGCTCAAGCCCCGGCTCAGCACGCCGAGATTCCGCGCCGCCCCAAACAACCCATGCAGCAGCACGACCGGCTCACCCTCACCCATCTGGGTCGCGTTTAATATCATAGACACAGTTCATCACCCGCCCGCGCAAAAATCTCAAGCGCAATGGCGCGAATCCAGCTATGAGCGCGGCATTGTTCCCGCTATAGTTGCGGTTGCCGTGCTATGCTTCCTGGGGTTGATTTTTCGCTTCCCCGAGGCCACCGCCATCATCTGGGTCCTCGCGCTGGGAACCTCGCCCGACGCCTGGCTGGCACAGCTGATTGGCGGCGGGCATGAGACAATCATCGCCCTGGTAAAAGCCTCCGGGATTGGGCTGGCCGCCATGCTCGCCATCCGCCAGGGCCTTCGCTGGGACCGCTTCAACCCCGCCTTCGCCTTTGCCGCCATGTTCCTCATCGGGTTGATGCACGGGCTCTACCCCGGGCTCACGCCGTTGGACTCGCTGCGCTCTCTCATCGGCTCCACCGCGCCGTTCCTGTTTTCCTTTGTCCGCCTGCCGCGGAACATCATCCGCGCCGTCATCCGCGCTGCCATCTGGGGACCGCTCTGTACAATCGGCTTCGGCGCCCTGCTGGCGCTGGCCGGCCCGGGACATATGTACGTGGTCGAGCAGGGGGCGCTGCGCCTAGGCGCGTCGGGCGAGCCGCCCTTTCTCGCCGGCTTCGCGCTCATCGGCATCTATGCCGGGCTCATGGAGGCCCTCGCCGCCCCTGGCATTGGGAACGCGCTCATGGTCACGGTAAATCTCTTCATCATCCTATTCACCGACGCCCGCGTCCCGCTCTTCCTCGCGGCACTCAATACCCTGGCTGTGCTGGTCATGCAGCGCCGGCTCTATTTGCTGGCGCTGACCGGCGCGCTGGGGTGTGCCGCCATCCTCTTCGCCAAGGGCCTCACCTTCATCCGTGTCATTGACCTCACCGAGCTGGGCGAGGCCGCCAGCCTCTCCAACCGCAACCTGGTCTGGCCCTATTTCCAGAACGCCCTGCTCGCCTCGCCTGTCTTCGGCTGGGGGGTGGGGGCCGGCAAGGTCATCATCCCCATCACCTCGACCCTCAGCGGCATCATCGGCACCAACGCCGCGCATGACGAATATCTGCGCATCGGCGCGGAAGGCGGCTTCTTCGGTCTGGCCTTGCTCATTGGCCTCATGACGCTCTGGGTACTACGCGGCACCGCCACCCTGGCGACACAGCAACGCCGGCTCATGCGACTGATTTTCATTAGCTTTGTGGTTCATTCTACCACGGACAACACCCTCATCGCCACAACCAGTTCGGTATTCTTCCTTTGGGTTAGCTGCATCTTCGCAAGCGCTGAAAACAGGACTACACCGGCGGCATGATCACGCGCCGCACTGCCCTCGCCCTTCCCTTCGGCCTGCTTGCCCCCGCCGCCTATGGCGAAACCGCACCACCCATCGCCATGGTGATGAACTCGGCCGGAGCCTCCGTCAGCGTCATCGACATGAACACGCGCCAGGTCATCGCCACCGCGCCCACCTTCCGCGAGCCAAGCCACTGGGCCCTGACGCCGGACCGCAAGACGCTGTATGTCTGCGATGCGGGCGGGAACGCCTTCTTCGCGTTCGACCCTGTCACCGCCGCCCCCAAGGGGCATTTCAAAATCGCCGACCCGTACCAGCTCGCCTACACGCCGGACGCCAAATACCTTGTCGTCAATGCCCTGCGCCTGGACCATGTGGATGTCTACGATGCCGCGAGCCTGAAGCTGGTGAAGCGCTTCCAGCCGGGCGAATGGCCGAGCCATCTCGATTTCTCGCCGGACAGCCGCTGGAGTTTCAACTCCATGCAAAAGTCCAACACCCTTGTCTCGCTGGACCTCACGACCCTTACCCCGCGCTGGTCCGTCCCCATCGGCGACACCCCGGCTGGCGTGCTCTGGCTCAACGGTAAGATCCTCGTCTGCATCATGGGCGAGAATGGCATCGTCGAGGTCGATCCCGTGGATGGCCACATCACCCGCCGGCAGGCGACCGGCCCCGGCGCGCATAACATCTTCCTCGATGAGGACAACCAGATCCTCTACATCTCCAATCGCGGCCCGGGGGACACCTCGCTCTCCGCGCTCGACCCGGTGACGCTGGAAGTGAAGCGCACCTACCCCATCCCCGGCGGGCCGGACGATATCGGCATCGCCCCGGACGGAAAGATCTGGATCGCGCTGCGCTTCGCCGAGGCCGTGGCGGTAATGGACCCAGTGACCGGCAATTTTGACACCATCCCCGTCGGCCGCTCGCCGCACGGGCTTTATCTCAGCACCTGCCTGACCCGGAAAGGCAAGCTGACCGCGCAGATCATCTAACCGCCGCGAACCGCTCGCAATTCGCCCCTGCGCGGCAAAGCGGCTATACTCCATGTCGCGCCGGGGCACCGTGTTGCCTCGGCGCAGCGACCAAGCAACAGGCGCCATCAATGAGTCTCGACCGCATCTTCTCCATCCTCGCCGGCTACATGGATCAGTATGCCGTGTTGCCCGTCCTTTACCATTTCCACTGGATGGAATGGGACGACTTGGCCTTCGACTGGTGCCTAGTCTGCATCTATGGCCTGTTCGCGGTCATCGTCACCTACGCCATCTGCTGGCCGCTGGAACTCTGGCGCCCGGTGGAACACTGGCCTAGCAAAAAGGCTATGCTGGTGGACGTGTTCTACACACTGCTCAACCGCGTCGGCGTCATCCCCGTTGTCTCCTTCGTGCTGTTCTACCAGGTTCAAACCGTCACCACCGGCTGGCTGGTGGATGCGGGCTTCATCCCGCCGACGCTGGATTCGCTCATCCCCGGCCTGTTCGGCCACCCGGTTCTCACCTTCTGGATCTACGCCCTGATCCTCGACTGCGCCGATTACTGGCGCCACCGGCTCTCGCATGTCTTCGATGCCTGGTACGCGCTGCATGCGCTGCACCACGCCCAGCGGCAGATGAGCTTCTGGTCCGACGACCGCAACCACTTCTTCGACGACCTCGTCTCCTTCCTCTGGTTCTTCGCCATCGGCCTCGCCATCGGCATCCCGCCGCTGCAGTTCCCGCTGCTCATGCTTCTGCTCAGGTTTATCGAGAGCCTGTCGCATGCGAATATCAGGCTCTCCTTCGGCCCGTTTGAGTGGCTTTTGGTCTCGCCGCGCTTCCACCGCCTGCACCACGCGCTTCGCGCGGCCGGGTATAACTCCTGCAACTATGCCGGCGTGTTCTCGATCTGGGACGTCATCTTCCGCACCGCGGACTTTTCCCCCGTGTACCTGCCCACGGGCGATGCCACGGCACCCGAGGCCCTGGCCACCGGCGGCTACATGAAGCAGCAGATCTGCGGGGCTAAAATGTTCTTCAAGGCCCTGTTCGCGCCGCGCCGGCCTCTTGGCGGCAACCAGCCAACGTAATACGAGGCTTCATCATGGACAAAAGCATCAAAAAAGTCGTCCTGGCCTATTCCGGCGGGCTGGACACTTCGGTTATCCTTCGCTGGCTGCAGAACACCTACCATTGCGAGGTGGTCACCTTCACGGCCGATCTCGGCCAGGGAGAAGAACTGGAGCCGGCCCGCAAGAAGGCCGAGATGTTCGGCATCAAGCAGATCTTCATCGAGGACCTGCGCGAGACCTTCGTGAAGGATTTCGTCTTCCCGATGTTCCGCGCCAACGCGCTGTATGAGGGCCAGTACCTGCTCGGCACCTCCATCGCCCGGCCGCTCATCGCCCAGCGCCAGATCGAGATCGCCGAGATGGTCGGCGCCGACGCCGTGGCCCATGGCGCCACCGGCAAGGGCAACGACCAGGTGCGCTTCGAACTCGGCTATTACGCGCTGAACCCGAATATCCGCGTCATCGCCCCCTGGCGCGAATGGGACCTCACCTCCCGCACCAAGCTGATCGAATACGCCGAGGCCAACCAGATCCCCATCACCAAGGACAAGCGCGGCGAGGCCCCGTTCTCGGTGGACGCGAACCTGCTGCACTCCTCCTCCGAGGGCAAGCTGCTGGAAGACCCCGCCGTGGCGCCGGACGAGATCGTCTACCAGCGCACCATCAGCCCTGAAGCGGCGCCGGACGCAGCGACCGAGATCAGCATCGACTTCCTGCACGGCGACGCGGTGGGCCTGAACGGCGAGCCGCTCTCGCCCGCCACGCTGCTCACCCGCCTCAACGAATACGGCAAGGCCAACGGCATCGGCCGGCTGGACCTGGTGGAGAACCGCTTCGTGGGCATGAAGTCCCGCGGCGTGTACGAAACGCCGGGCGGCACCATCCTGCTCGCAGCACACAGGAGCATCGAGTCCATCACGCTCGACCGCGAGGCCGGGCACCTGAAGGACAGCATCATGCCCCGCTATGCGGAGCTGATCTATAACGGCTTCTGGTTCTCGCCGGAGCGCCGGATGCTGCAGGCGCTCATCGACACCTCGCAGGCCAGCGTGACCGGCCGCGTGATGCTGAAGCTGTACAAGGGCAATGTCATCGTTACCGGGCGCGAGAGCCCGCATTCGCTGTACAACACCCGCATGGTCACCTTCGAGGACGATGCCGGCGCCTATAACCAGCAGGACGCGGCAGGCTTCATCAAGCTGAACTCCCTGCGCCTGCGCCTGGGGGCCGCCATCGGGCGGCGCGGCGGCGCGCTGTAATCCCAGGCTTTAGCCGGGCAGCGACGGCGGGGTGGCATGCCATCCCGCCTTTTTTCATGCGTAAAACTTTTGCCTGCCAATACGAATATATGTAAAAAAACCACCACGAACAAAAAACGAACAAATGGTTAACAAGTGTGTTGCCATTTTGTTCCCGCCATGCCAGCGTCATTCTTAACGAATCACTCTGGCCTTTAAGGGAAAACACGCTATGGTTGTAGCCACCACAACTAAGAAGCCGCGTTTGACAGCGCTCGAGTCGATGTTGGACGCTCCGGAGACAACCCCAATGGCAGTGACGATGGCAAAACCGGATCTGGAAAAGAACAAGGCGTTGGACGCCGCAATGGCCCAAATCGAGCGCGCCTTCGGCAAAGGCTCGATCATGCGCATGGGCGCCAAGGGTGGCACCGAAGCCATCGAGGTCATCCCCTCCGGCTCGCTCGGGCTCGACCTCGCGCTCGGCATTGGCGGCCTGCCCCGCGGCCGCGTGATCGAGATCTACGGCCCGGAAAGCTCCGGCAAGACCACGCTCGCCCTGCACGCCATCGCCGAGGCGCAGAAGCGCGGCGGCGTGTGCGCCTTCATCGATGCCGAGCACGCGCTCGACCCCGTCTATGCCCGCAAGCTCGGCGTGGATGTGGACAACCTGCTAATTTCCCAGCCTGATACCGGCGAACAGGGGCTCGAGATCGCGGATACGCTGGTGCGCTCCGGCTCCATCGACGTGCTGGTGATCGACTCCGTGGCCGCCCTCGTCCCCCGCGCCGAGTTGGAAGGCGAGATGGGCGACTCTCACGTGGGCCTGCATGCCCGCCTGATGAGCCAAGCGCTGCGCAAGATCACCGGCTCGGTGGCGCGCAGCAACACCATGCTGATCTTCCTCAACCAGATCCGCCTGAAGATCGGCGTGATGTTCGGCAACCCGGAAACCACCACCGGCGGCAACGCGCTCAAATTCTACGCCTCCATCCGCATGGAAATCCGCCGCACCGGCTCGATCAAGGAGCGCGACGAGGTCACCGGCAACCACACGCGCGTCAAGGTTGTGAAAAACAAGCTTGCCCCACCCTTCCGGCAGGTCGAGTTCGACATCATGTTCGGCGAGGGCATCTCCAAGGCCGGCGAGTTGATCGATCTCGGCGTGAAGGCCGGCGTGGTGGAGAAATCCGGCGCCTGGTTCTCTTACGACAGCCAGCGCATCGGCCAGGGCCGCGAGAACGCCAAGCAGTTCCTGCGCGACAATCCGAAGGTTGCCGAAGGCATCGAGAAAAAGATCCGCGATCAATCCGCCGCCATCGCCGACGCATTGATGGCCTCCGATTCCGGCGAGAGTGACGGCGGCGACGACTAGCAGAACGCACGCCCATTGGGCCGTTCACGTAAATTTGCTTGACCCCCGGCGCTGGCTGGCCTCTAGGTTACGGCCACCAATAGCCGGGGGATATGCGTCCTTAATGTACAATCTGCTGTTGCGCCTGCGTGAACGCACCTGGGCCGGCTACAGCATCGCGGCCTGCGGGTGTCTGCTGGCGCTGGCCATACGCCTTGCCATCGGGCGCCATGTAGCCGCCCCTTTCTTTACCTTCTTCCCAGCGATCATTGCATCCACACTGGCCGGCGGCTTCGGGCCGGGCCTGTTCTGCGCCGCCCTCGCCGCGGCCCTGGCGGTCCATTTTCTTCCACCTCTGGCCAGCTACGGCATCTACTGGCCGAGCCCGACGGCGACGGTCCTCCTCTTCCTCGTTGCAGCGGTCCTCATCGTCACCCTAACGGAGCTGACCATGCGGGCCGGGATCCGTTTCAAACTTGCCTCGGAGCGGCTGGGAACCGCCAACGAGACCCTGGAAGCACACATCGCGGCCCGCACGGCGGAGCTCCTGGAAACGGATCGGCAACTGCGCCAGGCGCGGAAAATGGAAGCCCTCGGCCACCTCACCGGCGGCATTGCGCATGATTTCAGCAACCTGCTCATCAGCATCACGGGGAGCCTGGACATCGCGCAACTGCGGCTGCAGGAAGGAAGGTTGGACGAGCTGGAGCGCCATGTCGCCGCCGCGCGCCAATCTGCGAGCCGCGCCACCCGCCTTACCCACCGGCTGCTCGACTTTTCTCGCAATCACCCGCTGGAGCCGCAAGCCACCAACGTCAACCTCCTGATTGCCGGCATGGAGGAACTGATCGCCCAGACCATCGGCCCTGGCGTAGCGCAGAGGCTTGAGTACGGGCCAAGCCTCCACACTACGCTGGTGGACCCCAACCAGCTGGAACATGCGCTGCTTAATCTCTGCATCAACGCCTCGGACGCCATGCCGCAAGGCGGCACCCTCACCATCGCCACAGGCAACCTCGCCCTCGGTCCGGACCAAGCCGCGAAGTTCGATCTGCCGCCCGGCGACTATGTTACCCTCGCGGTCGCCGATACCGGCACCGGCATGCCGCCGGACGTCCTGGCCCGCGCCTTTCACCCCTTCTTCACCACCAAGCCAGCCGGCAAGGGCACCGGGCTTGGCTTGTCTATGCTCTACGGCTTCGTCCGGCAATCCGGCGGCCATGTCGACATCCAGTCCACCCCGGGCGCCGGCACCACGGTCACGCTCTACCTGTCCCGGCATGACGGCGTTGCCGAACAACTGTCCGCCCCGGAATTCGCCCTGCCAGTACCGCAGCCCCGGCAGGCGTGCGGCTGCATCCTTGTCGCCGACGACGAAGCCAGCATCCGCGCCCTCGTCGCCGAGGTGCTACGGGACCAGGGCTACACGATCGAGCAGGCGGGGGACGCCCCCAGCGCGCTCGAAATCCTGCGCGCCGGCACGCCGGTCAAAATGCTGATCACAGACATCCGCCTGCCCGGCATGAGCGGGCGTGAACTCGCCGGCGCCGCCCGCATACTGCGCCCGGACCTCAGAATCCTCTTCATGACCGGCTATGCGGACAGCGCGACCCTCCGGGCGGAAAATCTCCTCCCAGGCACCCGCGTGCTCACCAAGCCCTTCGCCATTACCGCGCTGCCGCCGCTGGTGAACGAAATGCTGGCAACACCCATACTTGGCGAAAACCCTGCGGACCTGTAATTCAGCCTGCATGGTCACCAGTAACGATATCCGCGCCACCTTTCTCAACTACTTCGCCCGCAACGGGCACCAGATCGTGCCGAGCGCGCCCCTTGTGCCGCGCAACGACCCGACGCTGCTCTTCACCAACGCCGGGATGGTGCCTTTCAAGAGCGTCTTCACCGGGCAGGAGAAGCGACCTTACGTGCGCGCCACCTCCTCGCAGAAATGCGTGCGTGCCGGCGGCAAGCATAACGACCTGGACAACGTGGGCTACACGGCCCGCCACCACACCTTCTTCGAGATGCTGGGGAATTTCTCCTTCGGCGACTATTTCAAGGAACAGGCGATCCTCCATGCCTGGACCCTGCTGACCAAGGATTTTGCCCTGCCCAAGGAGAAGCTGCTAGTCACGGTGTACCACACGGATGACGAGGCGGCCTCGCTATGGAAGAAGATCGGTGGCCTGCCGGATGAGAAGATCATCCGCATCCCGACCGACGATAATTTCTGGCGCATGGGCGATACCGGCCCCTGCGGCCCATGCTCCGAGATTTTCTACGATCACGGCCCGTCAATCGCCGGCGGCCCGCCCGGCTCCCCGGATGAGGACGGCGACCGCTTCATCGAGATCTGGAACCTCGTCTTCATGCAATACGAGGAAGGCCCGCCCGGCACGCGCACCCCGCTGCCCCGCCCGAGCATCGATACCGGCATGGGCCTGGAGCGCTTCGCCGCCATCCTGCAAGGCAAGCACGACAATTACGACACCGACACGCTGCGCGCCCTCATCCTCGCCTCGGCCGAGGAAACCGGCCAGGACCCGGACGGCAAGTTCCGGATCAGTCACCGCGTAGTGGCGGATCATCTGCGCTCCTCCGCCTTCCTCATGGCCGATGGCGTGCTGCCCTCCAACGAGGGCCGCGGCTACGTGCTCCGCCGCATCATGCGCCGCGCCATGCGCCACGCGCACCTGATGGGCGCCAAGGAGCCGCTGATGTACCGGCTCGTCCCGGCGCTCACCCGCCAGATGGGCCAGGCTTACCCGGAGCTGAACCAGGCCGAGGCGCTGATCACCGAGACGCTCCAGCTTGAGGAAGCCCGATTCCGCTCGCTGCTGGACCGCGGCATCTCGCTGCTGCGCGAGGAGTCGGAGAGCATCCCCGCCGGCGGCTTCCTGGCGGGCGAGGTCGCCTTCAAGCTGTATGACACCTATGGTTTCCCGCTTGACCTGACGCAGGACGCCCTGCGCGAGGAAGGCAAGACCGTGGATGTAGACGGCTTCAACGCCGCCATGGCCGAGCAGAAGGCCCGCGCCCGCGCCGCCTGGGCCGGTTCCGGCGACGCCGCGACCGAGGCCGTGTGGTTCGAACTGAACGAGAAGCTCGGCGCCACTGAGTTCCTGGGCTACAGCACCGAGGCCGCCGAGGGCACGATCACCGCCCTGGTGGTGGATGGCAAGCCCAGCGACGAAGCGCTGCTGGAGCAGACTGTCTATCTGCTGCTGAACCAGACCCCCTTCTACGCCGAGAGCGGCGGTCAGGTGGGCGATACCGGCTTCATCACCGGGCCCGATAACCTGCGCATCCGAATCACCGACACGCAGAAGAAGCTTGGCGGGCTGTTCGTGCATGTAGGCGTGGTCGAGGCCGGCACGGCCCGCGTTGGTCAGCCCGTGCTGGCCGAGGTGGACCATGACCGCCGGACCAAGATCCGCGCCCACCACTCCGCCACGCATCTGCTGCACGAGGCGCTGCGCCGCACGCTCGGCGCGCATGTCACACAGAAGGGCTCGCTGAACGGCCCGGACCGCTTACGCTTCGACATCTCCCAGCCCCGGCCGATCTCGGCTGAGGAACTGGCCGAGGTCGAGCGGGACGTGAACGCCCGCATCCGCGAGAACACGGATGTCGCCACGCGACTGATGACGCCGGAGGAAGCCGTGAAGCTCGGCGCCATGGCGCTGTTCGGCGAGAAATACGGCGACGAGGTCCGCGTAGTCTCAATGGGCAACGCGCAGGAGGACAAATCCGCCTGGTCGATCGAGCTGTGCGGCGGCACGCATGTCTCCCGCACGGGCGATATCGGCCTGTTCCGCATCGTCTCCGAAGGCGCGGTTTCGGCCGGCATCCGCCGCATCGAGGCGCTGGCCGGCGAGGCCGCCGTCGCCGCGGTTGAGGATGAGTCCCGCCTGCTCGCCGAAGCCGCCGCGACGCTGAAAGCCCAGCCCGCCGAGCTGCCCGGCCGCATCACGCAACTGCAGGAGGACAAGAAGCGCCTGGAACGCCAGGTCGCCGAGCTGCAGAAGAAGCTGGTGCTGGCCACCGCCACCCAGTTCGAGGACGTGAACGGCGTGAAGGCAATCCTGCGCAATGTGGGCGACATCTCGCCCAAGGAGCTACGGCCCATCGCGACCGATCTGCTGAAGACGCTGGACTCCGGCATCGTCGCCCTCGTCTCCACCGCCGATCAGAAAGCCGCCATCGTCGTCGCCGTGTCCGAAGCCCTGCCGCAAAGCGCTGTGGAGTTGGTGCGCGCCGCGGCTGCGGCCGTGGGCGGCCAGGGTGGCGGGGGCAACAAGGCCGTGGCCCAGGCGGGCGGCCCCAACGCGGGCCAAGCCAGTGCCGCGCTGGCTGCCATCCGCGCGGGTATCGCAGCTTAAGCAACCAAACAAAAAGGGCCCCAAACGGGGCCCTTTTTTATTTCCACCTCAACCACCCCAGCGCGGGATGGCGAGATAGGCGAGGCGCTTGGCTTCCTTGCGGGCGCGGGCCACGGAGTCCAGAATCAGCCCGCAGGTGAAGCTGAGCATGGCGATCATGATGATCCCCGTGGCCAGCACGGCGGTGGGCAGGCGCGGCACGAGCCCGGTGTGCAGGTAGGTGATGACCACCGGCACGCCGAGCCCGATCCCCAGCGCCAGCAGCACCAGCCCGGCCAGGGTGAAGAATTGCAGCGGCCGCTCCTCCTTCACCAGGGCGACGATGGTGCGCAGGATGCGAAGGCCGTCGGAATAGGTGCGCAGCTTGGAGGCCGAGCCAACAGGGCGCTCCCGGTAGGCCACCGGCACTTCCGCCAGCGGCATCATCAGGTCCAGCGCGTGGATGGTGAATTCCGTCTCGGTCTCGAAGCCCGAGGCCAGAGCCGGAAAGGTCTTCACGAAGCGGCGCGAGAACACACGATAGCCGGAGAGCATGTCCTGGATGCGGTCGCCGAACACGGCCTGCACCAAGCCGGAGAGCACGAGGTTGCCGGTGCGGTGGCCGCGCCGGTAGGCGCCGATCGGCCCCTCACCCGCCTGCTCCACGCGCTGGCCATTCACCATGTCCAACTGTTCGTCTAGCAGAAGCCGCACCATCTCCGGCGCGGCACTGGCGTCGTAGGTGTCATCGCCATCCACCAGCACATAAGCGTCGGCCTCGATATCGGCGAACATGCGGCGAATGACATGCCCCTTGCCCTGCAACGCCTCGCGCCGCACCACCGCCCCGGCCGCCAACGCCGCCGCCACCGTGTTATCGTGCGAGTTGTTGTCGTAAACGAAAATCTCCACCCCCGGCAGCGCAGCACGGAAATCGGCCACCACCTTGGCGATGGCCGCGTCCTCGTTGTAACAGGGGATGAGTACGGCAATGCGGGGTTGAGCCATGTTCACGCCGTAACTTGTTGTGACAGCACAATCAAGCAAAAGGCCCGAACCACGGTGGAGTTCCCATATTCATAAAAATAATGAAGTCAGCAATAGCGTCCTTGTGGCCTTTGCGCACCCATCTGCTCTTCCTGACTTTAATCACCGCTACGGTGATCCTGGCCAACGCGCCATTGCTCAGCGGCTTCGTCAATTGCGACCCCGAAAGCAGATGTGGCGGCATAGCTGCGGGATTCAGCCCCGGCCTGCTGCATATACCCGCCTGTTTTGTCGATCCAGGTCCCGCCTATTATACGCAACCCATGGGCCGCTTGAGCGCCTGGGACTGGCTGCACGGCATTGTTCCGTGGTGGAACCATTTCAGTGGCATCGGCATGCCGCTCGCCGCCGAAATGCAGAATGAATCTTTCTTTTTGCCCTTTGTACTTCTGCTGATTTTCCATTCGGGCTGGCTGATCCAGCGGATCGTTTTCCAGCTGCTCGGCGGCCTGCTTACCTATGCCTTTATGGTGGAACTGAGGTGCTCGCGCCTAGCCAGCTTCACAGCTGCCGCCCTTTTTGCGCTCAATGGCACCTTCTTCCTCACGGCAGGCACCGTCGTGGGGCCACTCTTTTGCCTCCCCCTACTGCTGATCGGCATCGAACACGTCGCGCGCGCCGCAGCCAACGAGCAACGCATGGGATGGTCGCTGGTCGTTCTGGCGGTCACGTTATCCCTCTATTCCGGTTTTCCTGAAATCGCCTATCTCGATAGTCTATTAGGGGCTTGCTGGGCGATCTTGCGGATCGTGCAAGCGCCGGCACGGGCCCGCTGGCGCCTCCTGCTCAAGCTCTGCCTGGGTGCGGGCGTCGGCATCGCGCTTGCTCTGCCGCAACTTGTTCCATTCATCGAATACGTAAAGCTGGGTAATGTTGGTGTACATAACGCAGCAACAGCCACCTCCGTGTGGCCCATGACCGCAGCGCCCGTGCAACTTTTCCGATTTTTCTACGGTGCCCTCGGGCTGCAATCGCCTCCCGCCTTGAGCCAGTCATTTGGTAACCTGTGGGTAAGGATCGGGGGCTGGTTCGGCATGCTGCCCATGCTTTTGGCCCTAGCGGCACTTCTGGCGAAAAGCCCAAAACAGCGTGGCATGCGGCTCATTCTCGGCCTTTGGATATTGCTCTGGGAGGGCCGGTGTTTTGGCTGCGCCTACATTATCAAGCTCTGTAATCTCATTCCCGGCATGACGAGCGCGGATGCTCCCCGCTACAGCGGGGCTTCTGTGGAATTCGCGGTTTTTGTCCTTGCCGCCTGCGGCCTGGACGCATTGCGCACACGGCAACTTGGCCGCTGGCGTCTGGGCCTCCTGTTGGGGGTATTTGGGGGCATTACCATTGCCGCCGTGGTCCCGGTCGTGTCGTTTATGACAGCGTGGTACCACGCATATCCCAAAGCCCGGGTAACCGGAATTGGCCTGTCGGCCCTGGCGGCGCTCAGCGCACTGGGCTGGCTTATTATGCTGACTCGCGGGCGCGGTGCGGTCGCCGCCTCTGGTTGGATGGTAAGCGCAGCGTTGGTCACGATGATCATCCCCCAACTTGGCGCTCCGCGCGGAGGCGTCGAAATACTGAACAGCGTGACCGCCCTGCAAAGCCGCATCAACCTGGACCGCGCCTACGCCCTGGGTGCGTTTTCTGGGCCGTATTGGGCGTCCCGGCGCATTGCATCCATTAACTACTTACAGTTGCCGGCACCGGAAACATGGGTCGATTACATTCGGGAGCATCTTTACGTTGATGCCGACGCACAGCTCTTTAGGGGCACAGGGCCGGGGCAGATGCAGGCTTTTGCCACCAACATGCCCGCCTATGAAGAACTTGGCGTGCATTATCTCAGCGTGCCGGCAGGAACATCGTTGCCGGCCATGGCCGGCCAGCAGATGCAACTGGTCGCACATGACGCCGTCCTGGATATCTGGGCACTTCCGCACCCTGCCCCCTACGCCGAGGCGCAGGATTGCGTCCTCAAACTGGCCACTTGGCAACAGATGGACGCCGACTGCGCCGGGCCCAGCACGTTACTGCGGCGCGAACTGTTTTATCCGGGCTGGCACGCCAGCGTGAACGGCCACGCCGTTCCGCTGACCATGGCCAACGACATCTTCCAGCAGATCCCCCTGCCCGCCGGGCATAGCAGCATCCACTTCTCCTACCTCCCCACACATATGAGGGCTGCTTGTGCCGTGGCACTGGCAGCCCTCATGCTGTGGCTCGGCGCCGCCATAATGGAGGCGCGCCGGCTTATAGTTAGAACGCCAGCGTCGTCGCCTGCGTCACCAGCGGCAGCGCCCGCACCTGCGCCAGCACCTCGTCCGGGGTCTGCCCATCGGTGGAGACCAGGCAGATCGCATCCTCGCCCTCGGCGGAGCGGCCGAGATGGAAGGTGGCGATGTTCACGCCCGCATCGGCCAGCAGCATGCCGAAGCGGCCGATGAAGCCCGGCTTGTCCTTGTTGGTGACGTAGAGCATGTGCGGGGCGAAATCCGCCTCCACCTTGATACCCTTGATCTCCACCAGGCGCGGGCGGCCACTGCCGATCAATGTGCCTGCCACGGAGCGGGTGGATTTCTCGGTCGTCACGGTGATCCGCACCAGCGTCTGGTAGTCACCGATATGGTCATTCGAGCCTTCCGCCATCTCGATCCCGTGGTCGCGCGCCAGCACCGGGGCGTTGACCATGTTCACGCCTTCCATCACCGGGCCGAGCAGCCCGGCCAGAGCGGCGGCGTTCAACGGACGGTGGTTGAGCGGTGCTGCGGCCCCTTCGTACTCGACCAGCACGCGCTTGATCACGCCATCCTGCGCGCGGGTGAGCTGGCCGGCGAAGGTGCCCAGCAGGCGGCACAGATCCATGTACGGGCGCAGGCGCGGCGCTTCCTCGGCCGACACGCTCGGCATGTTCAGCGCGTTGGTCACGGAGCCGCTGAGCAGGAAGTCAGAGATCTGCTCGGCCACCTGTAGGGCCACGTTCTCCTGCGCCTCGCTGGTGGAAGCGCCGAGATGCGGCGTGCACACCACATTCTCCAGCTCGAACAGCGGGGAGGCGGTGGCGGGTTCAACCTCGAACACGTCCAGCGCCGCACCAGCGACATGGCCGGACTTCAGCGCGTCGTACAGCGCCGTCTCATCCACCAGACCGCCGCGCGCGCAGTTGATGATGCGCACACCCTTCTTCGTCTTGGCGATCGCCTCACGCGAGATGATGTTGCGGGTCGCCTCGATCAGCGGCGTGTGCAGGGTGATGAAATCGGCCCTGGCCAGCACGGTGTCCAACTCGGCCTTCTCCACGCCCAGCTCCACGGCGCGCGCCTCGGTGAGGTACGGGTCATAGGCCAGCACCTTCATCTTCAGCCCCACGGCGCGGTCCGCCACGATGGAGCCAATATTACCGCAGCCGATCAGGCCGAGGATCTTGCCGGTGACTTCCACGCCCATGAAGCGGTTCTTCTCCCACTTGCCTGCCTTGGTGGAGGCGGTGGCCTCCGGCAGCTGGCGCGCGAGCGCGAACATCATGGCGATGGCATGCTCGGCGGTGGTGATGGCGTTGCCGTTAGGGGTATTCATCACCACCACGCCGCGCGAGGTGGCGGACTTCACGTCCACATTGTCCACGCCGATGCCGGCGCGGCCAACGACCTTCAGGTTGGGGGCGACGTCGAGCACTTCTTTCGTCACCTTGGTGGCAGAGCGGATGGCCAAGCCATCATACTGCCCGATGATCTCGCGCAGTTCGGCCGGGGTCAGGCCGGTCTTCACATCCACTTCGACGCCGCGATCCTTGAAGATGGCAATCGCGGCGGGGGACAGCTTATCCGAGATAAGAACTTTGACCATGTATGGGATTCCCTGTGGGTTTTCACGCCGCTTTTTTGGAAAAAAGCAGCATCAAAAAAATTTGCGAAGCTGGGATTGGGGCACGGACACAGTCAGCGCCCCAGAAGGGATCAGAAATCCTTGGCCACGGCATCGATGGCGTAGTCGATCCACGGCAGCAGCGCCGCGATATTCGCGGTCTCCACCGTGGCACCGCCCCAGATGCGCAGGCCCGGAGGCGCGTCGCGGTACGCACCGGCATCCAGCGCCACGTTTTCCTTCTCCAGCAGCGCGGCGATAGCCTTGGCGGCCTTGGCCTGGGCCTCGGCGTCCAAGCTGACGAACCATGGTGCTGCAATGGCGAGGCAGATGGAGGTGCAGGAACGGCTCTCGACCGTCTCGGCTAGGAAGCGCACGCGCTCATTGCCCTCAACCCAGTCGGCCACGGCCTTCAGGTTGGCTTCCGAGCGGGCAATCAGCCCTTTCAGCCCGCCAATGCTTTCGGCCCAACGCAGGCCGTCCAGCGCGTCTTCGACGCAGAGCATGGACGGGGTGTTGATCGTCTCGCCCGCAAAGATGCCCTCGGAGAGTTTGCCGCCGGAAGTCAGGCGGAAGATCTTCGGCAGCGGCCATGCCGGCTTGTAGGTGAGCAGCCGCTCCACAGCGCGCGGGGAGAGGGCCAGCATGCCGTGGCCGCCTTCGCCGCCCAGCACTTTCTGCCAGGACCAGGTGACGACATCGAGCTTGTCCCAGGGCAGGTCCATGGCGAAGGCCGCGGAGGTGGAATCCGCGATCACCAGACCTTCGCGCTCGGCCGGGATGAAATCGCCATTAGGGAAGCGCACGCCGGAGGTCGTGCCGTTCCAGGCCAGCACCACGTCGTGGGAGAAGTCGATCTGGGTGACGTCCGGCAGCTGGCCATAGGGGGCCTTCAGCACGCGGGCATCGGCGAGCTTCAGCTGCTTCACCACGTCGGTCGCCCAGGCTTCGGAGAAGCTCTCATGCGCCAGGACGTCCACCGGACGCGCGCCCAGCAGCGACCATAGGGCTATCTCCACCGCCCCGGTATCGGAGGCGGGTACAATGCCAAGCCGCCAATCGGCGGGCATGCCCAGAATGTCCTTGGAGCGGGTAATGACCTCGGCGAGCTTCGCCTTCGGCCCCTTGGCGCGATGGCTGCGGCCCAGCATGGCGCCCTCAAGCGCTGCCAGCGTGAAGCCGGGGCGCTTGGCGCACGGGCCGGACGAGAAATTAGGATTTTGTGGACGCGACGCAGGCTTGGCGGCGAGAGAAAAATCTGCCATAAAAACTCTCCCTTACAGAAGAAAAGCGCCCCGGTGGGGGGGCGTGACCCGGACAGCCCTCTAGCCCAATTCCCCCGCCGCCGCAACTCCTTTCCGAGACAGCCATGCCCGACCTCGACAATATCGACCGCGCCATCCTCCGCCTTTTGGCGGCCGACGCTTCGCTCTCCCTGAACGACATCGCGGACAAGGTCGGCCTTACCGCCACCCCGTGCTGGAAGCGCATCAAGCGGATGGAGGAGCTGGGCATCATCAAGGGCCGCATCGCGGTGCTGGATGCCGACAAGCTCGGCCTGCCGGTTTCGGTCTTCGTCTCGGTGGAAACCTCCGACCATTCCTCGGAATGGCTGGCCCGTTTCGCCAGGGCCATCGCGGAGACACCGGAAATCGTCGGCGCCTGGCGCATGAGCGGCGATGTCGACTACCTGCTGCATGTCGTGGTGGCGGACATCGCCGCGTATGACGCGTTCTACCGCAAGCTCATCGCCGCCGTGCCGCTGCGCAATGTCTCCTCGCGCTTCGCCATGGAGCGGATGAAGGACGGTGCGCTGCCGATCTAGGTTTGTTGGTTATTAGAAATAATAACACTGAGACAACCCGCGGTTTAATTTCTTTCGCATGGCGCCAGCTGCAAAAATAGCATAGCTGCCAAGCGGAACGATCCAAAACATTCGCAAATACGTGAATTGTTCATTCAGGTTAAAGCGGCTTAACTCGCGCGTGAACAAAGGATAGGGAGCGTGAGGTTTCCTGGCCTTTTTATTTTGACCAGGAGCCCGCGACCATGGCCGATCTCGCCGCCACCATCAGCAAAGCCATCACCACCATCCCTGAATGCCTCGCCGCCGGCGTTGTCGATGTCGCCTCGGGCCTGCTGCTCGACATCAAGACCGTTGACTCCCACCCCAGCGAAGTGATCGACCTGCTCGCCGCCGCCACCTCCGATCTGTTCCAGGGGCCGAACGTCGTCGCTGTTGAGAATCTCTTCAAGAAATCCCGCGGCATCGAGAGCAACGAACATTATTTCGAAGAGATCATAGTTAACAGCAAGAACCTGCTGCACCTGTTCATACGCGGCCGCCGCAACCAGGATTATGTGGTGTGCTTTCTTTGCCGCAAGACCGTTAATCTCGGCATGGCGCTGACCAAGGCGCGCGGCAGCATGCCGGAAATCGAAATGGCGATCTGAGCGACACCGCCGTTCACAAAAAAGCCGCCCGTCGAGGCGGCTTTTTTATTGTCTAACCTATAGTTAGCGCAGCACTTCAGCCGGGCACGCCCTTGGTCGTCGAGTGTTCGAAATGCAGCGCCGTGCCGGGGTTCACAAGGCTGTAGATCGAATGCGCGGCCATCGCCGCTTCGGCAAAGCCCTGCAGGATCAGCTTCAGCTTGCCGGGATATGTCGCGATGTCGCCCACCGCGAACACGCCGGGAATGGTGGTTTCCATCGTCTCGGGCGTCACCGTCACATGGTGATGCGCCAGGTCCAGCCCCCATTCAGCGATCGGCCCGAGTTCTGTCGCCAGCCCGAAGAAGGGCAGCAGCACATCGGCTTCCAGCTTGCGGGGGGTGCCGTCCAGATCCACGACTTCCACCGCCTGAAGCACTCCATCCTGCCCATGCAGCGCGTGCAGCTGGTAGGGGATCACCATCTCCACCTTGCCCTCGGCGGCCAGCGTGTCGAGCTGCGCGGTGCTCTCCGGGGCGGCGCGGAATTTAGGCCGGCGGTGCACCACGGCGATATGCGCGGCCACGCCTTGCAGGGCCAGCGCCCAGTCTACCGCGGAGTCGCCACCGCCAGCGATGACCACGCGCTTAGCCCGCAGATCCTCTCGCCGCTTCACATAGTAGCGCACCGCGCCGGTCGCCTCGTAAGCGGAGAGCCCGTCCAGCGGCGGCCGGTTCGGCCCAAAGGCGCCAGCCCCCGCGGCCAGAATCACGGCCTTGGCGGCAATCTTGTCGCCCGTGCTGGTGGTGAGGGTGAAATTGCCCGCCTCGCCGGTCAGCCCGGTCACCTGCCGCCCCAGCAGCTTGGCGCAGCCGAACGGCGCGATCTGCTGCTCCAGCCGCACGATCAGCGCCGCGCCCTCGATCGCCGGGTGAGCGGGAATATCGTAAATCGGCTTTTCCGGGTACAGCGCCACGCACTGCCCGCCCAGCTCATCCAGCGCATCGACCAGCGCGCAGGACATTTTCAGCATCCCGCATTCGAACACCGCAAACATGCCAGCGGGGCCGGCGCCAATAATCGCGACATCGGTTGAAATCTGTTCCATGACGCTGCTTTGGCGCAGCGCCCTTCCACAATCAAGCGCGGGCGGGCAAAACGGGTTTTATGCGACTCCGCCTGCCCGATGAAACCGCAACCCAGGCCCTTGGCCGCCGCTTGGCGGAAAAGGCAAGGCCGGGGGACGTGCTGCTGCTGGAAGGCCCGCTGGGCGCTGGTAAATCCACCCTGGCCCGCGCCTTCATCCGCACCCTGATGCACGACGAGAAGCTGGCCGTGCCAAGCCCGACCTTCACGCTGGCACAGACTTACGAAACGCCGGGTGGCGGGGAAATCTGGCATTACGATCTATGGCGGCTGGACGGCCCGGCGGCGCTGGAGGAGCTGGGCTGGGACGAGGCGCAAACGGGTATCGTACTGGTGGAATGGCCGGACCGGCTAGGGTCATTCACCCCGCAACACGCGCTGCGCCTCACCCTCTCGCATGACGGGGACGGGCGTGTGATAGACTTGGCCGGCGATGAAAGGTGGTTCGATGCATCCTGAGACGGCGGTGATTCTGAGTGCCGGGCTGGGCACGCGCATGCGCCCGCTCACCCTGGCCACGCCCAAGCCGCTGCTGCCCCTCGGCGGGCAGCCGATTCTTGCGCACACTCTGGCGCAGCTGAATGAGGCCGGGGTAACGCGCATCATTGTCAACGCGCATTATCTGGCGGAGCAGATCGAGGATTTCATGCGCCCCTATGCCCACGTGACCGTCACGCGGGAGGAGGAACTGCTGGACACGGGCGGCGCCGTCACCGCCATGGCGGCCAAGGGGCTGCTGCCGGACGCGCCGTTCTACATCGTCAATGGCGATAGCTACTGGGTGGACGGCCCCAGCCCGACGCTGAACCGCATGGCCAAGGCCTTCGACCCTGAACGCATGGATGTGCTGCTGCTGCTCGCCCGCGCCGCCGGGGCGGTGGCGGAAACCGGCAGGGGCGATTTCATCTGGCCGCGGGATGGGGGGGTGCAGCGCCGGGGCGAGCGGGATGTGGCCCCGTATCTCTATGCCGGGGTGCAACTGGTCTCCCCCGCCCTGTTCATCGGCGCGCCGGCGGAAAAATTCAGCATGAACCTGCTATGGGACAAGGCGCTCGAAGCCGGGCGGCTGAATGCCATCGTGCATGACGGCGTGTGGTTCCATCTCTCCACGCCGGAGGATCTGGAGCGCGCCGAGGCCGTGCTGCAGGCCCGGGAAGTCGGGAATACGACTTGACCACGCGCGGGGATGATGGGGCGGCCGCGCGCAACCTGAAGCTCGGCGCCTTTTCCCCGGAGGCGCCGTTCCTGCCCGCCCTCGCGCGGTTCTGGCTGGCCCAGGGCGGCGAACCGCATGACGGGCTGATTATCCTGCCCAGCCGCCGCGCCGCCCAGGCGCTGGCCGGGGCGTTTCTCGAGGCCAATAACGGCCTGGCGCTGCTGCTGCCGCGCATCATCGCGCTGGGCAATATCGACGAAGCCGGGCTGCTGCTCAGCACCGGGTTTTCCCTGCCCCCCGCCATTCCCGGAACGCGCCGTCAGGCCCTGCTGGCCAAGCTCATCCTTGCCCGCAACGGCGAGAGCGGCGCGCCGACGCGGCTCGGCGCCGCCTGGGCCCTGGCGGCGGAGCTGGCCTCGCTGCTGGATGAGGCCGACCACGCGGAAATCGACCTCGCGGCCACCCTGCCCAATGTGGTGGAGGCCGATCTCGCCACGCATTGGCAGAAGACGTTGCAATTTCTGAGCATCGTCACCCATGCCTGGCCGCAATTCCTCGCGGATAACGGGCTGCTGAACCCGGCGCAGCGGCTGGTGAAGCTGATCGACGCCCAGGCCGAGGCCTGGCGGGCCGCGCCGCCGCCGCACCGTGTGTGGATGGTAGCCGCTGAGGGCACGCCCGCCATCTGCCGCATGGCGCGCGTGGTGGCGGGGTTGCCGCAGGGCATGCTGGTCCTGCCGGGGTTCGACCCGGCTTTGCCGGGTGACGCCTGGGACGCGCTGAATGACAGCCACGCGCAGGGCGGCATCGCACGGCTGCTGGCGTCCATCGGGGCGCGGCGGGACGAGATTCTGCTCCTGCCCGCCACTGCCTCCGCTGTTCCCGCCGGGCGTGGGGCCGTCATCTCCCGCGCGCTGCTGCCCGCCGAGTCGCTCTCCGCGTGGCAAGAAGCTGCGGAACTGAACATCACCGGCCTCGCCCGGCTGGAAACCCCCGAAGAATCGCAGAACGCCACGGCCATCGCCATGATCCTGCGCGGGGCGCTGGAAGTGCCCGGCACCACGGCCGCGCTGATCACGCCGGACCGCGGCTTGGCGGCGCTGGTGGCCGCGGCGCTGAAGCGCTTCGGCATCACCGCCGATGACAGCGCCGGCGAGCCTCTGGCCCAGACCCCGCCCGCCACCTTCCTGCGCCTGCTCGCCCGCGCCGCCGTGGCCGATTACGCGCCACTGCCGTTGCTGGCGCTGCTGAAACACCCGCTCGCCGCCGGGGGGCTGCCACCGCAGAATTTCCGCGATCTGGCGCGGCGGCTGGAGATCCACGCTTTACGAGGGCCGCGCCCGGCCCGGGGGTTCAGCGGCATCAAATTCCGGCTCAAGGCCGAACGGCAGGAAGAACGGGACTTCCTCGACCGGCTGGAGCGCCTGCTGCAACCGCTGGCCCTGCCGGAACTGGTCCACCCAGCCGCCGCGCTGCGTCAGCTCATTACCGCCGCCGAGGCCCTGGCCGCGACCCACGAGACCGAAGGCGCTGCCGCCTTGTGGTCCGGCGAGGCGGGGCTAGCGCTCTCCGAGTTGCTTCTAGAAATGCTCGGCGCGTTGGAGGACATGCCCGATATTCGCCACAACGAGCTGGCGGAGCTGCTGGATGAGCTGCTGCAGGGTGCCGTGGTGCGCCGCCCCCGCGCCAAGGACGGGCATCCGCGCATCGCCATCTGGGGCATCCAGGAGGCGGCGCTGCAAAGCGTGGACGTGGCGGTGCTCGGCGGGCTGGTGGAAGGCGTGTGGCCCGCCCCGGCCGAGCCCGGCCCCTGGCTCTCCCGCCCCATGCGCAAGCTGGCGGGGCTGCCCTCGCCGGAACAGAAGATCGGCCAGGCGGCGCATCATTTCTTCTCGCTCGCCAGCGCCTGCCGCGATGTGGTGCTGGCCGCCCCGCTGCGGCGCGAGCGCGCCCCGGCCGTGCCGGCGCGTTGGCTCACGAGGCTGGAGGTAATGCTCGCCGGAGCCAAGCAGACGCTGCCCCGGCACGAGGCCGCGCTCTGGGCCGGGCAGCTCGACCTGCCGGAAACCCGGGAGCGGCGGCACAAACCCCGCCCCACCCCGCCCGCCGCCGCGCGGCCGGACACGCTCTCCATCTCCGACGTCGCCACGCTGATGGCCGACCCGTATGCGATCTATTGCCGCAAGATCCTGAACATCCGGCAGCTCGACGCGCTGGACGAGGAAAGCGACCAGAGCCTGTTCGGCGAGATCGCGCATGCCGGGCTGGCGGAATTCTTTGAAGACAAGAACGCCGCCGCGCGCCCCGGCGCGGTGCAGGCGCTCACCGCCGCGCTGCTCGCCGAGATGCTGAAGCAGCGCCCGCGCGCGGCGCTTGAGCAATGGTGGGGCGCACGGCTGGAGCGCATCGCTGCCTGGGTGATCGAGGAGGAGCAGACCCGCCGCGTGGCGCAGGGCGTGCCCAAGGCACTCCGGCACGAGGTGGAAGGGACGATGCCAGTAGGCAAGTTCGCGCTGAAAGGCCGTGCCGACCGCATCGAACTTGGCGCCAACGGCACCGTCAGCATCATCGACTACAAGACCGGCACTGTGCCGAAGGCGAAATCCGTAAAGAACGGCGCCGCCCCGCAACTGCCGCTGGAGGCGGTGATGGCCGAGGCGGGGGCGTTCGGCGAGGAATTCCGCGCCAGGGTGGCGGAGCTCGCCTATTTCAAGCTCTCGGGCCGGGCCGAGGCGGGTGATGAGACCAAGCCGTTCAAGACCGAGGCGGAGATCGCCGAAGCCGTCGCCCAGGCCGCCGCCGCGCTGCCCGAATTGTTCGAGAAATTCGCCCGCGCGACCACGCCGTATCTGTCCAGCCCGCACCCTTCGCGCCAGAACGCCTATGACGTTTACGCCGGGATCTCCCGCCGCGCCGAATGGGAGGACGAGCCGGAATGAACGCGATCGACATCGCCAATGAGGAGCAGCGCAAAGCCTCCGATCCGCTGGTCTCCGCCTTTGTCGCGGCCTCGGCTGGTTCGGGCAAGACCAAGCTGCTCACCGACCGCCTGCTGCGGCTGATGCTCTCCGGCACCACGCCGGACAAGATCCTCTGCCTCACCTACACCAAGGCGGCGGCGGCGGAGATGCGCATCCGCCTGAACAAGCGCCTTGGCGAATGGGTGGTGAAGGACGACGCGGCGCTACGCGCCGACCTCGCAGCACTTGATATGCCCGCGAACGCCAAAACCCTTGGCCGGGCGCGCAAACTCTTCGCCGATGTGCTGGACCTGCCGGGCGGGATGCGCATCGAGACCATCCATGCCTTCTGCCAGTCGCTGCTGCGGCGCTTTCCGCTGGAGGCCGGGCTGTCCCCGCATTTCGAGGTGGCGGATGACGAACAAGCCGGCCGGCGCCTGCGCGAGGCGCGCGAGGCAGCATTGGCCGACCCGAATGTGCGCGAGGCGGTGCGCGCATTGGCGGCGGAGACGAACGAGCAGGATTTCGCGGCGCTGACGCAGGTCTTCGTGCAGGAAGCGCCTGCGGATTTGCTGAGGGAAGCCGCCACGGACCGGTTGATCGCCATGCAGCGCGGCGCGCTTGGCGCTGGAGAAAAAACCTCCGCGGAGATTCTCGCCGGTGCTGTCAGCATGTCCCGCGAGGCGCAACTGCGTGAAATATTGAGGCAAATCGCGGAACGCGGCAACGCGAGCGGCATCAAGAACACGGAGCCGCTGCTGGACTGGCTGGCGCTGCCATCGGAAGACCGTGCCGCGCATTGGGATGTCTGGGCTCATGGTTTCCTCACAGGCGGCAAAGCCCGCACCTTCAAGGGCTATTGCGGTCCGAAACTGAAAGCCGAGGAAGACAGCTTCAAGGACGAGCTGATCGCGGAGAGCCAGCGTATCCTCGCCGTGCAGGAAAAGCTGAAAGCCGCGAAGCTGGCGGAGCTGAACGCGTATCTGCTGAAGCTGCTGCTGCCCATCGCGGCGCAGGAACGGGGCGAGAAAATCCTCGCCTCGCATCTCAGCTATACCGATCTCGTCAGCCATACCGGGCAGCTTCTCATCAATCCCGGCGCCGCCTGGGTGCTTTACAAGCTTGATGGCGGCATCGAACACCTGCTGCTGGACGAGGTGCAGGACACCGCCCCGGCGCAATGGGAGATCGCCAATGCGCTGGCGGGGGAATTCTTCGCAGGCGAAGGCGCGCGCGAGGCCAGCCGCAGCATCTTCGCCGTGGGGGATGCCAAGCAGTCGATCTTCTCCTTCCAGGGCGCGGACCTGAAAAGCTTCGGCATCTACAGGGAAAAATTCAAGGCCCAGGCGGTGGGCGCGGGGCGGAAGTGGCTGGATGGCCAGCTCTCCGTCTCCTTCCGCTCCACCGCGCCCGTTCTGGCGCTCACCGACGCCGTATTCGCCGAGGGTTTGGCACAGGGCGGTGTCTGCCCCCAGGGAGAGACCCTACGCCATGAGGTGAGCCGCACCGGCCAGGCCGGGCGGGTGACGCTCTGGCCCCTGGCCCAACCGCGCGAAGCCGCCGAGCTGCCCGATTGGGGCCTGCCCGAGGATTACGAAAGCGCGGATTCCGCCCAGGCCGTGCTGGCGCGGGACATCGCGGACTGGGTGTCGGCGCGGCTGAAGCAGCCTTTACCATCACGGGACCGCTTGGCTCGGCCTGGGGATCTCCTGATCCTGGTGCGCCGGCGCGATGCGCTGGTGGGCGCCATCACTGCGGCGCTGAAGGCACGCGGCATCGCCGTGGCCGGGCTGGACCGCATGGTGCTAACGGCCCAGCAATCGGTGAGCGACCTGCTGGCGCTGTGCGACGCGCTGCTGCTGCCCGATGACGACCTCGCCTTCGGGCAATTTCTCGTCTCGCCCCTGGGGGGGCTCAGCGATGCCAGCCTGATGGACCTCGCCTTGGGCCGGGGCCGGAAGCCATTGGTGCAGGTGCTTTATGCCCGGGCGCAGGAGCGCGAGGACTGGGCAGAAGCAAAGACATTCTTCGAGGCGCTGCGCGCCAAGGCGGATTTCTACGCCCCCTACCCTCTGCTGGCTGAGGCGCTGGGGCCGCTGGGCGGGCGGGCCAAGCTGTTGCGCCGCCTGGGGCCGGAGGCGGCAGAGCCAATCGACGAATTCCTCGCCGAGGCGCTCACCTTCACCGGGCGCGAACCCGGCTCGCTGCAGAATTTCGTGTTCTCGCTGCGCCAAACAGGTGCCTCCATCAAGCGCGAGGCGGAGGCCGGGGGCGATGAGGTGCGGATCATGACCGTGCACGGCGCCAAGGGGTTGCAGGCGCCCATCGTGATTCTGCCCGACACCACGGCGCTGCCAAAGAACGACCGGAATTTGTTCTGGCTCGGCGTGCCGCAGGAGGACGCACTTGTGCCGGTGTTCTGCCCGCGCGCGGATCTGCGTGCGCAGGCGGTGGCGGACGCAGCGGCGGACGTAACCGAGGCGGCCCGCCAGGAATATAACCGTCTGCTCTACGTGGCCCTCACCCGCGCCGAGGACGAACTGCTGATCTGCGGCGCGGAAGGCGGGCGCGCCCCGCCCGACACCTGCTGGTACGAGGCGGTAAAGCGCGGCTTCACCCGGCTGGAGACCCGCGAGGAGAACGGCGCCCTGGTGCATGACTGCGAGCAGAGCGTGGCGCCCGATCGCATCTCCCGGCACGGCGAGTCCGCGCAGGCCCCCCTGCCCGCCTGGCTTGGCGGCGCGCCGCTCTGGCAGGCCGCCCCGCCGCCGAAGGAGGCCGCCAGACCTGAGCGCATCGTGCCCAGCCGCGGTGTGGAGGAGGAAACGAAGCGCGCCATCGCCGCCAGCCCGCTCGGCACCGCGCTGGGCGCCGCGCGCGCAGTCCGGGCGGCTGCCATGGAAAAAGGCGTGGCGATCCACGCCATGTTGCAGCATTTGCCGGACCTTCCCGCCACGGCGCGACCGGAAGCGGCACTGGCCTACCTTGCCGCCCAGCCCGCCTTGGCCACGGAGGCGGAGGCGCTCCGCGCCGCCGTGCTGACCGTCCTCGACAATCCAGCCCTCGCTCCGCTGTTCGGCCCCGGCTCCCGCGCCGAGGTGCCGCTGGCCGGCGTGGTGGGGGACAAGGAAATCGGCGGTCTTGTGGACCGTCTGGCGGTCACGGACCGGGAAATCTGGCTCGCCGACTACAAGACCGACCGCGCCCCGCCCGCCGATGCCGCCGGGATTCCGCCCAAATATCTGAGCCAGCTCGCCGCCTACCGGGCGATCCTGCACCAGGTTTACCCCGGCCTCCCGGTGCGCTGCGTGCTGATCTGGACCCAAAGCGCAGCGGTGATGGATGTGCCGGGCGCGATGCTGGATGGCGCCGCCCCGGCTTGATCCTGCGGCGGTTCGCCGCCATGTTACCCCGAACTTACATTGTCTGGGTGTATCATGACCAAAGCCGTTACCGACGAAACCTTCGAGACCGATGTGCTGAAATCCAGCGCCCCCGTGCTGGTGGATTTCTGGGCAGAGTGGTGCGGGCCGTGCCGGTCCATCGCCCCCTCGCTCGAGGACCTGGCCAAGGAATATGAAGGCAAGCTCGAAGTGGTGAAGGTGAATATCGACGAGAACCCGATGACGCCGAGCGCCTTCGGCGTGCGCGGCATCCCGACCCTGATCATCTTCAAGGACGGAAAGCCGGCCGCGACCCAGGTCGGCGCCGCGCCGAAATCCGTGCTGAAGGCCTGGATCGAGAAGAGCCTGTAACATGGCTGATACCATGGCAGAGGCGCTGGTTGAGGCGCCGCCCGAATGCATGCCGATGGTCCGCGTCATCGCGATGCCCGCGGACACCAACGTGAATGGCGATATTTTCGGCGGCTGGCTGATGAGCCAGATGGACCTTGCCGCCGGTAATCTCGCCTCGCGCACCTCCGGCGGGCGCTGCGTCACCGTCTCGGCGGATGCGATGAGCTTCATCCGTCCGGTGAAGGTGGGCGACGAGGTGAGCGTGTATTGCAAGCTGCTCGCCACCGGCCGGACCTCGATGAAGATCGCCGTGGAGGCTTGGCGGCGGGCGCGCGTGGGCGGCGAGGAATGCCGCGTCACGAAGGCGACGTTCACGTTCGTGGCCATCGATAACGACGGTAAGCCAAGGCCGGTTCACGCGGACTGATCGGCGAGAAAGATCGTCGCCCGGCGGGGAGCGCTCGAGGGCGCCCCCGTCCAAGACGTCAGTCCTCACCCTGAAGGGCTTCGCGCACCCACGGATCGTTCTCGATCATTTGCTGCAAATCCGCGGCGCCGCGCTCGATGTTGGGATGCCTCCGCGCGGTGATCGCCGCCTGCCAGCTGGGCCGGGCCTGCAGCCGCCGCCAATAAGCGGCAATCTCGGCAAGATCCTGCCTCGCCAGAAAATAATCGAGCCATGCGGTCTCCGCCAGCCGCAGGAGAAGGCATGACCAACTTACGTCGGCCAGCGTATAGTCCGCGCCCAGCAGCCACGGTCCGCCAATTTGCCGCAACTGCGCCTCCAATGCCGCCAGATGGGTTCGCATGTGATCGCGGCTGTCACGAATCGTCCGCCGCAACGGTGTCAGCCGCAACATCCGCCGCAGGCCGAAAATTCGGGCGGCGCCGAAGAAGGCTGGCCGCTTTTTGTCGGGATGGAAAAGCAGCCCGACAAAAATGCGCGGCAGCGGAACATGGGCGATCATGGTCATGAACAGCGGCATAGTCAGGCCCGGAATGCAGCTCCCGGCCCGCGCGGCCCGGCCGCCCATGGGATCGTCGCTCGAAAGGCTTGCGTAGTCGATCCACCGCATCATGTCCCACCGAGCCTGCTCCGCCTCCGGCACCAGGCGCTGCGCCGACGGCCCGGCATGGGCGGCCGCATAGGCGAGAATCTCATCGGATTCGAAGATTGGATGTCCGCGATGCACCAGGCACGGCACCAACCCCGCGGGGTTGATCTTCAGATAGGCCGGCGAGATCGTTTGATACGACCCGGTCTCGATAAGGTCGATGTCGTGGTGCCGATAGTCAATGCCAAGCTCGGCGAAAACAATCCGGGTCTTTCGCGAACAATGCGAGAAAGGATTGCCGTAAAGCTCGAATTCCTGCGTGTGGGGGAATGTGATCTCCGTATGCAATCCACCGGAAACCGGGTGCGTTCGCCGCCGCCGGGACTCGATGACAAACCATGCGATCGTTATTGAGATTATTGTCGCCGCCGCGACCACCCAAATCGCCATCGCTTCATTCTCCCATGATTGCCGTGGTCACGATAGCAAGCGTAGCAAGAGTGGAGCATAGCGAAACCCATCACTCCACGCGATATATTGCACAACAAATAGTGAGGCTCCATCCACCCTGCGTCCTGCCCCGAAACGGCAAATTCCGGCAGATCAAGCAATCTACCCGCCCCAGAGGTGCGGTCAGTCCCCGCTCGCCAGAAACACCGTCGCCGCGCTCGGCGCTGAAGACGGCAGCCCCCGCCCCTCGATAAATGCCAGAATATCCGCACTCGGTGTGGCGCGCTCCAGGTCGCGCGGAATCAGGTGATAATCCGGCGGGTAATAGGCCAGCGTCACCGGCGCGTCAGGCGGAATCGCCTGCCAGCAGCTTCGCATGGCTTCCTGCGGAACCAGCTCGTCATGCCCGCCATATAATATGAGCGCGTGCTGGCGGAAATTGCCGCAGGCCGCCTGGGCTTGGCCCATCAGCGTCACCAGCCCGGCGACATTATCGACACGCGGCGCATGGATGGTCAGCGGATCCTCGCCAAAGGCGATCAGCGCCGCCTCGTTGTCTGAAGCCTCTATATGCACCGAACGCCCGGTGAGCCGCTTGCCCGGGGCGAAGAAGGCGGCGACGCGCAACGTCTCCCGGTAGAACGGGTTCATCGCAGGCCCGCCCCAGACGGCGGGGGCGGAGAGGATGTAGCCATCCACCGGCGGCGGGTTGGGCTCCGCGCCCACCAGCAGGCCGATGCCGCCGCCCATGCTCTCGCCCATGATGAAGAGCTTCGCGCCCGGATATTGCGCGCGCAGCTGCACGGCCTCGTCCCGCGCCTCGTCCACCAGCGTTTGGGTGCCTGGCCAATAGCCGCGGTTCTTCGCGGTGCCGAAGCCGGACTGGTCCGGCGCGTAGATGGCGATGCCATGCGGGGTGAGGTAGTCGGCCAGAATCGCCCAGCCATCGCGGCTGTCGGTATAGCCATGCAATGCGAGAATAACGGCCTTTACCTGCCCCTTGGCCGGGTACAGCCGGTAGGGCAGGCGCGCGCCGTCTGCCAGCGCAAAATAGCCGCTTGTAATAATGGGATGGCCGGGACTGTCATGCGGCACACGGAACGGGATCGGCGCGCAGGCCGCCATGGCGAGCGGCAAGGCCAGCACCCGGGCCAGCTTGGGGAATGCGCGGAATGCCGTTATGGTGTCTGAGAGTTTGACCAGATAAGGCAGGATGCGATGAGCGTGCAGACAGAAGCGGTGAATGCGACCGAAATCATTCATGTGAAAACCCCTGCGGTCTCCTGCGACGGCGGTGTGGGCTCGCTTGGGCATCCGCGTATTTACCTCCGAATTACCGATAAGCAAATCGCCTGCCCGTATTGCTCCTGCATCTACGTGCTGGAAGAGGGCGCGGTGGACCACAGCCATTGAGGCTCGTCCTCGTCGACGGCTCGGGCTTCATCTTCCGGGCCTTCCACGCCCTCCCCGATATGACACGGCCAGACGGGGTGCATGTGAACGCCGTATTCGGCTTCTGCAACATGATCTCGCGGCTGCTGAAGGAGCATACCGGCACGCATATCGCCGTGGTATTCGATGCCGGGCGGCATACATTCCGCAACCGGCTGTACGGCGAGTACAAGGCGCACCGGCCGGAGCCGCCGCCGGAGCTGGTGCCGCAATTCGCGCTGATCCGCGAGGCGACGCGCGCCTTCGGCCTGCCGGCCATCGAGTTGCAGGACTGGGAGGCGGATGACCTCATCGCCGCCTACGCCAAGGCCGCCGTGGAAGCCGGGGGTGAGGCGGTGATCGTCTCCTCCGACAAGGACCTGATGCAGCTGCTCCGGCCCGGCGTGACCATGCTGGACCCGATGAAGAACACGCCGATCGGCTTGGCCGAGGTGGAGGCGAAGTTCGGGGTGCCACCGGAAAAGGTGGTCGAGGTTCAGGCGCTGATCGGCGACTCCGTGGATAATGTGCCGGGCGTGCCGGGCATCGGGCCCAAGGGGGCCGCGGCGCTGATCCAGGAATACGGCTCGCTGGAACAAGTGCTGGAGGCGGCCCCGGCGATGAAGCCGAGCAAGCGGCGCGACGCGCTGATCGAACACGCGGACAAGGCACGGATTTCCAAGCAGCTCGTCATCCTGCGCGACGACGCGCCCATGCCCGCCCCACTGGACAGCTTCGCCGTAAAAGCCTGGGACCCGGCTGTGTTACGGGCGTTCCTGACCGAGAACAATTTCAAAAGCCTGCGCCACCGGCTGGGGATGGAGGGCGAGGAGAGCGAGGAAGCGCCGCCACCGGTCAGCGCCGCCCCGTTCGGCCCCTATTCCGCCATCACCACGCGCGCGGCGCTGGAGGCGGTATGCGCCGAGGCGCGCATGGCGGGAATGGTCGCCATCTCGGTGCAGACCGACGCGCCAGCCTCTCTGCACGGCAATCTCGTGGGGCTGGGCCTCGCCACCGCGCCAGGGCACGCCGGCTATCTGCCGCTGGCCCATAACCTCACGCTGGATGACGCGCCGCAGATAACCCTGGCCGAAGCCGTTTCGGTCCTGGCGCCACTGCTCACCGCCCCCGGCGTGCTGAAGATTTTCCATGATGCCAAGTACAGCCTGGAGGTTTTGCGCCGCGCCGGGCTGGGCGACGTGGCGCCGCTCGACGATGTCATGCTGATCTCCTACGCGCAGGATGCGGGGAATTTCGCGCATGACGCGATGACGCTGGCGCGGGTGCATCTGAACCACACGCTGAAGGATGCCGACTCCGTAACGGGCAGCGGGCGCGGCCGGCTGGCCTTTGCCAGCGCCCCGCTGGACAAGGCGGTGGCCTTCGCCGCCGAGGCTGCTGATGTTTCGCTCCGTCTTTGGGAAAATCTGAAGCCGATGCTGCGGGTGCATAAATCGCTCGCGCTGTACGAGCTCTTGGAAAAACGGCTGATCCCCGTGCTCGCCGATATGGAAGAGTACGGCGTGATGGTGGACCGCGACGATCTCGCCGCCATGTCCACCGAGTTCGAGGGCCGGATGGCCGAGATCGAAACGGATATCCAACGCCTCGCGGGGCAGAGTTTCAATGTCGGCAGCCCGAAGCAACTCGGCGAGATCCTGTTCGAGACGATGAAGCTGCCAGGCGGCAAGAAGGGAAAAACCGGCGCGTGGGGAACGGATTCGTCCGTGCTGGAAACGCTGGCCGAACAGGGCATCGAGATTGCCCAGCGGGTGATGGACTGGCGCCAGCTCGCCAAGCTGAAGAGCACCTACGCAGATGCGCTGATCGGGCAGATCGACCCGCGCACGGGCCGGGTGCATACCAGCTTCCAGATGGCGGTGGCGGCAACCGGGCGGCTTTCCTCCACCGACCCGAATTTGCAGAACATTCCTATAAGAACGCAGGAAGGTGCCCGCATCCGCAAGGCGTTTATCGCCGCACCCGGGTGCAGCCTGGTCTCGGCGGATTACTCGCAGATCGAACTGCGCCTGCTTGCCCATGTGGCGAATATTCCAGCGCTGAAGGAGAGCTTTGCCAAGGGCGAGGACATCCACGCGCGCACGGCCTCCGAGGTGTTCGGCGTGCCGATGGCGGGGATGGACGCCGCCACGCGCCGCCGCGCGAAGGCAATTAATTTCGGCATCATCTACGGCATTTCCGCCTTCGGCCTGGCGCGACAGCTCGGCATCACGCCCGGCGAGGCGCGCGTGTATATCGACGCCTATTTCAAGCGCTATCCGGAAATCCGCACCTACATGGAGGAGACGAAGGAGCAGGCGCGCACGCATGGTTTCGTGCTCACCCCGTTCGGGCGGCGCTGCTGGGTGCCGCGGATCAAGGACAAGATCCCGTCCTTGCGCGCCTATGCCGAGCGGCAGGCGATCAACGCGCCGCTGCAAGGCGGCGGCGCGGACATCATCAAGCGCGCGATGGTGAAGCTGCCGAAGGCGCTGGCCGAGGCGGGGCTGAAGACGCGGCTGATCTTGCAGGTGCATGACGAATTGCTGTTCGAGACGCCGGATGACGAGGCGCAGGCGGCGGCGGCGCTGGCGCAGAAGGTGATGCAGGGTGTCGCGGAATTGTCGGTGCCGCTGGTGGTGGAGACGGGGATTGGGAAGAACTGGGGCAAGGCTCATTAACCTCCCCCCCGCCCCCTGAGGGGCGCTTAAAACCAATGGCCGGTCTGACCATGCAGTATATGTCATGCGCGGAGAGCGGGCTATAACGCCGCCGCGATCAACAAATCAGGATGGTGTATCATGAATGCCAGTGCCGCGACGAGCCCGAAGATCAAAGTCACAGCTTTGCCGGGGGACGGCATCGGCCCCGAGGTGATGGCCGCCACCATCCGCATCCTGGACGCCGCCGGCGCCCCCATCGACTGGGAATATGCCGAAGCCGGCGCTGAAGCCTTCAAGAAGGGCATCGTTACCGGCGTGCCGCGCGAGACGCTGGACAGCATCTCCCGCAACAAGTTGGCGCTGAAGAGCCCGCTGGAGACCCCGGTGGGCTTCGGCGGCAAGTCCGCCAACGTTACCATGCGCAAATATTTCGAGCTCTACGCCAATATCCGCCCGGTGCGTGAGCTCCCTGGCATCACCACCCCGTACTCCGGCCGCGGGATCGACGTGGTGATCGTGCGCGAGAACGTGGAGGACGTGTATGCCGGCATCGAGCATATGCAGACCACCACCGTCGCCCAGTGCCTCAAGCTGATGACCGCTCCGGGCTGCGAGCGCATCATCCGCGCCGCCTTCGAGCTGGCCCGTGCTGAAGAGCGCAAGAAGGTGACCGTTGCCACCAAGGCGAACATCATGAAGCTCACCGAGGGCATGATGAAGCGCATGGGCGAGAAGGTCGCCCCGGAATTCCCGGACATCAAGGCTGACCACATCATCATCGACAACTGCGCCCACCAGCTCGTCATCAAGCCGGAGGCGTTCGACGTCATCGTCACCTCCAATATGAACGGCGACATTATCTCCGACCTCGCGGCCGGTCTGGTCGGCGGCCTGGGCATCGCCCCGTCCTCCAACCTGGGCGACCACGCCGCGATGTTCGAGGCCGTGCATGGGTCGGCGCCGGACATCGCCGGCAAGGGCCTGGCCAACCCCACCGCGCTGCTCTCCGCCGCCATCATGCTGCTGCGCCATGTCGCCGCGTTCGACGTGGCCGAAAAGGTGGAGCAGGCGCTGTTCATCACCCTGGCCGAGGGCAAGAACCTCACCGGCGACCTCGCCCCGCGCGGCCATGGCGTCGGCACCGCCGCCTTCACCGACCAGGTCATCGCCAACCTGGGCCGTTTCTCGGCGATGAAGTCCCGCACCTACAACAAGTTCGCGCTGAAGACCTGGCCGGAGCTGACCGCCCATACCGAGCCCACCACCCGCGAGCTGGTCGGCATCGACGTGTTCCTGGAGACCGATCTCGGCTCGGAAGAACTGGGCAAGACGCTGGAAGCCATCGCGCAGGACAGCCCCTTCACGCTGTCCGGCATTTCCAACCGCGGCGTGCAGGTGTACCCCCCCACGGGCGGCTACACCTTCCTGGTGGACCATTTCGCCTGCCGCTTCATGTTCAAGCACCCGATCTCGCTGACCGACTCCACCAGCAGCGGCCAGCCGGAGATCAGCTATCTGGTGCAGCGCATCGGCGCCAAGTTCACCTGGATGCATATCGAGAAGCTGCAGCGCTTCGACGGCAAGGATGCCTTCGAGCGGCCGCAGGGCGCCTAACACCACCGGCCCGGTTTGACGGACATCAACGACGGCGTGCCTCGCCCTACGTATTCAGGATCTGCTGACGTCCTGAACACAGATGGAGAGGCACGCCGCTGATGAACACAGATTCCAACAAATCCATTTTCCACGGCCGGTTGCGCGGGAGCTCGAGCGGGCTGTTCTGGGTTGGCTTGGCCCTCGCGGCGCTGGGCGTGGCCGCGATTTTGTTTCCCATTTTCTTCACCCTGGTGGCGGCTGTCCTTGTCGGCTGGGCGCTGCTGTTTTCCGGAATCGTCGCTTTTGTCAGCTGCCTCTCGATCCGCGGCACGGGGCCGTTTTTCGGTGCGCTGCTGTTCAGCCTGCTTTGCTTGGCCGCCGGGCTGTTCCTGCTGTTCAACCCGCTCGCCGGGGCGGTGGCGCTGACCCTGCTGCTGGGCGTGATCTTCGTCTTCCAGGGGGCGTTCGAGCTGTTCTTCGCCTTCGAGATGGAGCCGCTGGCCGGCTGGGTGGGTATGTTACTTTCGGGGATCGTCAGCATTTTGCTGGCCTGCCTGATCGCCATCGGCTGGCCGGCGATTTCGGCGATCGTGCTGGGGATTATCCTGGGCGTGAATTTTCTCAGCACCGGGCTCAGCTACATGTTTGCCGCGCGGGCGTTCCGGGGTTGATTTTACCAAAGGCGGGGGGCGGCCCCGGCCTTTATCCCGCCGCATCGTTGGGCTAAAGCCGTGCGATGAGCACGGTACTCCCCAACACATTGCGCAATGGCCCCGATGGGCGCGGACGGTTTGGCGAATTCGGCGGGCGGTTCGTCGCGGAAACGCTGATGCCGCTGATCCTGGAACTGGAAGCGGCGTATGAGGCAGCCAAGGCCGACCCGTCCTTCCAGGCCGAGCTGGATTACTACCTGAAGCATTATGTGGGGCGGCCGAGCGCGCTGTGGCATGCCGAGCGCCTGACCCGCGAGCTGGGCGGCGCTAAAATCTATTTCAAGCGCGACGAGCTGAACCACACCGGCGCGCACAAGATCAACAACTGCCTTGGCCAAATCCTGCTGGCCAAGCGCATGGGCAAGACGCGCATCATCGCCGAGACCGGCGCCGGGCAGCATGGCGTGGCCACGGCCACGGTGTGCGCGCTCTTCGGCCTGCCCTGCACCGTGTACATGGGCGCCGTGGACGTGGAGCGGCAGAAGCCGAATGTGTTCCGCATGAAGCTGCTGGGTGCCGAGGTGGTGCCGGTAAGCTCCGGCGCCGCGACCCTGAAGGACGCGATGAACGACGCCATGCGCGACTGGGTGGCGAATGTGCGCGACACCTTCTACATCATCGGCACCGCCGCCGGACCGCACCCCTACCCCGCCATGGTGCGGGACTTCCAGTGCGTGATCGGCAATGAGGCCAAGGAACAGATGCTGGAGACCGAGGGCCGGCTGCCGGATGTGGCGGTGGCGGCGATCGGCGGCGGCTCGAACGCCATCGGCCTGTTCCACCCCTTCCTGGACGACGCCTCCGTGCGCCTGATCGGTGTGGAAGCCGCCGGCCACGGGCTGGACAGCAACGAGCATGCGGCATCCTTGAGCCGTGGCCGCCCCGGAGTGCTGCACGGCAACCGCACCTATCTGCTGCAGAACGAGGACGGGCAGATCCTGGAAGCGCACTCGATTTCGGCAGGTCTCGATTACCCCGGCATCGGGCCGGAACATTCCTGGCTGCACGATATCGGCCGTGTGGAATACGTGGCGGCAACCGACAAGGAAGCCCTGGCCGCGTTCCAGCTCTGCACCCGCACCGAGGGCATCATCCCGGCGCTGGAGCCGAGCCACGCGCTCGCGCATGTGAGCAAGATCGCGCCGCAGATGCGCAAGGATGCGATCATCCTGATGAATCTTTGTGGGCGCGGGGACAAGGACATTTTCGCCGTGGCGAAGCACCTGGGGGTGGAGCTGTGAGCCGTATTGCTGGCGTGTTTGCCGCTCTCAAGGCCCAGGGCCATGCGGCGCTGATCCCGTTTGTCGAGGCGTATGACCCGAGCCGCGAAACCTCGCTGACGCTGCTGCGCGGCATGGCCGCGAACGGCGCGGACATCATTGAGATCGGCATGCCCTTCACCGACCCGATGGCGGACGGCCCGACCATCCAGGCCGCCGGGCGGCGCGGGCTGCTGGCAGGCGCCAGCCTGCACGGCGTGCTCGCGCTGGTGGAGGAATTCCGCCGCGGCAACGACCACACCCCGCTGGTACTGATGGGCTACCTCAACCCCATCCTCTCCTATGGCGTGGAGCGGTTTTGCGAGGACGCAGCGAAGGTTGGCGTGGACGGGCTGATCGTGGTCGATCTGCCGACCGAGGAAGCAGACCTGCTGCTGCCCGATGCCAGCAAGAACGAGTTGGACGTGATCCGCCTGGTTGCGCCCACGACGAGCGATGAGCGCCTGCCGCTCGTGCTCGCGGGGTCTTCGGGCTTTGTCTATTACGTCAGCATCACCGGCATCACCGGCACGCGCACGGCCTCAGCGGCCGACCTTGCGCGTGACATCCCGCGTATCCGCGCCGCGACCGACCTGCCGATCGCGGTTGGCTTTGGCGTGCGCACGCCGGAACAGGCCGCGGTGGTCGCGCAGCATGCCGATGCGGCGATCGTCGCCTCGGCGCTAATTGAGACGCTATGCCGCGAGGATGAAAACGCGGTGCTGCGCGACGTGAAGGCGCTGTCGGAAGGGATTAAAGGGGCGCGCACCCTTGCCTGAGGGCAAGGCGCGGGACGGTACCACGCCGCCCGCGCCGCCCTAGCGATTACTGGTTGCCGTCGTGGCTGTCATGGTGCCAGCCATTGCTCTGGCCACTGTTCTGCTGGCGCCCGCCTTGGCTTTGCTCCTGGCCTTGCTGATGCCCCTGCCGGCCGCCGCCATTGTCATGGCCTTGCCAACCGCCGCCACCTTGGCCGTTCTCGTCGTGGTCATGCCCCTGCCAGCCGCCCCCATCGCGGTCATGGTCGTGCCAACCACCGCCGCCAATGTACACGCCGCCATAGGCGGGCCCTGACGCGGCGTAATAGCCACCGCCGCTATAATACCCGCCACTGCCATAATATCCTTCGCCGCCGTAAACACAGCCCGTGAGCGCCAAGCCGAGAGCCAAGGGAGCAACGAGAAACTTCTTGATCATGGCAAGGATTTTTCTTCGGCGCCGTGGCGGCAATGCGGCAGAATTAGCGCAATCCCCAGGCAAAGAAGTTCGGGTTCTCCCAGCCCGGCTTGCCATAACGCAGCGGCGTGCCATCAGGCGTGAGCACGCAGCCCCCAGCCGCCTCCAGCACCGCCTGCGGGGCTGCGGTGTCCCACTCCATGGTGCGGCCCAGGCGGGGGTAGAAGTCCGCCGCGCCCTCGGCCAGGCGCAGGAATTTCAGCGCTGACCCGATATTGGTGAGCGAGGCGATCTGGTACCCGGCCAGAAACTCCGCGAGGCGCGGATCATCGGCATAATGACGGGAGGCCATCACCGTCAGCCCTTCCGGCGGCGCGCGGCGGGCGGCGATCGGCGCCTCCACCCCGGCCCGGCGGCGCCAGGCCCCCTGGCCGACGATGCCGAAATGCACCTCGCCCAAGGCTGGCGAGGCAACCGCGCCCAGCACCGGCGCGCCATGCTCGATGAGCCCGATATTCACCGCAAATTCGTCGCGCCCGGCGGCGAATTCACGCGTGCCGTCCAGCGGGTCCACCAGCCAGTAACGGGCGGATGGCGCGGTGATACGACCCGCCGCCACCTCTTCCTCGGCAATCACTGGGATCTCAGGTGCTGCGGCGCGCAAGCCCGCCACGATCAGCGCCTCCGCCCGCATATCCGCTACCGTCACCGGCGTCGCGTCGGCCTTGGCATCCACGGCGAAGCCCGCCGCCCGCACCGCTGTGATTACGGCAGCCGCCTCTTCCACCAGCCTTACTGCCAGGTTCATCAGTTCGCGCATGGCTCCCCTGTAGCCCGCCTCCCAGCCCTGGCAAAGCCGCGCCGGTTTGTTATGGTTGTGACCAGACGATGACAGAGGAATATGACATGCTGGAAATCTTCTTTGCAAAGCCAGAACTGCCGAAATCGGGCGTGCTGGTGCTGCCTTTGGCCGAGGGCGCTGCCCCCGCGGGCCATGCCGCGGCACTGGACAAAGCGCTCGACGGCGGGCTGACCCGCGCGCTGGAAGCGGCGGAGTTCAAGGGCAAGAAGGGCAGCCAGGCCAATCTGCTGGCGCCCAAGGGCTTCAAGCGCGTGCTGGTGCTGGGTACCGGGAAGGCGGATGCGCCGTGCGGCGCGGAGGAACTGGGCGGAGCCATCGCCGCCGCGTTGCCGCGCGAAAGCGACGCGATTGTGCTCGCCGAGGCGTTCTCTCCCGAGCAGGCGGCTGCGATAGGCTTCGGCGCCCGGCTGCGCGCCTACCGGTTCGACAAATACCGCACCACGCAGAAGGACGATGAGAAGCAGAAGCTGCGCCACCTGACCATCCTCACACCTGAGCCGCGCAAGGCCGAGGCGGCCTTCGAGCAGTTCGAGGCCCTGGCCCATGGCGTCGAGTTAACCCGCGACCTGGTGACCGAGCCCGCCAACACGCTCTACCCGGCGGAACTCGCCGAACGGGCCGAGGAGCTGAAAAAGCTAGGCCTGAAGGTTGAGGTGTTCGATGAGGACGACCTCAAGAAGCTCGGCTTCGGATCGCTGCTCGCCGTGGCCCAGGGCAGCGCGCGCCCGGCCCGCATGGTGGTGCTGCAATGGCTCGGCGCCTCGGGCCATGATGACGGCAAGAAGCAGAAGAAGCCCAAGGACCCGATCGTGTTCGTCGGCAAGGGCGTAACCTTCGACACGGGCGGCATCTCCATCAAACCCGCCGCGGGCATGGAGGACATGAAATGGGACATGGCCGGCGCCGGTGCCGTGGTGGGGCTGATGGCGGCCCTCGCCGGGCGCAAGGCGAAGGTGGATGCCGTCGGCCTTGTCGGGCTGGTGGAGAACATGCCGTCGGGCACCGCCACCCGCCCGGGTGACGTGGTGAAAAGCTATTCCGGCCAGACCATCGAGATCCTGAACACCGACGCCGAGGGCCGCCTCGTGCTCGCGGATGTGCTGCATTACGCGCAGCACCGTTTCGAGCCGAAGCTGATGATCGACCTCGCCACCCTGACCGGCGCGATCATTGTCGGGCTCGGGCATGAATATGCCGGGTTGTTCTCCAACAATGACGAGCTGGCCGAAAAGCTCACCGCCGCGGGTAAGGCGGTGGACGAGAAGCTATGGCGCATGCCGCTGGTGGGGCTGGGTGAGAGCTACGATAAGGAACTGAACTCGCCGATCGCCGATGTGAAGAATATCGGCGGCGGACGTGCTGGCGGCTCCATTACCGCCGCGCAATTCCTGCAGCGTTTCGTGGCCGGCAAGCCCTGGGCGCATCTGGACATCGCGGGCACGGCCTGGGCTGCCAAGGACGCCGCCATCACGCCGAAGGGCGCTACCGGGTTTGGCGTGCGGCTGCTGGACCGCTTCGTACAGGATAACTACGAGAACTAAGCACCAAACATGGGCAGGCCCGACCGGCCTGCCCGCTTTCACGCCTTACGCCAACGGCACCAGGGAGATCCGCCGCCCCTCGCCGGCTACGCTCACAATCCGCCCGCCCTCCGTGCCGCTCAGCATCACCATGTCACCCTCGCACAGCAAATCCTCCGCATCGGCGAAATATCCGGCCTCGGCGGCGCGGCTGAAATTGTCGTTCCCCGCCTTGTAGTGCCACAGCGTGAAACCGTTGGCGTAGGCGAGGACCGAGAGGTTGCGGAGCGAGAAAGCCATGGAGTTTTCCTTTTTTAAAACTTAAGGTTGTATAGACCTTGAGGTTTATATTCCTAGCGTTGGAACAAAACAAGAACTTTATGCTTCGTTAACGCGTTTTTTACCCCGAGTTTTCGGACAAAATTCCTATTTGCCTTGGCCGCCTTACCAAAACCGGATACGGTTTTGAGATTACAGTATTGGCGGCATAGGCATGCGGCACGACGACATCTGGCGGGCGATCGACACGCTGGCGGCGGAGCACGGGCTTTCTCCCTCCGGCTTGGCGCGCAAGGCCGGGCTGGACCCGACCAGCTTCAACATGTCCAAGCGCCGCACGGCCGATGGCAAGCTGCGCTGGCCCTCCACTGAGAGCCTGGCGAAAATCCTTGCCGCCACGGGCGCGGGGATGGAGGAGTTCACCGCCCTCATCACCGGCGCGCGCGCCATGCCGGAAGGCCGCAAAGGCCGCACCAAGATTCCGCTGATCGGCATGGCCCAGGCCGGGGCGGAAGGCTTTTTCGACGATGGCGGCTACCCTGCCGGGGCGGGATGGGACGAGGTGGAAATGCCCGCCACCGCCGATGTGAATGCCTACGCGCTGACAATTAGCGGCGATTCGATGGAACCGGCTTACCGCGAGGGGGACACCATCATCGTCTCCCCCGCGGCGCCGGTGCGCGCGGGTGACCGCGTCGTGGCCCGCACCACCAATGGCGCGGTCATGGCCAAGCAGCTCGTCCGCCGCACGGCATCGCGAATCGAGCTGGCCAGCCTGAACCCCGCCTATCCGGAGCTGCGCTTCGCGGCGGGAGACATCCTCTGGATGCACCGCATCATCTGGGCTGGCCAGTAGCGCGGACCCAGGCCGGCCAACTCATCCGGTAAAAAAATTATTGCCAATTCATGTAAAATGCGCCATATGAACAAAAGTTTAATATAATTTTTTATCCATTAAGCAGCAAAAGAATCGATTTTTGGAGGGGATTTAGTTGCGTGCCATCAATATTAACGACGTGCTGCAGGCGTTGGTCACCAATACGCCCTATGTCGAGGGAGCCGCCATCATCCATGAGGATGGCCAACTCATTGCCTGTCGCCTGCCTCCAAGCTTCAACGAGTCGCGGATCAGCGCCACCGTTGCCGCGATCCTGCCCCGTGGCATGGACCTCGCCGCCGCGCTGAAATGCGGCAAGTTGGAACAGCTCCTGCTCACCTGCGAAATCGGCCAGGTGCTGCTCCGCGGTGCGGGGCCGCAGGTTATGCTTTGCACGCTGGCCGGCCCCGCGGTGCAACTGGAGGCATTGCTCCTGGCCACAAGCGAGGCCGCCGCCAGCATCAACCTCCTGCTGCCGTATATGTCCGCCACCGCACCGCTCCCCACCGCACGCAGTCCCGAGTCGCTGTACGCAGCCGCCGGCTTCACCGAGACCGACCAGATCCTTGTCACCCGCATCTGGCCCTATATCCGCCCCGCCCTGCCGGGCCTGACCGAGCGGTTTTACCAGCTGCTGGAGGCAGAGCCGCAAATGGCTGCACTTATCGCCGGACGCGCGGAGTCCCTGAAGCGGGCACATTTAATCTGGCTGGAGAGTCTGTTCGCCGGCGATTACGGGCCCAACTTCATTCGCCGGCAGGAGGAAATCAGCAACGCCCATGCGCGCAGCGGGGTCCGGCCCGTGTTCTTTGCCGCAAGCATGGCCTTCCTGCGCTTGGCATTTCCGCCGGCGCTGCGCGCCTGCTTGCCCGCCGCGCCAGCCGCGGAGAGCGCGGCAGCGGCCGTGCTCCGTCTGCTCTCCTTCTGCCAGCATATCATCGACGGCAATTACGCTGACGCGCTCATCCGCCTGGATGAAACCGGGGCAGGAACCAAGCGGCAGGCCGTTCAGGCCTGACCCCGAGCCACGTCATACCAACAATAAGTACTTGATTTTTTTGTGGATATGGTGGGCGCTACAGGGATTGAACCTGTGACCCCCACCATGTCAAGGTGATGCTCTACCGCTGAGCTAAGCGCCCATATCCACGCGGGCTTACTAGCGACATTGGGATAAAGAGGCAAGAGCTTGGCTGACAAAGAAAAGAGATGGCGCCGCCGGTTGTGGCACCTGTGGCGGAGCTGGCAGCGGAGGCTGGCGTTCTGGAGCGGCGCTGTGGCAGTAGGCTTGGTGAGCGTACTCTTCGCCCTTGCCGCCGACTGGGCACAATCCACCTTTCTCACCATCGGGCACCGATTTTGGGTTGTGCCGCTCCTCCTTACCCCTGCTGGCTTCGTATTCTGCGCCTGGGCGGCGCGAGAATTCTTCCCCGGCGCCCAGGGCAGCGGCATCCCGCAGGCCATCGCCGCACGCCAGATGCCGCGCGACCTGGCTCTACGCCGTCTGCTCTCTCTTAAGATCTGCATCGGCAAGATCGTCCTCACCATGGTCGGGCTGCTCACCGGCGCCTCGATCGGGCGCGAGGGCCCCACCGTGCAGATCGGCGCGGCAGTGATGCTGCAGGTTGCGAGGCTGGAGGCGTTCGCCAGCGCGCCGGGGCTGATCCTGGCGGGCTCCGCCGCCGGAATTGCCGCCGCATTCAATGCGCCGCTCGCGGGCGTGGTCTTCGCCATCGAGGAAATGAGCCGTTCCTATGAGGTGCGCACCAATGGTCTGGTGCTCATTACCGTCATCATCTCCGGCCTCGTTTCGCTGGGGCTTACCGGGAATTACACCTATTTCGGCATCACCCATGTAACGGCAAGCACCCCGCGGGACTGGGCGCTAGCCGTCGCCTGCGGCGTGTTCGGCGGGTTGGCGGGGGGTGTCTTTTCCCGGCTGATGCTGCAGGGCAGCCGCCTCGCCAAAGCATGGATCGCCGTGCATGAGGCCCGCCGCCGTTTCACGTTCCCGCTCGGCTGTGGTGTCGTGGTGGCACTGCTCGGAGTGCTCACCCATGGCGCCACCTTCGGCACCGGCTACGAGCAAGCACGCGCCGCGGTGGAAGGCCACGCCCCGAGTTGGGATTTCTGGCTGGCGAAATTCGCCGCGACCCTCATCACCGCCATATCCGGTATCCCTGGAGGCATTTTCGCCCCCTCGCTCGCCGTTGGTGCCGGGCTGGGCGCCTGGATGGGCGGCGCCACCGGCGCCAGCCTGGGCGCCGTGCTCGGCATGGCCGGGTATTTTTCCGGCGTGGTCCAGGCGCCGATGACCGCCTTCGTGATCATCCTGGAAATGACCGGCAATGACGCCAACGTCATCCCGATCATGCTCGCCGCCGTGCTCGGCCTTGGCGCCTCGCGCCTAGTGGCGCCAGAGCCACTCTACCACGCCCTGGCGCACGGCTTCCTCACGCCGACGGCTGGTAGCGCGGCTCGCCTGTCCGCCACAGAACAAACGCCATGATGTCCGCGGTTTCCTGATCTCGCTGGGCGCGGGTGGAGCCGATGCCATGCCCGGCATCGGCCTCCACGCGCAGCAGCACCGGATTGCCCGAGGCCGTGGCCGCCTGCAGCCGCGCCGCCATTTTCGACGGCTCCCAGGGGGATACACGCGGGTCGTTCATCCCGGTGGTGAGCAGCACGGAGGGGTATTGCGCCCCGTCATGCACATGCTGGTACGCGTCCATCGCCAGCAGGTCGTGGAAGCCCTGCTCGGTCTTCACCGTGCCGAACTCGGGGATGTTCGGCGGACCATTGGGCGAGAACTCGCTGCGCAGTGCGTCGGACACGCCGACCATGTCGATCACCACCGCCACCAGCTCCGGCCGCTCGGTGAGCAGCCGTCCCACGGTAATGCCGCCGGCGGAGCCGCCGATAACAGCGGCGCGGCGATGCGACGTGTAGCCGGCCTGGATGAGGTGCAGCATGCAGTCCTCGGCATCCTGCCAGGTATGGTATTTCCGCGCCTTCTGCCCAGCCAGGTGCCAATCCTCGCCCAACTCGCCGCCGCCACGCACATGCGCCACGGCGAACACCCCGCCAGCATCGAGAAACGGCAGCCATCGCGCCAGAAAAACCGGATCGAGCGTGATGCCGTAGGCACCATAGGCTTCCATCAGCAGCGGCGCGGAGCCGTTGCGCTTCAGCCCCTTGCGATAGACGATGGAGAGCGGCACGCCCACCCCATCGCGCGCTGCGGCAAACACTTCTTCCGAGGCATAGGGCGTAACATCGATCGGCGGCAGAGGCGCGATATCCGTTTGCGTCACCGTGCCATCCGGCGCGGCGTGGCAGATGGTTTGCGGCCGCACCCAGGACTCCAGACTAAACCACGCGCCGTCATGCAGCGTGTCCGCGTAGAAACTGTCCTCGTCGATGGCGCCGGAAAACGGCAGCTCCACCTGCGTGATCTTGCCATCCGGCCCGAGCCGGCGCAGCCCCGCCAGCCCGGCATCCAGTTCGCGGATATACAGCCCGTCTTGCGCTGCCTCGATGGCGCGGATCACCGCCTTGCCCTGCGGCACCACCTCCACGGCATTGGCGATCTGCGGCTTGTCAGCGACGACTTTCAGAACCTTGTAATGGGAGGCATGCTTATGCGTGAGCAGAAAGACCTCCTCCCCGCGCACGGTGAAGCTGGTCACGCCGTCCTCGGGGCCGCAGATCTTGGTCCAGGCCGAATGCCCGGCCAGCACATCGGCCAAGGGTGCTGCGTAGAGCGTCAACTCATTCTGCACGCCGGATTCCAGCACGCCGACAGCTACCGGCGACCCAGGTGTCGCGACGATTCCCGGCGCGTCGATGTCCTGCACCGCCACCGCGGCGTCCACGCCATGGCCAAACAGCTTCACGTCCTGGGCCGGATCGGTGTTCAGCCGGTGCAGCCAACACAGGCTGTTCTTCTCGTAATCCAGGCTGTCGGGCGGCACATCCTGCAGCCGGTTGTAGAAGAACCCAGAGCCATCCGGCAGCCAGCTCGGGCTAGCCCAGTTGGTGCGGTCGATCGTCTCAGGCAGGACAGTGTTCTTCGCCACGTCCAGCACGCGCAGCACCGAGCGTTCCGACCCGCCGGAGGAGATGCCAAAGGCGGCATACACGCCATCCGGCGAAGCCTGCCACCAATCCAGCTCGGCATGCTCGCCGGGCTTGGCATAGCTGTCCGGGTCGATGAGCAGCGTATCCGCACCCGCCATACCTTCACGCATGAACAGCTTCGAGGTATTCGCCCCGGCAGGGCGGCGCTCGATGAAGATTTTCTCGCCCCCCGTCTGCACGCTCACCACCATGGCGACAGCGCCTGTGTTCCTGCTGATCGCGGCGGCGAGGGCGTCGCGCCCCGGAATTGCCGCCAGCACCTTGGCGGCGTACTCCCCTTGGGCACGCATATAGGCCTGCCATTCCAGCCCTTGCGCCTCCATCCAGCGATAGCGGTCGGTGACCTCATGTCCCCACAGAGTCTCCGTCACCGGCCGCACCGGAGCCACGGGCGGGCCCCCACCGGGCGTGAAGTTCACCGGCTGCACGTAAGCCTCGGCCCGCGCGGCGGCGGCCAAAGCGAGGCTGGCGGTGGAGGCGAGAAATGTTCGACGTGTGAAATGCGGCATATCACCTCCTGGCGGAGGGGATATCAGCGCACGCGCTGCGATATCGTCAAGGCAGCCACGCCGTCAGCGCGGATTCCTCGGCGCCTTTGGCACTTCGACCTTATACAGTTTCTGATAATCGTCCCGCGAGACCAGAAACTGGCTGGAGGACGGGCACGCCGCCGCGCCCTGCGCCGTGGCGCCGCCGTTCCATGCCAGCATTACGCCATCCGGCCGGACCGCCATGGTGGTAAGCACCCCGCCCCGTTTCAGCATCTCGGATTCATCCAGCGCGCAGACGGGACCCGGCTTAGCCCAAGGACCCGCGACAAGCCGCGCCTGCACCGCAGACTCCACCGCCCCAGGCGCAACAGCCGCCGGAGACAGATTCAGCATGTCACCGACCTGCGCGTCAGCCCCTGGTTGCGGCAGCGCGCTATTGATCCCGTGCAGCACCAGAAAAGCCGCCACACCCGAGTAGAACATCCGCACACCTGTCAGAAAATGACTATGAAATTCCACGGCTTTTCTCTGCCGCGCGATGGCTTTGGCCACTGCCTCGCCCTGCCGCCGCCGGGGTGGCTTATTGCTATATCTCAACATATGAATCTCCCGATCAAAGGCGACAATATTTGGAGGGGGACGCATAAATCCTGGAAAGGACTTTCTGCGTTCCCGCTTAACACCTTTGCAAAACCTCATCAGATTTTAAGCATCTTCAATAAGTTCCGAAGCTGGCACGAGCTTCATCGCCCGTGCCAGCTTGGTCTTGAGCACTGGAAGCGCCGTGCTATTTGCTAAGCCTCACGGCTGCGGCACATACTCCCTGAAAACAAGATGACCATGCGACTGCCCTGCTTGGCCGACGCCCGCATCACGCGGCTGCGTGGCGCCAAGCCCATGCACCAGCACAAAAACTGCCGCAACGGCGCAAAACAGCCTCAGACCCGCCAGAAAATCGCGGTGAGATTTACTAGTTTTTTCTTGCTGCGCGGCGGCCTTGGCCACCGGCATATTGATATATTGTGACATGCGATCCTCGTCTTAAGAGACGAGGCATACCTAGGCGGAAACGCATAAATCCAAGAGATGATTTTTGGCGTTCCGGCATAAAGCCCGCGTAAATCCTAAGCTTCCTTTTTATACATCCTCAACCAGCTCCACGCCCGGCACGAGTTTCATCGCCTGCGCCAGCCTCGGCGAGACATTGTACCCCCCGGGCAGCCAGATATCGAGGCTGCGCTCCACCCCGGTCTTGGGCACCAGCACCACGCGGCCCTTGCCCCTGCCCTCGCGCTCCAGCAGCGACTTGATGTGCGGCAGCGCCTCGGTGCGGTCGAGCCAGATCTTCATCCCCGCCCCAGCTTCGGCTGCCGCCTTGTCCAGCAGGGTAATGTCGCTCGCGGTGATGCGCAGGGACTCGCCTTCCATCTTCACATCGGCCGTGACAAGAAGCGCCACACCGTCTTCGAGAATCTCGCGGCTGCGGTTTAGAACTTCAGAAAACAGCGTGACCTCGAAACTGCCCTGCATGTCCGAGAGTGTCGCCCACATCATGCGGCTGCCTGTGCGGGTGATTCGCTCCTTCTTCGCGCCTAGCGTGCCGGCAAGCTTTATCCGGCACGGGCTAGCTTCCGCCCGGCGCTGGATCGCGCCTGATGGCACGACATCGAGCCGCTTCAGCGCCTGGGCGTACATGTCCAGCGGATGCGCGGAAACGTGGAAACCGATCGCCTCCGCCTCGTTCGCCAGGCGCTCCAGTTCCGGCCAGTCGGGGATGTCCGGCAGGCGGATCTTCTCGGGCTCTCCGCCGCCGAACAGGCCGATCTGCCCGGAGCTGCGCTCCTCTGCTCCGGCCTGCGCCGTGCGCATAACCGTCTCCGCCGACGCGAAGATTTTTGCCCGGTTCTTTTCCAGCGTATCGAACGCCCCGGCCTTGGCCAGAATTTCGATCTGCGCGCGGGTCAGCGATTTGGCGTCGATCCGGTTGGCGAAATCGGAAATGTCCTTGAACGGCTTGCCGCCGCGCGCCTTCACCAGTTCCTCCATGGCGCCAACGCCCACGCGCTTGATCGCACCAAGCGCGTAACGGATGCCGTAGCCGCCATCCTCCAGAATCTCGGGCTGGAAATCCGCGCCGGATTTGTTCACGTCCGGCGGCAGTACCTTGATGCCCGAGCGCATCGCATCGCCGCGCAGAATCGCCAGCTTGTCGGTATTGGTGATGGAGAGCGACATGCAGGCCGCGAGTAACGCCACCGTATGGTTCGCGCGCAGGTAAGCGGTTTGGTACGAGACCAGCGCGTAGGCGGCAGCATGGGATTTGTTGAAGCCGTAATCGGCGAACTTCGCCATAAGGTCGAAGATCTCGTTGGCCTTCTCCTCGGTGAAGCCCTGCTTGGCGGCACCTTCACAAAAGATCTTGCGCTGCGCGTCCATCTCGGCGCGGATCTTCTTGCCCATGGCGCGGCGGAGCAAATCCGCCCCGGCGAGCGTGTAGCCCGCCATCACCTGGGCGATCTGCATCACCTGCTCCTGGTACACGATGATGCCGTAAGTCTCGGCCAGGATGTGATGAATCGCCGGGTCTGGCGCTTCCCACGGCTCGCCGCGTTTGCGGGCGCAGTAGTCCGGAATGTTCGCCATCGGGCCGGGGCGGTTGAGCGCCTGGATGGCAACGAGATCCTCGAACCGGTCCGGGCGCATCTGCTGAAGCGCCGCGCGGTAGCCCGCAGTTTCGAAGGTGAACACGCCGGCGGTGTCGCCGCGGCCGATCATCTCGTAAGTCTTCCTGTCATCCAGCGGGATCTTGGAAATATCCAGCTCAATGCCCTGGCTTCGCAGGAATTTCAGCGCGCGGTCGATGATGGTGAGCGTGGTCAGGCCCAAGAAGTCGAACTTCACCAGCCCCGCCTGCTCCACGTACTTCATCGAGTACTGCGTGACGAGAAGATCGGAGCGCGGATCTTTATAGAGCGGCACCAGCTCGACGAGCGGCCGGTCGCCGATCACCACGCCTGCCGCGTGCGTCGAGGCATGGCGGTACAGCCCCTCGATCTGCATCGCGATTTCCATGAGCCGCGCCAAGCCCTCATCGGAATCGCGCAACTCGCGCAGCTTCATCTCCCCGTCTATGGCTTCCTTCAGCGTCACCGGCTTGGCGGGGTTATTGGGGATCAGCTCCGCGACCTTGTTCACCTGCCCATAGGGCAGGCCGAGCACGCGCCCCACGTCGCGCACCGCCGCGCGGGCTTGCAGCTTACCGAAGGTGATGATCTGCGCAACGCGGTTGGCACCGTACTCATGCGTCACATAGGCGATCACCTCGTCGCGCCGTTCCTGGCAGAAATCGATATCGAAGTCCGGCATGGAGACGCGCTCTGGATTCAGGAACCGCTCGAACAGCAGCGCGTAGCGCAGCGGATTCAAATCCGTGATGCGCAGCGCCCAGGCAACCAGCGAGCCAGCGCCCGAGCCGCGCCCAGGCCCCACGGGAATCTGGTGGTCCTTCGCCCACTGAATGAAGTCGGCCACGATGAGGAAGTAGCCGGGGAAGCCCATCTGGATGATGATCCCCAGCTCAAATTCCAGCCGCTTCCAATATTCCGCTTCCGCCTCGCCGCTGATCCCCTCGAAGGCCAAACGCGCGCGTAAGCCCTCCTCGGCCATGGCGCGCACGGTATCGGCCTCAGACGCGCCTTCGCGCACCTTCGGGCAGGTAGGCAGCAGCGGCTTGCGGCTCTGCGCCATCACCGCGCAGCTCCTGGCGATGGCGATGGTGTTGTCGCAGGCATCAGGCAGATCGGCGAAGAGTTCGCGCATCAGCTTGGCCGGCTTGAACCAGTGCTCGGGCGTTACCCGCCGCCGGTCCTTCTCCGCCAGCACGCGGCCCTCGGCAATGCAGAGCAGCGCGTCATGCGCCTCGTACATCTCCGGCTTGGCGAAGAAGCACTCATTCGTCGCCACGATCGGCAGCGCAAATTTTTCCGCGAGCTGCAGGAAGCCTGGTTCAATCGCCGCCTCCACCGCCTCGCCATGGCGCTGTATCTCCACCGCGATCCGCCCGGCGAACGCCCCGGCCAGCATGGCGAGATACGTCTCCGCCTCGGCCATCTGCCCCTCGGCCAGCAGCCGCCCCACCGGCCCCTGCACCCCGCCGGTGAGCAGGAATAGCCCCTCGGCATGCTCCAGCAGCGCCTCCCGGGTGATCTGCGGCTTCACGCCGTCACCTTCAAGGAAGCTGGCCGAGGTCAGGCGTTGTAGGTTGGCATAGCCTGCCGCGTTCTGCGCCAGCAGCACCACATTGTCCGGGGCCAGGTTGATCCCCTCGCGCTTCAGCCCAAGCTGGCAACCGATGATGGGCTGCACACCTTCCTTGGTGCAATATTGCGAAAACTCCAGCGCACCGAACATGTTGGAGGTGTCGGTGATCGCCACCGCCGGCATGGCGTAGTCCTTGGCCAGTGCGGCGATCTTGTCCGGCTTGATCGCACCTTCCGAGAGCGAGAAGGCAGAGTGAACCCGAAGATGGACGAAATCGGCGTGTGGCATGGCGACTCCTGGCGTGGCCATAGAGTCTGCCTGATTCCCGGGGGGATCAAGGGGGGGGACTGGTAAACTCCCCTACCTTGCAGGCCGCCGGGCATTTGCCTAACAATCTCTCCGCCTGCGAGGCCCTTTCGATATTTTGTGCAGAAGGCGATTTTTGACGAATGGCACCAGGACCAAGCCCTGAAAAATTCCGCGTGGAGATCATTCCCCTTACCTCAATCCGCGGCGTGGCAGCACTCTGGGTTGTAGCGCTGCATCTTTCGGTAAACCTGCCCTTATATCTTGCCACGCGGCCCCCCGCTGAATTGCTCGCCCGAATGTTCGCCGGCGGCTATTTTGCTGTCGATATATTCTTCCTGCTCAGCGGCTATATCATGATGGAGACGTATGGAACGGCCGCCAACAGCGTGGCGTTTTTCCGCAATCGTCTGGCCCGCATCTTCCCCTTGCATCTCGTTGTTGCCAGTCTGGTTGTATTTTACATATTGGTCATCGATAACGGCGGCATCCTGAAATCTACCACAAAATACATGACAATGCAGGATCTTCCGCTTTATTTCACGCTCACCTTCGTCTGGTTCGGCATATTAGTTCCGGCCGTCTGGAACTCCCCGGTGTGGTCGCTGAGCGCGGAACTTGCTGCCTACATCATTTTCCCAGGGCTGCAATATCTGCTTCGCCACAGCTCGCCACGTGGTATTCTCATTTGCCTGATCCTGCTGCTCGGCGCGCAATATCTTCTGCTCGCCATAACCGGATTCCAGTCAACCGGTATTATCGCAGTCTTACGTGCAATTTTCGGCTTTGCCGCCGGCACGATGCTGTGCAGCACCCGCAATGCCCACCCCCTCCCCGCCTGGCTGGCAGATTTCGCCACAGCCTGGCTGCTTGTGTGCAGCCTACTCGGCCAATTGCCGCTCGCGGTGTTTCCCGCCGCCTTGCTCGTTGCCGCGCTTCGCAGCCCAGGCGACAGCCTCTGTCATCGGGTGCTTACGACAGCGCCCGCCCATTGGACCGGTAAAATCTCGTTCTCGATCTATCTTGTGCATATTCCGGTGCTGTTTCTCGGTACGCTGTTACTCGCGCGGCTTGGCGGTACGCACCACCCGCAGGACGCGCTGGTGTTCGTCCTTATCTATCTGGTCGCTCTGCTGGCCGTGTCCTCACTCACCTACAGATTTATCGAAAAACCTGGCCGGACATTCACCCGCCGGCTGCTTCTCTGGTGCTGGCGCGCTATTCCAGCTTCAGCGGCGCCCCATACACAACACCGGTAAAATACAGCCCCTCGGCAGGGGCCGTCACGGCGGCGGCGGCGCGGGACTTGGCGCCCAGCACCTCGGCCAGCTTCGCCTCGGGCCAGCTGCCATCCCCCACCTTCACCAGGGTGCCCACCATATTGCGCACCTGATGGTGCAGGAAGCTGCGCGCCCTGGTGTCCACGTAGATCTTGTCCCCCTCGCGGGTCACGGCAAGGAAATCCAGCGTCCGCATGGGGGATTTCGCCTGACAGGCGGAGGCGCGGAAGGACGAGAAATCATGGTGCCCAAGCAAATGCTGCGCCGCGTCGTGCATCAGTGCGGCGTCCAGCTTCTGGCGCACATGCCAGACCCGCCCGGCCTCCAGCGCCGGCGGCACCGCCCGGTTGGAGATGACATAGCGGTATGAGCGGCACACGGCGGAGAAGCGCGCGTTCCACCCCTCTGGCGCCGGGCAGCAGCGCAGCACCACGATGGGGCGCGGCTTAAGGTGGAAATTCATCGCCTCGCGGATTCGGAACGGCGTGAGGTCCGGCAGTTCAATCTGCACGATCATCGCCAGCGCATGCACCCCGGCATCGGTGCGTCCGGCGGAAACGGCCTCGGTCACCTCCGCCCCGCCGCGCACGCGCGCCGCCGCTTCCTCCACCACCTGCTGAATGGCAAGGCCGTGCTTCTGCCGCTGCCAGCCCATGAAAGGCCGGCCGTCGTACTCGATTTCCAGCGCCCACAGCGTCAATAAAACCGCGCCCCTTCCGGCAGCGCAAAGCCGCGCAGGAAATCTTCCGTGCCCATCGCCGCCTTGCCGGCGCGCTGCAACCGGGTGGGGCGCAGCGCCCCATCACCGCAGGCGATGGTGAATTTGTCGTCCAGAATGGTGCCGGGGACGCCCTCGCCCGCCACCACCTCGGCGGCGAGGATCTTGATCACCATATCCCCCAGCAGGCCAAGCGCGCCCGGCCAAGGGGTAAAGGCACGGATCCGCCGCTCCAGCACGGCGGCGGGCAGCGTGAAGTTCAGCCGCGCATCCTCGCGCGAGAGCTTCGGCGCGTAGTTGGCCATCGCGTCATTCTGCGCCACGGGTGCGCTGGGGTGCTCAAGCTCCGCCAGAATCAGCCGGCCACCGATCTCGGCCAGACTGTCGTGCAGATCGGCGGCGGTGTCGTGCTCCCCGATCGGCAGCGCCTCGCGCCGCAGCATGGGGCCGGTGTCCAGCCCCGCCTCCATCTGCATGATGGTGATCCCGGTCTCGGTATCCCCAGCCGCGATGGCGGCCTGGATCGGCCCCGCCCCGCGCCAGCGCGGCAGCAGGCTGGCATGGATGTTCAGGCAGCCGCGCTTCGGGGCGTCAAGAAAATTCTGCGGCAGGATCAACCCGTAGGCCGCCACCACGGCGGCATCCAGGTGCAGGCCCCGGAAGAATTCCAGCTCCTCGGCATTGTTGCGGAGCTTGGCGGGCGTGCGCACGGACAGGCCCAGCGCCTCAGCCGCCTGATGCACCGGGCATTTCTGCTCCTTCTGCCCCCGCCCGGCAGGCTTGGGCGGCTGGGCGTACACCACCGCCACCTCATGCCCGGCCTGCACCAGCGCCCGCAGCGCCGGAACCGAGAAGTCCGGCGATCCCATAAACGCCAGTTTCATCGCTTGGCCTGCATGTCCTTCTGCGCCTTGGCCAGCTTGCGCAGCAGGATATTGCGCTTCAGCGGGGTCAGGTAGTCCACGAAGAGCACGCCGTTCAGGTGGTCGATCTCGTGCTGCAGGCAGGCCGCCAGCAGCCCTTCAGCCTCGATCTCCTGCTTCACCCAGTTCTCGTCCAGGTAGCGCACCTTCACCCGCGCCGGGCGGACGACATCCGCGTACTGGTCGGGGATGGACAGGCACCCCTCCTGCTGCACTGCGGTTTCCTCGGATTTGGCGATGATCTCGGGGTTGATCAGCGCGAGCGGGGCGGGAACATCCTTCGGCGCCACGTCAACCGTGATCACGCGCAGCAGCCGCCCCACCTGCGGCGCGGCGAGGCCAATGCCCGGCGCCTTGTACATGGTGGCGAACATGTCGGAGATGAGTTCCCTCACCTCCTCGGTGTCGCCGGGCGTCACCGGCCGGGCCACTTTGCGCAGCTTCGGGTCGGGGCAGATAAGGATGGGCAGAAGATGGGCTTCGATCTGTGTCTCTGACATGCCAACGATGTAGTCTGCGATGCCCCCGGCTGCAACGAGCCTCTTGCATCCCGCCCCAGATATGACAACATGGACACCCGGATGCCTTCGGGGTCCATCAACCTGCTTCGCTCAACCCTGGGGGAGCCAATTTTATGAATACCCGCGTGTTTACGTCGCCATTATTCCTGGGCTTCGACCATCTGGAGCAGATGATCGAGCGCGCCGCCAAAACCTCGTCGGACGGCTACCCGCCGTACAACATAGAGCAGCTCAGCCCGGTTTCGCTGCGAATCACACTCGCGGTGGCAGGATTTACCATGGACGACCTTCAAATCACCCTTGAGGATAACCAACTGGTAATTCGTGGACGCCAGAGTGACGACGGACAAGGCCGCGTGTTCCTTCATCGGGGCATCGCGGCACGGCAGTTCCAGCGTGCCTTCGTCATAGCGGAAGGCATCGAAGTGAAGGGCGCTTGGCTCGATAACGGGCTGCTGCACGTGGACCTTGTTCGCCCAATGCCGCAGCCGGTGGTGAAGACCATTCCCATCTCGCGCGGCCAGAGCAAGGCCGTGACCCCGAGCAGGGTGGTGGACAGGAATGCAGAAAACGCCGGGGAATAAACGCCCGGCCAACCGCAAATAAGTCATATTCCCGCCGTGAGATCGGCTAACGGCCACGGCGGCCGGAAAGGATATCACGATGAACATCAAAAACCATGACGGCACGGCCAATTTTGTCCCCGGCACGGTGCTGGACATTCATCACATCTCCGCGGACCAGCTGGCCATGCTGGGCATGGAGGAAATTGCGTTCGTCAAACCGGTGATGACCGAGCAGGGCCCGGCTTTCGCCATTCACGCCGCGGACGGCACCCCGATGGCAATTGCCAGCGACGCCACACTCGCGGTTGCTGCCATCGTTCAGAACGACATGCGGCCCAACCTGGTGCACTAGCCGCTTGCCGACCCGGCGCGGGCGCTACATCCTCCCGCCAAACATTGCAGGCGGGAGGAGCGTAACATGGCGCTGATCTTCTACACCAACCCGATGTCGCGGGGCCGCATGGTTCGCTGGATGCTCGAGGAGACCGGCGCCCCCTATCAGACCAAGATCATCGAATACGGCCCGCCGATGAAGGCGCCCGAGTATCTCGCCATCAACCCGATGGGCAAGGTCCCGGCGCTGAGCCATGATGGCACGGTGGTCACCGAAACCGCCGCCATCATCGCCTATCTGGCCGATGCATTCCCGCAGGCGGGCCTTGCCCCGCCCCCGGGTTCGGTTGAGCGCGGACCCTATTACCGGTGGCTGTTCTTCGCCGCCGGACCGCTCGAGGCGGCGCTGATAAACAGCACGCTGAAGGTGGAGATACCGCCGGAGCGCGCCGGAATGATCGGCTATGGCAACCTGAAGCTGGTGCTGGACACGGTGGAGCAGGCCTTGTCGCACGGCCCGTATATTCTCGGCGAAACCTTTTCAGCCGCCGACATCCTACTCGCCTCGCAGATCGGCTTTGGCCTGCACTTCAAGAACATCGAGCCCCGGCCCGGCCTCGCCGAATATGCCGCGCGCCTGTGGGCCCGCCCCGCTGCGCAACGCGCCGCCGCAATCGACGGGGCGTTTCCGCCAGCAAACGGCTAACCCCGCCGCACCGCGCCCCTGCCCTAGCCACCCTTTTGGCCCGGTGGTAATGCCCAGGCCATGTCGATCGTTCTCGCCCTGCCCAAAGGCCGTATTCTGAAGGACGCCGGTCCGCTGCTGGCCCGCGCCGGGATCTTCCCGGAAGCCGATTACGCGGACGAATCCTCGCGCCGCATGCGCTTTCCGACCAACCATCCGGACCTGGACGTGATCCGCGTCCGCTCTTTCGACGTCGCCACCTTCGTCGCCTTCGGCGCCGCGCAGATCGGCATTTGCGGCTCGGACGTGCTGATGGAGTTCGACTATCCGGAGGTTTACGCGCCGCTCGACCTCGGCATCGGCCAGTGCCGGATCTCAGTGGCCGAGCCCAAGGACGATGCCGGGCAGACCGACTTCACCCGCGCCTCGCGCATCCGGGTCGCCAGCAAATACCCCAACATGGCGAAGAAGCATTTCGCGGCGAAGGGCATCCAGGCCGAGATCGTGGCCCTGAACGGCGCCATGGAACTGGCGCCCGGGCTGGGGCTGTCGCGCCTGATCGTGGATTTGGTACAGACCGGCAGCACGCTCAAGGCCAACGGCCTTGTCGAAACCGACGTGATCGCGCAGGTTTCGTCCCGGCTGATCGTCAACCGCATCGCGCTCAAGACCCGGCCGGATGAAATCGGCGCCTGGATCGAGGCGTTTAGAAAGGCATTGGCTTCATGAGGCTGCTGGCAACCAAGCACCCGAATTTCGCGGCCGAATTCACCGATCTGCTCGCGCGCGCCGTCACCGCGCCGGAGGTCAGCGGCACGGTGGCCGAGATCATCCGCCGCGTGCGGCAGGAGGGTGACGCAGCACTGCTTGAATACACAAACCGCTTCGACCGGGTGAGCGTGACCGCCGAGACCCTGCAGGTCTCGCAAGAGGAAATCCAGGCGGCACTCGCCTGCACCCCGAAGCCGTTGCGCGACGCGCTCAATCTGGCTGCACGGCGGATCGAGACCTTCCACCAGATGCAGCTGCCGCGCGGGATCGAGTTCACCGACGATGCCGGGGCGACCTGCGGCATGCGCTGGACGCCGCTGGATTCCGCCGGGCTCTACGTGCCGGGCGGCAAAGCGAGCTACCCGTCCTCCGTGCTGATGAATGCCATCCCCGCCCGCGTGGCCGGGGTGCGGCGCCTGGCCATGTGCGTGCCAGCGCCTGATGGCGAATTGAATTCGCTTGTGCTGGCGGCGGCGGCCATCGCCGGGGTGAAGGAAATCTACCGCATTGGCGGCGCCCAGGCCGTGGCCGCGATGGCCTTTGGCACACCAACCATCCGCCCGGTGGACCGCATTGTCGGCCCCGGCAACGCCTATGTGGCGGAGGCCAAGCGCCAGGTGTTCGGCCAGGTGGGCATCGACTCCATCGCCGGCCCGTCCGAAGTGCTGATCCTGGCCGATGAGAACAACAACCCCGAGCACATCGCGATCGACCTGCTGGCCCAGGCCGAGCATGACGAGGACGCGCAGTCGATCCTCATCACCGATAGCGGCACCCTGGCCGCCGCTGTGGCGGGCGCCGTGGATGCCATCCTGCCAACCCTGCCCCGCGCCAGGATCGCTACGGCAAGCTGGGTGAACAATGGCGCCATCATCCTGGTCCGCAACTGGGACGAAGCCGTGGACCTCGCCAACCGCATCGCGCCCGAGCATCTGCAACTGATGCTGGCCGAGCCGGATAAGCTGTTCGACCAGATCCGCCATGCCGGGGCGATCTTCCTCGGGCGCAGCACGCCGGAGGCGATTGGCGACTATGTGGCCGGGCCGAACCACGTTCTGCCCACCTCGGGCACGGCGCGCTTCGCCTCGGGCCTCTCGGTGTACGATTTCATGAAGCGCACCACCTATCTCTCTGTCCCGCCGCGCGCGCTTAAGGTCATCGGCCCCGCCGCCGTGACCCTGGCCGAGGCCGAGGGGCTGACCGCGCATGCCCGCTCTGTGTCCGCCAGACTAGCCAAACCTTGACCGCAACAAAAACCCGGCCCATGTGAGCGCCAGGTTTCCAACTATCTCCAGAGGTGTTTTTGTCTAAAGAAGATATGATCGAATTCAGTGGCATGGTGACAGAGCTGCTGCCCAATGCGATGTTCCGCGTGAAGCTGGACAATGACCACGTCATTCTCGCCCATACCAGCGGCAAGATGCGCAAGAACCGCATCCGCGTCCTGGCCGGGGACCGCGTGAACGTCGAGATGACCCCCTATGACCTGACCAAGGGCCGGATCACATTCCGCTTCAAGTGATTTTGGCGTCGGCCAGCCCTCGAAGGCTGGAATTGCTGCGGCAGATCGGCATTACGCCGGACAGGATTTTCGCCCCCGAGATCGACGAGACCCCTGAGCCCGGGGAACTGCCGCGCGCCTACGCGGCACGGATGGCGCTCGCCAAACTCTCCGCCCAGGATGGATACGTGATCGCCGCCGATACGGTGGTGGCGGCCGGGCGTCGGATTTTGCACAAAACCGCATCCCGCGCAGAGGCCGAGACTTACTTGCGCCTGCTCTCCGGGCGGCGGCACAAAGTGTTCACCGGGGTTGCCGTGCGCGCGCCGGATGGCCGGGTGGCCAGCCGTGTGGTGGCCTCCGTGGTTGGGTTCGCCCGGCTGGATGAACCTCAACTGCGCGAATATCTCGATAGCGGCGAATGGAACGGCAAGGCCGGGGGCTATGCCATCCAAGGCCAAGCCGCGACTTTCATCGACTTCATCGCCGGCTCCTATTCCGGCGTGGTCGGCCTGCCCTTGCACGAAACCGCCGCGCTGCTGCGGGGCCTGGGCTGGCGGCGGGAATGATCGCGGTCTCCCGCCGTGGAGACCTCGTGCGCATTGCCCTGCTGCGCGGGGATAGTCTGGCCGAATACTGGCTGTGGAACCTCTCCGCACCGGATGGCGTGGGGGATGTTTATACCGCCCGGGTGGAGGCGGTGATGCCCGCTTTGGCCGGACGCTTTCTCACCCTGGGTGATGTCTCCGGGTTCTTGCCGGACAGCGCCGGTGGCAAAAACCTTACCACTGGCACCTATGTGGCGGTGCGCGTCACCCGCGCGGCGCAGGGCGACAAGGGCCCGCGCCTGAAGGTGGTGGACGAACCGCATGGCGGCACGCCCGGCCTGCTCTGCCGTGGCCCCGGCCCGCTGCTGGAGCTGGCGGCGCGGCGGCCGGAAGACGAGATCGCGCTCGACGACTACGCCCTGATGGCCGAGTTGCGCCCAGCCCTGGAAGGGCGCATGCGCCACGCCGCCAAAGCATTCGATGCCGTGCTGGAAGATGAAATAGCCGGGCTGGCCGAACCCACCGCCGCCCTGCCCCATGGCGCGGCGATGCACATCTCGCCCACCCCGGCGGCAACGCTGATCGACATCGACGCCGCCGCCGCCAGCGGCATGAACCCGCTGGCGCTGAATACGGCCATTATTCCCGAAATCTGCCGGCAGATCGTGCTTCGCAACCTCTCGGGCGGGATCCTCATCGACTTCGCGGGGCTGAAGGCGGCACAGCGGCAAAAGCTGGCTGAGCCGCTGCGCGCCGCATTGGCCGCCGATGCCCTGCGCCCCAGCCTGCTCGGCTTTTCCCATCTCGGTTTCGCCGAGATCAACCGGCGGCGCATCCGCCCGCCCCTGCATGAGCTGTTTTGATCACCAAGCGCGGGGCTGGCGGGGCGGCCGCGCGCAAAATGAAGACTCGTGCTAAAGGGCATCTTCATGACCCTTAGCATGAAATGCCCGATCTGCGGCAAACCCGCCTCGCCCGAACACAAGCCGTTCTGCTCCAAGCGCTGCGCCGATATCGACCTCGGCCGCTGGCTGACCGAGAGCTATAAGCTCCCGCAGAAGCCGGAAGACGACGGCGAGGACGAGCAGAAAACAAATTAACCAGAATCTGGTTATTTTTGTAGTGCGGGCGCCCGCTGGCTCAGAAATACCGAGAACAGGATCAGAACACCGCCGAGGAACTCCAGCGCGGTGAGCGGTTCGCTCAGCACGGCAACGCCACCCGCGGCGGCAAACACAGGCAGAAGATAGAGGAACCAGCCCGAGGCCTCGGCCCCCAACTCCGCCGAGCCCTTGGTCCATGCCGCCATGGCGAGGCCCGACGGCCCGATAGCCAGCATCAGGATAATTTCCCAGCGCGGCCAATCCATCATGCCCAGCATGTGCCCCATGCCGGGCGCTCCCACCAGCAACATCGGCAGCGTGCCGGCGGTCATCGTCACCGCGCTTACCTGCAAGGCGCTGCGCGCCACCAGCAGCCGCGGAATCAGCACGCAGTAGCAGGACCAGTTGAAGGCGCCGAACAGGACAAGGGCGATTCCCTTCGTGTCCCCTTCCGCTGGGCCGGCGCTGCCGGCCAGCAGCGCGATGCCGGTAAAGCCGATGACGGCGGCAAGAAAGGTCCACACGCCCGGCAGCCGTCGGTTGCGCAGGCTCACCAGCAGCACGATAATCAACGGCTCCGTCGCGTTGAGCAGCCCGACCATGCCAGCGGAGACTGTGCGGTTGCCCAGGGAATTGGGCAGGTTATAGCCCATTACCCCCACCACGCCGCAGAACGCGCCGAGCAGCAAATCCTCCCGGGACCAGCGCCGCAGCGCCTGCACCAGCCAGGGGATGAAGCAAACCGTGGCAAGGCCGTAGCGCAAGCCCGCGAAAGGCGCGCCCGGCAGCCCCGCATGGTTATCGCCCAGCAGATAGCGCGTGCCGACTGGCGCTACGCCCCACAGCATTACGGCGATGAATGTCAGCACGATGGCTTTTGGGCGCGGGGGCATCTCGGGCTCTTCCATGGAGGCATGATCAAAAAAGGGGCCCGCGAGGGACCCCTTTTGCAGGTGGCTCGGGGCGGCAGTCGCCCCGGTATTATCCGATGTTGGACAGGTCCTTGCTGAGCGCGATCACGCCGGGGAGGACCTTGCCTTCCATCCACTCCAGGAATGCGCCGCCGGCGCTGGAGAGGTAGGTCATGTGCTCGTGGTAGCCCGCGAGCTTCAGCGCGGAGACGGTATCGCCACCGCCGCCGACCGACACGATCTTGCCTTCCTTGGTCGCCAGCGCGATGGCTTCCGCCAGCACGTTGGTCGCGGCGTCGAACGGCTTGGTCTCGAATGCGCCGAGCGGGCCGTTCCAGATGATCGTCTTGATCTCAGGCAGGCGGTGGATGAAGGCGGCAACAGTAGCCGGGCCGACGTCAAGCGCCATCATGTCGGGCGGGATCTCGCTCACCTTCACCACCTTGGTGGGCGCGTTGGCCTCGAATTTCTCGGCCACAACGACGTCCCGCGGCAGGATGAGCTCGCATCCCTTGACCACCGCAGCCTTCTGGATCTCGCGCGCGGTGTCATACAGGTCTCGCTCCTGCAGAGACTTGCCGACATTATACCCTTCCGCGGCGAGGAAGGTGTTGGCCATAGCACCGCCAATGACAAGGATATCCACCTTGGCGACCAGATTGGCGAGCAGGTCGAGCTTCGTGGAAACCTTGGAGCCCGCCACGATGGCGGCCACGGGGCGTGCCGGAGTGCCCAGCGCCTGTTCCAGCGCGTGCAGTTCGGCCTGCATGAGCCGCCCGGCGAAGGCCGGCAGGTGGTTGGCTATGCCCACAACGCTGGCATGGGCGCGATGCGAGGCGGAAAAGGCGTCGTTCACGTAGATGTCGCCGAGTTTGGCAAGTGCTGCCGCGAATTCCGGGTTGTTCTCTTCCTCGCCCGCGTGGAAACGGGTGTTCTCGAGCACCAGGATATCGCCATTATGCATCTTGGCGACGGCTTCCTCCGCCACGGGGCCGACGCAGTCAGCGGCAAAGGCCACCGGCTTGTTCATCGCCGTCGCCAGCGCCTCGGCGATCGGCTTCAGCGACATGCTCTCGACGCGCTTGCCTTTCGGGCGATCAAAATGGCTGAGCACGATCACCTTCGCACCCTTTTCCGACAACTCGCGGATGGTGGGGACAAGGCGTTCCAGGCGGGTCAGGTCGGTGACCCTGCCCTCATGCATCGGCACGTTGAGGTCGGCACGGAGCAGCACGCGCAGCCCGGTGACGTTCACATGATCGAGCGTCTTGCTCACAGCGCACCGAAATAGGCGGCGGTATCGGACATGCGGTTGGAGAAGCCCCACTCATTGTCGTACCAGGAGAGCACGCGGGTGAGCGCGCCATCCACCACCGTGGTCTGCGGTGCGTCGAAGGTGGAGGAAGCCGGGCAATGGTTGAAGTCCTGGCTCACCAGCTTGTCGGTGGAATAGCCGAGGATGCCCTTCAGCTCGCCTTCGGAGGCCTTCTTCATCGCCTCGTTGATCTCGGCGGCGGTCGGCTGGTTCTTCAGCACCACGTCAAGCGAGATGAGCGACACGTTCGGGGTGGGAACGCGGATGGCGGTGCCGTCCAGCTTGCCCTTCAGTTCCGGCAGCACCAGGCCGACGGCCTTGGCGGCGCCGGTGGAGGTCGGGATCATGGACAGCGCGGCGGCGCGGGCGCGGTGCAGGTCCTTGTGCAGCGTGTCCACGGTCTTCTGGTCACCGGTATAGGAGTGGATGGTGACCATGTAGCCGCGCTCGATGCCAAAATTCTCATGCAGCACCTTGGCCACCGGCGCCAGGCAGTTAGTAGTGCAGGAGGCGTTGGAGATGATCTCCATGTCCTTGGTCAGTGTCTTGTGGTTGACGCCGTACACGATAGTAGCATCCACGCCGTCGGCCGGGGCGGAGATCACCACCTTGCGGGCACCCGCGGCGAGCAGGGCAGCGGCGGCCTCGCGCTTGGTGAACAGGCCGGTGCATTCCATTGCCACGTCAACACCCTGCAAGGGCACCTTGGCCGGGTCACGCTCGGCGCTCACCTTGATCGGGCCATAGGTACGCCCCTGATGGGTGATGACCAGGCTGTCGCCCTGCACCTCGACGGTGCCGGGAAAGCGGCCATGCACGGAGTCGTAACGGAACATGTGGGCATTGTCCTCGACCGAGCCGAGGTCGTTGATCAGCACCGGCTCAACATCGGTACGGCCGCTCTCGATGAGCGCGCGCAGGACCAGACGGCCGATGCGGCCAAACCCGTTGATTGCAATTTTCACAGCCATTTTTGTTTTATCTCCGTTACGTGGATGTATTTATTTAAGCATTTGTGACCGAAATAACAGCCCGGCAGATCGCCGCCTCGGTAATGCCGAAATGCTCGTACAGCACCTCAGCCGGGGCGGAAGCGCCAAAGCCGGGCATGCCGATGAACACGCCGTTAGGGCCAAGCCAGCGCTCCCAGCCGAAGCTGCAGGCGGCTTCCACGCCGATGCGCGGCGCGGTGCCCAGCACCTCCGCCTGGTAGGAGGCATCCTGTTTGGCGAACAGCTCGAAGCAGGGGGCGGAGACCACGGCCACCTGGACGCCCTGGGCCGCGAGCGCCTTGCGCGCGGCCATGGCGATGGCGACCTCGGTGCCCGTGGCGATGATGGTGGCGGCGCGCTGACCACCCTCAGCCTCGGCCAGCACGTACGCGCCGCGGGCCGTCTTGTTGCCGTTGGCCACATCGCGCAGGGCCGGAACGCCCTGGCGCGAGAGCACCAGCAGGCTCGGGCCGGTGGTGGTCTTCAGCGCGACCTCCCATGCCTCCGCCGTCTCGACGGCGTCCGCCGGGCGGATGGTGAGCACGTTCGGCATGGCGCGGAAGGACGCCAGATGCTCGATCGGCTGGTGGGTCGGCCCATCCTCGCCCAAGCCGATGGAGTCATGCGTCAGCACATGGATGGCGCGCACGCCCATGAGCGCGGCGAGGCGGATGGCCGGGCGCATATAGTCGGTGAACACGAAGAACGTGCCGCCATAGGGGATGAGCCCGCCATGCAGGGCGATGCCGTTCATTGCCGCGGCCATGCCGAACTCGCGCACGCCGTAATAGATGTAGCGGCCGGCATAATTGCCTGGTTCGACGCCCGCCATGCCCTTCACCAAAGTGAGGTTGGAGCCGGTGAGGTCCGCGGAGCCGCCGACCAGCTCGGGGATGGCGGGGACCAGCACTTCCAGCGCCTTCTGGCTGGCCTGGCGGGTGGCGAGCTTCGGCTTGCTCTCGACGAGCTGCGCCTTGTAGGCGGACATCGCCTCGGCCCAGCCCTCGGGCAGCTTGCCCTGCATCACGCGCTCGAACTCGGCGCGCATCGGGTGCTTGGCCAGCCGCTTCAGCCAGGCGCGCCGGGCGGTGGCGCCGCGCGAACCGGCCTCGTGCCAGGGCTTGTACACGTCATCAGGCACCACGAAGGGCAGCTGCTCCCAGCCCAGGGCGCGCTTGGCGGCCTCGGCCTCGGCGCCGCCGAGCGGGGCGCCGTGGGAGCCGGCGGTACCTGCCTTGGTCGGCGCGCCGAAACCGATGACGGTGCGGCAGGCGATGATGGTGGGCTTCCCGGATTTCTGCGCGAAGGCGAGCGCGGCCTGGAGCTGAACGAAATCATGCCCGTCGATGCGGCGCGTCGCCCAGCCATAGGCGGCGAAGCGCTTCAGCGGGTCCTCCGAGGTCGCCATGCCGGTGGAACCGTCGATGGAGATGGAGTTGTCGTCCCACAGCACGCAGAGCTTGTTCAGCTTGAGGTGCCCGGCCAGGGCGGCGGCCTCGTGGCTCACGCCTTCCATCAGGCAGCCATCGCCGGCAACGACCCAGGTGCGGTGATCGACCAGGCTCTTGCCGAACTTCGCGGCGAGCATGCGCTCGGCCAGCGCCATGCCGACGGCCGCGGCGAGCCCCTGGCCCAGCGGGCCGGTGGTCATCTCGATCGCCGGGTGCTCGTGATATTCCGGATGCCCGGCGGCGGGGGAATGCAGTTGGCGGAACGTCTTCAGCTGCTCGATGCCCATGCCCTCATGCCCGGTGAGGTGCAGCAGGGCATAGAGCAGCATGGAGCCGTGCCCGGCGGAGAGCACGAAGCGGTCGCGGTCCCACCAGCTCGGGTCGGCGGCGTCGAATTTGAGAAAGCGGGTCCAGAGCGCGGTGGCGGCGTCGGCCATGCCCATCGGCATGCCGGGGTGGCCGGACTTGGCGGCTTCCACGGCGTCGATCGCCAGAGCCCGGATGGCGTTGGCCATGATCCGGTCCTCGGTTAAAGGCTGGGCGAGAATCTCCGCCTGCCGCGCCAGTGCCGCCTCGTTGCCCGAAATATCGCCAATGCTTGCCATGTTATCGTCTGTTCCGTCCTGAATGGCGCGTGCATAATGCCAGCCGCCCCGGGCTTCAACCCGGAGCGTACGAATGACCGCTTAATTATCCGCTGATTGGTTGGCCGCGCAAGTTGACCCGGCCCCGGAATGGTTCAGCCAGCCTTGCCGCGCCAAGCCATGGCCTCGGCCAGCTGGTTCAGCGCGCTGTCCATTTTTTCAGCAAGTTCAGGCTCAACGCCCACCTGCCGGATGGCATCGCGCATCGCGGCCATCCACTGCCCGGCGGTTTCCTTGGTGACATTCATCTTGGCGTGGCGGGACATGATGCAGAAGCCACCACGTTTCTCGAGCCATTCGCGCGGGCCGCCCAGCCAGACAGAAAAGAAGCCCGTCAGGGAATCGCGCGTCGGGCCCAGATCCGGCTCGTGCATGGCACGCAGCTCGGCATAGGCCGGGTTGCGCTCCATCGTGTCGTAGAACGCGTCCACCAGCCGCCTCACCCCCTCGGCACCGCCGATGCGCTCATAGGGAGAGACTTTTTCTTCAATAACCGTGCCGTCCATTGATCCGCCTGTCTTAACCAGGGTGGCACAAAAGCAAAAATTTATACCAAAAACTTTGATCTGGATCATAGCGCGGGCGGTAAGCGGCGCTGACGGCGGGGTGCCAAAATAGAAACAGCGCCTTGCGGCGCTGTTTCCGTGTACCATTTGGCGGCAGATTAGTCGCCCATGACAGGGATCTTCTGGCCGTCGGCATAGATCGCGTAGGCCTCTTCGCCATGCAGCGCGTCGTCGCCGATGAGCAACGTTTCCTCATCCAGACGCAGCGGCACGACCAGGCCGATGAGCTTGAGGATGACGAAGGTGCCGACCACGTTGAGCACGATGATGAAGGCGGCGCCGTAGGCCTGCAGCAGCACCTGGTGCCAGTTGCCGAAGATGCCGCCAGTGACGTTGACGTTGCTGTCCTTGCCGGTGCCGAAGAACTCGATCATGCCGGGGTCGGCCAGGATGCCGGTGCCGATACCGCCGACGAGTGCCGCCACGCCGTGGGTATGGAACACGCCCAGCACGTCGTCGACCTTGCGGAACAGCCAGGTCTTGCCGAGCAGGTTCCAGCTCATCCAGGGCAGGATGCCGGCGGCGATGCCGAGGATGATGGCTTCACCGCCGTTGATGTAGCCGGCCGCCGGGGTGATGGCGACGAGGCCCGCGATCATGCCGTTCACCGCGCCCAGGATGGAGGGCCTGCCGTGGACGAACACGTCGAGCACGGTCCAGGTGAGTAGCGCCGCGGCGGTGGCAACGTTGGTGTTCAGCACCGCGGCACCGGCATCGGCGTTGGCGAAGTACGGGTCGCCGCCGTTGAAGCCATCCCAGCCGAGCCACAGGATGCCGGCACCGACCATGGTGATCAGCAAGCTGTTGGGCTGGAAATTCTCGCGGTCACGCGGCAGGCGCGGGCCGATGACGGCGGCCGCGGTGAAGCCGGAGGCCGCTGCGGTGAGGTGAATCACGTAACCGCCTGAATAGTCGACCACGCCCATGGAGCCCAGCCAGCCGCCAGCCCACAGGGAGAAGGCGCCGATCGGGTAGATGATGGACATCCACACCGGCACGAAGATCATCCAGGCCTTGAAGCTCATGCGGCCGAGGATGGAGCCCTGCAGAATGATAACGGTGATGGCCGCGAAGACGAACTGGAAGAACACCATCGTCGCCATCGGGAAGCCGATGGGCGGCATGCCGCTGGCGGCGGCGGGAATGACAGCTTCCTTCGTCTCGTTCCAGGCCGAGGAGATCTGCCCCGGATGACCAAGGAACTGATTGCCGCCGCCGATGACCGGCATGGTCAGCCAGGGCTTGCCGAAGGACATGTTGTAGGACCACAGCATCCAGACGATCAGCACGGCCGCGAAGGCATAGAACGCCATGAACGCGGAATTGATCGCCCATTTCTTCTTGACGATGCCCCCGTAGAGCACCACCAGGCCCGGCACGCTCTGCAGGCCGACAAAGGTCGCCGCGGTGAGCTGCCAGGCATTATCGCCTGTATCGAGCCAACTGCCCGGTAATGCAGGAACTATAGCCATTTTGTCGTCTCCATACGTCCCAGCCGTGTGTGTGTTGCACAACGATGCTTGCGGTTTCACGGCCGCATGGCACCGTCATTGCCCTTGCAGATTTTGTGCCAAAACGAAATGGGGCCGCATTCCTGCGAGCCGCGCACAAACTTGGCTAAAAAAGCAGCAGCGCCCGGAGGCGCTGCATGCGGGGGAGGCGGAGAGAGAAAAACCACGAGGCGCGGAGGCGCCTCGTGGTTTCAGTGGCTAGGCGAAGTGCTGCAGCACCTCGCCGTGCTGGGCGACGTCCAGACCTTCGACCTCTTCTTCCTTGTTCACGCGCAGACCCATGGTCAGGTCGATGAGCTTGAGGATGATGAAGCTGACGACACCGCTGTACAGAATCGTGGTGACGATGCCCTCAGCCTGCAGCAGCAGCTGGTGCGGCGCGCCCTCGATCAGGCCGGGATGACCGCCAACCTCGTTCAGCGCGAACACGCCGGTGAGCATGGCACCCAGGATACCGCCCAGGCCATGCACGCCCCAGACGTCCAGCGCGTCGTCGTACTTGAACATGCTCTTGAAGCCGGTGACGCCCCAGTAGCAGACCACGCCAGCAGCCAGACCGATGACCAGCGCGCCGGAGACACCGACAAAGCCGCAAGCCGGGGTGATGGCGACGAGGCCGGCAACCGCGCCGGAGACCGCGCCCAGCAGGCTCGGCTTGCCCTTCACGATCCACTCAGCCAGCGTCCAGGAGACAACCGCCGCGGAGGTGGCGAGGTGGGTGTTGATCATGGCCATGCCAGCCTGGCCGCCGGAGGTCAGGGCGGAACCGGCGTTGAAGCCGAACCAGCCCACCCACAGCAGGGCGGCGCCGGTCATGGTGTAGCCGAGATCGCCCGGGGCCATGTTGTCACGCCCATAGCCGGTGCGCTTGCCGACCATGACGGCCGCGACCAGGCCCGCCACGGCGGAGTTGATGTGCACGACGGTGCCGCCGGCGAAGTCCAGCACGCCAGCCGTGTTGAGGAAGCCGCCCGGACCCCACACCATGTGCGCGATCGGGCAGTAGACCGCCAGCAGCCAGATGCCGAGGAACACCATGGCGGAGGAGAACTTCAGGCGGTCAGCCGGGCCGCCCAGGATCAGCACCGGGGTAATGATGGCGAAGGTGCACTGGAACATGGCGAACACGGTCTCGGGGATGGTGCCCGAGAGGCCATTCAGCCCCGTGCCGTTGAGCATGAAGCGCGACATGCCGCCGACGAACGGCGCCAGCGGGCCGGAACCGGCGGTGAAGGCGAGGCTGTAGCCAACAATGCACCACAGCACGGAGATCAGGGCGGTGGCGAAGAAGCACTGCATCAGCATTGCCAGGATGTTCTTCCGGCGCAGCAGGCCGCCGTAGTACAGCGCCAAGCCCGGCACCGTCATCATCAGCACCAGTACCGAGGAGGTCAGCATCCAGGCGGTGTCGCCGGAATTCAACGTGGGCGTCGTGCTCTGCGCCATGGCCGGCGCGGCTCCCGCAACGAGCATCCCCAGACCTGCCGTGGCCGCCGCCAGTATCGATCGCTTACTCATCTAGTTCATGTTCCTCATGTTTCTCTGCCTTGGGCGGTCTGGAGCCTGACAGACCGGCAGAGCACTTTGTGGAGGGCTCAGAGACGTGAGCCCATAGGTTAGCAAAGAGCGTGCCGAAGCCGGGTCCGCGACGAACCAAATGCCACCAAGGGTACAGCATAGACGCGGCGACCAGCGCAGCCTAAATTATAGGCAATGTTATGCCCAAAAACCTCCCAAAGCGCCGGATGCGGGGCCGGGGGTTGGCGGCCTACTGGGGCTCTGGCAGAGTGGCGGCATGACAACCACCCATGACATCGCAATTATCGGCGCCGGCCCGGTGGGCGGCACGCTGGCCCTGGCCCTGGCCGCGCGCGGGAAGCGCGTGCTGCTGGTGGACAAGGCTGACCTCTCGCCCATGGAGGACGAGGCATTCGACGGCCGGGCCTATGCCATCGCCGCCGGGAGCAAGGTGGTGATGGACTGGGCCGGGATCTGGGACCTGTTGCCCTACGCCCCCTGCCCGATCCTAGATATTGACGTGACGGACGGCAAGCTGGGCCGCGCGCCCTCGCCGCTGAAGCTGCATTTCGACCACCGCGCCGTGGGAGATGATCCGTTCGGCTGGATCATCGAGGCACGGTCGATCCGCATCGCTCTTAACAAGAGGCTGCACACGGCCGAGAACCTCACCCTGCGCGCCCCGGCCGAGGCAGTGGTGGAACGCAGTGCCGAGCAGGTGCGCCTGCGCGTGGGCGCGGAAGAGTTTAAGGCGAGGCTGGTGGTGGCGGCCGAGGGGCGCAAATCCCCGCTGCGCGAGCAGGCCCGCATCGGCCTTACCCGCCTGCCCTATCATCAGACGGCGGTGATCTTCGCCATCGCCCATGAGCGCCCGCATAACGGCGTGGCGCTGGAGCATTTCCTGCCCGGCGGGCCGTTCGCGGTGCTGCCGATGACCGGCACGCAAGAGCACCCCAACCTCTCGGCCATCGTGTTCACCGAGCGCGATGCGACGGCGCAGACACTCTACGGCATGGCGGAGGCGCCGTTCATGGCGGAGGTGGAAAAGCGCCTGGGCAACCGGCTGGGGCGGATTGAACTGGCCGGACGGCGCTGGCTGTACCCGCTCTCGGCGCAGTTCGCGGCGCGGTATTACGACACAAGGCTGGTGCTGGTGGGCGATGCCGCGCATGGCGTGCATCCTATCGCGGGCCAGGGGCTGAACCTGGGCTACCAGGATGCGCAGGCGCTGGTGGAAATTCTGGACGGCGCGGAAGACCCCGGCGCGCCGGGGGTTCTGCGGCGCTACCAGGCGGCGCGGCGGCCGGTGAACATGGCGATGCTGCTGGGCATGGACACGCTGGACCGGCTGTTCTCGACCAACTTCCCGCCCATCCGGCGCGCGCGTGACCTCGGCTTGGCGGCGGTGGAGCGCATGCCGCGGCTGAAGAAGCGCTTCATGCTGGCGGCGATGGGGCGGTAGGGCCGGGAAGCGCCAGGGCTTCGGGGGCTGCCCCGGTGGTGCAAAATCGATAAATTCCGCCTCAAAGCAGGAGCGGATCAGGTGGGAAACGGCACCATGCGGTCAGATGCCTCGTCCCAGAGCGCATAGCTTGGGGCTTTGAGGGCGTCGCGCAGGGTGAGCACCGTTACCGACTTCATTTGTTCGACCAAGCCATTCTGGCAAGCCTGCAGACGATAGTTTGGAATGCCGGGGCGCAGGTGATGGATGTGGTGCAAGCCAATATTCGCGCTGAACCAGCGCATGACGAGCGGTAGTTTCAGGTACGAGGTACCTTGCAAGGAAGCCTGGTTGAAATTCCAGTCTTCCGCCCTTGTCCATTTCGCATTCTCGAACCGGTGCTGTACCGCGAACAGCCAGATTCCAGTGATCGCGGCGATCGCCATCGCGGGCAACTGCACCAGCGCAACGCTCCTTGCGCCGAAAATGGCGATCAGCAGCGCGAACAGGCCTGCTAACGCGATGTTCAGCAGGTAAACGCTGCGGCGCTCGCGCCGGAAAGATGCCGGGGTATCAAAGGGCACACGATAAAGCAGTATGAAAACAACCGGTGGCAGCAAGAGGTGGATCAACGCCGGATGATGCGATGCGCGGTACAGAAATTTCGCCGAGGGACGGAGAGCGTTGTATTCCGCCAGCGTCAGGCAGTCTGAAAAGAAGTCGGCCGGGATGCCGCGATTGTCGAGATCGTTCCAGCTTTTGTGATGCCGCGTGTGCAGACGGCGCCAGTAGGCGAAAGGCGTCAACGTGACCAGGCTGCAGGCGGCGCCGACAATTTTGTTCAGGCGGCGCGATGGAAAGAGCGAATTATGGCCGCAATCATGCTGAAGCATGAAAATGCGGACAATCAGGCCGCTGGCCGGCACGGCGAGTGCCAGTGTCAGCCAGACAGAGACATGCAGCGCCGCGTACATCACCGCGATACAGGCTATGTAGAGACTGAAAGCCGAGACGGTCTGCCAGGCCGCGGTTCTGAACGCGGGGGTCTGGTAAGCGCGCAGCATCGACGGCTTAAGGTCTTCGGTCGGCGGGTTGCGCATAAGTAATTGAGTTCCTGGACGCCTTATATCACCCTGTGCCCTCTGGTGATCAAAGGCGGTCCAGGTAAATATTGGTGGCTCCATAGGCCAGGATTCTAGGCGTAATGCAACCATTGCAGCCCGGGAGGCGAAAAAACCGGCCTGGCAGCAGCGGAGCGGATGCCGCGGCTGAAGAAGCGCTTCGTGCTGGCGGTGATGGGGCGCTGACCCCGCACAAGCGCTCATAATTTAGTCGCGCCGGGAGCGGGAGCCGCTAAATAGGCTCATGTCCGTCACGATCGTCGTCCTGCTCGCTGCCATCGTCATCGCCGTGCCGCTGTCGCGCTATGCGGGGCTGGGCAGCATTCTCGGCTATCTCGCCGCCGGGGTGGCCGTTGGCCCGTCCTGCGTCGGCCTCGTCACAGACAGCCAAGCCATCAGCGACACCGCCGAGCTTGGCGTGACTATGCTGCTCTTCCTGATCGGGCTGGAACTGAGGCCGCACCGTTTGTGGATCCTGCGCAAGGCGGTGTTCGGCATGGGGCTGGGGCAGATGCTGCCTACCGCGATCGTTATCGCGGGGCTGACATGGCTGGCCGGCGTCACGCCCGCCGATGCCGCGGTGCTGGGCATCGGGCTGGCGCTCTCCTCCACCGCCATCGTGCTGCCGATGCTGAACGAGCGGAACCTGCTGCCCTCGATCTCGGGGCGCGACAGCTTCGCCGTGCTGCTGTTCCAGGACATGGCGGCCATCCCCGTACTGGCGCTGCTGCCCATGCTGGCCCAGGGCGGCGTGGCCGGGCACATCTCCTGGCTCTCGGTGCTGCGCGGCGCCGTTGTGGTTGCCGCCATATTGCTGGCGGGCAGCGTGGCCGTGCGCCCGCTGTTCCGCATGGTCGGCCACGCCAAATCCCGCGAACTGTTCACCGCCACGGCGCTGCTGCTGGTGGTGGGCACCGCCGCCCTGGCCGACTGGGCGGGGCTCTCCGGCTCGCTCGGCGCCTTCATGGCCGGCGTCATGGTCTCGGACTCGGAATACCGGCACGAGATCCAGGCCGATATCGAGCCATTCGAGGGGCTGCTGCTCGGCTTCTTCTTCATCTCGGTGGGCATGTCAGCCCATATCGGGCTGCTGCTGCGCCACCCCGCGCAGATCCTGCTGCTTGTCGCCGCGCTGGTTCTCCTCAAGGCCGGCATCGGCTTTGCCGTCAGCTTCTTCCGCCGCCGGCTGCCGGGCGCGGCGCTGCGCTTCGGCTTGGCGCTGTCCGAGGGCAGCGAGTTCAGCTTCGTGCTCTTCGCCGCCGCCGTGGCGGAGAAGTCACTCAGCCCCGCCCTCTCGGACATTGCGACGCTGGTGGTCGCGCTCTCGATGATGGCTGCGCCGGTGCTGTTCGCGGGGGCGGAAAGGTTCGTGTTGCCGCGCCTGGAGGCGCCCAAGGCCAAGCCCTTCGACAATATCGCCCCCGCGCAGGACAATGCCGCAGTGCCGGTGATTATCTGCGGCTTCGGGCGGTTCGGGCAGATCATCGGCCGCGTGCTCTCGATGCAGCGCATCCGCTTCACCGCGCTGGACAAGAGCCAGGAACAGGTGGACGTGGTGCGGCGCTTCGGCAGCAAGGTGTTCTTCGGCGACCCGATGCGTGAGGACGTGATGCGCGCAGCCGGCGCGGAGACGGCACGGGTCCTCGTCATTGCACTGGACAACATGGAAGCCTCGCTCGCCGTGGCGCAGATGGTGCGGCGGAAATTCCCGCATCTGCGCATCGCGGCAAGGGCGCGCAACCGGCGCCATGTGCACCTGCTGATGGCGGCGGGAGTGGAGACCATCGTACGCGAGACCTTCTACTCCAGTCTGCGCCTGACGGAATTACTGCTGGAGGAGTTGGACGTGCCCGAGGCGCAGGCGCGGCGGGCGATCGATCTGTTCCGAGATCGTGACGAAAAAATACTGCTGGAAACCTACGCCATCGCCAATGACGAAAAGCAGCTGATCCAGACAACCCAGGAAGCAAACAAGGAATTGCTGGATCTCTTCGAGTCGGACCATACGCCCGACGCTCTTTAATTCCCCTGCGCCACCGCAATCGTCTTGAATATCTGCGCGGGCAAAGTGCCGCCCAGCACCTTGTTCGTCGACGAATTATCGTCATTGCCCAGCCACACGGCGATGATGTCGGCACCTGCGTAGCCGATGAACCAGGCGTCGCGGTAATCCTGCGTCGTGCCGGTTTTACCCGCCGTGTACACACCCGGAATGAACGCCGCCTTGCCCGTGCCGCCGGTCACCACGGCGCGCATCATGTCCGCCACCGCCTGGGCCTGGGCGGCATCCACCACCGGCACCGGGGCCTGGCGCGGCGCGGGCTCGCCGTTGATGGTAGTCACGCCGTAAGGCGTCACCCGCTCGCCGCCATTGAAGAAGGTGGCGTAGGCCCCTGCCATCTGCAGCACGCCGACAGCCCCCGTGCCCAGCGCCATCGTCGCGTCGTCAGGGAAATTGTCGTTCAGGCCTAAATCTTTCGCGACCGCGATGACGCGCCGCGCGCCGCCCGCGCGGAGCAGAATGCGGATGGCTGCGGTGTTCATCGAATCCGCCAGCGCCTCGGTCATCGTAACCTCGCCGTGGTACCCGGCCTCGTAGTCGTGCGGGTGGTAGCCGTGCAGGTAGAGCGGCCCGTCGAGCACGGTGTCGGAGGGGGACATGCCGGCGCGCAGCCCCGCCAGCCAGACGATGGGCTTGATGGCGGAGCCCGTCTGCCGCCGCGCGAGGGTGGCGCGGTTATAGCCCTCCCGGTTGCCCACTCCGCCGATCAGCGCGCGCACGGCGCCGGTTTTCGCCTCCAGCACCACCACCGCGCCCTGGGAGATGTGCATCGCCGGCCCCTGGGTGGCGATGGCGTTGTCCAGCGCGGCCTCGGCGGCGTTTTGCAGCGCCGGATTGAGCGTGGTGGTGAAGGTGATGTCCTCGCCCTCGGGGATTTGCTCACTCTCCTGCTGCATCACCCAGAGCGCGAACCAGGAGGTGCGCGAGACCGGCTGCGCCGCGTCGGCAAGCTGCGCCTCGGCCGCGTTCTCCTGCTCGGGGCTGATGACTTGGGTGGCCACCATGGCGTCCAGCACCTCGGTGGCGCGGTTGGCGGCGGCCTGGCCGTCGGCCAGCGGGTTGAGCGTGGAGGGCGCCTTGGGCAGCCCGGCGAGAATCGCGGCCTGGGCCAAGGTAAGCTGGGTCGCCGGCACGCCGAAATAGAGCTTTGCTGCGGCATCCACCCCGTAAGCGCCCTCGCCGAGATAGACGCGGTTGAGATAGATGCCGAGGATTTCATCCGGCGTGTAGTGCCGGGCAAGCCAGATGGAGAGCACCGCCTCCTGCACCTTGCGGCGCAGGTTGCGCTGGTTGTTGAGGAACAGGGTTTTGGCCACCTGCTGGGTGATGGTGGAACCGCCCTGCATGACGCGACGGTGAACGAGGTCGGTGGCCAGGGCGCGGGCCACGCCTTGCAGGTCGAACGGCCCGTGGTCGTAGAAGCGCCGGTCCTCGATGGCGATGAAGGCGGCGGGCACGTAGGACGGCAGGGCGGAGGGCAGCACCACTTGGCCCGAGGCATCGCCGAACCGCGCGGCGAGATTGCCGGACGGGTCGAGCAGCAGGATGGCTGGGCGGCGCGGGGTGGTAACGGCGGTGGCGGGGTTCGGCATGTCCCAGGTGAACCAAAGCCCGGCCAGGAACAGGAAAAGCCCGCCCCAGATGGCGCCGATGATGAGCAGGCGCGTGACCGCCCAGCCCCGGCGCAGATGGCGGGCGAGTTGCTCGGGCTGCAGCTTCGGCTGCGGCTTTGGCTTGGCCTTCGGTTTCGCTGCGGGCGGTTGCGTTTGCGGCTTGGCTCGGGACATGGCCTGTTGCTGCCAAGCCGCGCCGTGGGCCGTCAACGGGTTATTGCCCAGCACGGTGCGTCCGGGCTACGTGGAATGGCGTGCGGGTGTGGCGGAATGGTAGACGCACCGGACTTAAAATCCGTTGGGACTTTGTCCTGTGGGGGTTCGAGTCCCCCCACCCGCACCATCTGTTTGCGCCAGATCAATGTTTTTCCCGGGCGCCGGCGCATGAAGAGCGTGAGGGGGAGCGAGTATGTGCCTTGGTATTCCGATGCAGGTGGTGGCGATCGACGGGTTCAACGCCGAGTGCGAGGCGCGCGGCGTGATGCGTACCGTGTCCCTGTTCATGATCGGCGAGAATGAGGTGGCCGTCGGCGATTACGTGATGGTGCATGTCGGCTACGCGCTGCGGAAGATGACACCGGAGGATGCCCGCCTGAGCTGGGAGCTGTTCGACGAGATTCTTGAGGCCGCCGGCGAATGAAGGAGGATTTCACCATCGCCAGGGCTTGGTTGGAGCGCATTCAGGCGCTGCCGATCGAGCACCCCGTGGCGGTGATGAATGTCTGCGGCGGGCATGAGCGCAGCCTCACGCAACTCGGCCTGCGGGGCGTGCTGCCGCCGAACGTGAAGCTGATCCCCGGCCCCGGCTGCCCGGTCTGCGTGTGCCCGGAGGAAGACTTGGCCGACGCCATTGCCCTGGCGCTCACCGGCAAGGTCACGCTGGTTGCCTTCGGGGACATGCTGCGCGTGCCCATCAACGCTCCCAAGGGCGAGGTGCGCTCCCTGGCGGAGGCGCGGGCGAAAGGCGCGGATGTGCGGCCCATAAGCTCGCCACAGGAAGCAGTTGCGCTGGCAACCAAGAGCGAAAAGCCGGTGGTGTTCTTCGTGGCCGGGTTCGAGACGACAACCGCCCCCGTGGCGGCGATGCTGGCGCAGGGCGTGCCGGAAAACCTCTCCGTGCTGCTGGCGGCACGGCTCACCTGGCCGGCGGTGGATGCGCTGCTGCGCGACCCCGAGGCCAGGCTGGATGCGCTCATCGCCCCCGGCCATGTGGCGACTGTGATGGGCGCGAATGAGTGGGGGTTCGTCGCGGATAAATACCATCTGCCCGTGGCGGTGGCCGGGTTCTCGGCCAACTCGCTGCTGGCGGCGCTGTATTCAGTGCTGCGGCAGAAGCTGGAGGGCAAACCCTTCCTGGATAATTGCTATGCCGAGCTGGTCGCGCCCGAAGGCAACAAGCGCGCCCAGGCCCTGCTGGCCGGGGTGATGGAAGTGACCGACGCCAACTGGCGCGGCATTGGGGTGATCCCCCGATCCGGCTTCGCCCTGCGCGGCGAATGGCGGCGCTATGATGCGCGAGAGCGCTTCGAGTTCGCGGCCCAGCCCCGCCGCCGCACGGGCGAGATGCCGCCCGGCTGCGACTGCGCGGCCGTGGTGCTGGGCAAGAAGCAGCCGGACCAGTGCCGGCTTTATGGCAAGGCCTGCACGCCGCAGAACCCGGTGGGGCCATGCATGGTCTCGGATGAAGGCGCCTGCCATATCTGGTGGCAGGGAGGCACGCGGGCGGCAGCCTGATCCGTGGCCTGCGAGCGGATAACATTAAGCGGCGTGGTGCAAGGGGTCGGGCTCCGGCCCTTCGTTTATCACCTCGCGCAAAAACTGGGTGTGGCGGGCTGGGTGCGCAACGCCGCTGGCGTGGTGGAGATTTGCGCCGCCGCCACGCCGGAGGTGCTGGCTGAGTTCCGCGCCGCGTTGCTCGCCGAAGCCCCCGCCGCCGCCCGCCCGGAGATCCAGGCCATTGCCCCCGCAGCGTTTACCGGCACTGGCTTCACGATCTTGGACAGCGCGGCGGGAGAGATGGTGCAGGGCCTGCCGCCAGACCTCGCCCCCTGCCCGGACTGTCTGGCCGAGATGGCGGCACCTGGGCGGCGGCATCGCTACCCGTTCATCAACTGCACGCAATGCGGCCCGCGCTATTCCATCATCCGCGCCTTGCCCTATGACCGCGCAAATACCACGATGGCGGCGTTCCCCATGTGCGCGGCTTGCGCGGCGGAATATGCCAACCCGGCGGACAGGCGCTTCCACGCCGAGCCGGTAGCCTGCGCGGATTGCGGGCCGCGTCTGCGCTTCGGCACGGCGGAGGGCGAGGCCGCGCTGCAAGCCTGCCTCGCGGCGCTGCGGGCTGGGCGGATTGTCGCGGTGAAGGGCGTCGGCGGCTACCATTTGTTATGCGACGCGGCGGACGAGGCGGCGGTGGCCACTTTACGGGCGCGCAAGCACCGGCCGGAGAAGCCGCTGGCGCTGTTGCTGCCCGAGGCGCGGGTAATGGACTATGTGGTGGCGGACGACCCGGCCTTGCACCTGCCCGGCCGGCCCATTGTGCTGCTGGAGAAGCGCCCCGGCCTGCCGGAGGCACTGGCGGCAGGGCTGGCCGAGTTGGGGGTGATGCTGGCGGATTCCCCGCTGCATCATCTGCTAGCCGAGGGCTTCGGCGGCGCGCTGGTGGCCACGTCGGCCAACCGCTCCGGCGAGCCGATGGTGACGGACGAGACGCAGGCGGAAGTGGAACTCGCCGGCATCGCTGACGGCTTCCTGCACCATGACCGCAAGATCGAGCGCGCGGTGGATGATTCCGTGCTGCGGATCATCGATGGCGCGCCGAGAATCCTGCGCGCCGGGCGGGGGTTGAGCCCCATCGAGATGCCCCTGCCCTTCACGCTGGAACGCCCGGTGCTGGCGCTGGGCGGGCACGTGAAATCCGCCATCGCCCTGGCCTGGGGAGACCGTGCGGTGATCTCGCCGCATCTGGGGGAATTGGACAACGCCCCGGCGCAGGCGGCGTTCGCCCGCATGGCGGCGGATGTTCAGGCGCTTTACGGCGTGCGGGCGGAGTTGCTGATCGCCGACGCGCATGCGGGCTACGGCAGCACGCGCTGGGCGCGGGCGCAGGGCCTGCCGGTGGAGAGCGTGTGGCACCACCATGCCCACGCCAGCGCCCTGGCCGGGGAATATGGCGGGGCGGAGACGCTGGTTTTCACCTGGGACGGGGTGGGGCTCGGGCAGGATGGCACGCTTTGGGGTGGCGAGGCGCTGCTGGGCCAGCCCGGCGCCTGGCGCCTGGCGGCTAGGTTAAAGCGGCTGCGGCTGCAAGGGGGCGACGCCGTGGCGCGCGAACCCTGGCGCTCGGGTGCCGCGATGTGCTGGCACGCGGGCATCGCGCCCCCTGAAGGTTTGGTGCCAAATACCCTCGCCCACGCCGCCTGGGCACGCGGCGTGAACTGCCATGAGAGTTCCGCCGCGGGGCGGTTGTTCGATGGCGCTGCCGCGCTGCTCGGCTTGTGCCGCAATGCGAGCTACGAGGGCCAAGGCCCGGCAATGCTGGAAGCCCTCGCAGGGCCGTTGCCCGATGCCACCCCCCTGCCCCTGCATGAGGCGGAGGGTGAATGGGAAGCCGATTGGGGGCCGCTGGTGCCGATGCTGCTGGATGAAACCCTGCCCAGCGCCGAACGCGCCGCGCGCTTCCATGCCGCGCTGGCGGCCACGGCGGCGGAGATCGCGCGCCTTGTGGGCGCCAGAACCGTGGGGCTGTCGGGCGGCGTGTTCCAGAACCGCAAGCTGGCCGAGGCTCTGCTCACCCGGTTGCGGGCGGCGGGGATTACGGCGCATCTGGGGCTTAAGATTCCCGCCAACGATGCGGGGTTGAGTTTTGGCCAGGTAGTGGAGTTTGGAGCGCGGCAATGGATGAGATGATTACCCTGGCCCATGGCAATGGCGGGCGGCGGATGCGCGCGCTGATCGAGGAGATTTTCGCCCCCGCCCTGGGCAACCCGGACACGCAGGCCGACGCCACGCCCATCACCCTGCCGGAGGGCGAGATCATGGTCACCACGGACGGCTTCACCGTGCAGCCGGTGCAATTCCCGGGCGGCGATATCGGCGCGCTCTGCGTGCATGGGGTGGTCAACGACCTCGCCGTTTCCGGCGCCACGCCGCTCTATCTCACGCTGGCGGCGCTGATCGAGGAAGGCACGCCCACGGCGCTGCTGCGCACGCTGGTAGCAAGCCTGGGCGAGGCCGCGCGGGAGGCCGGGGTGCGCGTGGTGGCGGGTGACACCAAGGTGCTGCCGCGCGGCCAGGGCGGCGGGGTGTATTTCACCCTCACCGGCATCGGCGTGCGGACACCCGGCTGCCCGCCTGGCATCGGCGTCATCCGTCCCGGCGACAAGCTGCTGGTGAGTGGCCCGGTGGGGGACCATGGCATCGCGGTGATGCTGGCACGGGAGGATTTCGGCCTGCGCGGCGACGTGCTCTCGGACGCGGCGACCGTGCTGCCCCTTACCGGGGCGCTGCTACCCTTGCCCGGCTTGCGCTTCATGCGTGACCCCACGCGCGGCGGGCTGGCCACGGTGGCGCACGAGATCGCGCTGGCGGTGAGGCTGGGCGTCGAACTGGAGGAAGCCGCCATTCCGGTGCGCGAGAGCACACAGGCGGTGTGCTCCATGCTGGGCTATGACCCGCTCTACCTCGCCTGCGAAGGCCGTGTGGTGGCGGTGCTGGCACCGGACAACGCGGAGGCCGCGCTGGCGGCGTGGCGGGCTCTGCCAGATGGCGCGGAAGCGGCGATCATCGGCGAGATGGGCGCAGCCCCCGGCCCGGTGGTGCTGCGCACGCCGATCGGCGGCAGCCGCGTCCTGCCCGAGCTGGAAGAGGACGCCCTGCCCCGCATCTGCTGAACGGAGTCGTATTCGCGCGGGCGCTGCCTATCTGAACACGAAGAACTTCAGGAGGACGCGGACATGTTCAAGAGCGTGAACCCGGCAACGGGCCAGGAGATCGCCAGCTACCCGGAGTTGACGCCGGCAGAGCTGGAACAGAAGCTCGCCTCGGCACAGGCGGCCTTTTTACGCTGGCGCCGGACAGAGATTGCGGAGCGCACGGCGCTGCTGAGCCGCCTGGCCGACGTGTTCGAGGCGAACAAGACGCGCCTGGCACGCATGGCAACCGAGGAGATGGGCAAGACCCTGGCCTCCGCCACCGCCGAAGTAGAAAAATCCGCCGCCTGCTTCCGGCATTACGCCAAACACGGGGCAGAAATGCTTAACACCGAACAGGTGAAGCTACCTGCGGGCGGGCGCGCTGAAATCCATTTCCTGCCGATTGGCGTGGTGCTGGCGGTAATGCCCTGGAACTTTCCCTACTGGCAGGTGGTACGGTTCCTTGCCCCGGCAATCCTGGCGGGCAATGCGGGCCTGCTGAAACATGCGAGCATCGTACAGGGCGTTGCCGGGCTGCTCGAAGAGATGACGAATCTGGCCCAGGCGCCGGAGGGGCTGTTCCAGAATCTCGCTGTCAAATCCAAGGATGTCGCGCGGATCATCGCGGACGAGCGGATTGCCGCGGTAACGCTGACGGGCAGCGAAGGTGCCGGCATTGCCGTGGCGGAACAGGCCGGGCGGCAGTTGAAAAAAGTGGTGCTGGAGCTGGGCGGCTCGGACCCGTTCATCGTCATGCCCTCCGCCGATTTGGAAAAAGCCGTCACGGCGGCGGTGAAGGCGCGGATTCAGAATACCGGGCAGTCCTGCATCTGCGGCAAGCGCATGATCGTGCATGCGGATATCTACCCGGAATTCCTGACGAAATTCTCCGCCGCCATGCGCGCCGTGAAAGCGGGCGACCCAATGGACAAGGCGACGGATATGGGCCCGCTCTCCAGCGCCGAGCAGTTGAACACCGTGCTGGGGCAGCTGGAGGAAGCCCAGAAATTGGGGGCGAAGCTGGAGGGTGGGGAAAAACTGCCAGGGCCGGGCGCATTCATCTCCGCCGGCATCCTCACGCAGGTGCCTGTGCAAAGCACCTTGATGCATGAGGAGATTTTCGGGCCCATCGCCATGCTGTTCAGCGCGAAGGATATCGACGACGCAATTGCCCTCGCCAACAACATCCCCTTCGGGCTGGGGTCCTCGGTCTGGACGAATGACCCCGGCGAGCAGGCCAGCTTCATCCACGACATTGAAGCCGGGATGACGGCGATCAATCAGATGCTTGCCTCCGCGCCGGAGGCACCGTTCGGCGGGGTAAAACGCTCAGGCCATGGGCGGGAGCTGGGCGCTTATGGCCTGCACGAATTCATGAACCTGAAGACGGTGCTACGCGCTGCCTGACCGCCTGGGCCGCCGATCATGCATCGACTTCCCCCAGGCGGATGAACTTGTCCTTCGGTGCCTCGCAGACCGGACAGCACCAATTATCGGGCAGCTCCTCGAACCGTGCGCGAGACGGAACCTCCCACGCCGCGTCGAACTCGTCGGGGTCGTACACATGCCAGCAGGTGCGGCATTCGAAACGCAGGCTCATTGACACACTCCGCGCAGGGCACGCACGCGCGCCGCGGCGGGCGCATAGGCGTCCAGAGTCGAATCGATCTGGCCCAGCCAGGCATCGCCAGCTTCACGCAGTTCCTCGTCGTCAGGCACCAGCGGCAGGCCGACGGGGCCTTCTTCCGGCGTGGCGGACATTACGCGATTTGCTCCAGGTTTAAGATTTTACCGATTTCGTAGAAATGCACCGCCCAGTCGCCCATACCTGCCCGCTGCAGCCGGCACCATTGGCGCGCTGCCGGAGCACGATTGCATTGATTGAGATCAATCGTTGCTAACCTGTGAACATTTACTCAACGGCCATAAACGGCGCGTTTCATGCTGCATCGCAACATGTTCTGCATATCATGCAAAGCTGACAAGGCGGATTATCGCGCCCCGGCTTGTGTCCACGAATTGCCGGATCGTCTACACCCCCGGTGTAAAGTTGCCCGCAAATATGGCAGCTTTGGAATTTTGTTCAGGCCTGGAGAAAAAACTGATGAGCCAAGACAGCCGGATCAAGTCCGCCGCATTGCGGCAAAAAATCATGCCAGCCGAAGCCGCCGCCGATTTGATCACCCCCGGCAGCACCGTGGGCATGAGCGGCTTCACCGGCTCTGGCTACCCCAAAGTAGTGCCGCAGGCCCTGGCCAAGCGGATGGAAGCCGCCACCGCAGCGGGCAACAAGTTCCGCCTGCGCGTGTGGACCGGCGCCTCCACCGGCCCCGAGTTAGATGGTGCCCTGGCCAAGGCGGACGGCATCGAATTCCGCCTGCCCTACAACTCCGACCCCATCGCCCGCGAGATGATCAACTCCGGCCGGATGGAGTATTTCGATATGCACCTCAGCCAAGTCGCCCCGATGGCGTGGCAGGGCTTCCTCGGCCCGCTGGATACCGCGCTGATTGAGGTCTCTGGCATCACCGAGGACGGCTCTCTGATCCCGTCCTCCTCTGTCGGCAACAACAAGACCTGGCTGGACCGCGCCGAGAAAATCATCCTCGAGGTGAACTCCTGGCAAAACGCGGCCCTGGATGGAATGCACGACATTTATTACGGCACAGCCCTGCCACCTAACCGCGTGCCCATCCCGCTGGTGAAGCCGGATGATCGCATCGGCCAGACTTATTTCCGCGTCGACCCGTCGAAGATTGTGGCGATCGTGGAAACCCAGGCGCCGGACCGCAACCTGCCCTTTTCCCCGCCGGACAAGAACGCCCTGCAGATTGCCGGGCACCTCATCGAGTTCTTCGAGCACGAGGTGAAAAAGGGCCGCCTGCCGCCGAACCTGCTGCCGCTGCAATCGGGCGTAGGCAACATCGCCAACGCAGTGCTGACCGGGCTGAATGAATCCCGTTTCGAGAACATGACTTCCTACACGGAGGTGATCCAGGACGGCATGCTGGACATGCTGACCTCCGGCAAGCTGCGCATGGCTTCCGCCACCGCGTTCTCGCTGAGCCCTGAGGCCGCCGCCAACCTGAACGCCAACATGGAGAAATACAGGCACAAGATGATCCTGCGTCCGCAGGAGATCTCCAACCACCCGGAGCTGGTGCGCCGCCTGGGCTGCATCGCCATGAACGGGCTGATCGAGGCCGACATCTACGGCAACGTGAACTCGACCCATGTGATGGGCTCGCGCATCCAGAACGGTATCGGCGGCTCGGGCGACTTCGCCCGCAACGCCTATGTCTCGGTGTTCATGACCCCGTCCACCGCGAAGGGCGGCAAGATCTCCGCGATCGTGCCGATGGCCTCTCATGTCGACCACATCAACCAGGACGTGCAGGTGATCGTGACCGAGCAGGGCTTGGCGGATCTGCGCGGCCTGTCGCCCAAGCAGCGCGCGCAGACAATCATCGAGAACTGCGCGCACCCGGACTACAAGCCGATGCTGCGCGACTACCTCAACCGCGCGCGCGAGCACTCCTACGGCCAGCATGCGCCCTGCCTCCCGGCGGAGGCGCTCTCCTGGCACCAGCGCTTCATCGACACCGGCTCGATGCTGCCCTGAACCTGAGCCAGCCTCGCGCGATCATCCCCGCGCGAGGTACTTCATGGCCGTGTCACGCTGCACGGCGCTTGCCGCCGCAGCGTCGATACGGGTCCACCGGATTTCCCCCGTTTCCAACGCCTGCTGGTGCCGCAGCACCGCAACACCGGCATCCGAGGCGTCGTCGCGCCGGGCATCGAGCCGCGCGATCAGCACCTCCGCCGGCGCATCCAGCCAGAACCCCGAAAATCTCACGCCCAGCCGGGCAGCCATCGCGGCAGCTTCCTCCCGCTCCTCAAACCGCAGAAACGCGGCATCCAGGATCGCGCAGTACCCGGAAGCCAGCGCCGCCTCGGCATGGGCGTACATCCGCGCATAGACTTTGCCGTTCATCTCCCGCGTGTAGGCGCTCTCGGGCAGGCGCGTCTCGGGCGCCACGCCGCATAGCGTTTTGCGCAGCACATCGGTGCGCAGAATTCGCGCCCCTGGCACGGGCGCGAATTCCGGCGCCAATGCCGCCGCCAGGGTGGATTTGCCCGTGCCGCTGAACCCGCCAATGGCGAGCAGGCGTGGCGCGGCAGGGCGCAGCACCTCGGACGCCAGCGCAAGATACGCGCCGCCCTCACCCGCCCGCCCCTGCGCTGCCAGCACATGCGCGCGGATGGCGGCGCGCACGGCGATGAACAGCGGCAGCGCCGCCATGCCGCCCGCCTCACCGGTGCCGTCCAGATACCGGTTGAACACCAGGGCTGCGAAACTCCGCTCGCCCCGGCGCAGCAGGTCCATCAGCAGGAAGGCGATGTCGTAAAGCGGGTCGATGCAGGCGAAATCCTCGGAAAACTCGATGCAGTCGAACAGCAGCGGCTTGCCCTGCCAGAGCACGATATTGCCCAGATGCAGGTCGCCATGGCAGCGCCGTATCCCTGCTCCCCGCGCCGCCAGCAGAGCTGCATGCGCCTCAACTGCCGCACGGCAGCCAGTATTGACCTCCGCCACAAGGTGACGGTCGAACCCAGCCTTGGCGAGGTTCTGCGCATTGCCCTCCACCACGCCGCGCAGCAGCGCGGCGCCGTCACGCGGGGTGCGCTCCGCCTTCTGGTGGAAAGCGGCAATATTGTCGGTGAGATCGCGCAGCAGCGGTGCCGTGAGCTTCCCGGCCTGGGCCATGGAATCGAACAGATCCGCCTCGGCGAAGCGCTGCATCTCCAGCACGTAATCCACCGCGGCACCCGGCCCGTCGAACTCCAGCCCGCCCAAGGCAGCGCGGGTGATGGCGCGGACACGGCGGTACATCTCCGGCGCGGTGCGGCGGTTGAGCATCAGTTCGGCCTCGCAACAGGCTTTGCGCCGGGCCAGGGTGGAATAGTCGACATAGGAGAACCGCACGGCGCGCTTGAGCTTGTAGGCGGTGTCGCCGAGCAGAAAGACGATGGAGATATGTGTCTCCACCCGGGCCTCGGCCCCCTGGGCGAGAAAGGCGATAACCTCGTCCTGCTCAGGCACGATCCGTCCAAGGTGGGATCTTGGCGGCAAGCTCGTCCAGCTTGGCGCCCGAGATCGTCTCGTCCTTCAGCAGTTCCACCGCCGTCTCGCGCAGGGTTTTCATGTTCGCCTGCAGTATCGCGCGGGCGCGGTTGAAGGCGGCCTCCACCAGATCGTGGACCGCGGCGTCGATGGCCGCGGCGGTCTGCTCGCTGTACTGGCGCGGGTGCCACTCCGGCACGCCCGAGGGGCCTAGCAGATGCGGCGCCTCGGGCTCGTAGGTCATCTGGCCGAGTTTGTCGTCCATGCCAAAGCGCACCACCATGGAGCGGGCGATATCCGTGGCGCGCATCAGGTCATCCGCCGCGCCGGTGGAGACGTCAGGGAAGATCAACGATTCGGAGGCACGGCCGCCGAGCAGCACGGTCATGCGGTCGAGCATCTCGCGCCGGCCCATGATGAAGCGGTCAGCGCCGGGGCGCTGGATGGTATAGCCGAGCGCCGCCAGCCCGTGCGGGATGATGGAGATTTTCTGCACCTTGTCGGTATCCGGCAGCGCCATGGCGGTGATGGCATGGCCCAGCTCGTGATGCGCCACAACCTCGCGCTCCTTGGGCACCAGCAGGCGCGTGCGCTTCTCCAGCCCGGCGATGATGCGCTCCACCGCCTCGTTGAAATCCTCCAGCGTCACCGCCTCGGCCTGGCGGCGGGTGGCGAGCAGCGCTGCCTCATTCACCAGATTGGCGAGGTCCGCGCCGGTGAAACCGGGGGTGAGGGAAGCAATCTCCTCGGTCGAGACACCGGGGGCGAGCTTCACCTTCTTCATGTGGATTGCCAAAATCTGCACGCGCCCGGCCTTGTCCGGCCGGTCCACCAGAATCTGGCGGTCGAAGCGCCCGGCGCGCAGCAGAGCGGGGTCGAGTATCTCGGGCCGGTTGGTGGCGGCCAGCAGCACCACGCCGGAGGAGGGGTCGAACCCGTCCATCTCGGCCAGGAGCTGGTTCAGCGTCTGCTCTTTTTCGTCGTTGCCGCCGCCGGGGATGGCAGCGTTGCGGGCGCGGCCCAGGGAATCCAGCTCGTCGATGAAGATGATCGCCGGGGCCTGGGCGCGCGCCTGCACGAACAGGTCGCGGACTCGGGCTGCACCAACACCGACGAACATCTCCACGAACTCGGAGCCGGAGATGGAAAAGAACGGCACCCCCGCCTCACCGGCCACGGCGCGGGCGAGCAGCGTCTTGCCCGTGCCCGGCGGGCCGACCAGCAGCACGCCTTTGGGAATATGCGCGCCAAGCCTTCCATACGCGCCGGGGTTCTTCAGGAAGTCCACGACCTCCTTGAGTTCGGCCTTGGCTTCCTCCACCCCGGCGACATCCTTGAAGCGCACCGGCACGTCGTTCTCGGCGTAAACACGGGCGCGGCTCTTGCCGACGGCGAGCATGCCGCCGGCGCCGCCCATGCGCCCGCCCAGCAGCATGTACCACAAGCCCCCGAACAGCAGCAGCGGCGCCAGCCAGCCCAACAGCGTGGCCAGAAAACCGGGAGCGGGCTGGCCGGAGAAGGTGATTTTCTGCTTGGCAAGGTCCTGCGCCAGGGCGGGGTCTACCCGGTCAGTCTCGAACTGGGTCGGCTCGCCGGGGGCGGCGTTCTTCAGCGTGCCGGTGATCTGGTTGTCGCCCACCACCAGATTATCCACCTGCCCCGACTGCAGCAGGGCCTGGAACTGGCTGTAGGGAATGGTCTTGACCTGCTGCTCCGCCTGGCGGTTCAGCACGGAGACCAGCAGCAGCGAAAGCAGCACGGCGGCGAGGACAAACCCGAAACGCGAAACCCCGTCGCCGTATTTGTCGTTTTTCGCCACACCCAACCTTTCCCGCGCAATCGCAGTTCCATCTTAGCCGTTCGTGCTGCCGCGCGGCCCTCAGCCCCTCAGCTTGCTGCCGATGATGCGGATGATATCGGCACGGCTGACAATGCCGACAACCTTGCCCTCGCGCAGCACCGGCACCCGCTTGATATGGTGCTTGAGCAGCAGATCCACGATATCCGCCACGGGGATATCCTCTGCTACCGAGACCAACTCGCGCTTCATTACATCCTTGGCGGTGCGCTTTTCCATTTTCAGATACTCAAGGAAATCAGGCGCCAGATCCTCGCCCTCGGCCAGCATCCCCAGCCACCAGGCGCGGCGGCTCTCATGCGTGGTGCCCAGCCGGTGCATCAGGTCCTCCTCGCTCACCATGCCGAGGATCTTGCCTTCGGCATCCACCACCGGGGCGGCGCTGATCCCATGCTCGCCCAGTACCCTCGCAATCTGCGACACGTCATCGAACGGATGCACAACCACCACGTTGCGGTTCATGATATCGGCTGCGGTCACGGTCATTTCTCGATTCCCCTCTTTATGGACCGGACATTGCCACGCGCCGCCCGTACCGCATTGATTTCCATCAAGCAGAACGGTCGAACGCCACGGCGCACTTTCAGTCATGAGAACGGCGGACCTACGTTAAAGGCCGAGGGAAGCTGCCTCAACCTCGGTGAACACGCGGGAACGGGTGAGGAAACGCCTGCCCGTGCCATTTTCCAGCGAGAACATGCCGCCCAGGCCAGGCACCACGTCGATGATCAGCTGGGTGTATTTCCAATATTCAAACTGCGAGGGGCTCATATAGAACCCCGCGCCGCCGATCTCGCCGAGCTTCATGTCATCAGGGCTGAGCAAATAGTCGCCCCTGGGGTAGCACATCGGCGAGGACCCATCGCAACAGCCGCCGGACTGATGAAACAGGATCTCGCCGTATTTTGCCTTCAGTTCGGCAATCAGCTCCAGCGCGGCGTCTGTCGCCAGAACCCGCGCTGGAGGAGTGCCAGCCTCAGAAGAAGCCGAGGGCATTCGGGTTGTAGCTGACCAGCAGGTTCTTGGTCTGCTGGTAGTGGTCGAGCATCATCTTGTGCGTCTCGCGCCCGATGCCGGACTGCTTGTAGCCGCCAAACGCCGCGTGCGCGGGGTACAAATGGTAGCAGTTCGTCCACACGCGGCCAGCCTTGATGCCCCGGCCCATGCGGTAGGCGCGGTTGCCGTCACGCGACCACACGCCCGCACCCAGGCCGTACAGCGTGTCGTTGGCGGCGTGCAGCACCTCTTCTTCGGTCTTGAAGGTGGTGACGGACAGCACCGGCCCGAAGATCTCCTCCTGGAAGATGCGCATCTTGTTGTTGCCGCGGAACACGGTCGGCTGGACGTAGTAGCCATCCGACAGGGCGCCGCCCAGACTGGCCCGCGCGCCGCCGATGAGCAGCTCCGCACCTTCCTGTTTGCCGATGTCGATGTAGGAGAGGATCTTCTGCACCTGCTCGGACGAGGCCTGGGCGCCGATCATGGTGCTCATCTCCAGCGGGCTGCCCTGCTTGATGGCGGCGACGCGCTTGAGCACCTTCTCCATGAAGCGGTCATAGATGTTCTCCTGGATGAAGGCGCGCGACGGACAGGTGCAGACCTCGCCCTGGTTCAGCGCGAATAGCACCAAGCCCTCGATCGCCTTGTCGAGGAAGGCGTCATCCTCGGCCATCACGTCCTCAAAGAAGATGTTCGGCGACTTGCCGCCCAACTCCAGCGTGACGGGGATGAGGTTGTGGCTGGCATACTGCATGATCAGCCGGCCCGTGGTGGTCTCGCCGGTGAAGGCGATCTTGGCGATGCGGTTGGAGGAGGCGAGCGGCTTGCCCGCCTCCAGGCCGAAGCCGTTGACAACATTGAGCACGCCCGGCGGCAGCAGGTCGCCAATGACCTCCATCAGCACCAGGATGGAAATCGGGGTCTGCTCGGCGGGCTTCAGCACCACGCAATTGCCGGCGGCCAGCGCCGGGGCGAGCTTCCACACCGCCATCAGCAGCGGGAAGTTCCAGGGGATGATCTGGCCGACCACGCCCAGCGGCTCATGGAAGTGATACGCTATCGTGGTCTCGTCGATTTCCGCGAGCGAGCCTTCCTGGGCGCGGATGCACCCGGCGAAATAGCGCATGTGGTCGATGGCCAGCGGTACATCGGCGAAGGTGGTCTCGCGGATCGGCTTGCCGTTATCCACCGTCTCCACATAGGCCAGCAGGTCAAGATTCTGCTCCATGCGGTCGGCGATCTTGTTCAGGATGCCGGCGCGGGCGGCGGGCGTGGTCTTGCCCCAGGCCTCGGCGGCGGCATGTGCCGCATCCAGCGCCAGGTTGATATCCGCCTCCTGCGAGCGCGCGGCCTGCGTAAAGGGGCGGCCGGTGATCGGCGAGACATTGTCGAAGTACTGGCCGCCCAGCGGGGCGGTAAACTTGCCGTTGATGAAATTGTCGTATCGCGGCTTGAAGGAGAAACCAGTCACCGAACTGCCGGCGGCGGGAGAAATTGCTGCATCGAGCATGTTTGTTTCCTCAGTTTTGTCTCGTTGTGTTTTAAAGAGCGGGTACGTCCTCCGGCCCGGTTATTTGGGCGAGCCTTGGTGCAATTCAAGGCAAGAGCCATGCCAAACGGCGTGATGCGGAAAAACCCCCGGTTGTCGGCGCCCAAAATGCGGCTGACCGGGAAAAACATGATGCGCTGGCACGCGCCAAAACGTCACGCTGTACCAAAACAGGACAAATTGATAAGGTGTTTGCGTTGAAGCAAGCGCCCGGGCCAACGTGACATCAAGGACGTTGCACAACGAAGCAAGAAGTGTCCGCAAAATCGATTGGGACAGGAAAACAAGAAGGCCATGCAGCCAGTCACTTCATCCGCCCGGGCGGAATCGCTGAACCATCTTGCCGGGGCACAGGGCGGCGTCGATCCGGGAGATATCAGCCGGTCCTGGCAGCGCTGCCGAATGGCGGGGCTCACCCCGGAGCAGAACAGGCGCGACAACCCGCACCTCACCCAGGCCGAGCGCCGCATGGCGGCCGAGCGGCGCGCCACCCTGGTCACCCAGGCGCGGCCGGTGATGGATTATTTCTTCAGCCAGATCAAGGACTCCGGCTGCATCATGCTGCTCTCGGACGAGAACGGCTATCTGCTGGATTCCGCGGGCGACGTTGATTTCTGCGCCCGCGCCGCGCAGGTGGCGCTCAGCCCCGGCGCCTCCTGGGCCGAGGAGGCGCGCGGCACCAACGCCATCGGCACGGCGCTGATTGAGCGCAAGCCCATCGTCGTCAACGGCGCCGAGCATTATCTGCGCCATAACAACTTCCTCGCCTGCGCCGCCGCCCCGCTCACCGAGCCGGATGGCACGCTCCTCGGCGTTATCGACATCTCCTGCGATGCGAGGCGCTACCACCCGCATACGTTCGGCCTGGTGCGCGCCGCCGCGCAGATGATCGAGAAACGCATCTTCGAGCTCGCCTTCCTCCACCAGACCAAGCTGCGCTTCCATATGTCCAGCAACTGCCTGGGCAGCTTGATGGAAGGCGAGATCGCCATCTCCGAGGATGGGCGGATCCTCGGCGCCAGCCGCGCCGGCTTTGCCATGCTCGGCCTGCGGCACGAGGATATTGGCAAGCGCGAAATCTGCAGCGTGTTCGACCTGAGCATGGCGGAGTTGATGGCCCTCGGCGTGCGCGCCCAGGGCGAAGCGGCAGGCGTGCGGCTTCGCAGTGGCGAGCTGCTCTACCTCACCGTGGAACAAATGCGCGCGCCGGTCATCCGGCGCCCCGCCGTGCCAGCCGTGGATGCCGCGCAACCCGATGCGCTGGCCGAGCTGGATACGGGCGATGCCCGCGTGGCCAAGGCGATCAGCCAGCTGCGCCGCGTGCTCGGGCGCAAGGTGCCCATTTTGCTGCAGGGCGAGACCGGAGCAGGCAAGGATTTCTTCGCCCGCGCTATTCATTCCGCCGGGCCGCGCGCGAACCGGCCCTTCGTGGCGGTGAACTGCGCGGCGCTGCCGGAAACGCTGATCGAGTCCGAACTGTTCGGCCATGCCCCGGGGGCGTTTACGGGGGCGCGGAAGGAGGGCGCGCCCGGGCGCATCCGCGAGGCCCATGGCGGCACGCTGTTCCTGGATGAGATCGGCGACATGCCGCTGGCGATGCAGACCCGGCTGCTGCGGGTGCTTGAGGAAGGCACGGTCACGCCCATCGGCGGCAAGCCGGTTCCCGTGGATTTCCTGCTGATCTCCGCTACGCATGCGGATTTTTCGGCCCGCATCGCGGCCAGAACCTTCCGTTCGGACCTGTACTACCGGCTGAACGGGCTCTCCATCTCCCTGCCGCCCCTGCGCGAGCGAACGGATCTGCCCGCGCTGATCGAGAACATCCTGGCGCGCGAGGCGGCTTCACGCGGCGGACGGATCCCCGCCCTATCGCCCGAACTCGCCGAGGCCTGCGCCCGCCATGCCTGGCCGGGGAATCTGCGCCAGCTTTCCGGCATGCTGCGCACCGCCTGCCTAATGCTGGAGGAGGACGAGGACGCGCTGCACCTGCACCACCTGAGCGAGGAGGCGCTGCGCGAACTAACCGCCACCAAGCGCCCGTCCGTGGCGGTGGAACCCGCAGGCGCCACGCTGCGCGCGCAGTCCGACGCGGTGATCGCCGCCGCCGTGGCTGCGGCAGGCGGTAACATCGCAGCCGCCGCGCGCAAACTCGGCATCAGCCGCAACACGCTGTACCGGCGCCTGGGCAATATACGCGAACATTAGAGTGCGGTCGTATCAGGCTGATACCAGACATGGTTCAGCCTGATACGTGAATCGCCCCACGCAGACCCGTGATCAGAATTTTTCCGGGTTATTTTCAACTTTTGATTTGTATCAAGGAATGTATCTCCGGATAGAGGCACATATTGGTCATCCCAAAGCGGATACACTCCCCAGACTTGGCCCTGCCATGGACTCCATGGCAGGGTATTTTCTTGCCCGAAGCGCGAGACAATATGTTGCGTATAAGCAGCAACAAAGCCGCCGGAGCCCACCGGCAGAATAACCACTTCTGCTGACCCTTGGTTAAACGGCGCTGGCGTGACGCGGCGCGGCGGCGCTGGCCTCCTGCAAATAGACGTCGAACAGGGCCGCAACATTGCGCACGAAGGGGCGGCCGCGCTCGGTCACGGACACGCGCGCGCCATCCCATTCCACAAGTCCGTCAGCGGCAAAGCCGCTGAGTTGCGCGGCGTCTTCCAGCAGCAGCGCGGGATCGGCGCCCATGGCCCTGGCAAGAGCCGGCATATCCAGCTCCAGATCGCACATGATGCGCTCGATCACGGCGCGGCGCAGCCGGTCATCCGGGGTGAGCGCGACACCGCGCGCGACAGGCAACTGGCCCTCGCTGATGGCAGCCTCGTAGGCTGGCACGCTCGTCGCGTTCTGCACATAGCCCTGCGGCAGCGCGCCGATCGAAGAAGCGCCAAGCCCGAGCAGCACCGGGGTGGCATCGGTGGTGTAGCCCTGGAAATTGCGGTGCAGCGCCTTGGCCTGCACGGCAATGGCCATGGCGTCGCCCGGCAAGGCGTAATGGTCCAGCCCGACGGGGATATAGCCGCCCTCGTCCTCCAGCACTTGGCGGATCATCCGCTCCTGGGCGAGGCGAGCCTCCGCCCCCGGCAGCGCGGCCTCGGGGATCAGCGCCTGGTGCTTCTTCATCCAGGGCACATGCGCGTAGCCGAAAACGGCGGCGCGGTCGGCCCCCAGCGCCAGCGCCTGACGCGCGGTGCGGGCCACGGACTCGGCGGTCTGGTACGGCAGGCCGTAGATCAGGTCGAGATTCAGCGAGGTCACGCCAAGGTCCCGCAGCGCCGTGGCCGCCGCCTCGGTCTCCTCATAGCTCTGGTGCCGGCCTATCGCCTCCTGCACCTTGTCGTCGAAATCCTGCACGCCCAGGCTGGCGCGGTTCACGCCCATCAGCCGCAACGCGTCCAGGCAGTCCCGGGTCAGCGTCGTCGGGTCGATCTCGATCGCCACCTCCGCATCCTCGCGCAGATGGAACCGCTTGCGGACATGGTCCATGATGCCGGTGAGGCAGTCACCCGGCATGGCGGTGGGCGTGCCTCCGCCCCAATGCACCTGGGTGACGCTGGCGCGGCGGCCAATAAGGTCCGCCAGCAGGTCCAGCTCGCGCGAGAGCTGCACGGCATAGGCGCGCTTCGGGCGCTCGTTGCGCACCACGGTGGTGTTGCAGCCGCAATACAGGCAGAGCCGGTCGCAGAAGGGAACGTGGATGTAGAGCGAGATGGCCGCATCCGCCGGCAGTTCCGCCAGCCATTGCGCGTAGATCTCGGCGCCGATGCCGGGGTGGAAATGCGGCGCGGTGGGGTAGCTGGTATAGCGCGGTACGCGCCCGTGATAGCGGGAGATCAGCTCGGCATCGGTCATGCGTTTTCCATGGCCCGATGCCGATAGGCTCACATTGATTCAGGTCAAGCGGGCAGGAAATCCGGCACCGAAAGATAGCGCTCGCCCGTGTCGTAGTTGAAGCCGAGAATGCGGCTGCCTGCGGGCAGTTCGGGGAGCTTCTTCGCAATCGCCGCCAGGGTGGCGCCGGAGGAGATGCCGACCAGCAGCCCCTCCTGCGTGGCGGAGCGGCGGGCGAACTCCTTGGCTTCCTCAGCCTCCACCTGGATCACGCCATCAATCGCGTTGACGTGCAGGTTGGCCGGGATGAACCCGGCGCCGATGCCCTGGATGGGGTGAGGTGCCGGCGCGCCGCCAGAGATGACCGGCGAGGCGGCGGGCTCCACGGCGTACACCTTGAGGTTCGGCCAATGTGGCTTCAGCGTCTCGGCCACGGCGGTGATATGCCCGCCCGTGCCGACGCCGGTGATGATGACATCCAGCCCTTCGGGGAAATCGGACAGAATTTCCAGCGCCGTGGTACGGGCGTGGATGCCGATATTCGCCGGGTTCTCGAATTGCTGCGGAATCCAGGCGCCGGGATTCTGCTCTGCCAGCTCGGAGGCGCGGGCGATGGCGCCCTTCATGCCCTTCTCGCGCGGGGTAAGGTCGAAAGTCGCGCCGTAGGCCTGCATCAGGCGGCGGCGCTCGATGGACATGCTCTCCGGCATCACCAGGATCAGCTTGTAGCCCTTCACCGCCGCCACCAGCGCCAAGCCGACGCCGGTATTGCCGGAGGTCGGCTCGATGATCAGCCCGCCCGGTTGCAGCGCCCCGGAGGCTTCCGCCGCCTCGACCATGGAGAGGGCGATACGGTCCTTGATCGAGCCGCCTGGGTTGGCACGCTCGGACTTCACCCACACATTCGCGGCGGGGAACAGCCGACCCAGACGGATATGCGGGGTTTTGCCAATGGTTTCGAGAACGCTGTTTACCGGCATGTTATCTCTCCATAATTCTTATAGATTTATTGCGCCATTCCCGGAGCCGCGCAAGCCCTGGCCAAGCTAACCATAAAAGCCGGCGCCTGTCAGGCTGCGGGCATTGGCTCGTTCCCCGCCAGCATGACCTGGTTCCGCCCCTGGCGCTTCGCCGCATACAGGGCCTGGTCCGCCCGCGCGATTGCGGCCTCGATCGTGTCGCCCGCCGCGATTTCCGCCACCCCGGCGGAGATCGTCAGGCTCAGACCTGCGCCGATGCTGTCGAATGAAGCGCGCGCCAGCACCGCGCGCAGCCGCTCCAGGCAGAAAGCAGCGATCTGCAACCCGGTATTGGGCAGCATGAGCAGGAACTCTTCGCCACCCCAGCGGGCGAGCACATCGCCTTCGCGCAGGGCATCGGCACAGGCCTGGGCGACGATACGCAGCGCCTCGTCCCCCGCGAGATGCCCGTAATCGTCATTCACGGCCTTGAAGTAGTCGAGATCGATCATCGCCAGGCAGGCGGGCGGCGCGGCCTCGCCGCTGGCGGGGAACTGCATGGCCTGGACCTGACGCTTGACCAGTGGGACCATGGCCCTGCGGTTGAGCAGCCCGGTCAATTCATCGATATCCGCGAGGGCCCTCACCTCCTTCTGCCGCTTTTCCAGCATCTTGCGCTCCGCCCGCAGCGTGATGAGCCGCCGCTGATTCTCCTCGAACACTTCCAGCGAGTTCACGATGGCGCCGAACTCGTCGCGCCGGCGAAGCGAGTGCAGGTCAATGTCCAGCCGCCCGGCGGCCAGGCTCTCGGTTGCATGGCAGATTTCGCCCACCGTCCGCCGCATGGCGGCAAAGACCAGCCACACCACCGCCAGCACCAGCAGCAGCGTGAGCAGCAGGGCGGCAACGGCGATGATGGCGATCCGCCGCGCCTGGGCCTGGCTCGCCGCCGCCAGCGCCTGGGCCTGGGCGTTCATCACGCCGGAGAGGTGATCCAGCCGCGCGACGACGCGCTGGCGCTCAGCCTCCGGCGGCGCGACATAGGCAGGAGCGGCGGTGAAATCCCCATCCGGCGCAGCGGCGATGGCGTGGACCGCGTGGCGGTAATCATCCAACTCACGCAGGGCCGCAATATAGCCCGCCTGCTCGCCGGGCGGCACAGAAGCCTGCACCTCGCCCAACTCCTCCCGCGCCGTGCCAAGCTGGGCCAGAACCTCGCTCAACCCCGCCTGCACGGCCGCCGTGCCGCCATTCGCCTGACAGCCGTGGCAATGGTAAAGTTCGTCACTGGCAGCGGCGACGGACTTGGCACTATCCTCCACCAGGCCTCGCGCATTATCCTCGGCCAGCACAGCGCTCAGCACCGCGAGTTGGCGCTGCTGCGACCACAGCGCGCAGGCCAGCGCCAGCACGAGCATCAGCATGGCGAAGGCCGGGGCGATGCCTATTTTTACCAGCAGCGGCAGGTCGGCAAAGCGTGGCCAATGCAAAACAACGCGCGGCTGAGCATTGCTTTTACCGACACGCAGCAAACCAACCGCGCCTTCGCTTGCCATCCCACCACCTCCACGGCGGTGTTAGGCAAATTTGACTTACAAAGGCTTAATGTATTCGGCGCTCAACCCTCCAGCGCGCGGCTGAGGCTCCGGCGCAGCAACTGCCCCGGCTGGCGGTGCTCCCGCAGCGCAGCGGCGAACTGGGCTGGCGCATGTTCAGGCGGCGTGAGGAACGAGGTGAAACCGCAGGCGATGAGCGCACCGAACTGATCGGGGAGGAAATGCCCCACGGCGCGGAGATCGCCCTTGTAGCCGTAGCGCTCGCGCAGTGTCCGCGCCAGGGTGAAGCCGCGCCCATCGCGGAACTTAGGAAACTCGATCTCGATCAGCGCCAGTTCCGGCAACTGCGCTGCGATATCCTCGAGCTTTGCGTCGGGCAACAGGCGCAGCCCGGCCACGCCCGCATCAGCGATTTCCTCGCCCCTGGTGTTAACGAGCGCCATTGACGGCCTCCTTGAACGGCGCCGCGCCGAGGCGGCGGTAAGTGTCGATGAACCTCTCGCCCGGCATGCGCTGAGCGACATAGGCATTCACAATCGCCTCGATGGCGTCAGGCACTTTCGCCGTCGGCACGGCCGGGCCGATGATGCTGCCGATCGCCGCCTTCTCATCCGCAGCACCACCGAGGGTGATCTGGTACACCTCCTCGCCGTTCCTATCGACGCCGAGCAGGCCGATATGTCCGACATGGTGATGCCCGCAGGCATTGATGCAGCCGGAGATATTCACGTACAGAGTGCCGATCTCATCCTGCCGTCCGGCGAAACGCTCGGCCAGGCGCTGCGCCACCGGAATGGAACGGGCAGTGGCGAGCGAGCAGTAATCCATGCCCGGGCAGGCGATGATGTCCGAGATCAGGCCGACATTGGCGGAAGCGAGCCCCGCCTCCACCAGCCCCTGATACAGGGCAAACAGATCGTCCTTGGCGACATGCGGCAAAACCAGGTTCTGCACATGGCTGACTCGGATTTCGCCCAGCGAGTATTTGTCCGCGAGGTCCGCCACCGCGTCCATCTCATCAGCGCTGGCATCGCCGGGGATGCCGCCCACCGGCTTCAGTGAGATCGCGACCGAGATATAACCCGGGGCGCGGTGCGGATGCGTGTTCTGCTTCACCCAGCCGGCAAAAGCCTTGTCCGCGCCGAGGGCTTTTTCCAGCGCGCCGGTGTCCTGGCGCGGGAATTCCGGCACCGGGAAGCGCGCCGCCACGGCGGCAACGAGCTCCGGCGTCAGCACGCAGTAATCGGGCGGCAGAGCGGCGTATTCATCCTCGACCATCTGGATGAAGGCTTCCGGCTTCATCTCGCGGATCAGGATTTTTATCCGCGACTTGTACATGTTGTCGCGGCGGCCGAGCGCGTTATAGACGCGCAGAATCGCCTCGTTATAGCGCAGGAGTTCCGCAAGCGGCACGTCGTCGCGCAGCTTGATGGCGACATAAGGCGTGCGCCCCAGCCCGCCGCCCGCGAAGATGCGGAACACCGGCTCACCAGCCGCGTTGCGGTGCGCCTCGATGCCGATGTCATGCACGCGTACGGCCGCGCGGTCATGCGGCGCGCCGGTGATGGCGATCTTGAACTTGCGCGGCAGGTAGGTGAACTCGGGGTGATCCGTGGACCACTGGCGCAGGATTTCGGCATACAGGCGCGGATCGATGATCTCATCAGCCGCGGCGCCCGCATATTCATCTGTGGTCACATTTCTGATGCAGTTACCTGACGTCTGGATACCGTGCAGATCTGCCTCGGCCAGCACTGCCAGGGCGGCGGGGGTATCCTCCAGCCGCAGCCAGTTGAACTGGATGTTCTGCCGCGTGGTGAAATGGCCGTAGCCGCGGTCGTAATGGCGGGCCACGTAAGCAAGCTGGCGCAGCTGGGTGGCACTGAGCACGCCATAAGGGATGGCGATACGCAGCATATAGGCGTGCAGCTGCAGGTACAGCCCGTTCATCAGGCGCAGCGGCTTGAACTCATCCTCGGAGAGCTCACCCGCGCGGCGGCGGCCCACCTGTTCGCCGAACTCATGCGCGCGCTGGCGCAGGAAATCGCGGTCATATTCGTCGTAGTGGTAAATGCCGGCATGCGGCGAGGTTGAGCTGACCGAAGGCAGCGGCGGCAGGATCGCATCGTCGCGCCAGGGCCCGGCGGGAAGGTCGGTGCGCACGGAGGGGCCGCGCGCGCGGATCTGCTCGCGATGCGCCACCGGCACCAGCTTGCCAGCCTCCTGCGTCACCTCGACAGCGCGCACATCCACTACATGCGCCGCCACGTCGGCGGGCTGCGCCGCCGCGAGCGCGCCAGACAGCGCCGCATCGTCATAGGCCGTGGCGGCATCCACATGCTCCGCCCAGCCCTGCGCCCCGGCGAACCAGACGGACACGCCATCGCGCAGGCGGTTGGCGGTGATCACATGCAAAGACATATCCACTCAGCTTCCTACACTTGAACTTGGAATGCGAGATAACGCTTTTTCGCGCTGCGTCCAGGCCGGAATCTCAGCTTGGAAAAGAAAATTTTGTAGGCGCCAGATTATCCCGAACGAATAAGATGAATTTTTTATAAAAACAAAACAACAAAGAAAACTCACACAACAAAACCAATGTCGAGAGAGCGGATTTGCAATCTCCTCGCCGCCGCTTGCACTGGAAACTCCCTATAATACCCACAGTTTTTGTAATTATTCTCGTCGCCGCCGCTTGTACTGGTGAGTTTCCTATAATACCCACAACTATTATAGATATTAAGAGGTTACTATGCGCTTTCGTGCCGGCATTACTCCCATTCTCGCCGCCTTCACCCTGGCCACGGTCCACCAGGCCCGTGCCACCGAAGGCTATTTTGCCGATGGCTATGGCACACAATCAAAGGGCATGGGCGGTGTGGGGTACGCGCTGCCCATGGATTCACTGTCTGTCGCCAGCAACCCGGCCTCGGCCAGCTTCCTCGGCAACCGGGTGGACTTCGACACCGATCTCTTTGCGCCTCAGCGCAGCGCCAGCATCACAGGCAACGCATACGGGCCGGATCAAGGCTTCAACGGCAACAAGATCAAAATCTTCGTCATCCCCGAAGGCGGGGTAATCTATCAGCTGCCGCACAACCTCTCCGCCGGGCTCGCCGTCTATGGCGATGGGGGCATGGATACGGATTACGGCTCCAATCCCTATGCGCGCTTTGGCGCCAAAGGGTCAGCGGGCGTCGATCTCGAAACCATATTCATTTCGCCGACCCTGGCCTGGAAATTCGCGCCAGGACAGAGCGTGGGCGTCTCCCTCGATGTTGTTGACGAATTCTTTCGCGCGCATGGCATTGGCGTGTTTTCCGCGGCCTCGGAATCGCCGGGGAATGTAAGCAACCAGGGCGAGGACAGCGCATTCGGCTACGGCTTTCGCGTCGGCTATCTGGGTCAGCTTACCCCTTGGCTTGCCATCGGCGCATCCTATCAGTCCAAAGCCTATGGTGCCGCGTTCGAGAGGTATCGCGGATTGTACGCCCAGCAGGGCGGCTTCAATACGCCGGCCACCTATGGCGCCGGCATCGACGTGAAGCCCCTGGCAGGGCTCGATACCGCGCTGGATGTGCAGCGTATCGAATATCGCAGTGTCCAGTCCATCGGCGACTCGTTTCAGACCCTGCTTTCCGGCGTGCCGTTGGGGGCCAATGGCGGCCCGGGTTTTGGCTGGAAAAACACCACGACCATCAAGTTCGGTGTAAATTACCATCTGACCCCCGAATGGCAGGTCCGTGGCGGTTACAGCTACACCACCCAGCCGATCCCGTCCAACCAGACCTTCCTCACCATCCTCTCCCCTGGCGTGGTGCAGAACCAGTTCACCCTGGGCGCCACCTACACCTCCCACGGTGGCGTGCTTCCCGCCGGGCTGGAACTCAGCGCCTACGGACTCTACGCCCTGCCGCAGACCGTGCACGGGGAAAACTCCATCCCCACCTCCTTCGGCGGCGGCAATGCAAATATCAAATTGAGCGAGAAGGCGCTCGGCGTCGGAATCGGCTATATGTTCTAGCATGAACATAATTCTCGACCCCGCCATGCTGGCGGAATCACTCGCTGGCGGCGTGCTGATCGGCGCCGCCAGCTCCGGGCTGCTGCTGGTCAACGGACGCATCGCCGGGATCAGCGGTATTTGGGCCAGGGCCACCGCGCGCGGGGCGCAGCCCTGGCAATGGGCCTTTCTGGCCGGGCTGCTCGCCGCCGGGGCGGGCGCCGCTCTCGCCCGGCTCCCCGTGCCGCAAGCGCTCACCGCGCAGAGCCTGCCACTGCTGGCAGTGGCAGGCGTGGTGGTGGGGTTCGGCACCAGGCTCAGCGGAGGCTGCACCAGCGGGCATGGCGTATGCGGGCTGGCCCGGCTCTCCCCGCGCTCCCTGGCGGCGGTGCTGGTGTTCATGGGCGTGGCCGCGCTTACCGTGTTCATCCGGCGGCACGTGCTGTGATGCGCATAGTTTCCGCCTTCGGCTTCGGCCTGTTGTTCGGGCTTGGCCTGCTCCTCTCGGACATGACCGACCCCGGCCGGGTGAAAGGATTCCTCGATGTTGCGGGCACCTGGAACCCGGCCCTGGCGCTGGTGATGGGCGGGGCCATCGCCGTCGCCCTGCCCGCCTTCGCCCTGGCCCGGCGCAATAGCCGCAGCCTGCTGGGCGAAGCTATCGACCTGCCCGCCAAGCGGCAAATCGACGCCCCGCTGGTGATCGGCGCCGCCATTTTCGGGCTGGGCTGGGGCCTGACGGGAATCTGCCCCGGACCCGCCCTCGTGCTGGCCGGGCATGCCGCCCCCGGCGCGCTGGTCTTCGTCGCGGCGATGTTTATCGGCATGCGGCTGGCCGAACGGCTGCCAGACCGCGGCGCCTGACCGGTTTACAGCGGCTTACCCCGCGTATTACCCTCCGCCGCGGCCAAATACGGCCCTGCCAGGACACGACCGACAATGGGTATCAACGAGCATAAGCCGGGGCTGCAGCAGGCGCCCCAGAGCGCGGCGGCGGACCTCGCCGAGGTGGTGGCGGGGCTGCGCCTCTCACGCGAGGTGACGCACAAGATCCGCCATCGCGGTCAGATCCGCGAGATGCCGGCGCGCGCCGCGCTGGAGAAGATCCGCGACGGGCTGCTGGCCGTGCTGTTCCCCAGCCATTACGGCTGCCCGGACCTGACGGACGAAACCATAGATTACTTCGTCGGCCACATGCTGGCGCAGTCTCTGGCCGCACTCACCGAGCAGGTACGGCGCGACCTGCTGTTTCTGCCGCCCGGCCAGACAGACATCCCGGCGGAGGAGCAGGCGGGCGTGATCGTGCGGGATTTCGCGGCACAACTGCCCGCCCTGCGCGGCATCCTGGCCGAGGATCTCATCGCCGCCTACCATGGCGACCCGGCCGCCAGCTCGATGGCCGAGGTGCTGCTGGCCTATCCGGGCATGCGCTCCATCACCCACCACCGCCTGGCGCATGTATTGCACCAGCTCGGCGCGCCGCTGGTCGCCCGGCTGCTGGCCGGCATCTCCCAGGCCGAGACCGGCATCGACATCCACCCGCAGGCGCAGATCGGACGGCGGTTCTTCATCGACCACGGCACCGGCGTGGTGATCGGCCAGACCGCCATCATCGGCGAGAATGTGCGGCTGTATCAGCATGTCACGCTCGGGGCGAAGCGCTTCACCGAGGATGAGAACGGCATGCTGGTGAAGGGCGAACCCCGCCACCCGATCATCGAGGACAACGTGGTGATCTATGCCGGCGCCACGGTGCTCGGGCGCATCACCGTCGGGCGGGACTCCACCATCGGCGGCAATGTGTGGCTGACGCAGAGCGTGCCGCCGGGCAGCGTCATCACCCAGGCACAGAACCGGCTCTCGAACGAGGCCTGAACCTACCCCTCGGCCGGCACGATGACGGTGCGGGTGCGGTTCGCAGGGTCGAAGCGCACCGGCACCACCTGCCCGGGCTGCAACTTCAGCGCGTTGTGCCGGGTGACCGGGGTCTGCACCAGGACTTCGAAATGGGCGCCGTCCTGGGGGGCAACATCCAGCCGCACCAGCGCCGCCGGGTGTCCGTTAATATTGACTTTCGCGTCCTGCATGCTGAGTACAATTGCCCGGGCTGGCTCACCCTTCGCGAGGATATACCGGTCTCCCCGTCCCTTCAGCAGGCTCAAGCCTTGGAGCAGAATGGCCACGGACAGGACCACGCCAACCACCACAATCACGATCGCTTCGGTAGACATACGTCGCCTCCCCTGAAACACGCGTGAACCCGACACGGACGATACACTGCTCTGCCCCCAAGCGCCCCAATGCTCTGCCCCCTGAAAGCAAAAAATTTATGCGCATGTAATGTTTACTTACCGTAACGGAAAAAGCAATCAATCCGGAATGACCTGCATCCGACTCGCTAAAATTTGCGCGCCGCCGCGCGCGGGCGTAGGCTCTCCCCGGAACAAGGCATCGGCGGCCCAAACGGCCCATTGTCTGCGCGGGCATCCCTGCCGGACGCCACGAAACAACGAATTCCCGGCTTAACAAGGGAGAGAAACAGCCATGCCCGACAACCAACCCAATGCGTGCCGGCACGGCCCGCGTGCTGCCGCGCTGATCGGCCCTTACGGCAGCGGCAAATCCACGCTCTGCGATGCCCTGCTCGAAGCCGCCGGCCGCAAGCCGCGCCGCGAGGGTGAAAGCCGCGCCCGCGAACCGGGCACCGATACCCGGCTGGCGCATTGCCAGTTTCTGGGGGATAGCTGGGCGCTGCTGGACTGCCCTGGCTCCGTCGAGTTCCTGCACGAAACCGCCACGGCACTGGCGATGGCCGACATCGCCGTGGTGGTGGCCGAGCCGGACCCAGCCCGAACCTTGGCGCTGCGCCCCGCTCTCGCGCTGGTGGAAGCCTCCGGTCTGCCTTGCATCGTTTTCATCAACAAGGCCGACACGATGACAACGCAACCGCAGGAGCTGGTCTCCGCGTTGCAGGCGCAGACCCGGCTCCCGCTGGTGCCCCGGCAAATGCCGATCATGGAACGCGGCAAGGTCGTCGGCTACGTCGATCTGGTTTCCGAGCAAGCCTACCGTTACCGCGCACGCCTGCCTTCGGAGGTCATCCGCATCCCCGCTGGCATCGCCGAGGCCGAGCATGCGGCGCATGACGCGCTGGTGGATACGCTGGCAGACCGCGACGATACGCTGCTTGAGCAGGTGATTTCTGGCGGCACGCCCACATCCGGCGAACTTTTTGCGCATCTTCGGCAGGACTTGGCGGCACGCAACTTGGCGGAGGTGATGTTCGGCGCGGCGGAACTCTCCCACGGCGTGCTGCGTCTGTGGAAATCGCTACGGCACGACACGCCCGAGGCCGCCACCACCGCCGCGCGGCTGGGCATCCCGCCCGAGGGACCGCCACTCGCCCAGGTGGGCAAGACCAGCTATGCCGGCCAAGCAGGCAAACTATGCTACGCCCGCGTCTGGCGCGGCCCACTGCGCGACGGCGCCAGCGCCGGACAACTGCGCGTCGGCGGCATCTTCACCTTCGCCGGGCCGGAAACGCAGAAAATTCCCCAGGCGGCAACAGGCGATCTCGTGGCACTCGGCCGGCTGGAGGGCGCCACGCCAGGAACCGTGTTCGGCGAAAGCGCGCCGGCCTTGCCGTTTCCTGCTCCGCTGCCGCCCGTCTATGCCCTGGCCATCGCCGCCGCCGACCGCAAGGACGATGTGCGCCTCTCCGCCGCGCTGCAAAAACTGCTGGAAGAAGACCCCGCCCTCACCCTGACCCGCGACGCGGAAACCGGGGACACGCTGCTCGCCGGACAGGGCGAGGCGCATCTGGGCCGCGCGCTGGACCGCCTAGCCAAAGGCTGGGGCCTGGCCGTCACCACCGCCCGGCCGAAGCTGCGGCTGAAGGAGACGATCCGCGGCGCCGTGCTCGAACATTCCCGGCTGAAGCGCCAGACCGGGGGACATGGCCAGTTTGCCGATGTGAAGCTGGAGGTAGCACCCCGCGGCCGGGGAGAAGGCTTCCTGTTCACCGACCGCATCACCGGCGGGGCGGTGCCCAAGCAGTATATCCCCGCTGTTGCCGCCGCCGCGGAGGAAGCAATGCGAAAGGGGCCGTTCGGCTACCCGGTGGTGGATGTGGCCGTGACGCTGATGGATGGCACCTTCCACGCGGTGGACAGTTCCGACATGGCTTTTCGCACCGCCACGCGCAACGGCATCGCCGAGGCGCTGGCAAAGGCCGGGCCGGTGCTTCTGGAGCCGATCCACCATGTAACCGTGACCGCGCCCAACGTGTACACCGCCAATGTGCAGCGCCTGCTTTCCGGGCGGCGGGGGCAGATTCTCGGCTATGGCGAGACACCAGGCCAGCCCGGCTGGGATAATACCGAAGCGCTGATCCCCGAGGCCGAGACGCACCGGATGATCCTGGAACTGCGCTCGCAAACCGCGGGGCTGGGCAGCTTCGTCCACCGCTTCGACCATCTGGCCGAAGCCCCGCCGCAACTGGCCGAGCGGATCGCGCGCGAGACGGCGACGGCAAAGCCGTGACCCGGATCGCAAGCAGGCAGATTACTATAAAATTTCAAACTGTTGGAGCGCGCCCTGTGGCGGAGGAGATGGGATTCGAACCCACGATACGCCTTGACAGCGTATAACGGTTTAGCAAACCGCCGCCTTCAGCCTCTCGGCCACCCCTCCGTACACGGCCAGGAGAGAGCATTTGCTGCCCGCCCTGCGTGAATGCATTCATAGGCGGCGGCGGCGGGAAGGTAAAGCCTCCCTTCCCAGCAATCCGCCAGAAAGCACCAAGCATCTGAATTTACTTGTTTTACTCACCCCTCACGGAGCGCCCTTTGCTGCACCGCAAAATTTATCTTGCACTGCAACATATTTTAGCGTATATAATCAAATGACAGGGTGAGTTTCTCCCCTGTTTCTTGGACGTTTCCTCCCTAAACTTGGCGGCGCTGCATAGCGCCGCCTTTTTTTATTCGGCCGCGGCGCAATACCCCGGCCCGGCCGCCCCCCATAGCCGCACGGCCTCCGCCATGGCCTGCATAAACCAGCTCAAGCGCTCCTTGACCTGGGCAAAGCGCGCATTGCGGGTGAACTGCCGCTCGTGCATGTACAGCCCCCGCGCCACTTCAAGCTGCACCACCTGTACCCCCTCGCGCGGGCGGCCGTAATGGCGAGTGATGAAGCCGCCGGCATAGGGGTCGTTGCGGCGCACGGAAAACCCGTATCCGGCGAGCAGGGACTCGATATGCCCCGTCCAGGCCGGGGCGCAGCTGGTGCCATGGCCATCGCCCAGCACGATATCGGCCCGATTGACGCTCCGCCCAGGCTGGCTCGGCATGGAATGGCAGTCCAGCACCAGGCAGTGACCGAATTCGGCCTGGGTTTCCTCGATCAGCCCGGCCAGCGCCTCGTGGAATGGCCGCCAGCAAGTCTGCACCCGGGCTTTGGCCTCGGCGAAGTTCAGCTTCCGGGCGTAGATCACTTCCCCAGTGCCGACGATGCGCGCGATCGTCCCCAACCCCGCCGCCACGCGCGGGCTGGAGCGGTTCACGTAATCAGGCAGTTCGTCGGCGAACATGCCGGGGTCCAACTCCCAGGGCTCACGGTTGGCATCGCACCAGGCGCGGGGAAATTCCGCCGCCAGCAGCGGCAGCCCGAGCGATGGCGCGGCGCCGAACAGTTCTTCGACGAAGCTGTCCTCCGAGCGGCGGATCGCCTGCGCGTCCAGCCGCGCCTGGGCAAGGAATTCCGGGCGGTAATGCCGGCCTGAATGCGGCGAGGTCAGCACCAGAGCGGCGCTCTGGCACTGGGGCCGCAGCAGGGTGAAGGGCGGTAGGTCTTTCATGGCGTGGCTGCATTCAACCAGCACGGGGCACCAGGGGCAAGCAAAATGCCCGCAATCATTCCCCTGCGCCGAGCAAAGCGCGGCGCAGCCGCTGGGTCATCTCCTGCACACGGCGCGGCGCCAGCCCCATGGCGAGCAGCACGAACACCCCGCCCGCCACCGCCCCGCCCAGGCGGCAAGCCGCGCCGCCACAAGCGCAGCGCTGGGCAGGATCAGCAGCCGCAGGACCGGCCCGGCCGGACGTTCGAGCCCCCGGCGCATGGCCAGGGCGAACAGCCCCGCACCCAGCACCCCGCGCGCGGCCAGGGCCCAGGCCAGCGCCAGCAGCCCGTAAGGTGCGGCGAACCACACGGCGGCGGCGATGGTGGCGGCATTCGCCCAGGCATAGCGCGAAACCAGCCTCGTGCGCCCGGCGGCGGTGAGCAGCGGGTTGACCACGCTATACAGCGCCGCCGCCGGCGCCATGAGGGTGAGCACGGCGAACACCGGCACCGCAGCCTCCCAGCGCGGCCCGAACATCAGCAGCACGATCGGCTTGGCCGCAGCCCCGCATACCGCGCTGACGAGGAAGATCACCATCGAGAGCAAGTCCAGCATCTGCCGCGTCGTCTCGAAGCGCCGGGCGGGATCGTGTCGCACCGCGACGAGCACCGGCATGAACACGTTGCGCGCCGGCATGAAGGCGATCTCCTGCAACACCTCGAACAGCCGCTGGGCGATGCGGAACTCGCCAAGGGCCGCCACCGGCATACGCAGCCCCGCCAGCATCACGTAGCCGGTGACGGCGATGTAATCGACGAGCCCCGCCTGCATTAGCGGAAAGGAGAAGCGGAAGCCCTCGCGCAGCACCGGCAGCGGCGGCGGGCGCGGCGGCACCCAGCCGGCGGCGAAGGACGCAACCACGGCGTAGAACACCACGCCCACCATGCGCTGGGCGATGAGCGCTGCCACGCCATGGCCGGTAAAAGCGAAAGGCAGCGCCGCCAGCCCGCCGGTGATGGTGCTGCCCAGTGAGATCATCCCCACCACCCTGAAGCGGAATTGCGAGGCGAGCCGCGCCGAGGGCACTATAAGAAACGCCGTCAGCACCACGTTCAGCGCCATCGCCCGCAGCGCCAGGCTCAGCACAGGCTGGCCGTAAAGTGCTGCGAAGAACGGCGCTGCGGCGAACAAGGCCAGCATGAACAGCAGCGAGGCGAGAAACTGGCTCCAAAACGCCGCGGCCTCCACGCTGCGGTCTCCGGGGCTGGCCTGCACCTGCTCCCCCGCGCCGCTATTGGCGACGAGCCGGGCCAGATCCGAAATGGCGGAAGCGATGGCGATGAGCCCGACCACCGAGGCCGGAATCACACGCAGCAGCAGGCCTAGAATGACGAAGCCGAAGCTGCGCTCGGCCAGCACCGTGGCGAAGCTCCACACAGCCCCGCGCGCCGCCCCTCGTGCCAGATTCATGCCCATTTACCCGGCATGGGCGGTTCAGCCTGCCAACCGCAGCGCAGCCATGTCCTGGCCGAGGACTTGTGAAACTTGCATGTCCCTGACTTAACGGGGGACGAGAATTCTGCAATGCAGACATGGGCGCCAATACCGCGCCGCAGCCGGATGGGAGGCCACATGGATTTCGTGCACGCCGTATTGTTTGCGATACTGCAGGGGGCGACAGAGCTTTTCCCCGTCAGCAGCCTGGGCCATGCCGTGGTCGTGCCAAAGCTGCTGCACTGGGGCATCGACCAGTCCAGTGCGGATTTCCTGCCCTTCCTCGTCATGCTGCATCTCGGCACCGCGATCGGCCTGCTGGCATATTTCTACAGCGACTGGCTGGCCATGGCGCGCGGCGCGCTCGGTCTGGGCTACGCGGCGGAGGTGAGCGCCCACCGCAACCTGCTGCTGAAGCTCATCATCGCCACCCTGCCCGCCGTGCTCATCGGCGCGGCGTTGAAGAAGCCGATCGCGCATCTGTTCGGCAGCCCGCTCATTGCCTCGATGTTTCTCGTCGCCAATGCCGGCGTGCTGCTGGCGGGCGAGAGGCTGCGCGGCCGCGCCCTGCGCGGCGGCCACCTGACCAACATGGACGCGCTGATCATCGGTCTGTTCCAGTGCCTGGCCTTCCTGCCCGGGATCTCGCGCTCCGGCTCGGCCATCGTCGGCGGCCTGCGCCGCGGCATCAACCACGAGGATGCGGCGCATTTCTCCTTCCTCATGGGCACGCCGGTGATCCTTGCCGCCAGCGTCGCCGAGATCCCGAAGCTGCTGCGGGCGCACGAGCTGCACGCGCTGTTCGGCGTTTCGCTGTTCGCCGCGATCGTGGCGGGTGTGGTGGCCTATGCCAGCACTGCCTTCCTGATGCGCTACTTCAAGCAACACGATTCATGGGCGCTGAAACCCTTCGCGTGGTATTGCGCCATCTTTGGAGCGGGCAGCTTCGTCCTGCTGGCGCTCGGGCTGTGATGATGCGCGGCCTGCTCGCCAGCCTGGCGCTGGCCGTCCCGCTCCTCTCCCCGTTGGCTGCGCACGCGCGGGTGAACCTCGCCGAAACGCCGATCGACCGGCTAGACCTGCCCGTCTGGCACCAACATTGGGAGGCGTCGCTGGCGGATGCGCGCATGCATCCGGACGCCAAGGTCGTCTGGCTCGGCGACTCCATCACCTATTACTGGCAGCGCCATGGCGGGCATGGGTATGACGACGTCCTGCCCGTGTGGAACAAGTACTACGCCCCCTATCACGCGCTGGATTTCGGCTTCATCGGCGACACCACGGCAAGCCTGATTTGGCGCCTGGACAACGGACAGGTCACCGGGCTGCATCCGCAACTCGCCATCATCCTCATCGGCGCGAACAACTTCGGCCGGGTGCACTGGGATGCGGCCATGACCATCCCCGGCATCGAGGCGGTGGTCCAGAACACCCATGAGCGCCTGCCCGGCGCGCATATCCTGCTGCTCGGCGTGTTGCCTTCCATCCGCTCACCCTGGGTGGACGAGCAGACCAAGGCCACCAACACGGCGCTGGCGAAGTATTATGCCAACAACCCGGCCGTCACTTTCATGGATATTGGCTACCTGTTGGAGACGAACGGCCATGCCGACCCGAACCTGTTCGTGGACCCGCGCCTGAACCCGCCCGAACCGGCCCTGCACCCCGATGCCGAGGGCATGCGGCGCATCGCCGCCACGCTGGCGCCGGTGGTGCGGAAGTACGTGAAGTAAGCTACCCCCCGCGGGCTGCCGCGATAAACGCCCGGATCAGTTCGGGCGATTTCTTCCCCGGCGCGGTCTCCACGCCGGAGGACACATCCACGCCCGGCGCGCCGGTCTGCGCGATGGCCTGCGCCACATTGCCCGGGTTGAGGCCACCCGCCAGCAACCAGGGCTTGGCCGGGCGGAAGGTGGCGAGCAGCGCCCAATCCGCCTGAATTGCGTTGCCGCCGGGCCTTGTCGCCCCCGGCGGCGGCTTGGCCTCCACCACAAAGCCATCTGCGCGTTCATCGGCGGTCGGGAAATCCACAGCACTCGCCACGCCGAGCTGGCGCCACACGGGACGGCCGAAACGGTCCCGCAGCGCCGCCACCGTGGCCGGGGAGGCGTGGACCTGCAGGATATCCAGCGAGACCTCCTGCAAGACCGCATCGATCTCATCGAAGCTGGGGTTCACGAACAGCCCGACGCGCAGCGGCCCGCCCTGGGCACGGCCGGAGAGCACCGCCGCCTCCACCGGGGTGACGTAGCGCGGCGAGGGCGGGAAGAACACGAAGCCCAGATAATCCGCGCCAGCCTGCCCCGTGGCGTCGAACGCCTCGGGGCTATTGATCCCGCAGATCTTGACCTTGGTCACGCGATACTGGCGGCGATAGCCGCCGCGGCCGCAGCGGGGTCCGCAGCACCTGTGATAGGCCGCCCAACCACGATGTAATCCGCCCCGGCGGCCACGGCCTCCTCCGGGGTCATCACCCGCGCCTGGTCGCCGGTTTCCGAACCCTTGGGGCGGATGCCCGGCACAACCAGCACCGGCTTCTCGCCAAAGGCATCGCGCAGGCGGGAAATCTCATGCGCCGAACAGACCAGCCCGTCCGCGCCGTTCTCCAGGGCAAGGCGCGCCAACCGGAGCACCTGCTGCGCCGGCTCGTCCGCCACGCCGGTCTCGGCCAGGGCGGCGGCATCCAGACTGGTTAGCACCGTCACCGCCAGAATCTTCGGCCGCTTTTCGCCCTCCCCCGCCGCTTTCGCCGCGGCCTCGATCATCTTCGCGCCACCGCCGGCATGGATGGTCAGCATCTGGGCGCCCAAGGGCAGCAGCGAGCGCACAGCCCCGGCCACGGTGTTCGGGATGTCATGCAACTTGAGGTCCAGGAACACCGGGTTGCCTTGAGCTGCCTGCGCGAAGCCCTGCGGGCCGTGGCGGAGGAAGAATTCCAGCCCCAGCTTCACCAGCCCGCAATGCGCCGCGACACCGCGCACAAGCGCCTGCGCCCGGTCCAGCTCGGGCGTGTCGATCGCGGCGATGAGGCGTTTCATGGCGTATCCTGTTTCGGCGAAAGTTGCGCCGCCAGCTCGGCCGCGAGCCTCTCGGCGCGCTTGGCCCGGCGGTGCGCGCGGATGCGGTGCGGCAGATGAAACAACAGCCCGGCGAGAAAGCCAAAGCCCAGCGCGCCCAGCAGCACCGCGCCCAAAGGCAGGGGCATGCCGCCGAACGGCCAGAAATTCACCGGGACAAAATCGCGGTTGGAAAGAAGCAGGATCGCCAGCGCGACGATAATGACAAAGCCGGCGACAGATTTCAGTATGTTCAGGTTTCCGCTCCGGCGTTCTTTTTGCCCTTGGCCGGGGCCGGGGCGGGCTTGTTGATCCTCTCGCGCAGCTCCTTGCCGGCCTTGAAGAAGGGCACCGATTTCTGCGACACCTGCACAGTCTCGCCGGTGCGCGGGTTGCGCCCGGCCCGGGCCTGCCGGCTCTTTACGGTAAAGGCGCCGAAGCCGCGCAACTCCACACGCTCGCCCCGGGCCAAGGCGGCGGTCATTTCATCGAACAGCGCAGAGACGATGCGCTCGACCTCAGCCACAGTAAGATGCGGATTATCCTCCGCCAGCCCGGCGATCAATTCAGAACGTGTCATGTAGCTCTCCCACCCCGCGCAACGATGCCAAAACCGCGGGGGCGGGTCAATAAACGATTGCCACAAGTAGATTTTTTCCGTGTTGCCGGGAATGTGGAGCCGCCCTGGCCGTTGGCGTGTACATCCTCCCAAGGCCTGCTAGTGCAGGTGGGTGCCAGGTAACCGGACCAGGATCCGGACAGAGCCAGCTCCCGAGGGAGATGCTTAACGGCCCCGGGGATGATCTGCCTGACGCACCGGGCAGCTCCAACTTCTTACTTAGGCGGCGCTGACCTTTGGCGCAATCTGTCCTGTGTGCAGGTCAGCCGTCGAGAAGATCAGCGGCGATTTCTTCCGCCCGCGCCGCCACGCGGCGCAGCCGCGCCCGGCGCTCGCTATCGGCCTTGGCCGGTTTCGCCGCGGCGGCGGCGGCCTGCTGCATGTCGTGCAGCTCATCCGCCAGCAGCAGCGCCGCCAGCATCAGCAGCCGCGCCTCGCCGGACTGCCCGCCAATCGCTTTGATGCTGTTGATCCGCTGCTCGATCTCAGCGGCCATCTGGCCCAAATGCGCTTCCTGCCCGTCCTCGCAGCCGACGGTATAGGCATAACCGTTAATGCGTATGGTGACCTGGGCCATGGCGTCACTCCGTCGTTTCAGGCGGGTGGACCGGCTCCAAAGCCTCGCGCAGGCGGGTGATCACCTGATCAAGCCCCTCCGCCAGTGCGGCACGGTCGAAGCCGTCACCGCCAGCAGGCTTGGACAGGCTGCTGATCTTGCGCAGCGCGGCCTCGATACGGTCCAGGATTTCGTCTTCTGATTCAGACTCGGACATGCAAGTATTCAACATGACCGCACCGTGAGCGGTCAAGGCAAGGTTTTAACGCATTCGGAACATGACTATAGTGTAATGAGCTTGCCCCAGGCCGTCATCGTTCACGGGCTCGTGGATATCCGCGCAGCCCTTGCCCCAGGGCGTCCCGTCACTCTGCTATCCGCCCCCGGAGCGGCGCTGTATGCCGGCGGGCTGTGGTGGCGCGAACTGCTGGTGGCGGCTGAGTACAGCGGCCCGGCGCTGCTCGATTGCGGCCCCGCCCCCGGGCGCGCCTGGGAGGCGCTGAAACTCGGCCTGCGCGGCGTGGTGCTCGCCCCCTGCCCGGCCTGGGACCAGGTGGCCGACTACGCCGCCGCCCACGGCGCGCTGCTGCTCCCCGCCCCGCCCCCGGCGCTGGATTTTTGCGCCCCCGGCGCCAACCGGCGCCTGGAAGCCTGGCTCGCGGCGAATTTTTGAGCAAACCCGCCGCTGCACCATGATTCCGCCGTATTTTTTTATCTTTTTTCCGCCGCGCGCCGGGATTCGGGGCGGATGACATCCATCCGACCATCGGCTACACGGCACAAGGCTTTACATTCAGAGGTTGGGAACTCATGGCGATCACGCAAACGGTTAAAACAATCCTGTCGCATTACGAGAGCGACAATCCGGGCACCAAGGCGAACCTCGCCCGCATCCTTATGGCTGGCAAGCTGGGCGGCACCGGCAAGCTGGTGATCCTGCCGGTGGACCAGGGCTTCGAACATGGTCCGGCCCGCTCCTTCGCCCCGAACCCGGCCGCGTACGACCCATTCTACCACTATCAGCTCGCCATCGACGCCGGGCTCTCCGCCTATGCCGCCCCGCTGGGGATGCTGGAAGTCGGCGCCTCCACCTTCGCCGGACAGATCCCGACCATTCTGAAGGTGAACTCCTCCAACTCCCTCGCCGTGGACAAGAACCAGGCCCTCACCGGCTCGGTGAATGACGCGCTGCGCCTGGGCTGCTCCGCCATCGGCTTCACCATCTATCCGGGCTCCGAATTCGCGTTCGACCTGATGGAAGAGATCCGCGAGATGGCCGAGGAAGCCAAGGCCGCCGGCCTCGCCGTGGTGGTTTGGTCCTATCCGCGTGGCCCGAACCTGGACAAGGCGGCGGAAACCGCGCTCGACATCTGCGCCTATGCCGCGCACATGGCCGCTCTGCTCGGCGCCCACATCATCAAGGTGAAGCCGCCCACGGACGTGATCTCCCTGGAAGCCGCCAAGAAGTCCTATGCCGGGATCGACGCCTCAACCATGGCCAAGCGCGTGAAGCATGTGGTGGACAGCTGCTTCGCCGGCAAGCGCATCGTCGTGTTCTCGGGCGGCGAGGCCAAGAGCCTCGATGGCCTGTATGAGGAAATCCGCGGCCTGCGCGACGGCGGCGCCAACGGGTCGATCATCGGCCGCAACACCTTCCAGCGCCCGCGTGAGGAAGCGCTGGCCATGCTGCAGACCATCATCGACATCTACCTGAACAAGGCCTGATTGTCATTGCGAGGGTGCGAAAGCACCCGAAGCAATCCATCTCGCCGCAAAAAGATGGATCGCTTCGCTCCGCTCGCGATGACAAGGTAAGGGGGGCTTCGGCCCCCCGTTTGTTTTTTGAGGATTTGCTCCCGTGACCGATTGCCGCCTTTACCTCATCACCCCGCCCGTGCTGCCCGGGAACTTCGAGGCGCAGCTCGCCGCGGCACTCGATGCCGGGGATGTCGCCGCGTTGCAGCTGCGGCTGAAGGACGTGCCGGATGACGTGATCGCCCGCACGGTGGAGAAGCTGCGCCCGATCGCGCAGAGCCGCGACGTGGCGTTCATCCTCAACGACCGGCCCGATCTGGCGGTGAAACTCGGCTGCGACGGCGCGCATGTCGGCCAGACCGACATGCCGTTGAAGCAGGCGCGGAAAGTCCTGGGCGACCTGACCTTGGGCGTCACCTGCCACAACTCCCGCCACCTGGCGATGGAAGCGGCGGAAGCCGGGGCGGATTACGTCGCCTTCGGCACCTTCTTCCCCACCGCCACCAAGGAGCCGCCAGAAATGGCGGAGATCGAGACGCTGCAGATCTGGGCGGAAACGATGGAAATACCTTGCGTCGCTATTGGCGGCATCAACGCGGAGAATTGCGCGCCGCTGGTGCGGGCCGGGGCGGAATTCCTCGCCGTGGTCGGCGCGGTATGGAACCACAAGGAAGGCCCCGCCGCCGGAGTCAAGGCAATGCTCAAGGCGATCGCCGAGGCCTAATCGCAGTCATTGCCCTTCAGGGTGAAGCCCGTCACCTTGCCGTCCTTGAGGGTAAAGGTGATCTCGCAGGACCAGACCTGCACATCCTGCGGGAGCCCGGCGTAATAGTACGGCCCGTAATACGGGCCCCAATACGGCCCCCAGTACGGCCCGCCCATGGCGAAGTCGCTGGGCATCACCTGTGCGTGCCCCTGGACATAAGCGAGGTACTGCACGCCGTTCACGGTGATGTGCTTGTCGGGCACGCCCATCGACTGCACGAGCTTGTCCTCCGGCGCGCCAATATAGGCGGCCATGCGCGATTGCAGGCTCGGCCCCTGGGTGCAGGCGGCAAGGAGCAAAGGCAAAACAAGAATAACGCGGCGCATGGTTAAACTCTCCTGCCCATCAATATAGGCGCGGCGCGAAACGTGTTGATGACTTAGGTCAAGGCAGCCAGAGCACATCGGCAATGCGGTGCGCGTTGGTGGCGAGCATGGCCAGCCGGTCGAATCCGAGCGCGATGCCCGAGCAGGCGGGAAGCTGGCCAACGGCTGCGAGAAAGTCCTCGTCCATTTCCCAGTCCCGCCCGTAAAGCGCATGCCGCCGCGCGCGGTCGGCGAGGAAGCGGGCGCGTTGCTCGGCGGCGTCGGTGAGTTCTACGAAGGCGTTGGCCAATTCGATGCCGCACACATAAAGCTCGAAGCGCTCGGCCACGCGCGGGTCCTCAGGGCATTTGCGCGCCAGCGCCGCCTGGGCGGCCGGCCAATGGGTGAGGAAGGTGGGGCGTTCGCGGCCCAGGTGCGGCTCGATGCGCTCCAGCAGCAGGCGGAAGAACAGATCCTCCCAATCCTCGCCATCGCGCAGCTTGGCCCCTGCCTGGGCGGCCAGCGCCGGGGCGTCGTCGGCCGTGGCCAGCACATCCGCCCCCACATGGCGCTGGAATGCCCCGGCCACGGTGAGGAACTCCGGCTCGTCCAGCCGCGTGGTAATGCCCCGGCAGGTCACCTCGGGCGGCAGCGTGGCGCGCAGGAGGGCGAAGGTCTCGTCCATCAGCGCCTGCATGTCCGCCCCCAGGGAATACCATTCCAGCATGGTGAACTCCGGGGCGTGCGTGTCGGACCACGGTTCGTCACGCCAGACGCGGGCGAGCTGGAAGATCGGCCCCGAACCACCCGCCAGCAGCTTCTTCATGGCGAATTCCGGCGAGGTGTTCAGCCATTTATCGCCAGCGGGGCGGGCGCGCAGATGCACCTCCTCGCCCGGTGCTGCCACGGCGTAGGGGGTTTCCACCTCGGTATAGCCGCGCGTGGTGAAGAAGGCGCGCACCGCGGCGGCAAGGCGCTGGCGGCGAAGCAACAACGGAAAACGGTCGGGCAAAGTCTGCCAGGGTTGAGAGCGCATGGCGCACGTTCTACATCACGCCGATGCCGGATGGTATTTCCCCCAAGCCCCGCACGCTGCGCCGCCCCGCCGAGCTAGTGCGCGAAGGGCTACTCCCCCCCGACCGCCTGGGCGAGGCCGAGGCCGTGGCCGCGCGCTACGCCATCGCCGTGCCCCCTGCCCTGGCAGCGCTCATCGAGTCGCCGGAGGATCCGCTCGGCCTGCAATTCATCCCCGAGGCGGCGGAACTGATCACCGCCCCGCATGAGAGCGCGGACCCGATCGCCGACGACGCCCTTTCACCCATTCCCGGAGTCGTGCACCGCTACCCTGACCGCGCGCTGCTGAAGCCGCTGCTGGCCTGCCCGGTCTATTGCCGGTTCTGCTTCCGGCGCGAGCAGGTGGGGCCGGATGGCGGGTTGCTCTCGGCGGAAGAGCTGGAGGCGGCCTACGCCTATGTCGCGGAACGCCCGGCGATCCGCGAGGTGATCCTGACTGGCGGCGACCCGCTGATCCTCTCGCCCCGCCGCCTGGGCGAAATCCTGCGGCGGCTGGAGGCAATCCCGCATGTGGAACTGCTGCGCATCCATAGCCGCGTGCCGGTGGCCGACCCGGCGCTGGTGAACGAGGCCCTGCTCGCGGCGCTGGAGATCGAAAAGCCGCTCTACATCGCGGTGCACAGCAACCATGCGCGGGAGCTGACGGCGGAGGCCATGGAAGCCTGCCGCAAGCTCGCCCGCCTGGGGATTCCATTGCTGGGGCAGACCGTGCTGCTGAAGGGCGTGAATGACAGCGAGGCGGCGCTGGCCGAGTTGTTCCGCGCCATGCTGCGCGCCCGGATAAAACCCTATTACCTGCACCAGCTGGACCCCGCCCCCGGCACCGCGCGTTTTTATGTGGAGCCGGAGCGGGGCCGGGAAATCTTACGTAATCTTCGCGGCAAGATCAGCGGCACGGCCTTCCCCACTTACATTCTCGACCGTCCGGGGGGGCTGGGGAAAGTGCCGCTCTAAAGTATGGGCTGAGGGGGGGCGTTGATCGGATTATCCCCACCGCGGCCGTTCCAGGATACTCGACGCCGCTCCTGGAACCTGAGGTCCATTTAGACAATACACTTCACAGTTGCTCATGGCTGGCGTTGCTTTTTGATGCCATAGGTCACCCAGACATTCCGGAGCATATTGAACAGGAATGCTGTGCTCAGACCAAACAGCAGCATTCCGTTCAACGCCTCCAGGGCTCCCATGAGCTCCCACCGAGGTTCAAGATACAAATTCGTATGCCCGTAGCTGGTCATGGCGTTGAGTGAATACAACACAGCCGAACTATAGTCCGGGAGCGCACCCAGCAGCCAATAGGCCATTGCCCAGACCTGGGCTTCGAAGCCATGTAACAAAGTCACCAGCGTGACGATCACGCTAAGGGCGAATGCGGACACTGTGAGAAAATGCCGGCGGCCTCTGATCCCGCTCAGGACACGCTGGGCCATCTGGGTGATGAGGCCAAGAGAGAAGACATGAATCATGACGTTGATCACGATTAACGGCAGGCTCCAGGCCCAGTCTGCGTGCCAATTCAATGCTCACCCCCTCTTGTCGTTTTTTGGCATTGCCCCCACCGTGGACGCCGCTTCTTCTCTAAGCATTCGCGGCAGAAAGCGTTGAGTCAGCACCGGAACAACGTTGAGCAGTTTGTCGTCGATCAGCCGCTGACCTGCGGGGTTGAACGTGCCATAGGCGGCCAAGGCTGCCGCAAGTGTTGTGGCGACCTGAGGCAGTGTCAGCTGCCACATGGTGAGGTGCTCGTTACGCGTGTAGCGGAAACTGCCCCCCGCCGCTGTAGCAGCCATCCACTTACCCAAAAGCGGCGCGCCGATCACGCCGCAAACTGTCTGAAATTATCTGACGGCGAACCCCCACATAAACCGCCAGGACGTCGCCTCTGGGCACCCGCCGAAAACTCTCACGCCATGGTCCGAGGGACGGCAGCCAAGCACCGCTCGCGTTCCTCCAGGAAGACCCGCGCGCGTTCCTCGCCGTGCGCGATCAGATGGTTGATATTATACGGGCTGCGGTCGAGCTTACCCTCGTAGTCCAGCGTCTGCTGCATCGCCTCTGACATCTCGATCCAGGGTATGTGATACGGCTTATCCGGTCCCTCCGCGAAAGATTTCGGCATAAGGACGGGACGCCTGTACTCGTAATGCTCAAGAAATCCGGGCCGGAACGCGTCCCCCATAATGAGGTCGTTGAGCATTTCCACCAGTTTGAGGTTCTGGAACAGCGAGATATTGCCCTCCAGCTGATGGCGCCGATCCGCGATCTCGCCCGGCAGCACCGGAATTTTGCTGCGCTTCGTTGGGTTGATCTTGATAACCCAGAGTTCGTGCGGGACGTTACCTTCGCCCAAAACTCCCTTTCGCACGAGGTCGTCAATCGGCGGGTTGTCGGAGAACAGCCCATCCCACAGCGCGTCGCCGTCCACCTCGACCGCTGGAAAGAGGTTGGGCACGGCGGAGGAGGCCAGGAGATGCTCGATCTTGATCGTTTCCTTCGTCGAGATGAACTTCCGCAGCCGCCCGGACAGCACGCTGGCGGCGCCAATGACCAGCACCGGGGCCGTCGGCTGCGGTCCCCAGGAGGCGATTTCGTCAAAATCGATATGATTGCGCAGGAGCGCCTTGAGGTCGACGAATTCCGGCCTAAAGGCCCGCGTCGCGAGATGGGCCATGGCCTGTATCAAGGGCATCCCCGGGCTGGTCTGGAAAGATGCCAGGGTGCCGCCATTGACTTGGCGCATCCAACCGATGATCGCGTCGTTGATCATCCATTCAGCCCATGTTTGCGCCGTATTGTCCTGCCAAAAATCGATCAGCCGCCGCCAGATTGGCGTCTCGTTCTTGCGTATCGCGTACCAGATCAGTGTCGCACACAACGCACCGCCCGAGGTCCCGCTAATACCGACGAGTTCAAACTTTTCCCTCAGCCCATTCTCTGACAGCGCCTTCAGCACGCCAGCCGTGAAGGCCGTCTGGCTTCCACCACCTTGGCAAGCGATTGCGACCTTCGTTCTCATTTCATCTCCCCTACGTCGATGCCGACTCTACCGGGAATTCCCTGATGACGTTTGAATTCCGCCCTTTTTTCAATGGTATCACGTCCATGGCGTTTGTCTATTTTCTCCCGGCGGCAGGCGCGGGCATCATCAACCGGCTTTGATGTTTCGGACTTGTCACTTCGGCGCGGCAACGCCGTTTCTCGTCTGGGGAATAGATTCCAGTAAAACGCGTTCTTCTTTTGCCATTGCTCGTGCGGAAACCACATGAATTCCGCTTCATGATCCCCTACCGGTGCGGATATGGAGCATCGTCTCACCCATAAAATATCACCGGATTTATAGAATTTTGCCCCTAAAATCGATCTGGACTACCGTTAGCGGGATTGCCATATTCAGTCCGCTCTAAAGAAACATGGGCATGGGACTGGCAGTCAGGCGCTCAATTATCAAGACCCGTAACGGACGTCCGAGAGCGAGGCCGGACGAACGACGTGGTGCAGTCTTTCACTTCGCGCTGCCATCCGGCCCGCAGGAGGGATCGTGACCAAATCCGCAACCGCCACCGGAGAGGAGCCCGTGGTGTTCGTCATTGATGACGACCCATCGGTGCGTCAGGCTTTGGGGGATCTGCTTCGTTCGCTCAACCTGAGGGTGGAAACCTTCTTGTCTGCACAAGAGTTTCTCCAGCTGGCACACCCAGACTCACCAGGTTGCATTGTGCTCGATGTCAATATGCCGGGGATGAGCGGACTGGAATTCCAACGCGCCTTGATGCAAGGGGGCGTTGACCTTCCCATCATCTTTATCAGCGGTAATAGTGACATTCCCATATCAGTTCAGGCCATGAAATCCGGGGCCATTGAATTCCTGACCAAGCCGTTGAACGAGCAGGCGCTGCTTGAGGCAATTCAGGCGGGACTGAAACGCGATCGCGCCAGACGTATCCTTCGTCAAAGCCTTTGAGACAAAATTCTTCAGTCGACCAGGGCAGGATTTCAAATTCGATGCCAGCGGCCAATGGCATCGAATTTCGCGCATCCAGCCAACGCGACGCTGCCTGCGGCACCGCAAAGCCTGGTATTCCATTGCGGCTTGGCAGGCGCCCTAAACCAAAGCACTAGAAGCCTCGTCCCGCCGACGCGCCATGCTAGGCTGCGTGTGTAATAAACCTCTCGTACGTAAGCGCAAATCATACGACGGCGCGATCGTTTTGGAAGGTTTGCGGTGTTAACGTGATTTTTGGGTCGGGGCCGCATTGTTCGCCAGCCTGGTCGGAAAGGATGACGAAAGCGCAACAGCCTCGCTGACGTTCTACGACGAATATCTGGCGGTCACGGGTTTGGCGGCTGCGAAACGCCGCCATCCTATGCTGCTTGGAGCTGGCCCGCGCTACACAAAATGCCACAAGAAGACTGACGCGGCTTTGTTGATTTGGCTTAGAGGAGGAGTTTCTCATGGACGCAAAAACACCTAACGGCATGGACGGTTTTGTTCCCGCAACCCTGCATTATATTTCGGCCGAGCAGTTGGCGACGCTGGGGATGGACGAAATCGCCTTCGTTAAGCCGGTGATGACCGCGACCGGTCCAGGGTACGCCATTCATGCGGCAGACGGCACGCCGCTGGCGATCGCGACCAACGCACCGGTGGCGGTGGCGGCGATCATCCAGAACGAAATGGTGCCGAACCTGGTGCATTGACCGGAGGGCCGGGGTGGCTGAGGCTGTGCTTTCCGGCGGCCATTTGGGTACTTCCCAAAAATTTGTAAAATCAGTTTTTTTCTTTTACCATTCGCTTCTTGCGATGCCGGCATGCAAATGGCCTTCGCCGCCTCGGCAGGGCATGCGCAAGCCATTCGCAAAAAGGTGGAGCCACAATATTATTATTACCGTCCAGGGAAGACCCATGCCAACCGGCGCCTCGAGTGAAGAGCAACCCGTCGTATTCATCGTTGATGATGACGCGGCGCTGCGCGACTCTCTGGAAGATTTGCTTCGGTCCGTTGGGCTGGAGGTACGGACGTTCGGATCCGCCCAGGCATTCCTCCAAAGCAAGCGCCCCGATGCACCCGGGTGCCTTGTGCTCGACGTCCGAATGCCGGGGCAGAGCGGCTTGGAATTCCAGCGGACACTTGCGGCCGCGGGCATCCATATTCCGGTCATATTTATTAGCGGTCATGGCGATATCCCCATGACGGTGCAGGCCATGAAATCCGGCGCCATCGAATTCCTGACCAAGCCCCTGCGCGAGCAGGATCTGCTCGACGCGATCCAACTGGGGATCGAGAACGACCGCGTCCTGCGCCAGACGGCAAAGACCGTTGTCAAACTGCAGGAGCGCCTCGATTCGTTGACGCCACGCGAACGCGAGATTCTTAAGCTGATCCTCGCCGGGCAGCTGAATAAACAGATCGCGGCCCACCTGTCGCTGAGCGAAGCGACGGTAAAGGTCCATCGCAGCCAGATCATGCATAAGATGCAAGCGCATTCGCTGGTTGATCTACTGCGAATGGCCTCTGCGCCTGGTGTTTCCTTAGAAAAACCACGAGCTGGCTAAACCAAAGTATTAGAGGCTTAATCATAAGGTTAGGTGGCGATAGACCGCTCGCACTTAAAACCCATACCGACGGATAAAAGAGCCGCCTGCTGGTCAATGGCGCCGCAGCATGAGCTGTGCTAATTTTGATTTCGAAACAGGAGAACTCTCGTGCCAAAGGTTCCCACGATTTCGGTTGTGGACGACGATTTGTCGGTTCGCGAGGCGACGGTGGACCTCCTCAGGGCGATGGGGTTCAAGGTAGAGGCGTTCTCGCGTGCCGAGGAGTTTCTTGCATCCGAGTTGCGCTACAACACGTCCTGCTTAATCTCTGACATGCGGATGCCAGGGTTGTCGGGGCTCGAGCTTTATAACCGCCTGGTTAAGCAAGGCATCCCCATTCCAACCATTCTCATAACGGCGTTCCCGAATGACGGAGACAAGGAGCGCGCATTGCGGTCCGGCGTCGTTGGCTATCTTACCAAGCCATTCAATGAGGCCGAAATACTCGAGTTCATTCGCGCGGTTCTCTAGGATTTCCCGGGCGTGATTGTGTGACGCCGGCGCATATGCGCCGCCGCAAATGTCACACGCTACTCCGCGGCGGGGAGCTCCTGGCGAATCGGCAGGGTAAAGCGGAATACGGCACCGCGGGGCTGGTTCGGCGCCGCCCAAATTTGGCCGCCATGGGCTTTGATAATTGAGCGGCTTATCGCCAGTCCCAGGCCCATGCCGCCGGACTTGGTTGTGTGGAAGGCCTGGAACAGTTGGTCGATATGATCCGGGTCGATCCCGGCGCCGGTATCCCTCACTTCGACGAACAGCGCGGTCTCGTCGTCCCAGCCGGAATTCACGGTCAACTCGCGCCGGCCGTCGGCCTCCTCCCTCATCGCCTCGATGGCGTTGTTGATCAGATTGAGGATCACCTGCTGGACCTGGACCCGGTCCGCGGTCACGACCGGCAGGCCGGGTGACAGGCCGGTTTGCAAGGTGATTTGATTCCTCTGCAAGGCGTCATCGACCATGGCGATGACTTCGGTAGTGGACGCATTGATATCCAGCAGGTCCTTGTGCGGTGCCTCTTTCTTGGCGAGCGCGCTCACGCGGCTGATGATCTCAGTGGCGCGCTGGCAGTCTCGGATGATCCGTCCGAGCGCCGTGTTAGCCTCGTCGAACCGGGGCGGATCCATGGCGAGCCAATGGGTTGCGGCACCGGCGCTCGCGGAGATCCCGGCCAGTGGTTGTTTGACCTCGTGGGCGATCGACGAGGTCAGCTCGCTCAGCAGCGCCACACGATTGACACGCGCAAGATCCTCCTGGGCCTCCCGCATCGCCTCCTGCGCTTGCCGGCGCGCGGTGATGTCGTTGCTGGTTTCCAGTATCCCGACAGGCTGGCCGCGGTCATTGCGCTTCAGGGACCAACGGCAGGCCTGAATGACCGGCGTTCCGTCGCGCTTCCGGCGGACGACCTCGCCCTCCCAGCGATCCGTTCGCAAGAGTTCGGTCATGACGGCGTCGAGCGGTATCGGGAAGGTGGTACTCAGGAGCTCGCGGGCAATTTTGCCGTTGGCCTCGGCTGCGGTCCATCCATACAAAGCCTCGGCGCTGCGGTTCCAATAGCTGATTACACTGTTCATGTCGCCCGCGATGATGCAGTCATGCGTCAGGTCGAGGAGCTTGGCCTGCTCGCGCACCGCTCCGACCGTCGACTGATAGCGCGTGGCGAGGAGAGCCGTCAGCGCCATCGCCATGATGGAGAGGGCCGTATTTGAGAGGCTGACAGTGTACGGTGTGGCGGCGGGAGGTGATAGCACGTAGGCCAGCGCCGTCAGCCCCACGCATCCCAGGACGACGAACCAAACCTCGCGCGCCTTGCAGAAGCTGGAGGCCATCAGCACCACCGCGACGTAAAACATGGAAAACGTGATGTCTTCCGGGGTGAGCACGTCGAGGAGAAAGACCGCGATAGCCGCTGCGGCAGTCGCGATGGGCAGCCCTTTGGATCGGGCGAATTTCGGTACAACTGCTCGAAGCGTCATCTGATAGCTCCCCATCTGTGGCTGATTTTTTCGGCAGCGGCAGTCAATGCAAAGCCGGGTGGATTATGGACCATGGGGGAGCAAATTCAAGAGCCCGCAGGAACAACGGGGCTGCTCATGTTGCGGCGCGCCATTTCCCAGGCCGCCCTGACGGCCCGAACGTGCCGCCAGCGCTGCTCAAGACACCACTCCTACACCGCGCCATGGGGCACGATCATTCTTTTTCATGCGCGATGGTTGAACTGATGGCAATCTCGTTGCGGAGACGCACTACGCCATGTTGCCAGGCGAATTCGGCGGACGTTCTGCCGCCGCGTTTGAAATGCGGTCGAACCGTGTTGCAGTCGAGCCGCCAAGTGCTGAGGATCATCCGCTCCTCAGGCCCAGGTGCATGCCTTACCCGTCTTTTAGAGTTTCTTGGACGGTTTGGAAGTTTAAATCCAACATCCCGAGGTTTGGCAATTTATGCGGCTCTCAGTAATAATGCCAGCGACCATATCGATAATATCGGTGGCTAAAATACATTCCGTGGTAACGGTACGGATAATAACGCCCATGGTAATAGTAGGCTGTGTCCGTCAAGATGCTGCACGGAGATAACATCGGCCGAGCCGAAAATTTTAACATTGCAGTTGCGGAAGCAGCCTGTGCCGTTGTGGCGTAAAGGATGGCGGCGAGCACGATCGTCAGTAACAGGCCTGAGCATTTGAGAGCCATTGGGATCAATCTTCCCGCGTCAAAAAAGAAAATTTTGCATTCGCTTCAGGAGTTTACCGTGTCTGACATATCGGACATACCGGGCTCCTCCTCAAAAGGTTTTCACCCGGCACCAGAACGTGCAGCCTGGTATTCGATGACCATATCCGCGATCTGATCAGCCATTGCAGCCCATAGCGTGCTCATTTTCGCAACGATTTCGGATGCGTCTGGGCCATTTGAATCAGCTCCGCTATTGCTCAGAGTGCTGCTGCTGTCGAAGGTTCGCGTCTGCCACAGCGTACGGGTGGGCCCAGACTTGATCGCGGTCTGCGCGCCCAGAACAATATTCCCGCTGCTAGCGGGATCAAAGCGCAGGACATTGATTTCGACTATAATATCGGAAGATGCATCAATCGCACCGCCGCTGCCGAGCACGGTTGCCGCCGGCAAACGTTGCGCCAGATCCTGCACCATAACGGTTTGAAGCATGTCGGAGAGCTGTTCCGCCCATAGATCGTTGCTGTACAACTCAAACCGATAGTTACTGCCAACCCTGGCAATTTCGTCTCTATCGAGATAACCAGGAATGCTCACACTGCGAACAGACACTGTAATTGGCGCGGCATTTTGAACCGTGCCCGCAACCGCCATCAAACGATAGTAATGAGTAGCGGGCGAGGAGCAGGCCGCCAGCGCCGCGGCCAATATGACCGGCCCGGTGATAAGGCAGGCGCGCCGGGACGCGGTCATTGGCTGCTCCGGCCGCGCAGCAGCGCTTCAGGATGCCGGTCGAGATAGCTGGTGAGCTGATCCATCGATTGTAGCGTGCTGTTCGCCTGGGTCATGAGCTGTTCCAAATTATATTGAAAATTAGAGTCACTGCCGTAGCCCTGATTCAGGCTGTTCAACGTCTGCGACAAAGACATCAGAGCCTGCTGGAGGTGAGCATCGGCGATGGTGGTATTGGTGGTAACGAGCAAGTTGTTGAGATTATCGCCAATCTTAGCGAACTTAACCTTTGCCAGACTATCCGCGATGACGGAGAGCGAGTCGGTAATGGCGCCGAAGGCGCTGCCCTGGCTCGGCAATACGAAGGCATCTCCTTCTTGGGTGATTTCCACCGGGGCGGCGCCCGGCACCGTGACGAGGGAGATGATCTGCTGACCGGTGACATAGTTCGCCGTGTCAAGTTCCGCACGCAACCCGCTGCTAACCAGTTTCTGCAGCCCTTGTTCAAGTGTCATGTTCTTTGGCAAGAGCTTGGTCTCGAAAACACGTTCTGGCTCCAGTTCCATGGCCACGCGTACCTTGGGTATTGCAGTGTTCAGATCGAGAATAAGCTTCACATCCGTTACCTGGCCGACCTGGATGCCCAGAACATCCACCGGCGAACCCGCTACCAGGCCGTTAACCGAAGATTCAAAGTACGTTACGACAGGTATCTTTCTTACGTAACCGGCGGCATTCGCTGCGTCGTGCGATGCATACAAGGGAAAGCTTGCGTTCTCCGGGCTCGGTGCGCTGGTTCCGGCTTCGGGCGGAAGATCGAAGGTCACACCGCCCGAGAGAAGCGCCTGTAGGGACTGGAACTCGATATGGAAGGCGCCACCCTGAATGCCGGCCGTGATGCCTGAGGCATTCCAGAAATGGCTCTGCGGTCGGACCAATTGATCATAGGGCGAACGCACGAAAATGTTCACGGTTACAGGACCAAGACCATTGCCGATATCGTACCCCAGCACTTCGCCCACGGGGATATCACGGTAGAAAACCGGCGAGCCCGTGCCAAGTGAGCCGAGGTTCGCCGCTTTAAGCACATAGGTATGACCGGGCTCATCGGAGCGGACGCCAGGCGGCTCCTCCAACCCGACGAAACTGGTGCGGTATTGCCCACCGGGAAGACCCGGATCAACAGCGATATAATCACCTGAGACCAACGTCTGGAGACCAGAGAGGTTCCCCCCCGCAAAAGACGGCCGGACCACCCAGAAACGCGCATGGTCGGTCAGGAAACGAGCGCCAACATTGTTCATGCGCACCCTGACGATCACATGTTTATTGTCGTTGCTGAGATCGATGCTCTCGACTGTGCCAAGGGTGACGGATTTAAACTGGACCTGCGTTTGCCCTGCAGTGAGCCCGCTGGCGGTATCGAAAGTAAGTGTAAGCAACGGCCCGCGCTCGGCCACGGTCCGGTATCCTAAATAAGCTGCGAGAATTGCCGCTATGATTGGAATTACCCACACCACGGAAAAGCGCGGCCGGCGCGTTAAGGCCCGCGGCGGATTGCCTTGTTCTCCGCTGGAGGTGGGCGTGTCGTTCATGCTGGGGCCCTTTCTACATCGGCCATGCCCGCATCAGTGGCTGGCATTCTGGACGCGTCCTGCGCATCCCACATCAGTCTCGGATCAAAACAATCCACCGCGAACATGGTTAGCACAACGACCGCGGCGAAGCAGGTCGCGCCTATCTCAGCAACAAAATTCGCGAACTGGGCGAACTGGACAAGAGCTACAAGGATCGAAAGTCCAAAAACATCTATCATTGACCAACGCCCAATGAATTCGACAATTCGATAGACCTTTGTGCGGCCTTGAAGGTTTTTGACGCTGCCTGCCTGCGTCTGCGCGAGCAGGTATCCAAGCGTGACGATTTTCATCATAGGGACGGTAAAGCTCGCGAAAAACACCAGCGCTGCCAGCGGCCATAAGCCGGCTTCGTACAAATCGACGATACCGCCCATGATCGTGTAAGGGTGCGCCACCGCAACCTCGGTCATGGTCATGATCGGATAAATATTGGCGGGGAAGTAGAGCACCGCCGCGGCTATCAGCAACGCTCCGCTTCGGTTGATGCTGTCATGTTTGCGCCTGTGCAGCACAACGCCGCACCGGCGGCAGCGCTCACCGGGTTCCGCTCGGTTGACGAGATCGCAGCAGTGACAACCGATAAAGCCAAGCGGAGCGCCGGTTGATGAGGTTCTTATGGGGGGATAGTCCTGCTCTCCCTCGCCTGGCGCCTCTTTACGATCTGCAGCATCCAGCGCGCGCCATACCGTTTCGGAATCCAGCGTGGCATCCGCCGCCGCCATCGCCAGCATGACGCCGACCAGGGAATAGAGCGCGGTGTCCAGATGTATCGAGGCCAGGGCAACCATACGGGTAAAGGCCACCAGGAACCCGAGCAGATAGACATCGATCATCGCCCAGGGCGTAACCGGACCATACCAGCGGAACAGCTCCTTCAGCAGGCTGGCTGGCAGGAGGCGGGTTCTGAGGCCGAGAAGCACGATCAGCAAAATCGCCAACTTGACGCCGGGAAATATGACCGTCGTCGCCAACACGAGCCAGCCAACCATCTGGAAGCCTTCGGCCATGAGCTGGGCCGGCCCTGTCGAAACGCTCGCCAGTTGGGCTCTGCCATAGGCCGATATCTCCAGAAACGGGGCGATAAGCGCAAAGCAGTAGAACAGAAGCGCCGACACGCCACACGCAATAGGAAGCTCAAATGGGTGGCTGCGCATCCGCCACAAAGCATGCCTGCACCGGGGGCACACGGCGACCAGATCCGCCTGCATCGGCGGCAATGCCGAGATGAGGCCGCATTGCGGGCATTCTCGCCAATTCTCGGCAACAGGATCGTCCGAGACCAGCCCCGGCTTGCCGTTAGCCGCCACCATGGCTAGGGGCCGACACTGATAGCTGTGATTTTTGCTCCTTCGAGACCAATTCCGGCCATCAACCCCGTCTGGCCAAACGGTATCGCATAGACGTCCTGAGTCAGCGTGGTGGATGTCATGCTTGCGGCCGCACCTTTATCGAGAACCACAACGCTGGGCCCCGAGCCGATAGACCAGCCATAGCTTTTTTCAAGATAAGAGAGCGCGGAGTCTTTCATGAAAAACAGAGCATAGCTGAAAGACTGCACGCCGGCCTGCAGCCCGAATGACGCGGCGGAGATGTTATAGTAATTCGTGGGGAGGCCACCTTCGAACAAAACGCCATTTCCAGTCTGCGCGCCAACTATAAAGCCCGCCTTGACGATCGAGGGAAATACAAGAATCGCCTTGGCGCGTTTCCCGAGAAGCTTGGTTTTTGGTTGCGATTCGTAAAGATTTGCCAGCGCTGCGTCTGATGAGCGGATGAGTTCTGTGGCAGATGCGGCTGATGCAGGTTCTGCCAAGGCGAACGTTAGCCCAGTTGCTGATATGAAGCCTATCATGGCGTCGCGACGTTTTATGGCCATCAGAAGTCTCCTGTTGAATATCTTTGGTATTCCATCGGCTTGATCTGTAACCTTTTTGTTCCATATTCAATCTGTCTTCGGCTATAGTTCTCGGCCTGTTCTTTGATCGGGACCGCCCGGATATTACGTTAGTCCGAGCGGTAGCTCCTATTTCATAACAATCTCGACCCGGCGGTTTTGCGGTTCACGCACGCCGGCACCCGTCTGCACGAGAAGCTTGGTATCACCGAAACCCTGCACAGTAATTTCGCCGGCGGGAACGCCGTCTGAAACCAACCGTCCTGCAACGGCCTGCGCACGGCGCACGGAAAGATCCTGGTTATAGGCCGGGCTACCCGACGTATCCGTATAGCCATTCACTTCGATCGTCGTGACCTGGTTTGTGCGGCTATCTGAAGCGGCCTGATCGATGACCTGGGTGGCACGCGGGGTGAGCGTGGCCTTATCCCAATCGAAGAAAACAAGATACGTCTTGGCCGGAGCCGGTGCGGGTGCCGCGGCCGGCATACTGGTTAGAGGTGGAGGCGGGAGCGGCGGAGGGAACCTGAAGCCGACACCGATAATGGGGCCATAGGTGGTCAAGTGTATAGATCGCCGCACACCGAGCGTGTTGCGGCCGAGCCCAAACCGCTCGGTGTCCAGCGCCCGGGCGGCCGCAATCACGCTGAACCATTCATTTACGGCGTAGGAGATCCCGCCCGATGCGCCCCAGCCCCAGGACCCGCCCTCTACACCGAAGCCCTGCACCAGTCCGCCCAACTCAATGCGCCAGTGCGGCGAGAGGATAAAATCGGCCCTTGTGCCAAGCCAGGGCTGCACGAAGCTGGTGTTTTTGCTTGAACTGAGACCGGCCAGGTCTTCTTCGCCTGTATAGTCCTGCCAGGTGGCAAAAAAGCTGAAACCCGCACGTGCATCCACGGATGTAGGAATGCCATAAACATCGCCGGCGTAAACCCGATAGCCAAGACCCGGGGCCACTCGTAACAGTTGCAGGGCCGAGTTCACCCGGCGATCGCGCTGCAACAAGCCGGGGGGCAGGTCAGAGCTTTGGCTCACAGAGAGATACTGCATATCCATTTCGGCGGAGTAGGGACCATAGCGCACAAGGCCATCGCCAATGAAGGCTGCATGGAGAATATGCGCAATATCACTGGGACTCAGCAAGCCGGTGTTGAAGGCGTTGGGCAGACGACTATTGGCGATCGGCGTGGCATAATTCACTGATCCGGTGAAGCCAGGCCACCATAGGTAGGGGTCGAGCTCTACCTGCACACGATACGCCCCGGTATCTGTGTAACCATCCCGATTGGAGAAATATTGTGCCCTAGCCGGCGCACCGGAGAAAGCCGCCAAGCAGAGTGCCAACGTAAGAGGTGCAACAGCCGGACTATATCGAGACCTCATGACCCACCCCATCGAAAGTGCCGCCACTAATCCGGGCGTTTATGTTTTCAGGCACTTACCGAACCTGGTACACTTCATTACCTGCTTCGGCTTTAGGCTTTATGGCGTTTTCATTACGGTATCTTAAAAGCAACTTAAACGGCATCCACAAACAACTGTCCGCGCCCAGCTAGGGGGCACTCGACAGAGACATCATGCGATCAGCCCCCTCCCCTTGCTCTAAACGAGCATAATTTACAGTTGAGAGCCACAATTTGGCGAGTCCTGATATGTTTTGTATTTGCCCCAAATCAACCGCAAACGCCAGAAATGATTCGTAATTATTATGATTATCGCGCAATGATAAGCTACGTAAGCCAGGATGCCGGTTAACCGTTTCATTACAAATAGTAGAGCTATTTACTTCTAGGATAATAATGTGCCATTTGCAACGATTATCTGCCACACGTTGCATTTTTCGCGACCTCCTGGAGAGTTTATTACTTTACCCAGGCTAGACATCATTTTTGTTACGATGACAACCGACGGCTAGACCGCCCTGAATAACCATGAAGTGATCTTGCAATTACGCGTTGGGGAGAATGCCGTTCTGAAGCGGTTTTGAACAGGAGAGAAAGCATGATCGGTACTTATTTGTTACGCTATCTGCGACTCGCGACGATTGGTGCAATTGTTATCGGCGGAACCGGTTTTCTATCCAGCCCCACGCTGGCGGCGCCGGCGCCCGTTATAGCCCAGCAAACCGTTACCTGCCTTGCCACGGTGGAATCGATCGACCAATCCACGCGCCAGGTATTGTTGACAGACTCTTCCGGCAATCTTGTCACCATCGTCGCCGGGCCGGCGGTACGCAATCTTGCCCAGGTCCATGCCGGAGATCAGGTGCAACTCACCTATGACCAGGCCATTGCCGTGCAGATGGCACCTCCAGGGAGCAACCTGCCCAGCCCAACTGGTGAAGTCGCCGTATCCAGGGCCGCACGCGGTCAATTACCGGCGAGTGCCGCCTCCATGCTGGTTCACGTCACGGTTCGCGTGGGTGCGATAGATGGAGCGCGTCACACCGTCACCTTCACCGGACCGAATGGCGTCACCCACACGGTCTTGTTGCGCAGCCCAGCGTTGCAGAATTTCGCCAGCAAGTTAAAGCCCGGCGACAATGTACATATTGACTATCTTCAGGTCGTCTCAATAAGCGTGCAAAAAATGAAACCTTAGAATTGTTTCCGGCAACGGCTTGATCGGCAATTCAGTGGCCGTTGGTGGGGCACCAAGGTATGGCTTGCCCCCCTGCCCTATTGCTTCCCAGGGTTGCTTTAAGCTATGCTCTATCCGGAATAAAATCGGGAAGAAATCGCCTCGGCATCAGCATTTTTTGCCCAAAAATTCGAATTTTGAGAGTGGTGAGTGGACGCTTAACAACACGCTTTTTTTCGTTGCCAGTACGGAAATCGTTGCCCATTCCACTTTTCAGGTAGAGGTGGACGTGTTGTGTTTCACGGCCGCGCGTCAATTGCCAACGATCAGCAGCATGGTGAGCCGTACAGACTTCAATGCACCAGCTGAAAATGAGGTTTTCTTGATGTCTGAAACCCCATCGAAGAAAGAAATCCTGCTGGCTCGCCTGGTTATAGTGGTGGTAATCGCTCTGCTCATCCTTGGCGCGCTCCGCTATGGCTTCTCGGCGGCAACGCTGCATACATTCTGGCATGACCTCGTCGCGCGCCCCGGCGGCCCCATGACATTCCGCTTCATTCTTCAGCCCACCATGGCGGCGATTGCAGCATTTCGGGCCGGCGTCGAAGACGCGAAAGCAGGGCGTTCTCCTTATCTGCGGACAATCCTCACCAATCCTGCTGAGCGCAAAGGCCGCTTGTACGAGGGCTTGATTCACACGGCCCAGATCATTCTTCTCGGGCTCGTTATGGATGGCGTTTACCAGTTCATCGTCCTCAAGTCCTTTTACCCCGGCCAGGCTGTCGCCATCGCCATCCTGCTTGCCTTTATTCCCTATGTGCTGCTGCGCGGGCCGATCGCACGGATCGTGCTCTGGTGGCGCAACCATTCTAAACGACAAGGGACAGGCTCATGACCGATGACCCAGCTGCCATGAAACCTGTCCCGCCCAACAGCTCATTCGAATTGGCGTCGCGGAACACGGGCCTGGCGCTGCAACGCACGCGCCTCGCCGCCGACCGCACGCTGATGGCGGTGATCCGTACCTCCCTCTCCCTCATCAGCTTCGGTTTCACGATTTTTAAAATCTCTCAGAATCTTGTGGACAGCAAAATTCTAAAAATCGGTGGATCAGTTCCACATTTCGGCGTCGGGTTGGTTCTGCTTGGCGTTCTCATGCTTATTATCGGCATGGTCTACCACCTGCAATTCATGCACGTGTTACGCAAGCAGCGCAGGCAATTGACTCAGGACGGTCTTATCCGTGGTGAAAGTCCGTTCCCGGCATCATTCACCCTTATAACGGCGCTTATACTTCTAGTACTCGGCCTCACGGCGATAATCAGTATGCTCTATCGCATAGGCCCGCTCGAGTAAGGAGTGTCGCACTGTGATTCTTCCAAGAAATACCCAGACCAAAAATAGTATGGAGAAACGGATTTAATACAATGTGTCCTAGTAGTTTGATTTGGCGATAATATTGTGAAATAAACAGGAGACTGTAAATGCCCAAGACAAGCAAACCCAACATCCTCATCCTCTGGGGGGACGATATCGGCTGGTGGAACATCAGCTATAACAGCCGCGGCCAGATGGGATACCGCACCCCGAACATCGACCGCATCGGCAACGAGGGCGCGTCCTTCACCGACTATTACGGCCAACAGAGCTGCACGGCCGGCCGCGCCGCCTTCATCACCGGACAGAACCCGCTCCGCACGGGGCTGACCAAGGTTGGGATGCCGGGGGCCACGGTCGGTCTGCATGCGGAGGACCCGACCATTGCCGAACTGCTCAAGCCTTTGGGTTACGCCACTGGCCAATTTGGCAAGAACCACCTGGGGGACCGGGACGAATACCTTCCCACCATGCATGGTTTCGACGAATTCTTTGGCAACCTCTACCACCTCAATGCCGAGGAAGAGCCGGAAAATCCAGACTACCCCAAGAACCCTGAATTCAAGAAGCGGTTCGGCCCTCGTGGCGTGCTACACTGCCTGGCTGATGGCAAGGGTGGACAGACGATCGAGGACACGGGGCCGCTGACCAAAAAGCGCATGGAAACCATCGATGACGAGGTGACCGAGAGAGCGCTTGGCTTCATCGACAAAACCGCCAAAGCCGGGCGGCCTTTCTTTCTTTGGTACAACACGACCGCCATGCACTTTCGCACGCACCGCGCTGAGAAGCATAAAGGCAAGAGCGGCCAGGGCGTCTACAATGATGTCATGGTCGCGCATGACGAGCATATCGGCCAGATGCTTGCCAAGCTCGATGAACTTGGTATCGCCGACAACACGATCGTGCTGTACTCGACGGATAACGGCCCGCATTATAACAGCTGGCCGGATGCCGGAATTACCCCCTTCCGTAGCGAGAAGAACACCAACTGGGAGGGTGGCTGGCGCGTGCCTGCCTTCGTGCGCTGGCCGGGCAAGATCACGCCGGGCACGGTTTTCAACGACATTGTCTCACATCAGGACTGGTTGCCGACGCTGCTTGAGGCCGCCGGCGAGCCGGATATCAACGCGAAGCTCCACGAAGGGCACAAGGCGGGCGACAAGACCTTTAAAGTGCATATCGACGGCATCAACATGCTGCCTTACCTGACTGGTGTGGTGAACGAGAGTCCGAGGAAGTTCATTTTCTACATGAGCGATGATGGTGACGTTCTGGGTATTCGCGCTGGCGATTGGAAAATGGTGTTGATGGAGCAGCGCGCGAAACAATTGATGTGCTGGTTCGAGCCGTTCGTTAAGTTGCGGGTGCCGAAAATATTCAACCTCCGCCAGGATCCGTTCGAGCGGGCAGACGAAAACTCCAACACCTATTTTGACTGGGTGATCGACCACGCCTTCCTGATCTACGGAATGCAGGCGCTGGTGGCCGGGCAGATCGAGGAGTTCGAGAAATTTCCACCGCGCCAGAAGCCGGCATCGTTCAACCTTGACGCGGTGCTGCGGAATCTCCAGGATGCAAGCGGCAGCGCTAATCACTAACGCGCCGGTGCGCAGGTTCGGGAGCCACAGGCGGCGTTAATGCTGCCTGTGGCTTCGGTTTTTGGCGGTCCAGTCGGCATGAAGCTTGAACTGTTCGTCGCCTGGCGCCTTGTGGCGCCGTCGACAGTTCGGTGCGATACAGGAACGCGTTGGTGTTCCTAAGGATGTCGTCCTTTAAGCATATCACTCTGGAAGTGATCTGATAAAATTTTGCACGAAGGCATGAGAATGAAGGCTGTACTGGAATATCCGCTAATTGTTTTGATACTTTCACTGGCGGTGCTGTACCTGTCGGAAACGATCGGCGCATTCCTTGGTGCGAGACGAGTTAATATCAGTGAGGAGGAGCGCAAGAATTTAGATCTAATTTTGAGCGCTACACTGACACTGATGAGCCTTATCATCGGATTTACGTTTTCGATGGCCATCAGCCGTTACGATCAGCGAAAAAACTTGGAAGTGGCGGAGGCTAACGCGATCGGTACAGAGTACACCCGGGCGGCATTGTTACCTGACGAGGATGCGGCATTGGTACGGAAGCTTCTTGTAAGCTATCTTGGTCAACGTGTTTTGTTCTATGAGACCAGAGATGACCCCAAACTTCTGATGATCGATGCCAAGACGGATCGATTGGAGACCAGCATGTGGTCGGCCGTGAAAGTCCCTGCTGGAAACCAACCAACACCCGTGACTTCTCTTGCCGTTGCGGGGATGAACGATGTCCTGAATTCGCGGACAGACACCGAAGGGGCATGGTGGAACCGTATCCCGAGTGAGGCATGGGGGCTGATGGCTGTAATCGCCATTTTCGCGCACTTATTAATCGGCTTTGATACACGCCGCACTGAGGCATCACGCGCGCTACTACTTGTTTTACCTATGGCTGTCTCGATCGCATTCTTTCTTATAGCCGACATTGATAGTCCTCGCGGCGGCATTATCAAGGTCCATCCGGAAAATCTTGAAATGCTCTCACAGTCATTGCACGAATCCGGCTGACTCCAGAACATTACGACCACCACGAGACCCGATATTGCACGAGCGGCATTTGTAGCGCCGGAAGTGCGCTCTGCCGAGTCAAACTCGAATTATCATTGACTTAGGCATTATCGCCTGAAGACGGATACGTTCCGGGCCATGCCACCACTGAATTACCACATTCTTTATTTTATGTTACATCAATGTCTTTTGACAGCCACGCCGGTTTTTGTCATGGTTGCGATACGATAGTGGGTGGATCCGTTTTGTGCGGCGGCGAAGGTGTCGCAGCCGTTGGCGTTCGCCTGGTATATTAAGAACCATTCTCCGATAGCCCCCAAAAACCGACTGTGACGGGGAACTTTGAAGGGGGCTTGGCCGTACGAGCATACAAAAAATAATTGAGATTTATCGAATAAGGGAGAGGTCCATGATTTCACGGAGCGCGACCGCGCTGGCGCTCGTCGCCGGACTGCTAACAACCACCGAGGCCCTGGCGCAGACGCCAGCACCATCTGTTAATGCCCCGACGGCGCAAACGGCCGCACCAACAGCTAGCGCACTGCCGGCACCTGAATTCAAGCTCATTCTTGAGCCAAGGGCAATCGACTTACTCAAGGCAACATGTGCACGTCTTGCGGCGGCAAAATCGATGTCATTTACCGCGGTCGTGAGCTACGAATTCCCCAGCCGGCTAGGACCGCCGCTTGTTTACACGGTGCGCAACGATGTGACGATGCAGCGGCCGGACAAACTCAGGATCATCACGCCAGGCGACGGGCCGGCTTCCGACCTCTATTATGACGGCAAGACGATGGTCGAGTACTCGCCGGGCCCGGATCTCGCCGCGGTAGCCGCTGCACCGCCCACGATCGACGAGGCGATGAGGGCAGCCTACGAGAATGCGGCAATCTACTATCCGTTCACGGACCTCATTCTTTCAAACCCGTATGACGCGATTTTATCCGGAGCGACCCTCATCTTTTATGTCGGGAAGTCGGAGGAGGTTGGCGGCACTGAGACGGATATGGTCGTCTGGGCTGATGACGACGTGTTTCTCCAGATATGGGTCGGCACCAAGGACAAACTACCCCGGCGGATACGGGCAATTTATCGCAACGACCCGCTGCAGCTCCGCCATGATATGGTGCTATCGAACTGGCAGATCGACCCGGTGATCCCACCGGGCACGTTTACATCGCAGAAGGTGCTTGCCGCCAAGCGCATTCCGTTCGCAAATCCAGGGTCAGAACCTTCTCCAGTAGGTACGCCATTATTCATGGCAGCGCCCTCGGGGAGCGCGCCGGCGGCGGCGCAGCCGAAGCCTTAATGAAAGGATGCATGCCATGAAAAGAATGGTTGCCGTAACCGCCACACTAATCGCCTGTGCGGCGTCCTTGTGGTCCGGCGAAGCATTCGCCTGGCGGTCCGCCAACAGCTGGGGCGGCAGCACGAGCCATAGCTATGGCTCGACGAGCCACACAAACGCCTGGGGTGGCAGTACCTCCGGCGGTTATGGCCAGGGTGCCACACACACGAACCCGTATGGCGGCAGCACGTCGGGCGCTTATGGCCAGGGTGCAACGCATACGTATTCAAACGGGGCATCAACCTACCACCCGCCCGGATACGCTGGCTATCCAGGCTATCCGGCCTACCACCCGCCGGTTGCGGTGCCTTACTATTCTTCGGGCTGTTACGGCTGCGCCGCAGCGGCTGGTGCGGTTGCCGGTGCGGCAGTAGGAGTGGCCGTCGGTGCGGCAGCAGCTTCCGCCGCGGCGCCCACCTATGTGGTAGGCGCCGATTACGCGACTTTGCCAGCCGGGGCGACGCCAGTCTATCAGGGTGGAACGACGTATTACGTCGCCGGGAGCCTCTGGTTCCAACCGGTCTACGGCGCCAACGGCCTCTATTACATTGCCGTGCCCGCGCCGTGACGCTAGCATTGGTTCAAGAAAATCGGAGAATAAAACTGGTTGACGCCGATGTTTTGAATAACACCGAACGAGGCACTGGCGCACTGGCTGAAAAAGCTGCGCGGCGATGACGGCAGTCAGCCCAGCTCCCTCGGCTTTTCACCTGTTGGCCAAGCCTTCCGGCTCGGCTTGCAATCTGGATTGCGCGTACTGCTTTTTCCTGTCCAAGGAGATGCTGTACCCTGGCAGCCGGTTTCGCATGGCCGACGATCTGCTCGAGATTTATATCCGCCAGTTACTGGAGGCCCATCACACTCCTGAGGTGAATATAAATTGGCAAGGCGGCGAACCGACGCTGATGGGTCTTGAATTTTTCAAGGCCTCCATTGCCTACGTCGAAAAGCACAAAAAACAGGGCCAGCGGATTGGCTATACGATTCAGACCAATGGCGTGTTGCTCGACGATGAATGGTGCGCATTTTTTCGGCAACACGGCTTTCTGGTCGGTCTCAGCGTCGATGGGCCGAAGGCATTGCATGACACGTATCGGGTGAATAAGGGGGGACGGGGCAGTTTCGACCAAGTGATGCGTGGACTGGCATGCTTGAAAAAACACGGGGTGGAGTTCAATATCCTCTGCACGGTTCATGCCGCGAACGCGGATCACCCGCTCGAAATCTACCGCTTTTTTCGTGATGAGTTGAAGGCCAACTATCTTCAGTTCATTCCCATCGTCGAGCGCTCCACGGCAGAAGATGTGCATGGCAACAACAAAAGCTGGGGGCAGCAAGACAGTGCCGAGCGGAAGCTCTATGTACAGGCAGGTTCATGCGTCACAGAGCGATCCGTCGGCGCCGAGCAGTTCGGCCGGTTCCTGATCGCCATCTTCGATGAATGGGTACGCCGCGACGTCGGTATGGTGTTTGTTCAAACCTTCGACGTTGCGCTCGGCAGTTGGCTGGGTCAGCACAATCTATGCGTCGTATCGCCAACATGTGGCAACTCACTCGCGTTGGAGCATAACGGGGATTTGTATTCCTGCGACCATTTCGTGGAACCCGACTACTTCCTGGGCAACATCCGGGAAACGCCAATGGCGGAGCTGGTGGCTTCCGAGAAACAGCGCGCATTCGGATGCGCTAAGCTTGTGTCACTTCCGCAATACTGCCGCGATTGCGATGTGCTCTTTGCCTGCTATGGCGACTGTCCCCGCAATCGATTCATTGAAACGCCGGATGGCGAACCGGGCCTTAACTATCTCTGCACCGGCTATAAATTTTTCTATCATCACATAGACGAACCGATGAAAATCATGGCCAATCTGGTCCGCCAAGGCCGGTACGCCGATGAAATAATGGGTTGGTATGCCGCCCGCGAAAATTCTCCGCCCGCCAAAGTTGGGCGAAATGCGCCCTGCCCGTGCGGTAGTGGGAATAAATACAAGCATTGTCACGGGCAGGCATCGTCGACAACAACAAGAGCCTGAATCCAAGTGCTCCCGGCCGGCAACCCCGTTGGGGCCGCCGGCCGCGCGTGTTCACTGCCGTGCCATGGCGATCCGGACGGCCTCCTCCGGCGAGACAAGGTGATCCGCGTTCTCGGCAGCGTCGGCGATGGCGATTTGCACCCCCCTCACCCGGCCGTTGAAGGCATTTCCCCGTGGGCCGTAATCCGGAGACACGGGGGCCCCGCCGTCCTCGCCAACGTCGCAGCCGTCGTCGGCGGAGAAGATCATCGCCAGCGTCATGGGAATGTCACCTTCGCCGACCTTCGCACCGTCGACATAGAGACTTGCCTTGCCGCCCTTGCCCAACCCGCCGCCGGCGTAGGCGAATTCCATGCGTACCTGGTGCTCACCTGCGGGCAGCGTGCTCACGGCCTCGACAAAGAAGTGCTGCGCGCCCCCCAAATTGTAGCAGTATTTGAGCTTGCCGCCTTTGGCGTACAGACTCCAACCGCCAATGTTCGCACCCTGGGCGATGATCACACCTTCAGCACCGGACACCGGCACTTCGATCTCGGCAGTCACGGCGTGTGATTTGTTCTTGATATTGACGACGCAATTTTCAGAGAGCCCCTTCATGCCGGGAAACAGAAGTTGGGTCTTCCCCTTGATCAGAACAGGCCGCCCCGCGACGTCCGGGTTCATACGTCTCGCGAGGTCATCGTCCATCGGCAATACGTTGTAGCGCGTCGCCTCGATGAGCCACAGGCGCTGCAGTTCGTGCAGCTTCTCCGGCATCTGCTTGGACAGATCGTTAGCCTGGCTCCAGTCTTTTTCCGTGTCGTAAAGCTCCCAAACGTCGTCGTCGAAGGCTGGAGTCTTCTCACCCAGAAGAAGCCATGGCGTTTTGTGTCGCGTTACTGCCGTCCAGCCCTTGTGATAGATGCCGCGATTACCGAACATCTCGAAGTATTGCGTCTCGTGCCGCTCTGCCGCCTTGGCGTCGTTGAACGAGTAAAGCATGCTCACACCCTCTATGGGCCGCTGCTGCACGCCGTTCACCGAGACCGGCTCAGGAAGCCCCGCCGCCTCGAGGATCGTCGGCGCGACATCGATGACGTGGTGGAACTGCCACCGCATCTCTCCCTTCGCTTTGATTCCATTCGGCCAGTGGACGATCGTTCCGTTGCGGGTCCCGCCCCAGTGCGAAGCGACCTGCTTGGTCCATTGGTAGGGCGTGTCCATCGCGTGCGCCCAGCCTACCGCGTAGTGGTTGTAGGACTCTGGTCCGCCTAACTTGTCGATCCGGGCATTGAGGAATTCCGGTGTCTCGATGGCTGACAGGCCATTGAAGTTCAGCATCTCGTTGAACGTACCGTTCAGCGTCCCCTCCGCAGAAGCGCCGTTGTCACCGATGATGTAGTAGACCAGCGTGTCGTCGAGGATGCCGAGTTTCTTCAGGCCATCGAGCAGACGTCCTATATGGTAGTCGGTGTACTCCAAGAAGCCCGCATAGACTTCCATCTGCCGGCGCAACACGGGCTTGAGGGCCTCTGGCATCTCATCCCATGCCGGGATTTCCTTATGGCGCGCCGTGAGCTGGCAGTCTTGCGGAATGACCCCCAATGTCTTTTGCCGGGCAAAAATCTCTTCACGCAGCTTGTCCCAGCCCTGGTCGAACTTGCCTTTGTACTTGTCGGCCCATTCCTTGGGTACATGGTGGGGGGCGTGTGTAGCGCCGGGCGCGAAGTAGACGAAAAACGGCTTGTCCGCTGCCAGTGCCTTTTGCTGCGATATCCAGGCCATCGCCTTGTCGGTCATGTCCTCCATGAGGTGGTAGCCCTCTTCGGGCGTCTTTTTCGGCTCGACCAGCGTGGTGCCCTCATACAGCGTCGGGTACCATTGGTTCGCCTCACCGCCGAGAAAGCCGTAGAAATATTCGAAGCCGCCGCCGCCCGTGGGCCAGGCGTCGAACGGCCCGACCGGGCTTGTCTCCCACACCGGCACCTCGTGGCACTTGCCGAACTGCGCCGTGGAGTAGCCGTTGAGCTTCAGCGTCCGGGCCAGCGGGGAAATGCTGTTGGGAAGCACCGAGCTGTAGCCCGGCGAGCCAGTGGCGATCTCGGTGATGCCGCCCATGCCGGCGCTATGGTGGTTTCGTCCGGTTAACAGCGCCTGACGGGTTGGCGAGCACAGGGCCGTGGTGTGGAAGCGGTTATACTTCAGGCCATCCGCGGCCAGCTTCTCGGCAGTCGGAGTTTGGCAGGGGCCACCGAAGGCGCTCGAGGAGCCAAACCCCGCATCGTCGAGCAGGATGATGAGGACGTTAGGCGCCCCCTCCGGAGGACGAAGCTGTTCGATGGGCGGGAATTTCGTATCCGGATCTTTTGCATCGTAGGTGATGAGCCCCCGTCGCGCCGTGTTCGGAATTGGTAGGTGCGTGCGGTCTTTCATGTCCTTTTTGTTCATGATCGCAGGTTCCTTTGCGCGGACGTGTTTAGAGCCTTCCTATCTGTTCGGCGGTCATCCAGGGGATCGAGCGTAAAAAGACAACGCTGGCCACGGAAAACCAATTAAAAAACGTTACCTCAGGACAACCATTGTTTCCTTGATATTTGTCAAGGCCACGGCAGCACCCGAATGATCCGTCTACTTTTTGTTCAGTTCACCAACGCCAATCGCCCTGCTCACGACAGCCGCCTAACTGCCCTTCGAGGTCGAAATCTCAATCTGGCACATCTTCGCAATAAGCTTCTTGGTCTTGTAGATCTTCTACAGCATCCGTCAGCTCTCCCCACAAAAACCGCATCAAGTATGGTGTGCTTCCATGGGGCGCTGGCTAGCTGCGTATACTCTAAAGCCAAGCGTCGTAAAAAACGGGGGAGGTTACACTATGGTGAATTTTATTGTGGGTTAAAACCATAACTTTCAAGCTGCGGACACACGCCTGAAGCAAAAGCTGTTTTTTTTGTTGTCGATAATCTATACACCCGCTATTATTTGTGCCGCAAGGATCGCTTAAAATATTCCGGGTACGATAGTTGCATTGTCGTGTCGTATATGCAAAGAAATCATACTACGTCGTGAATCGGTTGGTTGTGCCTAGAGACTAAACCCGTCGAACAGACGCTCTCAGTCAAGATTCAGTTGTCTATGCCTATCGTCATTATTCCGAATAATGAGACAAACGGGAAAACCGTATAGAATTTATCGTTTTTCTGAAAACAGGGGGTTACAATGAAATTCAAATTATCGCTGCTTACTGTCACTGCGGTCACGGCATCGCTGGCTTTTGCCACTGCCGCCAAGGCGCAGCCGGTTACTGGGCCCTACGTCAACTGGCGTGGTGGCCTCAACTGGGAGGAGCCGGTCAATCTCGAGGCTCCGGGTAGCATCACCGGCCAGGGCGGTTCAGGGAAATACCTTACCAAGCTTGGCGGCGGTGGCGTTGGCGGTATCGGCTACGGCTTCGGAAACGGCTTCCGGGTTGAAATTGGCCCGGATTTTCTGACCAATACGGTTAAGAAGATCGATTTTGATAATGGCAATCAATACCAAATCAACGGGCAGGGCTCCGAGCGGAAATTCGGCCCTCTGGTCACGGGCTATTATGATTTCGATCTCGGCTTGCCGATATACCCATTTGTCGGCGCTGGTATCGGCTATCAATATGCTAAATTCAGCAAGGCGGTCGAGTCCACGAACGGTCCTGCTTATACACGCATCGGCGGCACCAAAGGCAGCTTTGCCTGGGTCATTGCTGCTGGCATAGCTTACCCAATAGATGCAGTTCCCGGCTTGTCGCTGACGGCCGAATATCGTTTCATGCAGCTCACAGGCACGCGGAAATACAACTACTCGCTTACGGTTGACGGCGTTACTGCCTCCGGAAACCAATTGAAGGCTAAGACAGATAACAACAATATGCTGATGTTCGGCCTGCGCTACCAGTGGTTTACGGCTCCGGCTCCGGCTCCTACGCCCGCGCCCACGCCGGTGGCTGCTCCTGCCCCGGCTCCGGCCAAAACCTACCTGGTGTTCTTTGACTGGGATAAGTACAACCTGACCCCGCGCGCCACGCAGATCATCGCGCAGGCTGCGTCTGACAGCAAAACCCAATCGGTCACCACCATTGACGTAAATGGTTATACCGATACGTCAGGTACGCCAGCCTACAACCAGAAGCTGTCAATTAGACGCGCGAAGGCCGTTGCGGCTCAGCTGGTGGTTGATGGCGTTCCGGCCTCGGAAATCACGGCGCAAGGCTTCGGCGACACTAACCTGCTGGTACCAACTGGCCCCGGCGTGCGTGAACCGCAAAACCGCCGCGTCGAAATCATTATGCACTAGGCTTAGGACTCAATCAGCGCCGTCACCGGCGTGTTTGGGTGTGATCTTGGACATGGCGAAGATGTCTTCGCCATGTCCAACCTGTTCTTGGCGATTTAGCGCCAGATGGTGCGGATTCGCCGCTCTTTGCGTTGTCGAAAGGCGCGCCTCGTGTTGACGGCCGGCGAGTGCTCAGCGGACTCATTTATATGATCCGGCATGGGCTGCAGTGGAAGTACGTACCAACAGCCTATGGCAGCGTATAGAGTTTGCTCATAGACGTAGAGGGGCAGGCTATGCGGCAGGTTATCTCATACATTCGGGTTAGCACCGGCAAGGGTGCGGACGCCTTGGAGCGTCGCCCGGTGCTGGCCGCTGCCCTGGCACAAGCCCGCAAGGCCAAGGCCGCCGTTGTGGTTGGCAAGCTGTGCCGCCTCTCCCGCGACGTGGCTTTTATCTCTGGCATGATGGCGCAGCGTGTGCCGTTCATCGTCGCCTAACTGGGCGCGGATGCCGATCCGTTCGTGCTGCATATCTATGCCGCGCTAGCCGAGAAGGAGCGGGGCATGATTGCCGACCGCACCCGCGCGGCGCTGGCCGCCAAGAAGGCGCAGGGCGCTACGCTGGGCAACCGCACGAACCTGAATGACGCCAAGGCCAAGGGTGCTGCCGCCAATGCTGCCGGGGCCGATGCCTTCGCGGCAAACGTGCTGCCGGTCATCCGGCAGATACAGGCGAGCGGCGCCAAGACAATCCGCGCTATCGCCGAAGCATTGAACACAAGGGGCATCCGCACGGCGCGCGGCGGAGCTTGGTATGATTCGACTGTTAGGAACCTGCTGGCTAGGGCTCACTTGCCGGCGTAATAATTATGCCCCCCGGACACAAGCTCTCTCCGATTCGCCAACCGGCGCGGGACGAAGAGGCCCCGTTTTGCATGGCGTGTGGTAGGATAGCACTATGAGGCTAGCGATCATTACGACCGGCGCCGTTTTGCTCGCCATAGGCTTGCTTTGGCCGTGGTTTGGCAAGCTCGGGCTTGGCCATCTCCCCGGCGATATATCGATGCGCGGTGAACGCTTCTCGTTTTATTTCCCAATCACGACATGCATAGTCGTGAGCGTGGCGATCTCGTTCCTGTTCTGGCTGCTTAACCGCTGAAATGACAAGCCGACACGGGGCCGGTCTAGCTCTGATCCAGATGCCGAAATCCGGCGCCGTCCCGCACCGTATAGGCAGTAAATTGGCAGTAAGCCCGCTTTGGGGCTCACCAAAAGTGCCTATTTATCATGGAACATCAATGGCGTCCCGTAGGGGACGGGAACCCAAAACCACCACAACCTATTGAGGCAATTCAAGAAATTGCCACCAGATTTAGCGCGCCGTCAAAGTGTGACACAAAAGTGTGACACAATGAATTTTACAGGTCAAGGTGAACGTAGAAGGCACAGGGCGATTGTATCCCTCCGGGAGCGACCGCCTGCCGGGATTTTGGGATTGGACCGAGATTTCCGGCATTGCAACGTGAAGGTGGGAAGTGTCCACGAACGAGATGATGGACACAAGTTTGCGTGTGTAGCGCGACGATTAGGGAGGCCGGTCGGCGGCGATTATGATGGCCGGTATACGGCGGCGCCGAGTGGTGCATTTTGGCTATCACGCGCCTGCGATTTTGGCAACAACCCAGCGACAATGACGCG
>Ga0326727_10000455_pt1 | contig 169160 bp, 145 predicted proteins | sample MB2enrmetagenome_FD_207643 | JGI IMG/M metagenome (GOLD analysis project Ga0326727, IMG submission 207643) | Lab enriched peat soil microbial communities from McLean, Ithaca, NY, United States - MB29MY | ecosystem: Environmental > Terrestrial > Soil > Wetlands > Peat | place: USA: New York... | reverse complement strand
CGAACCCAAAAGCGGGTTCACCCAGAGTGCGGATAGAAGCCCGAGATGAATGCAACACACGTGCAAAGACAAAAGCAAAGGCAAGTACAAAAACGCAGCTAAGGAAAAAGCAAATGCAAAAACAAAAACCTTGACAGCCCCAGCCGTCTCATAGAAGCCCCTGAGGGAGTATTTTGTCGCACCCCCTTCAGGGGCTGAAGCCCGGCATATTCACTTCTTTTATGGCACGGATAAATCCGTGCCCTTTCAAAACTTGCGATGATGCGTTTGCCCTAGCTTGCCGGCAAGCTACTTGCGCGGCAGCCGGCAGTGGCTGTTAAACTTGCACAGAAAACGCTTACCACGGCTTCATTGATTCGGCCATCGAGCAGTACGCAGGTTTCCCACCCATTTCGCGATAAAACCCGCGAAATGGATGGGGCACAGCGCTTGTATATATGGCCGGATCAATAGCCTCCAAGGATTCCCATGCTCCTCGCTTCGCTTCGCGCACAGGTTCTGGCCGCCAACAAGGAAATCTCCCGCCGCGGCCTGGCTCCGCACACCTTCGGCAACGTCAGCGGCATCGACCGCTCCGGCGACCGTCCGCTCGTCGTCATCAAACCCAGCGGCGTCGATTACGCCACCATGACCGAGGCCGACCTGGTGGTCACCGATATCGAAGGAAACATCGTCGAAGGCGCGCTGCGCCCCTCCAGCGATCTGGATACGCACACCATGCTGTACCGCGAGTTTCCCCTGATTGGCGGCGTAGTGCATACGCACTCTGAGTTCGCCACCTCCTGGGCGCAGGCCTGCAAGCCCATCCCCTGCTACGGCACCACGCATGCCGACTACTTCCACGGCCCCGTCCCGGTCACCGCGCCGCTCAGCGCCGTCGAAGTCGAGGAGGCCTACGTCCGCAACACCGGCGCGGTCATCGTGCGCCACTTCCGCGAGCAGCATCTGGACCCGGCCTCGGTCCCCGGCGTTCTGGTGGCCGGGCACGCTCCCTTCACCTGGGGCAAGACGCCCATTGAAGCCGTTGAGCACGCCGACGTCCTCGAGTACATCGCCCGGCTGGCCTTCCGCTCCGCCCTGCTCGGAGCGCCCGCAGCCGGCATCCCCTCCTATGTGTGCGACCACCACCACAGCCGCAAGCACGGGCCAAACGCCAGCTATGGACAAGCGAGCGGCCTGAAGTAAATCTCCGGGAGGCGCTGCCGGCGCCTCCCTTTCCTCTGCCTCTCACTCCAGGTTTCCCTCCGCAACCCCATCTCCGGCGGGCCGGCGATATGCGCCGGTTGCCAATTTCTCGCCTGTTTTTCCACAACGTTGGCGTTAACCTTCTTCCCTTCATGCTCCTACATTTTTCCATACGCTAATTCTGTTAAATGGAATCCTTCTATCTGCTCCAGGATTCCGTCGCGCACCTGCTCCGCTCTCGCGTGGGCACATGCCGGAACCGGACGTCGATATCTTGCGTATTCTCTATCGATTGCCAAATCTCCGCGATCCGTACCACTTCCGGCGCACCGGTGGCATCCCACGTGCTAGGTTACCGATTAGAGAGCGCACGCCATGGAGACAAACCTATTCAATCGCGTGCAGGCGACGCTGCTGGCCCTGGCCACGGCTGCGCTCTTCGTGTTGGCGATTCTCAACCTGATGGAAGAGCGCCAGGTGCAACAGCCGGACGACGGCGTCTGGTGGCGCGAAGCGAGCGGCGGCCTGCTGGCGGAGCGGGTTTTGCCTGACATGCCCGGTCAGGTTGCCGGCATTCGGCGCAACGATCTGCTAACGGCTGTCTCCAACTGCCCTTCCTGCGACGACGTTCCTGTCCAGCGGCTTTCCAGCCTGGAGCGCGTGCTTTACCGCGCCGGCGTCTACGGACAGGTTTACTACTCGATCACCCGCAACGGCATTCCGCTGGACGCTCCGGTAAAGGTCATCCCCGTGCCGCTGGACCGCTCTCTGGCCCAGGGCCTGCGCGTCATCGGCCTGATCTATCTGGTCATCGGCTTTTACGTCCTCTTCCGCCGCTGGGGCGCTCCGCGGGCCACGCATTTCTACGTCTTCTGCCTGGTTTCGTTTGTCCTCTACGCCTTCAAGTTCACCGGGCGGCTGGAGGGGCTGGATCTGGTCGTCTACTGGGCGAACATCGCCGCCGAGTCCCTGCAGCCGGCGCTGTTCCTGCACTTTGCCCTCAGCTTCCCCGAGGAGCGGCTGAAGAAGTTTGGCCGCCGCTGGCTGCTGCCGCTGGTTTATGCACCCGGAGCGGGGCTGCTGGGGCTGTGGATATGGGCCCTCCAGACGCGCGAGGCTACCGGCCTGCTGAAGCACCGGCTCGACCAGACGGGCACCGCCTACGACGCCGCCTTCTACGTGCTGGCCGTCATGCTCTTCCTGCGCAGCTACGCGCAGGCCGACACGCCGCTGCTGCGCCAGCAGTTGAAGTGGCTTTATCGCGGCACATTTGTGGCCGTTCTGCCCTTCACGCTCTTCTATGCGGTTCCGTTCCTCTTCGATCTGAATCCGCCGCGGCTGCTGACGAATCTGGCCGGTCTCTCGCTGGTCTTTCTGCCGCTCACCTTCAGTTGGGCCATCGTGCGCTACCGGCTGATGGACACCGACCTGATCTTCAAGCGCGGCGTCACCTACACGCTGGCCACCGCCCTGCTGCTGGGCGGCTACTTCGGCGTGATTGCGATGATCTCGGTGCTGGTGCACAACGCCATGCCGGAAGCGGTGCGCGAGTGGGGCCTGGTGGCGGCCATTCTGCTTACCGCGGCCCTCTTCGATCCGCTCAAGCGCCGCATCCAGGGCTGGGTAGACCGCGCCTTTGACCGCCATCGCTACGACTACCGCAAAGCGCTGGTCGAGTTTGGCCGCGGCCTGAACTCCGAGACCGATCTGAAGGCGCTGCTGCAGTCCATCGTGCAGCAGTTGCCGCACACCTTGCTGGTGGCGCGCGTCGCCGTCTTCCTGAATGAGGAAGGCCGCCTACGCCTTGCGGCCTCGCACGGCCTGCCCGCCGAAATCGGCCTGGAACCGCTCGAACTTGGCTTTCTCGACTTCGACGCGGACTCCGGCCACTCGCACATCTTCCTGGAAAACGCGCAGCAGGCCATGCATCTGCCGGAGCCGGAGCAGCGCACCGCGGCCCTGCTCGACCTGAACTACTATCTGCCCTGCCGCGTGCAGTTCGGCGATGCCTCGCGCACTATCGCCGTCATCGGCCTGGGCCGCACGCTGGGCGGCGACTTCCTCTCTTCGGAAGACGTCGAACTGCTCGAATCCCTCGCCAGTTACATCGGCATTGCGCTGCAGAATGCCTCGCTCTACGCACGGCTCGAAAAGCAGATCGCCGAGTTCGAGCGCCTGAAGGAGTTCAACGAGAACATCGTCGAGTCCATCAACGTGGGCATTCTCGCCCTCGATCTCGACGACCACATCGAGAGCTGGAACGCGCAGATGGAGGCCATGTACGCCTTCAGCCGCTCCGAGGCCATTGGCCAGGAGCTTCGTTCGGTCTTTCCCAAGGACTTTATCGAGGCGCTGGACAGCTTCCGCGACGAGCCCGGCGTGCATCACCTTTACAAGTTCCCGCTGCTAACGCGCGCCGGCGAACAACGCGTGGTGAATGCAGCCATCGCGCCGCTGCTCTCGCGCAACTTTGTTCCCGTGGGCCGCATCGTGCTGGTGGACGACATTACCGAGCGCGTCTCGCTGGAAGCGCAACTGACCCAGGCCGACAAACTCAGCTCCATCGGCCTGCTGGCAGCCGGCGTGGCCCACGAAATCAATACGCCGCTGGCCGTCATCAGCTCCTACGCGCAGATGTTGTCCAAGCAGTTGAAGGGCGACACACGCCTCGGCCCCGTACTCGACAAGATCACGCAGCAGAGCTTCCGCGCCTCCGAGATCGCCAACGGCCTGCTCAACTTCTCGCGCACCTCTACGACGGAATTTCGCTCCACCGATCTGAACCAGGTGATCCGCGAGACGCTCTCGCTGCTCGAACATCAGTTCAAGACCGCGCAGATCGACGTGGAACTCGACCTGACCGATCAACTGCCCGCCATTCACGGCAACCCCGGCAAGCTGCAGCAGGTCTTTCTGAACCTGATGCTGAACGCCAAGGACGCCATGCCCGGCGGCGGCCACCTGCGTGTGGCCACGGCCGTCAACGGCCACGTGGAAGCCGTTATTGCCGACTCCGGCAGCGGCATCGCCCCCGAGCATCTGAAGCGCATCTACGATCCCTTCTTCACCACCAAGACCACCCCCAAGCCCGGCGACCGGCGCGGCACCGGACTGGGACTTTCCGTCTCCTACGGCATCATCCAGGAGCACGCCGGCAAGATTCATGTCGAGAGCGCCATCGGCGCCGGCACAACTTTTCATCTAGAGTTTCCGCTCTCAAGGAATTCCGTACATGCCTGAGGTCGATCTGCCTGTGAACGTCTCCGTTTCCGTCCCCGATCCGAACAGCTACTCCGCCGAAGCTTCCATCCTTGTGATCGACGATGAAGCCGGCATCCGCGAGTCGCTGGAAGTGCTGCTCTCGCTCGAGGGCTATACGGTTTCGATGGCCGTTGACGGCGAAGAGGGTCTGCGCATGGTGGAGGCCGGGACCTACGATCTGGTTCTGCTCGACCTGGCCCTGCCCGGCCAGAGCGGCCTGGAGTTGTTGCCGCAGATCAAGGCCATGCGGCCCGAGTTGCCGGTCATCATGATCACTGCTTACGGCACGGTGGACAACGTTGTCGAGGCCATCCGCGCCGGCGCCGAGAACTTTGTGCAGAAGCCGTGGGACAACGAGAAGCTGCTGGCCGACATCCGCTCCGCTGTTGCCCGCCACAAGGCCGAGGAAGAAAACCTCCAGCTCAAGCGCACCCTCAAGCAGCGCTATAACTTCGCCAACATCGTGGGCAAGAGCGAGATCATGCTCAAGGTCTTCGACCTTGTGGCGCAGGTAGCTCCGTCGCGCTCGACCGTGCTGATCCAGGGCGAGAGCGGCACCGGCAAGGAACTGATCGCCAAGGCCATCCATGCCAACTCGCCGCGCAAGGACAAGCCCTTCGTTCCCATCAACACCGGCGCCATGCCCTCCGAGTTGCTGGAGTCTACACTCTTCGGCCACGTCAAGGGCGCGTTCACTTCGGCCGTTGCGACCAAGAAGGGCCTCTTTGAAGTGGCCAACGGCGGCACGCTCTTCCTGGACGAGATCGCCACCATGGGCATGGACACGCAGGCCAAGATTCTGCGCGTGCTGCAGGACCGCCGCTTCATGCACCTGGGCGGCATTCAGGAGATTCAGGTGGACGTGCGCATCCTGGCCGCCACCAACGTGGACCTGCGCAAGGAAGTCCGCGAAGGCCGCTTTCGCGAGGACCTTTTCTACCGCCTCAACGTGATCACCGTGGATCTGCCGCCTCTGCGCACGCGCCGCGACGACATTCCCCTGCTCTCCAACCACTTCCTCGAGTTCTACTCGAACGAGAATGGCTTCGAGCTGCGCCGCCTCTCTCCAGACGCCCTGCGCGCGCTGGTGGACTACGACTGGCCAGGCAATGTGCGCGAACTTGAAAACGCCATCGAGCGCTGCGTTGTGCTCTCCTCGGGTCCAGTCATCGGCTCCGACCTGCTGCCCGGCCACATCACCGGACGCAGCTTTCAGGATGCGCTGCTCGAACACAATCCCAACGCTTCGCTCTTCGACATTCTCGAAGCCATCGAGCGCCGTATCATCGTGGAAAAGCTCGAACGATGTAACTGGAACCAGACCGACGCAGCCGAACAGTTCCGCATCCCGCTCTCGACGCTCAACCAGAAGATCAAGCGCCTCAACATCGAAATACGCAAGAAGGCGCGCGAGTAGCAAGGCAGCTTCTAGCTTTCAGCTTTCAGCTTTTTTCGTCGGGGTTGAGAGGCGCGCTCCAGCCACCGCCCAAGGAAGATGCGCAGTTCCGCCGGAGGGCACAGCCATGCCTCGGCGTCTGTCGGGCGCGCCTTGCGGCGCACCAGTACGCTCAGGTGCGGTCCGGCGGCCCGATTCACAACGCGAAACGCAGCCTCGTCGCTCAGGTCGTCGCCCAGGTACACGACGGGCGCTTCCGCATCTTCCTCGGCCAGAATCGCCTCTACCGCGCCGCCCTTGTCGCGGCCCGCGCGCAGTTCCAACCCCGCGTCAAACTCCAGCAGCCGCAAACCCTCGAGCTGCGCCAGCGGCTCAAACAGAGCGCGCGTCCGCTGCTCGATCCGGCGCGCTTTCTGTGGCCCGTAGCCGCGCCAATGCATCACGGCCGCGTTGGCCTTGTCCTCGTAGAGCCCGCCCAGGCTGTCCAGCTTCAGTTGCGCGCGCAGCGCGTCCAGCTTTCTGCGCGTCTGGGCCGGAGCAGTCTCCAGTACGCGGCGTCCGTCCGGATACAAGCGCTCGGCCCCGTGCAGCCCCCACACCTCCAGCGGAGGATCGAGCGCCAGCATCGGCGAGATCTCTCCGGCGGGCCGCCCGGTGATGACCGCCACGCGCGTGCGTCCCTGCGCCTGAATCTGGGCGAGCAGCTCACGCACGCCAGCCCACGGCCGCGCCGTGAACCGGTCCACGCGAAATGCCGCCAGCGTACCATCGTAATCCAGCAGCAGCAGCGGCCTTGGCCCAGCCGCCAGCGCGCGGAAAAACCCTTCCAGCTTCTTCGCCGTCTCTTCCTTCAACCTTGCCTCACGCCTTCCATTATTTCAGCCCCGTGCACGCTGCTTCTTTCATGGCTGCTCTGGGCCGGTACCTGCCTCTATTCTGGGCCATTCCAGCGCCGCGGACTCCCATGCGCTATCCTGTCCTTGCAGCACGAGTTCAACTGATCGGCGCGCTTCAGCAGCCAACAGCAGGCACCATGGCGTTCTCCACCATCGACCGCACCGCCAAGCAGATCGTCCTCACCGTGCAGGAGTACTCCCTGTTCGCGCTGCGCGCGTTCCAGAATCTCTATCGCCCGCCCATCTACTGGAACGACTTTCTCGTTCAGTCCGACATCATCGGCTTCGGTTCGCTGGCTATCGTCATGCTCTCCGGCATCTCCACCGGCGGCGTGCTGGCGCTGCAGTCCGCGGCCACGCTCTCGGCCTTCGGGGCCGCAGCCGTCACCGGCCGGTTTGTGTCGCTGACGATGATCCGCGAGCTTGGTCCGGTGCTGACCGGCGTGATGGTCTCCGGCCGGAACGCATCGTCGATGGCCAGCGAGCTGGGCTCCATGGTGGTCACCGAGCAAATCGACGCCATGCGCGCGCTGGGCGTGGATCCCATGCGCAAGCTGGTGACGCCGCGCATCTTTGCCTCGATCGCCATGCTCTTCTTCCTCACCATCGTGGCAGACGCCTCGGGCATCGTCGGCGGCGCCGCCGTCACCGTCTTCATGAACCACCAGAACGGCACGCAATACTTCTCCATGGCCTACGAGCACCTGCGCTATCCCGACATCATTCAGGGCCTTGTAAAGCCGCTGTTCTTCGGGTACATCCTTGGCTCCATCGGCTGCTTCTACGGCCTGCGCACTTCGGGCGGCACGCAGGGCGTGGGCCGCTCCACCATTCAAGCCGTCGTCGTGTCGAGCGTGCTCATCATCTTCGTGGACTTCATGCTAACCCAACTGCTGCTCTCGCTCTTTCCGGCCCTATGACAGACGCGCCTCTCGCATCCTCGCCCGCTGCCTCGCCGCAAGCGCCTGTCGTTGTCTTCCGCAACGTCTCCATCGCCTTCGGCGGCGTGTCGGTGCTGGAGGATGTCTCCTTCACCGTCGGGCCCGCTGAAACCCGCATCCTGCTGGGGCCCGCAGGCGTAGGCAAGAGTGTACTGCTCAAGCTGGCCGAGGGCCTGCTGCGCCCCGATGCCGGCAGCGTCGAGTTGTTTGGCCGCGACATCACGCATATGCCCGAGGAGTGGCTCTTTCCCATGCGCGCCCGCACCGGCATGGTCTTCCAGGAGGGCGCGCTGTTCGACTCGCTCACCGTCCGCGACAATGTGGCCTATCAGCTGATTCAACAGTCCGTCCCCGACGGCGAGATCGACGCACGAGTGCGCGAATCGCTGCGCTTTGTGGGTCTGGAGCAAACCTTCTCGCTGTATCCCTCCAGCCTTTCCGGCGGCATGAGACGCCGCGTGGCTATTGCGCGCGCCCTCATCGGCCAACCCGAACTGATCCTCTACGACTCGCCCACCGGCGGCCTTGACCCGGTCACTTCCACCAACATCATCGAACTCATCGTCAAGCAGCGCGACGTGAACCGCACACCCTCGCTGCTGGTGACCCACCGCATCCAGGACGCCTTCGCGCTCTCCACGCACCGCTACGATGCCGCGCAGGAGTGCATGGTCCCGCTGCCCAATGGCGAGACCGACCCCTCGACGACCTACATGATGCTGGAAGACGGACGCCTCATCTTCGACGGCTCACTGCACGGCCTGCTACACAGCCAGGACCCGTTTGTGCGCGAATTTCTGCTGTAGGCATCCGCACGGCCTCCATCGACAACGCAGGCCCCGCGGGAGCATATTCGTACACATGCGAAGACTCTTTCCAGTCCCTTCTTTGCTGCATCTTTGCGCACTCGCTGCGCTTGCCTCTTTGCCGACCTGCGGCGTCCGCGCCCAACAGCCGGGCGCGATCGTGCTGCACGCCGCGCGCCTGCTGCAGGTGGACACCGGCAAGCTGCTCACTCCCGGCGAAGTCCTCGTGGCTGGCGACCGCATTCGCGCCGTCGGCACGTCGGTCGAGCACCCGCAGGACGCAAAGGTCATCGACCTCGGCGACACGACGCTGCTGCCGGGCCTGATCGACGTGCACGTCCATCTCTTCCTGCATCCCGGCGCGGAGGACCTGCAGACCGTCGAAGAGTCCGTCCCCTGGCGGACGCTGCTCGCCGCCCAGGCCGCCAAAGACGACCTGATGGCCGGCTACACCGCCGAGCGCGACATGGGAACCGAGGGCGCCGGTTCAGCCGACACTGCCATCCGCAACGCCATTGACGCGGGGCTGATCCCCGGCCCGCGCCTGCGCGTCTCTGGAAATGCGATTGACATCCTCGGCGGCCACGAGGACGCGGTGAAGTACAACCCGGCGCAGCACGTACTGCCCAACGCCGACATCGCCAACAGCGCCGACGAACTCGTCGCCGTCCTGCGCGACCAGCACAAGCAGGGCTCCGACTTTGCCAAGATCTACGAGACGGGCCACGACGCGATTGTGGACGGAAGCCTCCGCTCGCCCTACCAGTACACGCAGACGCAGTTGGCCGCCGCTGTCGAGGAGGCGCGCCGTTTGGGTACGGTGGTCGCCGTGCATGCTCAGGATGAGCCCGGCGCTCTTTATGCCGCGCAGGCGGGCGTGGCTTCCATCGACCACGCCAGCGAACTGAGCGCGGAAACCATGCGCCTGATGATCGAGAAGAAGATTCCGGCCGTGCCCACCTTTGCCATCTTCGAATACTTTGCCCGGCACGCCGGCTCGCCGGCCGCCGCCGCGCGCGAGCAGGCCCTGCTCGACATCAAAATCGCCGAATTCAAAATGCAGATCGCCGCCGGCATTCCCTTCGCTGTAGGCTCCGACGTTGGCCCCTTCCCGCACGGGACGCAGGCCCACGAGATGACGCTGATGGTTCGCTACGGCATGAAGCCGCTGGCCGTCCTGCAGGCCGGCATGATCGAAGGCGCTCGACTGCTGGGCTGGGCCGACCGCATCGGTCAACTCAAACCCGGCTTCCTCGCGGACATCGTCGCCGTCCCCGGCAACCCGCTCGACGACATCTCCGCCGTCGAGCGCGTCAGCTTTGTGATGAAGGGCGGGGCGGTCGTGCGCCAATAAGCAGACGGCCGCACCAAATTAGAACTCCATGCTTCCCGCGCCGAAGGGCGGATGCCCTTTGACATTGGAGTCGTAGGCGTGGAGGGCTGCCAGCTTTTGCTTGGGCACAAATTCGTCCCATGCAGTTATAGGCTCTGCCAGGGGCAGCGCCTGCGCCGTCTCAAAGTGAAGCGTGACGATCTGCTGCGGCTGTACCGGAATGCTCAACTCCTCCGCGCCAGTCAGCTTGGCTTTGCGGTTGCCGACAAGGTCGGTCCGGTAGACCGCGCCATGCGGCAGCCTGAGTTTTACCGTAGCTGTGCCGGCATTGCCCAGGCACTCCGCAAAGCGAAGCTCGATGTGGTTCTGTTCGCGGCGCAAAGCCTCGACAACGATGTTCTCCGACGTTTCAAGGAACGGCTCGAAGGACCGCGCTGCGGTCTGTCCGACGACAACGGGCGCCTGGTTATATTCCCATGCGTGGTGCGGTACGCGCGCCTGCGCCCAGTCCGCCGCATGGGGCAGCAGTGCGTAGCTCAGCACATGTTTGCCCTTCCCGGTGGTCCAGGGATTGTCGAACTTGTGGTACTGGTCTTCGGCATTAAGCAGATAGACGATCGGGGTATTGCCGTCGATCTCGCGGCCACTGAGGCCGCGGTCCAGCAGCGCCACGCCTCCGCCGCTGGCGAGTGCAAAGTCCATCCACCGCACTGCCGGAACAATGCCCTTGTTCCATCCGGGCAGATCGGCGTTGGGATGCGCCCACCCGCTGTGCGCAAAGCCGTACGGGATGCCGCGGCGCACCTCCGCCACATCTTCGGCGAGCGGAAACTCGGCAACCACGACCGTGTAGTCCGGCACGTCGTTCAATTCGGTTTCGAAGTCGATGCGCGGATGATCGCGATAGAAGCGAATCCTGCGCGTAATGCCTCCGCCCATGAAGCCGCCGGTGATTTCGGCGGTGGTCGCGACCGGGCCGCGCACAACGCGCACCGAGGAGCCACCCTCGCTCGACGTGCCCAGCCTGACCCGGCCGGTGCGGGGAGCCATGTAGTCGCCGGGGTTGCGCTCGGGCTTGATGGGCCGCTCGGCCACGACGACATTGGCCTCGCCGCCCAGCAGTTCGCGGCCTGAGGGTTTCAGGCGCAGGCTGGAGAGCGCGCCCGTCTTCGCGTCGATCTGTGCGCTGTAGAAGGCCGTCTCAATGGGCGCGGAGACATCCACAGCTTGCGGCACGGCGGGCGCGGAATCGGAGAGCTTCCAGCCGCCCACGCTGCACGCAGGCAGGGCAGGACTGCACAGCACGGCGCCATCGAGTAAGGCCTCGCAGGGCACGCCTGCCAGGCTCTTTCCCGCGGGCAGTGCCAGCGCCACCGGGTCGGTGCGCTTCCAGTTGAGTGGATTGAAAAGGCCCACGGCTTTGCCCTCGGGCAACAAGGCGCGGCACGCCGTATCGAGCAGGCGGGAGGTTGTTTTGCCCACCCAGTCAAAGCGGTCGCTCACGTCCCAGGAGTTGTCGCTGGCAAAGACCATGCCGCCGGCCGAGCCCCACAGCGTGTTGCGATCCATGTTGAGGCACATCAGAATCCATGCGCTGTACGTGTCTTTGACGGGATAAGCCAGTTTGCCGCGCAGGCTGGCGACGGTGGAGAGCATCTCCGCGGCCTGCAGAGCCTGTTCGTTGGCGCGGTAGCGAGTCTTGACCGCGGGGTTCTCAATCCAGAAGGCGTCGAAGTCGTAGGCTGTGCCCGCATGGGTGGTGGGAATTTGAATCTGTCCCGACTGAATGCCCGGCAGCACCGCATCCACATATTGGCTGAGCGTTGCAAAGCGGATACGATTCCGCGAACCGAGCGCCTGCCACTGCTCAAGGAGCTGAGAGGGATACGCCTTCACCTCGGGAGCGCAGGAGTAGTCGTCGCCGCCGCCCAGGACAAGGATGGGCGCGCCCGCCGGGGTCACCTTGTCCTTGCCGCTGAAGAACGCGTCGAGGCCGTGCAATTGTTTCCCGTCGAGAGGCGTCTTGCTGGTGAAGATGGGCTGCGCTTCGCTGTAGTGGCCGGGGCTGAAGGTGAGCGCCTTGGACCCATCCGGCGAGACGGACCAGTACATCGTCTTGCCCGTGGGATTCTTGCGCGTATAGACCATGGCGTCCAGGCCCAGACCCGCAACAATCTGCGCCATCTGCTCATGGGTTCCGCAGACATCGATCATCCATGCGTAGCGCGGCCGAAGATGGAAGACCTGCTGGTACCAGCGAAGCCCGAGCACGCCCATCCGCACCAACGCCTCGCCGCCGGAGAGGTTGATGGCTGGTTCGAGGAACATGCCGTTGACCAGCTCGACGCGCTTCTCGGCGATGCGCGCCTTTAGCTCCGCCACGCGCTCCGGGCGAAAATTCATGATGGCGACGATGTTGTTGATCTCGGAGAGGACGAAGACGTAGTGGGGGTCCGTGCCGGCGCGGTCCAGATGGGTCAGATAGCTGTTCGCACAGTAGACGCGCTCGCGCGAGAAGGTGGTAAGCCAGCCGCAGCTTGCGGGATGGAAGTTGGGGACGATGTAGACATCGCGGATTCCCTCTTCCGCAGCCTGGCTGGGCGAACAAGCCAATTGCGCCCCGGCTGCTGCAGCAAGAAAACCTAGGAAACGACGGCGGCTGAGCGCATCCCTTGAGTCGGATGCATTCTCCATGACGCTGGGGACGTTCTGTGGTGAGCAGTTGCGCGGGCTCATAGACTCCCTTTCATGCCAGAGCGTGAGTATTCGACGCCCGCAAGCGGGATCGGCGCCGAAGACTGCGAACCGGCTCGGGTTTGAATTTCGTCAGGAGCGTTCCAGGGATTCCGGCACGGGCGAGGAGGATATCCTCGCCCCGTTCTCTGCCTCTATCCTCGAAGCAAGCAGCCGCGCAGTTTTCGATGGATCGACCGATGCTGTCGGGTGTCCACTGGCTACACTACCACAGTAAAGCTGGTCTCTGTCCGCTCCACAGGCCGGTAGAGCGTGTCGCGCTCCACGGGAACGCGGCCCGCTTCGGTAATCAGCCGGCACAGTTCCTTGCGCGTCATGCCCTGCGGCGTGGTGGCCCCGGCGTCGTGGTAGATCTTTTCTTCCACCACGGTTCCGTCCAGGTCGTCCGCGCCAAAACGCAGAGCAAGCTGCGCGATCTTCGGCGTCAGCATCTGCCAGTAGGCCTTGATGTGCGGGAAGTTATCCAGCAGCAGGCGGCTGACGGCAATCTGACGGATATCGCAGAGCCCGGTGGTCGGCGGCAGGTGGTCCAGCGCCGTGTTCTCCGGGTGGAAGGCCAGCGCGATGAAGGTCTGGAAGCCGCCGGTCTCGTCCTGCACCGCGCGCAGCTTCAGCAGATGGTCCACGCGGTCCTCGTCGTTCTCAACGTGCCCGTAGAGCATGGTTGCGTTCGACTTGAAGCCCATCTTGTGGGCCAGCCGCGCCGTATCCAGCCACTCGTTGCCGTCGATCTTGTGGTCGCAGATGATGGAGCGCACGCGGTCGGCAAAGATCTCCGCGCCGCCGCCCGGCATCGAGTCCACGCCCGCCTCGCGCAACTGCCGCAGCGTCTCTTCCACCGGCAGTTTGGCGATGCGCGCCAGAAAGTTGATCTCGACCATCGTGAAGGCCTTGATGTGGACCTTCGGAAACCGCTCTTTCAGGCCCCGCACCAGGTCAAGATAGTACTGAAACGGCAGATCGGGATGGAGCCCGCCGACAATGTGGAACTCGGTGACAGCCTCGGAATACCCAGAGGCCGCCGCCTTCCATGCATCTTCCAGCGTCATCGTGTAGCCGGCTGGATGGCCTTTCTTCCGGCCGAAGGCGCACAACCGGCAATTGGCCACGCACACGTTCGTGTAGTTAATGTGCCGGTTTACGTTGAAGTAGGTCACGTCGCCGTGCATGCGCTCGCGCACGTAGTTGGCCAGCCAGCCTACAGCCAGCACATCCGGCGTACCGTAGAGGACCAGGCCATCGGCATAGTCCAGCCGATCGCCGGCCAGCACTTTGGCGGCAATCGGCTCAAGCCGTGGGTCGTGTGTGCGAAAGGCAGCCCGCTCGGGGGCACTCACCGTCTCAGCGCTCATACCAAGATCATACCGAAGTCTAGTGACTGGGATCACTTATCCGCCGTTAGAATTCCGCCGTCTTCAGGCTCCAGCAGCACCCCATCGTCGGTCGATGCCGCCACCAGCCGGTCCCCCGCGATGCGGATCAACGCAATCGGATAACCTGCCCGCGCGAACTTCCACTTCATCGTCTTCGGATCGAGCGAGTAGACGCCGTCTCCCTGCCGCGAAGTGGTCACAATCCTTCCCCGCGCCTCATCGTAGACAATGTCGTTTACATCGCGCAGCGGCAGCCGCTCCAGCCACAACCAGGTCTTGCCCAGATCGCGCGTAAAGTACACGCCTTCGCGTCCGGCCAGCCACAATGTTCCGTCCTGCGAAAACAGGACCTTATGGGTCCGCGTCAGCATGGTGGGCACCCCCAGCGGCCACCAGCTTTGTCCCGCGTCCTTTGAGATCACCACGCGGTCGCCGCGCGCCGCCACCATCGTCTGCCCATGCACGGCGACCGACACAAAGTCGCCTAGCCCCATCACAGGGCCGCCCTGCCACGTCGCGCCCCGATCGCGGCTTGTCACCAGACCGTAGTTGGTCGCCGCCACCCATGCCTCGCCCGACACGTCGATGGCGTTTACCCGGCTCTCCAACTCAATCACCGGCGCCTTGGTCTGCTTCTCGATGTTGATCTTCTTGCCCTGCACGGTCTGCGTCGCATACTTCGTTACCGTATTCGCAATCGTATTCCGCGGCTCCCAAACCGGGCCGCTCTTGCCGTCCTTCGCCTCGGTCAGCACAAAGACGCCGTGCGTTGTGCCCGCCACCAGGGTGCCATCTTTGTCCTGCGCCAGCGAGTACACGTCCCGGCCATCCAATCCCTGCGCAATCTGCTCCCAGTGCGCGCCGCTATCCGAGGTCCGGAACGCACCGCCGAACTCCTTGTCGTTGATCACGCCCGCATACATCCGCTTCGGATCGGCGCGATCCACCAGCAGAGCCTGCACGCTACGGCTTGAAATGCCTTCGTTCGAATCCTTGAAGCTCTTCGCGCCGTCGGTGCTCGTCAGCACCCCGCCGCGGTCGGTGGCCAGCAGAACATGGTCGGAGTCTTTCGGGTCCACGTAGACGTCGTTCACGATCACATCGCTGGCCGTCATGGCCTTGAAGGTGCGGCCGCCGTCTGTGGTCTTGTAGAGCCCTTCGGTAGTACCCGCGTAGACGATCTCGCGGTGCGACGGGTCCTGCATCAGCACGCGCGTCCGGCGCGCCTCCGAGGGAATGCCCTGAATCTTCTTGAAGCGCTCTCCCGCGCTCTCGCTCTTGTAAATGCCGCTGCAGGCGCTCAGAAACACCGTGCGCGGATGCTCCGGATCGACGATGATCGAAAACACATCGGAGTCGTCGATGATTCCCTGCTTGATGTTGTTCCAGTTCTTGCCGCCGTCGGTCGTCTTCCAGGGCAGATGCCACGTGCCGGCATAGACGATCTCGGGGTTTTTCGGGTCCACGGCCAGCGACTCGACCTCGTGAATCTCCGTGCTGGTCTTGGGGCTGATCGGCGTCCAGGTCTCGCCGCGATCGGTGCTGCGAAAGACTCCAGCGAGGGTGCCGGCAAACAGAATCTTCGGGTCCGAGGGCGCCTGCGCCATGGAGCGGATGGACTGCCCGCGGAGCCCCTCCGGCATCGTCCATGTGCGGCCGCCGTCGTGGCTCGTCCAGAGTCCGCCGTCCGAGTTTTCGCCGCGCCATGCGCCCACAAAGATGGTCTTGGGATCGGCAGCATCCACGACGATGCTGTCCAGGATCAGGCGGCTTGAGCCGTCCAGCTTGGCCAGCCTGCGCCACGTAGCGCCCTCGTCCATCGACTCGTAGAGCCAGCTTGTGGTCGTGCCCATGTACAAGTGATTCGGTTCGCCCGGCACAGCGGCAAACGCCCGTGCATCGCCGCCGGACGGACCCAGCACCGTCCAGGTCTTTTGCGCCCGCAAAGGCAGACCGGACACCAGCAACAACAGAAGCATCCATACCGCTGCAGAAATACCGCACCGGCGCAGCCGCGCATCACTGCTCCGCACACAGATCGTCAAAATCGAAAGCTCCTGAAAGGAAAAAGTCGAACAAAAGAGTGCGCAAAACCGAAGAGGCCGACCGGCTTGCCGGTCAGCCTCTGAAGATTGCAGGAGGAGTTACCGATCCGCCGGGCCGGCCCTTGTGTTGCCTAGGGCCGGCGCTGGCAAATCCATCGTACCGGTTGCGGGCTGCTGTTCCTCGGTTGCCCGAGGAAGCCAGACTACTTGGCAGCCTTCTTGTGGTGAGCCTTCTCGGCGAGCGGCTTGCGAACGTCCGCCTTCACCGTTGCCTCATCCACGGCCGTGGTGCCGTTGATGTCGTTGCCGAAGGTCGCGCCGGCAGGAACCAGGTAGTTCTCCACCGTCTGGCCGTCGGCCGTGCCCGTCGCCACGGAAACGCGCGAGGCATCGATGCCCTTGTCGGTCACCAGATAAGCCTTGGTGTTGACCGCACGCTGCTCGGCGAACATCTCAACCTTGGCCTTGGACTTCTTGTGCTTGGCGGCAAAGGCTTCTTCCTTGGCAGTCTTGGCCTTCTCCTTGGCGTTGGACTCGCCGACAACCACAGCCTTGGCATCCGCCGTGCGCTGCAAGTCGAGGGCTACTTCGTCCAGGCAAGCCTTGGCTTCGTTGTCTACGCGCGTGGGCCGCTTTGCATCCTTCGTGAAGCTGATGGAGCAGAGCGCCTGGGTGTGAGGAATCGGAGCCACATAAGGAGCGGCGATCGTCACGCTGGTGTTGGCCGTGGCGGTCTGGCCCTTGTCGTCGGTCACCGTGCAGGTGATGCCCGTAACGCCCGTGGGCGCGCCGGCCGAGGCAAAGGTGGCCGTGGCGCCGCTGCCCGCAACGCTGCCGGCCGTGGCCGAGTAGCTGTAGGTCAGCGGACGGTTCTGCGGGCTCATGCCCACCGAGGTGATGGTGGCGCTTTCACCCGGCTTGATGGTGCTGGGAGAAGCCGAGCAGCTGATCGTGGGAGGCTCGAAGGCCTTTACCATGAAGCTGGCCGAACAACTGGCGGTCTGTCCGGGCTTCAGCCCTTCCTTGCCTGCCTTGCCTTCCTTCACTTCGCCCTTGACCGAGTAGCTGCCGGGAGCCAGAGCGGCGGTGGCCACGGTGGCCGTGGTTCCGGTGCCCGTTACGCCCGCGCCAGACCAGCTATAGATTGCGTTCAGCTTGGGGTCGAGGCTGCCCGCCGTGGCCGTTACGGTAACCGGCTCGCCGGGGAACACAGAGGCCGGGCTCGCCGAGCAGGCCAGGGTCACCGGCGGAGGAGGCGCGATCGAGCCGATGTGGTAAACAATGCCCGTGCTCAGGCGCGCTGCATTGATGTTGGCGCGGCCGCCAAAGACCTGCGTCGCAGGGCCGAAGTCCGCGTGCATGTATTCGAAGTCAGCCTGGAAGAGGCGGATGCCCAGGTGGTGGTTGAAGAACGGCGTGCTGTAGTCCATGCCGCCGCCGGCCGTCAATGCCGTACCCCAGGTGTTGGGCTGGTCGTACGGACCGCCCACATAGGCAGCGCCCACCAGGCCGTGGACGAACGGGGTGATGTTCTCCATCGGGAAGCGCGCAATCAGGCCGCCCGAGTAGGTCATGAAGCCGTCATTGTTGCCATCCTGGCCAACGTTCGAGCCGGCCTGCGAAGAGCCGTACTCATGCTCGCCAAGCTCGAACTGCGCGCCCACGTACTTGTTGAAGAAATACGCGCCGCTGAACAGTCCGCCCACATTGACTGCATCGTAGTTGGTAGTGTTCGACGACCCGTTGGGGAGCGTGGTCTGCACCGAACCCTTAGGAGCAAGATAGCTGTAACCGACAAAAATGTCCCACTTCGAAGGAGAGTCGCTGTTGGCGGCCTTCCCATTCGACGCAGCCTGTGCGGTCAGGGCAACAGGAAGTGTCGCCACAAACCCCAAGACAAGAACTCTGCTCATAGATTTCAGAAAACGAGCGTGCATGCGTTTATCCTCCGCAATTTAGCTGATGTACCAGATAAGAAAGAACGGTGTACGAGCTTGAAACCTTGACTCGAAACATCGGGCCGGTCTACAGACACAGGGAGCCAACCACTCCAATAGCACTAATAAAAGTACCATAGGAGCATTTTCCAAGAACACTTTTTTTCAACAAGTTGTCCGCCACGTTACCTGTTCTTTCCACTCACAAACAAGCCGTCGCCGCAGGCATTCTGCAGTGACATCACGCCACTCTTACCGCTTCCGGCGCTCAACTATCCCAGGTTGAGCGCCTTCCGCAGGCTGCGTGGCTCCCGCTGGATCTTCTCCTGCAGGAGTGTGATCGCGTACAGCAGTTGTTCAGGCCGAGGCGGGCAGCCGGGCACATAAACGTCCACCGGCACTACCTGATTCACTCCCTGCACAACTGCATAATTATTAAAAACTCCGCCCGAAGTCGCGCAAGCGCCCATGGAAATGACCCACTTCGGTTCCGGCATCTGGTCGTAAAGCCTGCGCAGCACCGGCGCCATCTTTTGCGATACGCGCCCGGCCACCACCATCAGGTCCGACTGCCGCGGCGACGGACGAAAGACCTCGGCGCCGAAGCGCGCAATGTCGTAGCGCGCGCCGCCCGTCGACATCATCTCGATGGCGCAGCAGGCCAGTCCGAAGGTCATCGGCCAGATGGAGTTCTTGCGGATCCAGTTCACCGCAAAATCCACCGTGGTCAGGATCACGCCCTCGGGCTGTTCGAAGCCATAATCGACTTCCTCCAGTTTGCCGCGGTTCTTGCCGCTGCTCTCCAGAGCCCCAAATAAATATCGATCCTTTTCGGAAACACCTACCATGTCTTCCACTATACGCCGAGAGGAGTGCTCGATTCCGGCTTCAATTGCTCAGCATTTCCTTGAAATTCGATGAATCCAGCAGAATTCCTTCCTTGTAAGACGAAGAAATCCCGAGAACGTATTCCGTAGATGGCCGCAATTTGCTCTTGTTTGACTTTGCCCAGGCCTATTCCAGGCACAGGCCGCGCCTTGACGCCATCCCCGAAGGCGTCTTCCAGCCGGACGGCAGCCACAGGGTCACCTTGAAGCGCATCCATTCGAGCGAGCCGCGGGCGCTGGATTTCCCCTCCGGAGGAGGCAACGTCGTATGCTGCGTACGCGCCGCCTGGATCGCCCAGTTCTCTGCGAACGGCGCTGCGTCGGCCACCCCGGCCGTCAGCCGCGCGTCCACAATCCGCAGTTGCCCGGCCGACGCGTGCGCCGCCAGTTCCATCAGCCGCCGCGCGGCCTTTTCGCTCTCTGCCGTCTTCTGCCCTTGCGCCACCAGTGGAAAGAGCTGCTGCCCTTCCCTGAGCGCCGCTGGGTCGGTCAAGAACCGGAAACTGCGCGGATTCCAGCCGATGGCGTCCTGCGCCCGCAGGCCAAAGGTGGTCCCGATCTCCCGCTCGGTAATCGAACCATACGGCGGCGAGGCCAGCAGCAACGCATCCGGATAGCCCGCTCCCGGTTCGCGGTCCACTACGACATCCCAGCCCGTATATCCCGCGCTGCCCGGCGCAATCGGCAACAACCGCAGCACCCAGCCACCGCCAATCGCCGCGGTCCACGACTGCCCGGCGCCGACCTCTCCCGCCAGTTCCGCACGCTGGCATCCCGCCGCCGGAGCGCGCTGGGCCCGAGCCGCAATTCCGGCCGTCAAGGCCAGTCCCAGAGCCAGTAGCGCCATTCCCCGCCGGTTACTCTTCGGCTTACTCATCCATCTTCTCCACTCTGTCGCGCCTGCCGCATTTACCATGCCCACTCTAAGAATCTCGTGAAGGAGCACGAAAATACTTGCGCAATTCCTGCTGCTTCATGAAAATGAGGTCAAAGCTCTTCCATCTCTATTTTCTGCCGACTGGCTGCTTCGCCTGCCTGCCAGTTCTTACCTTAACTCCGCGCCGCGGTCTCGATTGCCGGCCGTTGCATGTGCGCATTCGTGTATCCGCTTCAACTCCGTAGCGCGTTTCACCCATCTTTTTCTTTGGAGTTACCGCCTCATGCGCTGTTCTCTTCGCCGTCTTGCCCTTCTCCCTCTCCTGCTTGGACTGCCCTCGACGGCCATGGCCGTAGCTCCCAACCTGGGCTCCAACTCTCCGGTCACGCAGGCGCAATACGCCGCCCTGCAGGAGGCCGTGCGGAACGCGCAGATGTCCGGCGACAACGCCTGGGTGCTGGTCTCCGCAGCCCTGGTTCTGCTGATGACCGGCCCCGGCCTGACGCTCTTTTACGGCGGCCTGGTGCGCCGCAAGAACATTCTGGGCACCATGATGCAGAGCTTCGCCATGATGGGCATCGTCACCTTGCTTTGGGCCGTCTGCGGCTACTCGCTGGCCTTCGGACACGGCAACGGCATCATTGGCGGCTTTGAGCACCTGTTCCTGCGCGGCGTTTCGCTCTCGCCCAATCCCGACTACGCAGCCACCATCCCCGAGCAGACCTTCATGGTCTACCAGATGATGTTTGCCATCATCACTCCGGCGCTGATCACCGGCGCATTCGCCGAGCGGGTCAAGTTCGGTTCCATGGCCGTCTTCCTTACGCTTTGGTCGCTGCTGGTCTACTGCCCCATGGCCCACATGATCTGGGGCGTGGGCGGCGTACTGAACGTATCCGGCGGCCTTTGGCCCTGCCTGGACTTCGCGGGCGGCACCGTGGTCCACATCACCAGCGGCATCTCCGCCCTGGTGGCCTGCCTCTATCTGGGCAAGCGCGCCGGCTATCCGCAAACCGACATGGCGCCGCACTCGATGGTGCTCAGCTTTATTGGCGCCTGCCTGCTGTGGGTGGGCTGGTTCGGCTTCAACGCCGGATCGGCGCTCTCCGCCGGTCCGCTGGCCACCTCCGCCTTCGTCAACACACAACTCGCCGCCGCCGCCGCCGCCCTCACGTGGACCCTGGTCGAGTGGCTGCAGAACGGCAAGCCCACCGCCCTGGGCGCCATCTCCGGCGCAGTGGCCGGACTGGCCACCATCACCCAGGCCTCGGGCTTCGTCCAGCCCATGTCGGCCATTCTCATCGGCCTTGTCGCCGGCGTCGTCTGCTGCTTCATGGTCTTCCGCGTCAAGCGGTTCTTCGGCTACGACGACTCGCTCGACGCCTTCGGCGTTCACGGCGTCGGCGGCACCATCGGCGCGCTGCTCACCGGCTTCCTGGCCTCGTCGGCCATCAACCCCGTCTTCGGCAAGAACGCGGCTTTGGCCCCTCTGCCGACCGGAGCCATTGACGGCAACTGGCGTCAGGTCGGCAATCAACTGGTGGCCATGGGCACCGGCTGGGCGCTGGCCATTGTCGGAACCCTCGTCCTGCTCTTCCTGGTGGACAAGACCATGGGCCTGCGGCTGACCGCCGCCGACGAAAGCGCCGGACTCGACCTCTCGCAACACGGCGAAGAGGGGTATGATTTCAACGCCTGATTGCGCCCTGTTGTAACTGTCTCCGGCGGGACTGCCCGCCGGAGACCGCTTCGAATTCCCTTACCCGGAAGACGGCCACACGCCTCCCGGCCGCATCCCAAGAGGTTCCCGTCATGATCAAGATTGAAGCAGTAATTCAGCCCGCCAAACTCGACGCCGTCAAGGATGCGCTGATCGAAGCCGGCATCGAAGGCATCACCATTCTGGAAGCCCGCGGCCACGGCCGCCAAAAGGGCCACACCGAGTTCTACCGCGGCCGCGAGTACACCATCGACCTGAATCCCAAGATCGTGATCGAGATTGTCGTCCTCGATGATCTGCGCGACAAGGCGGTGGACGCCATTCTCGGCGCAGCCCGCACCGGCCGCATCGGCGACGGCAAAATCTTCATCTCCCGCGTTGAAGAGGCCATCCGCATCCGCAACGACGAGCGCGGCGAGTCCGCCCTCTAGCAAGCGCAGTTTCGCTGTTACGGTAGACATCCGTGCCCCATCCTTTCCGCGTTTTTCTGCGGAAAGGGTGGGATGCCAATGAAATTCGCGTCGATGCAATCGCCGGAACTTCTCGAATCGGGACTCATTCCCCCAAGCCCTTTTCCACCCGCCACGGACAGGTGCGATCTCTTTTGTCTTGCCGATTTCCGCCGATCCCGCGCCGTCTCACTCGTAGCGCAGCGCCTCGATCGGGTCCAGATTGGCGGCGCGAATGGCGGGAATCATCCCGCTCACCAGCCCCACCACCGCCAGAATCGCGGTGGCAACGACCACCGAGCCGGGCGAGATCAGCAGTTGAATATCGGCATCCGAAGCGTTCTTGGCCAGCGCGCTGTAGAAGGTGATGCGCCCCACCATCATCGAAACGGCGTAAGCCAGTGCGATGCCGGCCATGCCGCCCACCGTGGTGATGGCCAGGGCCTCGGCAAGAAACTGCGTGAGGATGTGCCGTTTTTGCGCGCCCAGCGCCTTTTCCACGCCAATCTCGCGCGTCCGCTGCTGCACGGCCACCAGCATGATGTTCATCAGCCCGATGCCGGCGATGCCGAGCGTGAGCGCGCCCACCATCGACAGCAGCACTTCGAGCGCCACCGACAGAATGTGGAACTGCGAAAGCTGCGTCATCAGGTTGGCGACGAACATGGCGCGCTTATCCGTCGGGCGGAAGTGGTGCGCGGCGGCCATCGTCTCCCGCAGATTCTTTTCGATCAGTTCGTGGTTGCCCGAGTAGTTGAACCAGACGCCGCCGATGTAGTGCGTATCGGTCAGGTCGCTCATGGTATTGAAGGGCACATAGATTTGCCGGTTGCGGTCGTCGTTGTCGCCCTCCTGCATCTTCGGCAGCAACACGCCGATCACCGTAAAGATGACCCCATTCAACCGGATGGTCTCGCCCAGCGCCCAGCCGCCCGAAAACAGTTTCGTCTTGGCCTCCGACCCGATCACGCAGACGTGCGCGCGCTGCTGGTCCTCCGCGCCGTTGAAGAAACGCCCCTGATCGGTGTCCAGCTTCCAGATGTCCTGAAAGACCGGGCGCACTCCGTTCGCTGTCCACGTGTAGCTGTGCAGATCGTTCTGCACGGTAACGTCCTTCATCGCTATCGGCGAAATGCGATGGATGCCCTGCACGCTGTTCGAGACGCGGTCCACATCGTCGAGCGTAAAGCGCACGCGCAGGCCTGCCTTGTCGCCTCCGGCCTGCTCGCTGGTGCGCCCTGGAAAGAAGCCGATGATGTTGGTGCCCCATTGGGCAAAGATGGTTTCAATGGCGCGGCTGAATCCGGCCCCGTAAGCCAGCAGCAGCACCACCGTGGCAATGCCCCACGCCATGCCGATCATGGTGATGGCCGTGCGCCGGCGATTGTAGACCATCGCCTCCCACGCCTGTCCGAGTATGTCTTTCAGCATCATCAGCTCCTAGCTTCTAGCTGCTAGCCTCTAGCTACTAGCCAGTTTTGCGCCACATGGAACTTCACAATCTAGCCGCTTGCCTCACGCGCAGAACGCTCCCCGAGCCGGCAAAGGTCTAACACTCGATAAAATGCCCATGCCCCATCTTTGCCGCAGCCTCATAAATGTGGGAAAACATGAACCCCAAACCGCCGCTCCATCCTGACCACATCCTTGTTCTTGCGGCCTTCGCGGAACAGCACAAACTCCGCCATCGCACAAACGGGCTAGAGGCTGGAAGCTAGCAGCTAGAAGCTGCCTTTACTCCCTTCTCAACGCCTCGATCGGGTCCAGCGCCGCCGCCTTGCTGGCCGGATAGAGGCCCGCCGCCACGCCGCACAACACCAGAGAGCCCAAAGCCAGCGCTGCCGACCATGGCACCAGCCGCGGCGGGTCCCAACCCGGCATCTTGCCGGTAAAGAAGTGCTGCAGCAGACCCATGAATCCCGCCGAAACCACGATGCCCACAATCCCGCTGATGGTGGTCAGCAACAGACCTTCCCAGAAGAACTGCGCCAGGATGCTGCGCTTGGTTGCGCCGATCGCCTTCAGCAAGCCGATCTCGCTGGTCCGCTCCGTCACGCTCACCAGCATGATGTTGATGATGCCCACCGCGCCCAGCCCCAGCGTAACAATGCCAACGCCGCCCAGGAAAACGTCCATGGCCGTGAAGATCGCGCCCACCATCTTCTCTGTCTGGATCGTGTCCCACTCGTTGAAAGCGTCTTTCAGCGATGGGTCGAAGCCGTGCCGCGCGGCGATCACCCGATGCACCGCGGCCACCGCCGCCGTGGCATCGCCTTTGGTGGCAGGCTGGTACGGAATCGAACTCAGGGCATCGCGCGCGACATTCTCGCCCTTCATCGCAAACATCTCCATCATGATGGAGCGCGGAATGTAGACCCTCTGGTTGTCGTTGTCGTTGTTGCCGTGGCTGATGGTGCCTGCGCGGCCCACCACTGTGAAGGAGACATCGTTGATGGTGATGGTCTCGCCCAGGATCGGCCGGCCCGGGAACAGAATCTGCGCTGTCTTCAAGCCCAGCACGGCCACGCGCCGCCTGTCGGCAACATCGCCGGCGGAGATGAAGCGGCCTTCCTCCATCGGGACAAAGCGAATCTGCGCGAAGTTTGGCTCCACGCCCATTACCGAACTGGAGGTGTTGGCGTACGCGCTCACCTGGTACAGGTCGTTGCGGCTCAAATAGCCTGTAACGCCGCGCACCTCGGGCAGCGCGCGAATGGCCTCTTCGTCGCCGGGCGTCAGTTGATAGGGCCGCATCCCCGTGTGCTGGTTGGCGAGCGCGGGAATGGTGCCGTTCCACATCATGACTACGTCGTCGCCGAAAGAAGCCAGTTGCTTGTGTTGCCCGCTGCGAAAGCCCTCGCCCAGCCCCACCAGCACCAGCAGCGAACCCACGCCCCAGGCAATGCCGAACATCGTCAGGAACGAACGCAGCTTGTTCGCCAGGATGGCGCGGAATACCTGACCGAGTGTGTCTGAAAAGTTCTGCATGGCTGTTGTCCGCCTCGGAGAAGCGCGATGCAAGTGGATACGCGCCCTCGGCACGGCGGGTTCCCACGAAAATGCCGCTCCATTTTCTCACCGCCGGGAACCGCCGCCGCGCCGCCTGCGTAAGCATACTCTGAAGACGCAATCGCAGGCAGTCCGGCTCGGCCGCCAACCGCGCGCCGCGCGTCTCCTCATTCATGCCGAAGCCCGCATCCGGCCTCATCTTTACCTTGGAGGATTCCCATGGCATCGTCGCGCAAAAGCAGGAAGTTCTGGATATGGTTATCGATCGGTGGAGTTCTCCTGGTCCTCGTCCTCGGCGCCGGTCTGACGCATCTGGTCAAGGGAACGACGATCGATCCCAACAAACTGGCCAAGGTCACGCGCGGCGATGTGGCCCGTTCCGTGGTGGCAACCGGCAAGATTCACCCCATCACGCAGGTCGAAGTAAAGAGCAAGGCCTCCGGCATCGTTGAAAAGCTCTACGTGGATATCAACGACCACGTACACAAGGGCCAGCAACTGGCGCAACTCGACCAGGAAGAGATTCTGGCGCAGGTAGCCGCGCAGCGGGCGCAGCTTTCAGCAGCCGAGGCCAACGTCTCCACCCTCGAAGCCAACATCGAACAGGACAAGGTGAACGCCGCGGCTCCCGATCTGCCCATGTACAAGGCCACGCTGGACCGCAACCGCGAGATGCAGCGCCAGGGCATCGTGAGCCACCAGGCTTTGGACGATGCCAACCGCGACTACCTGGCCGCGCTCACCCGCCGCGACTCCGCCAAGGCGCAGATCGGCGTGGATACAGCCAAGCTGAAGCAGGCTCGCGCACAGGTGCTGCAGAGCCAGTCCAGCCTGAAACAGCTTGAAGAGCAGCTCGGCTACACCACCATTGTGGCTCCCATGGACGGCGTGATCCTGTCGCGCGACGTGGAGATGGGAGACGCCGTCAGCTCCATCCTCGTGCTCGGCTCCACGGCCACGCTGGTAATGACCGAGGGCGACACCACCGAAGTTTACGTGCAGGGCAAGGTGGACGAGGCCGACATTGCCCACGTCTACATGGGCCAGCCCGCGCGCATCAAGGTGGAAAGCTTCCGCGACCGCATCTTCCAGGGCAAAGTGACCAAGATCGCGCCGATGGGCGTGGAAAAGGACAACGTGACCACCTTCGAGGTGCGCGTCTCCATCAACAACCCCGGCGGCGAACTGAAGGCGCAGATGACCGCCAACGCCGAGATTCTGCTCGACGAACACAAGAATGTGCTGACCGTGCCGGAGAGCGCCGTGATGTACGACGGCAAGAAGAACGCCACCGTGGCCATTCCCGACAAGAAGCAGAAGGACGGCTTCCGCAAGGTTCCCGTCACCGTCGGCCTCTCCAATGGGTCCATCACTGAGATCGTCAGCGGCCTGAAGGAAGGCGATCAGGTGGTCCTGCAGCAATAGGCCGGCCCGGAGAGTTGCCTCTCCCCGCACTGGCGGAACAGGCTGCGGAAAAACTTCCGCCAAACGGGCTTTGTAACAGGGCCCGACTTCAGTCGGGCCGATAAACCACCTGGAATCAGCGGGGCTTTAGCCCCTGAGGGAAGTTCTCAGACTCTGCGATGGCAAACATGCCTTTTTCCGCAGCCTGTGAAAACCTCCGTGCCCTGCGTGCGCCCCTGCGTTAGAGCAAAACCAGAGTAACCATGACCTTGCCGAAGGCCCGGAAGGTGGCTTTTTTCTGGGGGAGAATCCCTTTGAGAGCATTGCCACTGAATATAGCCACTCTGATTTTTCTATGGCCGCAAAAACAAAGCGGCGGCGAGGCTCCCCACGGGCGAGGTCCTGCCCGCCGGGGGCCCCGGGGTGGGGTGCGCGAAGCTCCGCGGGAAGGCGCCGGCCGAGCAGAATCCCGAATAGACGTTCCGCAATTCGGGCATCCCCATCTATGATGGACTCAGCGGTTTGAGGGCACGTATGTCTCCCACCATCTTCATCTCAGCAGGCGAAGCCAGTGGCGAGCATTACGGCGCGCTGCTCGTGAAAGCTCTCCGGGAACAACTGGCAGCGGAGGGGCGGCAGGCCTCCTTCATCGGCATGGGCGGCGAACGGATGGAGACCGCCGGGCTTGAGCGCATCGTGAACGCCGAGGAGATGGCGGTGATGGGCTTTACCGAGGTGGTGCTGCACCTGCCGCGCATCTACGGCGAATTCCGCAAGCTCAAGGCCGCCATTCGCGCCCGGCGTCCGGACGTTGCCATCCTCATCGACTTCCCCGAGATTCATCTGCGCCTTGCCCGCTTTTTTCACGAGTTGGGCATTCCGGTCGTCTACTTTGTGAGTCCGCAGATTTGGGCGTGGAAGAAGCACCGCATCAAGCTGGTGCAGCAGTTCGTGCGGCGCATGGCCGTGATCTTTCCCTTCGAAGAGGCTTTCTACCGCGAGCATGGCGTGGAGGCCGAGTTTGTGGGCCACCCGCTGGCCGAACTGCCGTTGCCCACCGCCACGCGCGAAGAGTTTGCCGCGCAGAACTGCCTGGACCCCACGCGTACGTGGATTGCGTTGCTGCCCGGTAGCCGCCCGCAGGAGATTCGGGACCATCTGCCGGAACTGCTGGAGGTGGCATGGAACCTCGACCTGGCCACTCCTTCGTCGGCCTACCCGCTGGACACCTACGAGTTCGTGGTGCCGCTGGCGCCTACGCTCAACGAGGCTCAGCGCCAGAAGGTCTTCGAGCTAGCCGAGGATCACGGCGGCGGGCTGCCGGTGCGCCTGGTAGACAATGCGCGCCTGGCGCTGCTTCACGCGCGGGCAGCGGTGGTGGCCAGCGGCACAGCCACGGTGGAAGCGGCGCTGATCGGGAATCCGTTTGTGGTGATCTATCGCGTTTCGCGGCTCACGTATGCCATCGCCAAACGAGTGGTCAAGGTCCCCTATGTGGCCATGGTCAACCTGATCGCGGGCCGCATGGTGGCTCCGGAACTGATCCAGCACGAATTCAGGGCCGAAAAGGTGGCACAGCATCTTTCCCGGCTGCTGCCGGACGGCGAGCCGCGCGCGTCCATGATGAAGGATCTCGCATCCATTCGGGAATCTTTACGCCGGGAATCTTTGCGCAAAACTGCTCCGGTCAGTAACGCCAGCGCCCCCAACGCCGTCCAACGGGTAGCGGAGATTGTTCTCGAGGAACTCAATAGGAGTTCCGCGCCCGAGCCGGTTGCGCCGTAAGAGTCCGGTTCCCGCCGAGAACGCTGCACTTCGTAAAGTTTGGCATCACTTTGTACAACGAGGCTTCGCCTCGTCCACAGTGGCAATGCGAGGATGACAACGATGCAGAAACCACAGTCCAGTTCCCGCCTTTGCGCCGGCCTCCGCCTGGCGCGGACAGCCGCTGCTGTGCTGGCCGTCGCGCTGGCGGCCGTTTGGCCCAGCGCGGCGCAGCGCCCCGACCGCCCGGCCCTGGCCATCTCCGGCTACGTGATCGACGCCGAACTCGACCCGGCCACGCATCATCTTGCGGCCAAGGCGATTGTCGGCTTTACAGCGCCGGAAAGCCTGGAGGTGGTCACCTTCGGCTTTCATCCCGCGCTGAAGGTGACCAAGATTACGGACGAGACCGGCAAGCTGATCGTGGGCGAGCGCACGGCAGACGGCTCCATCCGCGTGACGCCGCCGGCTCCCTTCGTGAACGGCCAAACGATGCACTGGACCTTCGAGTACGAAGGCGTGCTGACCGGCAAGGAAGACGGGCCCATCGAGGGCCTGAAGCTGGCCGCCATCCAGGAGCCCATCAGCTACCTGCTGTATCCGGCGCGCTGGTTTCCGACCACCGGCTACCTGACCAACCGCTTCACCGCCGAGATGCACATCCGCGTTCCCAAGGGCATGCGCGTCTTTGCCAGCGGCAGTCTGGGCGCGCCCAACCCCGTCCAACTGGCGGGCGGCAAGCCGGGCGACGAGTACGAGTTCAACTGGACCAAGCCGAGCTTCCCGGGCACGGTGATTGCAGGCCGCTACGCGGAGCCCGTCTCCGCCGGACCCGGCAATGTGAAGGTCTACCTGACCATTAGCCATCAGCAATCGGCAAACCAGTTGGCCCAGACTGCTGCCAAGGAGTACGACTTCTTTACCGAGAGCTTTGGCGCGATTCCCGGCGGACGGCTGAACGTGGTGGAGATTCCGGACGATACCCTGCCTGCCGTCTGGGCGCCGGAACTGGCCGCGATTCTGGGTTCGCGCGTGGGCGACAAGAGCGGCGCGCGGCTGCTGGCCAACACCATCGCGCACCAGTGGTGGGGCTGCGCGGTGAGTCCGCGCACGCTCGGCGATGCGTGGATCGTTAACGGCATGTCGCGCTACGGCGAGCTGATGTATCTGGAAGACGAAAACGGCAAGAGCGCACTGCGCGCGGCCCTGGCCGACGTGGCCGCCGGCGCGCTGGCCTACGACACCACTCCGCTGTCTACGGTGGGCCGGCTTGCGCCGTTCTCGCCGGAGTTCCAGTCCATGACGCTGGAGAAGGGCGCGATGGTCTTCCACATGCTGCGCTGGGAGCTGGGCGACAAGACATTCCTTTCCACGCTCAAAGGCGTTCTGAGCCAGTACGACGGGCAGGCGATCCGCTCGCAGGAACTGGTGAAGGTGGCCGAGGCGCAGAGCCAGCAGCAACTGACCGCCTTCTTCGCGCAGTGGATCGACGGCACCGGAGCGCCCAAGTTCACGAACAAATACTCGGTCTACCGGCTGGGCAACAACAAGGGCTTCCGCACCATCGGCGAGATCGATCAGGACCTTGACCTGTTCCGCATGCCCGTGGAGCTGCGCATCGAGACCGACGGCAAGACGGAAACCAAGCGCGTGGAAGTGGTGGGCCTGAGCACGCAGTATCTGGTGGACACCTTCGGCCGGCCGCGCCGCATCGCCATCGATCCGCAGGACTGGGTGCTGAAGACCACGCCCGACCTGCAGGTGCGCGTGGCCATCCTGAAGGGCCAGCAACTGGTGGCGCAGGGCGATCTGCCGGCTGCGCTCACGGAGTACCAAAAGGCTCTGGAGGCCAACCCGCTCAGTTCGCTGGCCAGCTACCGCATCGGCGAACTGCTGTTTACGCAGCGCAACTACCAGGCCAGCGTGAACGCCTACCGCGACGCGCTGCGCGGCGACGGGGAGCCGCGCTGGACCGAGGTCTGGAGCCACATCCAGATTGGCAAGATCTTTGACCTGACGGGGCAGCGCGATCGCGCCGTCAACGAGTACCGCCTGGCCGTGCAGACCAACGACAACACCCAGGGCGCGATGAACGAGGCACGGCTGCGGCTGCAGAAGCCGTACACAAGGCCGGATAGCGAGTAGAGTGGGGGTGAATGGGCCGGAGAGTTGTGCGATCCCCCGTGAGCCTCTTGCAAGGTTGCCCGCAGGCGGGTAGATAGCATCGGGGCACAACTTCGGTTGTGCCGCTAAATACTCAAAGAGCCCTCGGCTTTAGAGGCTGCGGAGAAAGAAACAAATTCATCGGGAAAAGGGAGACTTGATTCCCTCGGGGGCTAAACAGGCTGCGGAAGACCCTTTCCAACGAGGTTTTGTAACAGGGCACGGCTTTAGCCGGGCCGCAAACGATCCAAAAGAAAGGGTCGGGCTTCAGCCCCTGCGGGACTCTCTTCGGTGAAAAGGCTAGCTTCAATCGTTTTTCCGCAGCCTGTAAAGCCCTCTTACTTTCAAGGCGTTAACGTTCGGGCTCAGTTCGCTCGGAACGGCCGGGCTTTGTCTTGTGTTGCGCCCCCGGTCCTGCCCCCCCCGAACCCTGACAACTGATCCCTGACCCCTGACCCCTGACCCCTGACCCCTGAAAACTGACAACTGATCCCTGATCCCTGACAACCGCTTACAGCATCTCTTCCGGACGGGGGGCGCGTCCGTTGCCTTTGAACTGCTCGTCGCTGACGCCGATCTCTCTGAAAAGCTGGCGGGCCTGGTTCAGGCTGGGCGCATTGGCTCCGCCCTCGTAGTCAGGATCGGCGAACTGCACCGGATCGTCCTCCCACCAGCAGACCTCGCAGTGGGCGTAGGTGCCGGGCGGCTCTGCCTCCAGCGTCAGATAGCCGCAGCAGGGGCAGGGGAAGCGGCGGGCGCGCTCGGCTTCCGCCTCGGCCACTTCGTCGGCAATCTCCTCGGCCAGCACGGTTTCATGCTCGGCGGCTGCCGCGCCGTCAAAGCGCAGCACTCCCTGGCCCACGCCGTGAAAACTCTGCCGGTGCAGCGGGGTGGGGCCCAGCCGGGCCAGCGCCGCCATATGCTCCGGGCAGCCGTAGCCCTTGTGCCGCGCCAGTCCGTAGCCGGGATAGACCGCATCCAACTCGACGATCAGGCGGTCGCGATAGACCTTGGCCAACACACTGGCCGCGGCAATGGAGAAGCTGGTGGCGTCGCCCTTGATGACTGCTTGCTGCGGGCAGGTCCAGTCGATGGTGTCCTTGCCGTCGATCAGCAGATAGTCCGGGCTGAGGGCCAGTTGTTCCACGGCGCGCCGCATGGCCAGCAACGATGCCTGGCGAATGTTGATGCGGTCGATGGTTTCGGCGTCCACCTCGGCGATGGCCCAGGCCACGGCGTTGGCCTTGATCTCCGGCTCCAGCTCGTTGCGCTTGCGCGCGTTCAGCTTCTTTGAGTCGTTCAGGCCGTCCAGCCGACAGCCGCGCACCAGAATCACCGCTGCCGCCACCACCGGGCCGAACAGCGGCCCGCGGCCCACCTCGTCCACGCCGGCAATGCGCAGCGCCCCGCGTTCCCGCGCCGCATCTTCCAGCGTCCATCCGCAAACCGGCTCAAGTGTCATAGATTCAGTATAGAAAGCAAAACCCCCGGCTGCGAGAGCCAGGGGTTTCTGGAAAACGGTGTGCCGGCGGAGGTTACGCGCGCACCTTGCCGGTGACGCGATCGATTTCCTTCAGACGGGCAGCCTTGCCGCGCAGTCCGCGGATGTAGAACAGCTTGGCGCGGCGGACCCGGTAGCTGCGGATCTTCTCGATTTTGTCGACAACCTTCGAGTTGAACGGGAAGATGCGCTCGACCCCCTGGCCGAAGCTCATCTTGCGCACGGTGAAGGTTCCCTGCGGTCCCTTGTTGATGGCGATGACGAGGCCTTCGAACGCCTGCAACCGCTCCTTGTCGCCTTCCTTGATTTTGACCTGGACGCGAACCTGGTCGCCGGGGACGAACTCGGGCAGATCGGTGCGCTTGAGCTTATCGGCCAGGCGCTGCATTACGGGATGAATGGACATAGTCTCTTCCTGCGTTTGAACTCAGAATTTTCAGTTTATCAGAGAATCGCTCTGTGTGCCTAGCCGCTTGGCTTTCTTCGGGCTGCGCTATAGTTTTCAGCATGGAATCCAGCCGCGAATTGCTTCGCCATGCCCTTGCCACGCTTGCCTACCGCGCTACCCGCGCCCTGGAGAACGCACCGGAGAACTTTGCCCTCTACAACGGCGCGGGCCGCACGCCTGCGCAGATTCTGGCCCATATGGGGAGCCTGTTTGACTGGGCTCTCTCGATGGCAGAAGGCCGTCCCAGTTGGCACAACGCCGCTCCGATGGACTGGCCCGCCGAGCAGCAGCGCTTCTTTGCCGCACTGACGGCCTTCGATGCATACCTGGCCTCTGCCGCCGAACTGCATGCGCCGGTGGAGCGCCTGCTGCAGGGGCCGGTGGCCGATGCGCTGCATCACGTGGGGCAACTGGCCATGCTGCGGCGAATGGCCGGCAGCCCGGCGCGGGGCGAGAATTTCTACGTCGCCGAGATCGCCGTAGGACGGACCGGGACTGCCCAGGCCGCGCCGGTGAAGCCGTTTGCTTGAAAAGCAGCTTTCAGCTGTCAGCTCTCAGCTTTCAGTTGGGGCGTGGGAGAGCGGAGGGCTTTGGCTTCCCACCCATTTCGCGATAAAACCTGGGAAATGGATGGGGCGCGGAGCTTTGGGGCACGAGGCGTTGGGGCCGGAGTTTGGTGCGAGGAAACGAGCGGATTAGCGCAGCAGGTCTTCCAGGGTGGTGCTCAGGTCGGTCTTGTCGTCGCGGTATTTGACGATGACCGGCGCATAGACGCTGAGGCCCCACTCCTGGCCCTTGCCCTTGGTTACGGCGCGCGAACCGGGCACGACGACGGCTCGCTCGGGAACGATCAGCGGCATATCTTCCGTGGCCTTCAGAACGGTTCCGTTTACCAGGTCGTAGACCGGCGTGCCGCGCGTGAGGATGGTTCCGGCGGCCAGCACAGCGCCCTTGCGCACAATGGCGCCTTCGTACACGCCGCAGTTGCCGCCTACGAGCACGTCGTCCTCGACGATGACCGGGCTGGCGTTCACCGGCTCCAGGACGCCGCCGATCTGGGCAGCCGCACTCAGGTGTACCCGCTTGCCAATCTGGGCGCAGGAGCCGACCAGCGCGTGCGAATCCACCATGGCGCCCTCGTCCACGTAAGCGCCTGCGTTGATGTACATGGGCGGCATGCAGACCACGCCGCGGGCCACGTAGGCGCCGGCGCGCACGGACGAACCGCCGGGAACGATACGAATGCCCTCTTCCGCGCCGAAGCGGCGCGCCGGATAGGTGTGCTTGTCAACGAAGGAAAGGCCTCCGCCGGGCAGTTCCATGAGAGAGCCTAGCCGGAAGCCAAGCAGAATGCCCTGCTTGACCCATGCGTTGACGCGCCAGCCGGTTGGCGTGGAAGCGTCGGGCTCGGCCGCGCGCACTTCTCCGCTCTCGATGGCGGAGCGCAGGCTGAGAAACGCAGTCATGGCGGCCTCGTCTCCGATGGCCGCGGGGCCGGCGGCAAAATACCGCTCGACAAGCTGTTGCAAATGGCTGTTGGTCATGGCTCTTTGAGTCTATCAACTGCGGCAGAGATGTATTTATCGATCCGGGCCGTATTGATCCGGTCCCAAAGATTTGCATCGTGCTATCCCACTCTTGCGACAAAAACAAAGGCGACGCGAGGGTGGGGCACACAGGTAGTCTCGCAATTTTTAAGGGCCGGATCGGCAGGAATGAAACGCGCGGGCAACTGACAATCGCTTCAGGCGGGATGCAGCGCGGGTTCGGCCGGCCCGTTGCGTGCCACGCCGCGGGTCTTGCTGCGCGCCTGGCAGCGAGCACCGATGGGTTGCAGCCGGAAGCAGTTCTTCCCGGAAGGAATCAGCGCCAGGGGCGTGGGTGTTTTGTTGGCTCGCTGATGAAAGTTCTTCGATTCCAGCCATGCGCACAGGCGCGGATCGAAGATCTCCGCCTGCCCGTCCCAGAACTTCTCGCCCAGACCGCATTGAATCTGCAAATGGTCCAGGTGCAGCACGATCTCGGACGCGCACCGCGGGAAATAGCGCCGGACGTTGTCTGCCCCTACATACAAACCGACAAGTCCCCGGCCTTTGCACTGTGTTTGAACGACCATAGATACCGGCCTTTCACCGATACAAGCCAGTGTAGGGAGTCTTCGATTGCAAGCACTGCAAAGCGAGATGAAAAGCCGCGGAAAGTATCCTGATCCGGAATCGGAGGCGGAAAGGCCGGATTCGGGAATCGGAGGCAAGAAAATCCGTGCGCGCCCCAACAGGACTTCGGTTGGCCATTCTTGGGCCGCTCTCCGCACCTGGAAACGGCGGGATCACCTGTACCGCGCCTGCGGCTGCCGGCCTGTGCACCTGCGGAACCCACCGGCGCAGGCTCTTCGAGGAGCCGCCCGCCATAAGGCCCCATGCTTTGCCGACGGACATTTACCCGACAACGAAGATTATCTTCTCCAGCGCCGTATGCGATACTCAGAAACGGCATGTATAAGCGGATCGTTCTCAAGCTCTCAGGGGAGGCTCTCGCAGGCACGCGCGGTTTTGGCCTGGAAGCCGACAAAGTGGCGGAGATAGCCGGCGAACTGGCCGAGGTGCACGCTCTTGGCGTTCAAATCGGCATCGTCGTGGGCGGAGGCAACATCTTCCGCGGCGTGGCTGCGCAGGCCAAGGAGATGGATCGCGTCTCCGCCGACAGCATGGGCATGCTGGCCACCGTCATCAACGCCCTCGCGCTCCAGGATGCTCTGGAGAAGCGCGGAGTGCAGTGCCGCGTGATGAGCGCTGTGCTGATGAACCAGTTGGCCGAGCCCTATATTCGCCGCCGTGCAGTCCGGCATCTGGAAAAGGGCCGCATCGTGATCTTCGCCGCAGGTACGGGCAACCCGTATTTTTCCACCGATACGGCAGCCAGCCTGCGCGCCATGGAGATCAAGGCGGACGTTTTGCTGAAGGGCACCAAGGTGGAAGGCATCTACAACGCCGACCCGGTGCTGGTGAAGGACGCCGTCAAATACGAAGAGATCTCTTACATGGAGATTCTGAAGCAGGGCCTGAAGGTGATGGATCTGACCGCCGTCAGCCTGTGCAAGGACAACGATCTGCCGATGATCGTCTTCAACATGAACCACTCCGGCAATATCAAGCGGGTGGTGATGGGCGAGAAGGTCGGCTCGCTGGTAACAGCCTGATCCCGGTTCGCATCGCCTCCGGTTTCTATAGAATTGAGATGGGAAGGAAACAGTTCGCTTCACCGGACTGTGCGGCCGCCGCCGGCGTCTGCGGAACACTTAGAATCAGCCTGTGGAAATGCGCAAGCCAGCTCGACTGAATGCCCTGACCGGCCTGCGCTGTTTTGCGGCCATTAATATTCTCTTCTTTCACTTCTCGAACCCGCAGTGGTTCAACTTCCGTTTCTTTGTCCCCATCCCCTTTTCGCCGCAGCCCTACAGCTTCCAGATTCTGCTGGCGCCGGTGGTCAATGCCGGCTACGTTTCTGTGAGCTACTTCATCCTGCTCTCGGGGTTCGTGCTGGGCTATAACTACTCTGCCCGCGCACGGGCTGGAGAGCTGGACGCGGTGCGCTTTTATCAGGCGCGCTTCACGCGGCTCTATCCGATCTATTTTCTGAGCCTGCTGCTGGCATGGTGGATGCTGCCGCGCGAGTATGCCGCGCACACCCACGGCATGTTCTGGACCGGCGTGGTGCTGACGCCCATTCTGCTGCAGGGCTGGATTCCGTCGATCGCCACCTTCCTGAACACGCCCGCGTGGACCATGTCCGCGGAGACCTTCTACTACCTGCTATTCCCGTGGATGGCGAAGTGGAAGAAGCCGGACCACATCCTGCACCACATCGGCAAGCTGGGTGCCGTCTGGATTCTGGGCATGATCCCGGGCGCGCTCTACATGTACTTCAATCCGGACTCGATTGCGCATCCGGACCGCTGGAGCTACGGAGCGTGGCTGCAGGCGCTCAAGTACACGCCCTACGCGCACGTCTTCAGCTTCGTCTTTGGCGTGATGCTGGCGGAGTTGGACGAGGTGGTGACGCGCAAAGGCCACCTGCGGCTGTTTCTGGGGCTGCTGGGCTTTGGCGGCATCTACGGATTGCTGCTGCTGGGGCCGCTGGTGCCCTACGCCATCATGCACGACGGGCTGCTGATGCCCTTCTTTGCCTGCATCGTGCTGGGCCTGGCCGGCGACAACTGGCTGAGCCGCGCGCTCGGCATCCGCCCGCTGGTCTTTGTGGGCGAGGCCAGCTATTGCCTATACTTGCTGCACTTCAATCTGTGGACGCTGCTGCACTCCTGCGGCATTCTCGAGTGGACGGGCCTGATCCGCTTCGATCCGTGGATCAGCTACCTGGCGCTGATCGGGATGGCGCTGATCGCGCTGCACTTTATCGAGAAGCCGGCGCAGAAGGTGCTTCGGTCGTGGATGCACCTCTGGCGCTGAGGAGAAGCAGCTTTCAGCCGTCAGCCGTCAGCTCTCAGCCTTCAGTTCTCAGATATTGGCGTTATGCGGCACGGCTGAACAGGCTGCGGAAAAACCCTTGCCAACGAGGTTTTGTAACAGGGCACGGCTTTACAGGCTGCGGAAAAACTCAATCGGTGGAGGGTACGGGCTAAACAGGCTGCGGAAAACTCTCGCCAAACGGGCTTTGTAACAGGGCCCGACTTCAGTCGGGCCGATAAACCACTTGGTATCAGCGGGGCTTTAGCCCCTGAGGGAAGTTTCTCAGACTCTGCGATGGCAAACATGCCTTTTGCCGCAGCCTGTGAAGCCCCTGCGGGACTCTCTTTGGTGAAAAGGCTAGCTTCAGTCGTTTTTCCGCAGCCTGCTGAAGCCGTGCCCTTTCAAAACCGGTCTACAGCGATTTCGAATCTGCTATCGCCGTGCACCCCATCCTCGGGGCGTCTTTGTCGCTATCGATCCGGCCCACACATAGAAGCTATGAAACCTCTTATGGGCCGGATCAACAGGGTGGGGTAGCAGGATGTGAATCTGCTGGAGTGCGAAAGGCTCTTACCCCTTCAACTCCGAGAGCACCTTCTCCAGGCTGGCCGCGTCTTCCACGTTCATCGTCTTCAGTTCGGGGTCGATCTGCTTGAGCAGGCCGCAGAGCACCTTGCCCGGACCCACTTCCACAAACACCGTCGCACCGGCGGCCTTGAGGGACTTCACACAATCGATCCAGCGCACCGCGCCGGTGACCTGGCGGGTGAGCGCATCCTGAGCGCCGGCCGCGGTGGTCACCATGCCGCCGGTAACGTTGGCGGCCACGGGGATCCTTGGCTCGGAGAGGGCGATGGAACCCAGAACACGCGCCACTTCATCCTGCGCCGGCTGCATCAGGGCGCAATGGAAGGGCGCGCTGACGGGGAGCATCACGGCGCGGCGCGCACCCTTGGCCTTTAGCTCGGCCGCGGCCTTTTCCACCGCCGCCAGCGCGCCGGAGATCACCGTCTGGCCGGGCGAGTTCAGGTTGGCCGCCTGCACGCAGAGGCCGGTTTCCGCAGCCACCGCGGCGCAAACCTCGGCGATGACGGCGGGGTCGAGCGAGAGCACGGCGGCCATGCCGCCCTGTCCAGCAGGGACGGCTTGCTGCATGGCGTGGCCACGGGCCTTCACGGCCCGCGCCGCGTCGGCAAAGGTGAGTGTACCGGCCTCAACGTGGGCCGACCACTCGCCCAGCGAGTGACCGCCGGCAAGTTCGGGCTGGATGCCGTGCTCGGCCAGTACGCGGGCCACGGCCACGCTCATGGTCAGAATGGCCGGCTGGGTGTTTTCCGTCAGGCGCAACTGGTCCTCTGGGCCCTCGAAGCAGAGCTTGGAAAGCGAAAAGCCCAGGGCCGCATCGGCCTCGGCAAATGTGGCGGCTGCAACGGGAAAACGCTCGGACAGTTCACGGCCCATGCCTACGGCCTGCGAACCCTGCCCAGGAAAGAGAAAGGCTATCTTGGCTGTCATTTCAGATGAGATTTTACTCTTCCCGGCAGCCGCGCGGCTGTGCGGCGGAACGCAGAGGGCGCCTCGTCAGTTCCAGCGCTTGCGGTCGTTCGGATCGTCGTGGATGGGCTTGCCGTAGCCGTCCAGGTGAACGGTCTTGCCCTGCGCGTTCATGTAGACCTGGAACTTGCGTCCGGCCCGGCGGCGCTTCCAGCGGTAGAAGTCGTTGGTCAGCCCATACCAGGTTTCGCTGAGCCAGTAGTCGAGGCCGCGCTGCGGCGCCATCCAGACGTAGAGCAGGCCGGCCAGGCCGCCGCCCAACTGGGCGAATGCGTACACCTGCTCCTGGCCGAAGAGCAGGGCGATGGTCACCAGGGCGTAGATGGCCGCCATGTAGCTGGCCTTCAGGCTGAAGGTGAAGAACAGCAGAAATTCGGTTTCTCCATGCAGTGTGCCGATGACCGCGAGCAGACCGAAGAGACCGCCGAAGCAGCCGTAGAGCATCACAGGAGGTACGGCGGCTGCTCCGATGTTCGAGAATCCTAAGATGAACAGTGCCGCCGCGGCCGAGCCCAGCACCGACGTGCAGTAGAGGCCCAATACCCAACTGGATGGGTGCAGGTTCTCAAGAAACCCAAGCAGAAACCAGAGAGAGAGCAGTTCGAACAGGGTCGTGGTCACGCTGAAGTGGACCAGGCTGTAGGTGAACGGCTGCCACCAGTTGCCATGCGCCAGAAGTACCGGCTGCAGCGCCAGTTTCAGCGCCATGCTCCAACCTGCCGCTCCATACACCGTACGGACGAGCAGAAGAGCGAAATACGAAAACAGATTCAGGAGGATCAGGCTGCGAGTAGCACCCCGAAAATCGGGGAAGGAAAACGGAGTTGGGGGCATTCTTCGCATCATCGTTACAGACAGGATAAATGGTCTGCCAGGGGGTGTCATGTTACTTCTTGTTGACACCAGCGGCTTGGGACGGAGGGGTTTCCCGGGATGAAACCCGGATGCCGGGCGCGCCGCGGCTCGCGGAACGGGATGCAGCCCGGATTTCCTCGTCTTCCCCTCTTGACCGCGGGCCGGTTTCTACCTAAAACTAGCGATGTTGCTCCGCAGTACTGATGCAAACAGTGGCGGAAATCGTCGAATGGAAGAGAGGAGGCTGCCGTGCCCAGCTGCCCGGAATGCGAGAATGAACTAGACGTCGAGTTGGACGAGGTAGAAGAAGGCGACATCGTCACCTGCGAGGAGTGCGGGATCGAGTACGAGATCGTCGGCGTTGAACCGCTGGAGCTTGCCCGCGTCGATGAGGAACTCGACGAGGATGACGATTTATTCGAAGACGAGGAAGAGGAGGAAGAGTGAAAGTTAGCAGGACTGGATTGCTCGGCTGCGTGGTACTGACCGCCCTTGCGGCGGGGATGTTTTCTTTTTCGCCACGCGGGGCGTCTTTTGTCCCCACTCTGGCCCACGGACAGGATTCGACTCCTCGCGCGGTCTCCGGCGCCATTCTGGACGCCGCGGATCAGCCCGTAGTGGGAGCCACTGTCTTTCTGAAGAACGTGAAGACCAAGTCGATTCGCAGCTTCACGTCGGTGGAGAAGGGCCACTACTACTTTGCTCAGGTCAGCAAGCTGGACGACTTCGAGCTCTGGGCCGAAAAAGGCGACAAGAAGAGCCCGGTGAAGACCATCAGCTCCTGGGACACGCGCGCAAAGTTCGTAACCGACCTCAAGATCAAGTAAGTTTTCATTCAGCATAAAGAGGCGTTTCCCCGCGCGGGAAACGCCTCTTTTTCTTTTGCGATGAACCTTCACCTGCCGTAGGGGAAAGAATGCCCTACCCTTCCAGCTTCTTCGTCACCAGCTCGTTGAGCAGCGCCGGATTGGCCTGGCCCTTGGTGGCGCGCATCACCTGGCCCATGAAGAATCCGGCCATGGTCTGTTTGCCGGCGCGGTACTGCTCCAGTTGCTTGGGATTGGCGGCGATCACCTCGTCGATCAGCTTTTCAATCGCCGAGGCGTCTGTGATCTGCTGGGGCTTTTCGCGGTCGTAGACCGGCCCGAAGTCCTCTCCCTTGTCAAAGCAGATGTCGAAGAGCTGCTTTAGCTGTTTGGAGCTGATCTTGTCCTCGTCGAGCAGATCGGCGGCCTGCACGATGCCGGCCATCGAGACGGGCGACTCGCTTTGCTCGATGCCAAGCGCCTTCAGCCGTCCGCCCACTTCGCTTAGCAGCAGGTTGGCAACGCGGCGGGGATTGCGAGCCTTCTTCGCAGCCTCCTCGAAGCGGTCGGCCTCTTCTTTGGTCGCCGTCAGAGTCTGCGCGTCCTTCGGCGCAATGTCGTACTCGGCAACCATGCGCGCCCGGCGCGCTTCGGGCAGCTCCGGCATTCTTTGCTTTGCGGCGGCGATTGCCTCCGGCGAAACAATCAGCGGCGGCAGGTCCGGCTCCGGGAAGTAGCGGTAGTCGTGCGCCTGCTCCTTGGAGCGCATGGAGTAGGTGCGGCCCTCGTTCACGTTCCACAGGCGCGTCTCCTGGATCACGCGGCCGCCGGACTCGATCACTTCGATCTGGCGCTCGATCTCGTACTCCAGAGCCGCGCGGACAAAGCGGAAGCTGTTCACGTTCTTCACTTCGGCCTTGGTTCCCAGCCTGGTCTCACCGCGCAGGCGCACACTCACATTGGCGTCGCAGCGCAGCGAACCCTCTTCCATGTTGCAGTCCGAGACGCCGCAGTAGAGCAGAATCTCGCGCATGCGCGTCAGGTATTCCCACGCCTCGTCCGGGGTGTGCATCTCGGGGTCCGAGACAATCTCGGCCAGCGGCGTACCGCAGCGATTCAGATCAAGAGAAGTGCGCGTGGCCGAGTCCGCCAGGCCGTCGTGGATGCTTTTGCCCGCGTCCTCTTCCATGTGCAGGCGCGTAATGCCGATGCGGCGTGTACCGCCGCCTGCCGCAGGCACATCGATCCAGCCGTGCTCGGCGATGGGGCGGTCAAACTGCGAGATCTGGTAGCCCTTGGGCAGGTCGGGATAGAAGTAGTTCTTGCGCGCGAAGATGGAGCGCTCGCGCACCTGGCAGTTCAGCGCCAGCGAGGCCAGCGTGGCGAATTCGACCGCCTGCGCGTTCAGCACCGGCAGGGCTCCGGGCAGGCCCATGCAGACCGGGCAGATGTTGGTATTCGGATCGGAGCCGAAACGATTGGCGCAACCGCAAAAGATCTTGGTCGCGGTCAACAGTTGCACATGCACTTCAAGCCCGATGACGGGCTCGTACTTGGCCATTACCTCTGGTGAAATTGCGGCTGCGGGCATACATGAATTCTAGAGCAAACCATCGTACACGTGCCTTTGCCGAGAGCCCACACAGTGGCTTTTCTTAAGGAAGAAGCCACTGGAGAGCATTGCCACTGAGCGCAGCCACTCCGGTTTTGCTATCGCGCAGGAGAGGAAGTCCCAGCCCGGCCGGAGCCATGTTCCGCATGGGCCGGGCTGGGTCAGCGCCGTTTTACTCCATCCAGTACAGCGTCAACTTCTCCGTCCGCACCTGCTTCGGATCGAAGCGCCAGGCCACGCCCTGTTCGTCCTCGTCGCCGTTCATGCGGCGTCCGGCTACCCATTTGCCGTCCACAAAGCTGCCCTCGTCCACGGCGGCAATGCCCACCTTCTTTTCGCCGCGCGCGGTAAACGTGACGCGAAAGCCCTTGCCCACGCCGACAAACTCGTCTTTGCCCGTGGCCATGATGAACCCATAGCCGCCCGCCGCCGGTCCGTCGAAGCTGTTGTCCAGCGAGACGCGCAGCGTCACGCCCTGCATCGTAAAGTCCACCATCCGCCGGTCGCGGTCCAGCACGAAGCCGTGCACCAGCCCCGCGCTCTGGCTTGCCGCCAGCAGCGGTGCAACCGCGGAGATCGCGCGGTAGCTCTCGCGCAGCGGATCGGTCTCGCTGGCCTCGCTCTCAATGGCGAACGGCGAGAACCCGAAGCCCGCCTCTTCGCCCAGCGCGTAGAACACGTTGGCCGCTCCGGCCTCGCGCCCGCGCGTCTCCGGCATATAGAGCGGGTTTCCGTCGCGATGGTAGCGCTTGCACCACTCCGTGAAGTTTGCCGCGTACAGATCCGGCGAATAGAAGTCCAGGCCCGGTCCCGCCGCCTTCCACACGTCCAGAACACGTGGCTCCGGACCGCCGCTGGGATAGTCGCCCGGAGGCGTCGTCTCCCCTGCCAGCCAGGTGTTCACATACATCGGAATGTCGTACTCCGCCTTGCCCGCCCGCGCCACCGCGTGGATGAATCGCGCATACTGCCACGCCATGAAGATCTCGTCTGCCCGTTCGGAGTCGCCGAAGACCTCGGTCCATGTCCCCGCCGTCCTGGCGCCGTTGGCGAGCCAAAGGTCTTTGAACTCCGGGTAGAGCGTGTCCCGATGCGCTTTCAGATACGCGGTCAGCTCCGCCGGAACCTGCCCGGCAAAGGCCTTGTTCGCCTCCGCGGAACGGTCGCGAGAAGCGCCCAGCACGCCCACTTCGTTCTCCACCTGCATCATCAGCACGGTGTGCCGGCTGTCTACTGCCTTGATGTGCTTCATCAGCGCCGCAAACGCCTTTGCGTCGGCCGCTTGCGTCGCCGTTCCCGCCGGGCTCAGAATCTCAACCGGCTCGCCCTTCACCACCTGCCGCGGGAACCGCTTCGCATCCTGCTTGACCCACACCGGTATGTAGCTGGAGAGCCCGTTCTTCCACGAAGCCAGCCAAAGAAAGACGATCTTCTGGTCAGCCGCTTGCGCCTGTTCGATCAGCCCATCCACCAGCGCAAAGTCGTACGCGCCTTCCTTCGGCTCGACGAGTTCCCAACTGAGCGGCGTCACCACCGAGTTCAGGCCCAGCTCTTTCAGCTTCGGCCAGATCGGCTTCATGTACTCCAGGTTCGACGACGACGAGTTGTGCAACTCGCCCGACAGCATCACGAACGGCTTGCCGTCCACGATCAGTTGCGTTGCCGCGCCGCGTTGTTCCAGATGCGGCGCTCCCGTTGTCTGCGCTCCCAGCCGAGCGGTTCCAACGCCAAGGACAGACAGCAAAATAGGCAGCAAAACAATTTGGTTTTTCATGTCGCTCGGAGTCTACCGCGATTTCGTTGCGGCTGCACCTATCAAGTGGGCGGCATACCGGACCATCTCGGCAGAGATTTCTATTCCCTCTTCGCTGTCTTTATCTCCACGGCTTTGCACGCAATGTGCTCGGCGCTTACCTCGAAGAGCTTCACTAACTCCCATGGCGCGCCCGACTCGCCAAAGCGGTCCTTGACGCCGATGGCGGCGGTGCGAATGTCGAGCCCGCGCAACGCGGGACTTTCCGTCAGCAGCGCGCAGACGCGCCAGGCCAGAGCGCCGATCTGGTGCTCTTCGGCGGTAATGACCACGCGGGTCTCCCGCGCCGCGCGCACTACGGCTTCCGCGTCGATGGGCTTGAGCGTGTGCAGATTCAGGACGCGCGTCTCCCATCCGCGCTCGGCCTTCAGGATGCGCGCAGCGCGCATGGCTTCCGGCACCATCGGCCCGCAGGCGACGATGGTCAGGTCCTCGTGCTCGCTGGCATATTCGCTGGCCAGCGTGGTCTCAAAGGCGTCAACAAAGTTGGGCTTCTCGCCGCGCAGGCGGATCACGTTGGCCTTGCCGAAGACAAACGGCGTGGCTTCGGTGGTGACGATGGGCGTGGCCTCGCGCGCAAAGCGGATGTACTTCGGGCCGACGTGGTGGAGCAGCAGATACTCCGTGGCCTTGCGCGTTTCAATGGAGTCGCAGGGAGCTACCACTACCATGTTGGGCAGCCCGGCCATGGCAAACATGTCTTCGAGCGCCTGATGGGTTGCGCCATCCGGTCCAACGCTGACGCCGGCATGCGCGCCGGCTACCAGCACGTTCATGTTGGAGTAGCAGACCGAGACGCGCAACTGATCCAGGTTGCGCGCGGCGGAGAAGGTTGCGTACGAGCCCAGCACCGGCAGCTTGCCCTCGCGCGCCAGCCCGGCTGCCGCGGCCGTGGCCGACTGCTCGGCGATGCCCATGCTGATCCAGCGGCTGGCTCGCTCCGGCTTGCCGGTAAGGAATTCGCCGATGGTGATGGAGCCGGAGATGTCGAGCCCGATGCAGACGACGCGCTCGTCGCCGCCGCGCTCGGCCAGCGTCTTGCCGAAGCCCTTGCGCGTGGGCTCCATCTTCACCTGCATGTTCTCGCCCGCGTTCCACCAGTAGCCGCGGCTGAAGCGGGGCATCGCCGCCTCCAGCGCGCGCGTGGCTTCGGTTTGGAAGGCTTTGGCCTTGTCCAGCAGCGCCTCCACCGGGATGCGGTCCCTCACGCCGAGTTCTTTCAGCGCGGTTTCCAGCTCTTCGCGGTTCGGACCCTTGCCATGCCAGCCGGCCTGGTTCTCCATGAAGCTGACGCCCTTGCCCTTCACCGTCTGCGCCAGAATCACAACCGGACGGCCCTTGGCGGCCTTCGCCTCTGCCAGAGCGGCCACGATCTGCTCCATGTTGTGCCCGTCGATGGAGAGCACCTGCCAGCCGAAGGCCTCGTACTTTGCCTTGAGCGGTTCCACTTCCATCACGTCCTTCACCCAGCCGTCGATCTGCAGGCGGTTGCAGTCGATGATGGCTACGAGATTGTCGAGGTGGAAGTGGCCGGCCTCCATGGCGGCCTCCCACACCTGGCCCTCCTGTTGTTCGCCGTCGCCCATCAGGCAGAAGACGGTGTGCCGTTTGCCGTCGATGCGCGCGGCCAGCGCCATGCCCACGCCGACGCTGAGTCCCTGGCCCAGCGAGCCGGTGGAGAGCTCCACGCCCGGCAACTTGAGCCAGTGCGGATGCCCCTGGAAGGGCGAGCCCAGCTTGCGCAGCGTGACCACTTCGTCCAGCGGGCAAAAGCCGGCCATGCCCAGCGAGACGTAGAGCGCGGGCGCCTTGTGGCCGGCCGACCAGAGAATCCTGTCGCGGCCTGCCCACGCAGGGTTCCGCGGATCGTGCTCGGCGGCGTGCAGGTAGAGCGCCGCCGCAATGTCCATGATGGAAAGCGTTCCGCCCGCATGGCCCGAGCCGGCCGCGCAGAGCGCCGTCAGGTTGTAGCCGCGCATCGTCGCGGCGGCATCGCGCAGTTCATCGACCGAATAACTCTTCCGCACAGCACCAGTGGCAGAATCTCTCAGCGCCATCGCATTCCTCCTCTGCACTCCACACGCGCCCCAACTCGCGGGTGCCCCAGGTCCCTCGCAGTTGGGGACCTTGGAAACCACACCCCCAACCTCACCCGATGTTCGCCTTTACCCAGTGCTCGATCCTGCGCAGAGCCTCCTCCAGATTGGCCGTGGAGTTGGCCACGCTGAAGCGCACATAGCCTTCGCCGAATTTGCCGAAGGAAGTGCCGGAGAGCGCGGCCACGCCGGCCTCGTCCAGCAGCGCGTCGGCCAGCGGCTTTGACGTCCAGCCGGTCTCCTCGATGTTCGGGAAGACGTAAAACGCTCCCTTCGGCATGCGGCAGCGGAAGCCCCGGATGCGGTTCAGTCCCTCCACAAAGAGCGCGGAGCGCCGCTGGAACGCCGCGCGCATCTCGTCCACCGGGCTCTGGTCGCCGGCCATGGCTGCCAGCGCAGCGCGTTGCGTAAAGCTGGCCGTACAGGAGTTGGAGTTGGTCATCAGCCGCGTGATGTGCGCGGCCAGGTCGGCGCGCATCACGCCGTAGCCGATGCGCCAGCCGGTCATGGCGTAGGTCTTCGAGTAGCCATCCAGCAGAATGGTCCTGTCTTTCATGCCCGGAATCGACAGGATCGAGAAGGGCTCGCCCTCGAACTGCAGGCGGCTGTAGATTTCGTCGGAGAGCACCATGATATTCCGGTTACCGATGATGCGCGCCACTTCCTCAATGTCGGCGCGCGGCAGGATTCCCCCGGTCGGGTTCTGCGGCGAGTTCAGGATGATCAGCTTGGTCCGCTCCGTAATGAGCGCGGCCAGTTCCTTCACGTCGAGGGCAAAGTCGCGATCCTCATGCAACTGGATGGGCACGGGTGTGCCGCCCATGCAGTTGATCATGGACTCGTAGATGGGGAAGCCGGGGTTGGGATAGATCACCTCGTCGCCGTCTTCGATCAACGCCAGCATGGTGAAGAACAGGATGGGCTTGCCGCCCGGCACCACCACCACTTCCTCCGGTGTGGCCTGCACGCCGCGCGTGCGGCTTACGTAGTCGGCGATGGCCGCGCGCAGTTCCGGCAGGCCGGCCGAGGGCCCGTAGTGGGTCCAGCCCTGCCGCAGCGCGTCCACGGCCGCTTCCACAATGTTTTTCGGGGTGTCGAAATCGGGCTCGCCGATCTCCAGATGGATGATGCTGCGGCCCTGCCGTTCCAGCGCCTTTGCCTTGCTGAGAACTTCGAAGGCGGTTTCCGTACCCAGCCGCGCCATGCGATGCGCCAGCCGTAATTCGTGTTGCACGCACTCTGCGATCATGACCCACGCTCCAGTCCGCGGCCAAAGCCGTGAGCGCCTGTCGATCCGCCGCGAAAGCTCGTCGTCCCGGGACGGTTCGATGGAGTGCATCTCTACCGCCGCGGTTTTGGCCTCAGGCATTATACCGGTATTTGAGATGGACGCAATAGGACGCGCGGACCTCGCAGGGCAAACGCACCATGCAAATGAAAGGTCAAGAAATCAGGTTTTGATAGGGCACGGATTTATCCGTGCCGTTCAATGCCCATTCGAATGGTGGCCTGTAGGCCTGGAGGAATGCTCTTTCTGTCGCAAACCTTCCCTCAGGGGCTGAAGCCCGGCATATTCCCCGCTTTTGTGGCACGGATAAATCCGTGCCCTTTCAAAACTAGTGAGGATGCGTTTGTCCTGGCGGACCTCGATGCATTTGCTTTCCGAGTGATTTAAATCACCATCTCCCGTGCCGCGCGGCACATCTACCCAGACACTTCGGTGCCAACCTATCCACCTACGGCGGTTCCAGGCTCCGGGCGGCTCCGCTTGCCTTGGGGGTTTCGCTCGAACCAGGCGCCGCTGCCGCGAGGTGCTGTCCGATGCCGGACTCTCTGCTGTCCCGGTGGTCGCATCCGTCCGTTCTTCTGGTCGCCACAGACCTGAGCGATCTGGACAGGCTGATGCCGTTCGCCCTCGCGCAAGCCACGCAGACCGGCGCGCATCTGATTCTGCTACATGCCATTGCCACGGCAGCCACGGTCACCGTGGACTCGGTAGGCATGCCCTTCTACGATCCGGCGGCGGCCATTGACGCGGCGGAAAAAGCTCTCCTTCCCTGGTGCGAGACGGCTGCGCGGCGCAATATCGCGTGCGATGCCGTGGTTCGCGAGGGCGACGCGGCCCAGCAGATCGCCGACGCCGCCCGGCAGTTTCGCGCCGATCGTATTGTTCTTGGCACCCGGGGCCGTAGCAAGTTAAGAAAGCTGCTACTTGGCTCCGTGGCAGAGCAGGTGCTGCGCTCGGCCAATCTCCCGGTCATGACCGTGGGCCCCGAGGCTCATCTCCCGGTGGAAGCAGGCGAACAGCCACCCATCGTCCTGCACGCCACCACACTCAGAGAGACCTCCCGCCCGAGCGCAGCGCTTGCTTGTCAAATTGCCGCCCGCCACTCCGCCCGCCTGGTGCTGCTGCACGTGCTGCCGGCCAGCGCGGATCCGAAGCGGAAAGGCGAGCCAACCCGCGAAGAGGCTTCCGTCCTGAACGAGCTACGGCGGCTGGCGGCGGAGACGGCTTCGGGCTGCTGCGTTGAGATTGAGCCGCTGGTGGTGCACGGCAACCCGCTGATTGAGATTCTGGCCACGGCAGCCAGCCGCCACGCCAGCCTGATTGTGCTGGGCGCAACCCATCGGCGCGCCTTTGAGAATCTGACCCGCGACCGCACCGTCCTGCAGGTGCTGGCCCACGCCCGCTGCCCGGTGATTACGCTGCGCGAGTCCATGTCCGTCCCGAAGGATGAGCCGGAACACGCGGCCATTCACGCCTGAGCAATGCAGCGCACGGCTTCGGCGATTATCCTGAAGGGTGAGCGATAACCCGGAAATACCTTCTCAGTCCCCTCTTCGAAAGCGCCGCCTGCGATTTTTCCTGCGATGGTTCGCCATCTGCGTGGCGGCAGCGTGGCTGCTGGCCGTATTGACCCTCGTGGCGGCACGGTGGATCGATCCGCCGACCACCGCCGTGCACATCCAGCGCCGCGTGCAGGCGTGGATTCACCACAAGCCCTACCAGGAACGCTACAACTTCGTTCCTCTCAGCCAGATCTCGCCCAACTTCCAGCACGCCGTCATCTCCGCCGAGGACGCGCGGTTCTATCATCATCACGGCTTCGACTGGCACGCCATCCAACTCGCGGCACAGGAAGACATGGAGGGCGGCCGCACGCGCGGAGGTTCCACGCTGACGCAGCAGTTGGTCAAGAATCTCTTCTTCGGAACGGGCCGCTCCTTTCTGCGCAAGGGCGTGGAGGCCACGCTGGTGCCGGTGGCCGAACTGGTGCTGGGCAAGCAGCGCATTCTGGAGCTTTACCTGAACGTGGTGGAGTGGGGCCCTGGCGTGTACGGAGCGGACGCGGCCTGCCACTACTGGGACAAGACATCGGCCCGCAGCGTGAGCCGGCAGCAGGCGGCGCAACTGGCCGCGATCCTGCCCGCGCCGCTGAAGCGGCGTCCCGAGCGCATGGGCCACTACAGCAGCGTTATTCTGCGCCGCATGAGCGAGGTGGGCTGGTAGAGGTTCGCGCACGTGCTTCAGGCGGCACGCCGACGCCGCCTGAAGACTCCGCCATAGACAGCAGCGCTTCCAGGTCTGGAGATTCAGACCTGGAAGCGAAAAGCCGATTTGAGCAGAGAAATAAAGATCCCGAAACCGGGAAGGGAAACTACGCGGTCAGGCGCTCCAACTGGTCGGGCTTGACGATGGTCAGGCTGGTGCCCTTGATGGTGATCCACTGGTCGCGGCGGAATTGGTTCAGCAGGCGCGTGACCGTTTCGCGCGAGGTTCCCGCCATGTTGGCGATCTCCTCGTGGGTCAGCGCCATGGTAAAGCGCAGTTCGGGTTTGCCGCCGGCGGCAGTGCGGCCCCAGTCCAGCAGCAGACGCGCCAGCCGGCCGGCGGCGGAGCCGGACAGCGCCAGACGCTTGGCATCGTGGAAGACTGTCAGGTACTCGCCGGAAAGCGATTGGGCGGCATGCATCGAGGCGATGCCGTGACGGCCCAGGAACTCGACAAACTCCTGTTTCCGCACGGTTTTCACCTGGCAGGGCTCGATGGCTTCGGCGGTGACCTCGTGGGGGACGTTGGCCAGCACCGCGCTCAACCCCATCACGTCGCCGGGACCGGCGATTTTAAGGATCATGGTTTTGCCGTCGCGGGAGGTGGAGGAGATTTTTACCTGGCCGTAGCAGATCACGAACACATTCCGCGCCGGGTCGCCTTCAGAGAACAGCTTCGCGCCGCGCGCATGGCTCATCATGATGCCGATGCCGTCGTAGTCGCGCAACGCCTCGGGTGTGAGATTGCAGAACATCCGAAGATGACGGTGCTCGCAGTTCAGACAATCTTCCGGGGGGTGATGGGAATGGATTGAGGCCATACTTGGTTCGCTGGTCAAATTGAAGTATAGCGCACAATCCCTACTGTCAAGGCAGGGATTTTCCAGGAACCTCCAGAGGGCATCGGGGTTGGTCCTCGCCCGTCCGGAAACCCGGCCAGCCTTCGGTGTTTCTTACGCCTTTTCCGCGCCGCCCATCGAGCGTCGGACATGCGTCGTCCGGTTCATGCAACAAACCAGGTAAGCCCTTGAAACTTCGCGGGCCAGTTCCTCCAGGAGCCGCATCCGCAGGGGTGGATAGTTCTCAAACGTCAGCCGCAATCCCTCGATGGGCAACAGAAGCATCGAGCCCGGCGTCTGCGCCGTCAGCGTGTAGGTATGGCGCTCCGCGCCCAGCGCCGCCGCCAACTCCACCAGGTCGCCGGGCCGCGCCGGACCCAGCGTAACACGCGTCTTCAGCCGTTCGGCCTTGCGCACAAAGCTTCCGGACACCACCACGTAGAGGCCCTTGCATGCCTCGTCCTGGCGAAACACCACATTCCCGGCATCGTATTCGATGCAGCGAGCCGCTCCATTCAGCAGATTTCCGGCCTCCGGCGGACACTCCAGCAGTTCTGCCAGAGGGCGAGCCGCCACCGCGTCCAGACGCTCGGATCTTGCCTCGAACTGCATGCTCACGTGTCCCCTTTTCTTTGTCCCTCGTCCAGTCGCGCGGCGCATTCCCAAGGGTCTGCGCCTGACGTCCGGCTTCCGTCGCGCCGCCGTGGCGCTCGGTTTGTGCGATGAACCATGTCTCATATCCGGCCGATCGCCCCCTGTCTGGCAGCACCCGGAAGATAGATCAAGAAACGGCAAATGGTTCAACTGCCAACTGCATCACCAAAGCGGAGAGAACGTCTGCTCCATTCCGCCTATCTCAATGTTCTTGTGGCCCGGCAGCGTTTTTCGCGCAGCCTCTTCGAAGACGGGCTCTGCTAGGGGCCGGGCTACAGCCCCCCGGCGGCAATTCCGGGCGGTACGCATAAAACCGGAACCCGCGAAGAAGCCAGCAGAACAAATGCAGTGCCGTGCGGTCCGGGCGTATCGCTGGCGCGCTTGACGCCGGCCACCAGGATGCAGGGGTGGTACTGGGCAATGGCCTCGGTAATGGCGTCTACCGGATTGCCCTGTTTGGCCACGCAATGCACGGTCAGCTCTCCATCCATCTGGATGCCGTAGTCTTCCGCCGTGGTGGCGCACGGGTTGGCAGCGCTGGAATCGCCCTGCGCATGCACCAGAATCAGCGGGCGCTTGAAGGTCCGCGCCAGCGACTGCGCCGTCGCCACGGCCTCGGCGGTTGCTTCATTCCGTTCCACGGCCAGCATCACCGGGCCTCCGGGCGCCGGGCGGAACGGTCCCGCGTTCCAGTCGGCGGCCACGGCCATCACCGCGCACGGCGCCAATCGCACCAGTTGTTCGGCAATCGCGCCCACCACCACCGGCCCAGCGCCCAACTGGCCTTTGGTGCCAATCACGATCAGCCCTGCCTCATACTGCCGGGCCACGTCCACCAGCATCTGCACCACGGTTCCCTGGCGAATTTCGGAGTGGCTGGGAATGCCTTCGCGCAGCAATTCGCCGGCCAGAGTGTCCAGCGCCGTCCGCGCCTCTTCCGGCAGCGCCTTCCGCACTTCGCCCGGGACCGCGCCCACCGCCGCGTACTCCAGCGGATCGGTTCCGTGCGCCAGCACGATCCGCGCTCCATAGTGCGATGCCAGCTTGCGGGCGTACTCCAGAGCCGCTTCCGACTGGCCACGCAAATCCGTGGCCACCACGATGGTCTTCAAGCCGGTTGCAAAACTCATCAAAGCCTCCAGGCGCCTTGGCACGCCGCTAGCTACTTCTCCATTGGATTCCGAGTCTGCGCTCCGTTGAAAGCCAAGAGCAGTGACATCATTCACCCCCCGCTGTGACTCTGGTCACATGTGCTTGCAGATCATCATCTTCCACGCGATCCGCCCGGTCAGCCGCGCCGCGGGCCAGAATTTACTGAAGTTTCGACACGGCGTTCAAAACAAGGCAGTTATTATTCCCATGGGAATTTTTCGGCCGCGCTCTCCGGCGTCTTGCAGTGTGATTGCGGAGAATGGCCGTGCGGCCCGCCCGATTCCGCAAAAAAGCGCGGGGGTAAGCCGTGTTATCGATCCGCCGATCTACTTTGCCTTTTGTGTTGTTGGTTCCGGTAACGATAGCAGCGCACGCATAACAGGGGCCCGCGGGGCTGTCCGGCCCCTACTTTGGCTTGCTGCGGTTCGCGGATCCCACGATTGGCGTGGTCGGCGGCAAACTGTTCCCGAGCATGAGCGGCAAAGCGGCCACTGGGCCGAGAAGAACCTATCGTCGCCGGCGTCAACGGAAAAATAGCGGTCCGGCGGTAGGATAATTGCCTCCTGCTTCCGCCACCGTTCGGCGAGACTCGGTCCATTCACTTGCCACGGTTACTCTGGTTTGCTCTAGAAAGGGCCGCGGTGGTGGTGTGCGCCAGAGCCCTGGCCGATGGCGTTGCTGCCTTTGCCAATCGAATACACATCGCCGTAGTTGTGCGTCTCCGTTGCGTTGGTTTCGACGTTCGTCAAGATGAAGGACCTCTCTCCCAAATTGCTGACCGTGCCAACGGCCTCTGCATTGTTGCTGAAGACAATGTGCAGCAGAGCTCCCTTTTTGTAATGGGCCAGCTTCTTCTCAATCCTGTGGGCATACTTTTCCGGGTCAGGGTTGGAACGGGCCTGGGCCAGAGAGCCGCCGGCGACGAACACACCGGCAACTGCGAGGATCAACAACCACCTGCCAGCGGAAAATCCCTTCATACGTGCCTCCTGAGAAAAGACGTAGCCAAAACAACGCGCCGATCCGTCTGCGCGGACCGCGGTACAGCAGACAGATTACAGCAGACAGCGGACAGTTTGCAGAGGATGGGAAGAGGAGCCTTGAGCAGGGGGCGGGTGTAGGGGCATTGCGCCCCGCTCCGATGCGGCGCCCCCCCTGTCATTGCGTGCCCATCGGTGGGTTGTTTTTGCCGTTGTTTTTGTTTTTGCCTGTTTTCGACGGCAGGGCCAGCAGCAGTTGGGGCAGTTTTGATCGACGGCAGTTTTGATCGAGGATTGATCGAGAATCGATCCGTCTGATCTTCGCCTGTCGAAGCCGCATTGTCACGATCCGCCGCGAACTGCCTTGACGAGCGCAAAAGCAGGTAATCGTGCCCTTGCCGAGGGCCTGGGTTGTGGCTTTTTTTCCGTGAAAGAGCATCTTGAGGGCATTGCCGCCGGGGATAGCCACTTCGATTTTGCTAGAGCCGCAGCAGCTCAGGCGCGGCTAGGGTGGTGCGCCCGGCGCACTGTGGAGATTGACTTGCCGAGGCAATAAGCCGGCCGATCGCGGCGCCAAAAACGAAACGGCGCGGATCGAAGTCCGCGCCGTTTCGTTGAAAGCGTTTGTTCCTACGCGGTAGCCGCCAGCAGGGGCTTGTCGCTGGCCACTGCCGCCTTCCCGCTCAGGCTCAGCAACTGTTCCACTACGTCGGCAGCCGTATAGCTGTCGCGGCCCGGCGTCAGGAACTGAGCCACCGTGTTCAGGTCGTCGCCAATGGTGACCAACGCGGGCTCCACGCTACCGTCCTTGCGGATCTGCGCATAGCCCGCGTTGGACAGCAGAGAGTTGCACAGGCACTTGCGGCCCACGGTCTCTTCCACGCTGCCGCCCTTGGCGACAAAGTTCTCCACCGGCTCGGCGGAGCAGCGGTAGCCGATCTTGTTGTCGCCGTCCGCATAGGCTTCGCGCAGGTAGCCAAGGTCGCAAACCCGCTTGCGTTCTTCGTAGATCGGCAGAGCCGACGTCGTGCCCTCCAGCAGGGCCACCTTGAACGGGAAGCCCGTAGGCGAAGCCAGGCGGTCGGTGTACACCTCACCCGAGCCCGTTCTGGCCTGTGCCAGCAGGGTCTGCTTCAAGCCAGGCGCCAGCCCCGACTCTTCGCTGAAAGCAAACGCCGTTCCCACCTGCACGCCGGCCGCGCCCGCCTCCAGCGCATCCCGGACGCTCTTCGGGTTGCCGTAGCCCCCGGCCAGCCAGAATGGAACGCCCATCGCCCGCATCTCTTCCAGATTCACGCGGTCGCGATCGCCGTAGACCGGCTCGCCAGACTCGCTCAACTGGAGTTTGCCGCGCGGCGGCGCATTGTGCCCACCAGCCGTCGGCCCTTCGATCACAAATCCGTCCACACGGCCATTGGCGCGCCGCAGCATGTTCGTCGCCAGCGTGTTCGACGAGATAATGGCCAGGAACTGCGGTCTGTGCAGGATCGGCAGCGCTCCCTCGGCAAAGTCGGCCGGGTTCAGGCGCATCTGCGTATCCTGCCCCGCAGCAGCGCCAGTCACCGACAGTTTGTACTCGGCCACATGCTGCAGGGCGAATGCGTCCAGAACACCGGGGATGTGCAGGGGAATGCCCGCGCCCATCAGCACGTAGCCCACGCCCGCCAGCATGGCGCCGTAGATCGAGGCCAGATGCGGCATCTGCACTTTCTCAAGAAAGTTGATGCCCACGGGATTCTTGTGGCCTTCGCGGGCCAGAAACACCTCGACGAAGTTGCTCACCATGCACAGCTCGATCAGCTTGCGGGAGTCCTTCTGCTGGTGCATCGGGATGACCGGGTAGGGCGCGGTCTCGGGCTTGCCCCCCGGCGTGAAGTACTCGTTCCAGATGCGTCTTGCCATCTCCGGAAACGGGAAGGCATCGAGTCCGCGGCGCATGTTGCCGCCCTCGTCCCCGTCGGCCAGACGGCGTACAAACAACGTATCGAGCGCCGTGCCGGACACTACGCCCAGTTGGCCAAGTTTTGAGACAGCCTGCGCCAGACGCCAATTCGAGACGCCGACTCCCATGCCGCCCTGGATAATTTTCGGCAGTTGCACCATTCTTGAATTGTTTCACAAACTTTGCTATGGGCGCAGATTTTTTCTGCGCGAAAAGTACAGCCCGGAGGTTTGAAGCACTCCCCGCCGGGCGGAATGGCGCGGCAAAACCGCGCGCGGGAGAAAGCATCGCAAGCGGCCGGTATCCTGGATGCCCGCGAACAGGCAGCCGCGCTTACAGCTTCTCCCGCAGGAAGCTGATCACCTGGTCGGCCTGCACCACGCCGACCATCCGGTTCTGCGCGTCCACCACGGCCAGAGCGTGCAGATTGTACTTGTCGAAGAATTCGGCCACTTCCTTCTGGTGCATGTCGGCCGGGCAGGAGAGGGGACGCGCCTCCGCCAGCACGTTCAGCCGCGTCTCCGGCTGGGCCATCACCAGACGCGCCAGCGGAATCACGCCCTTCAGCAGCCGTTTGTGATCCAGCAGGTAGACTTCGGTCACGCTCTCCGGATCGCCGTCGAAGGTGCGCAGCGCCTGTACCGCCTGCGCCACCGTCGCCTCCATGCCCAGGTAGACAAAGTCGGTGGTCATGAAGCCGGCCGCCGAGTCCTCGTCGAACTCCAGCAGTTCCTCGACCTCCTGCCGCTCTTCCGGCTCCATCTCCTCGAGGATGGCGTCCGACTGCTCTTCGGGCAGTTCGGCCAGCAGGTCGGCAGCCGCGCCCGGGTCCATCTCCTCGACGATGTCGGCGATCTTCTCTTCGTCCAGCTTTTCCAGCAGCGCCTTCTGCAGCCGGGGCTCGACCTCTTCCAGAGCGTCTGCCGCCACTTCTTCGTCCAGCGAGGTAAACACGGCCTCGCGCTCGGCGGGCGCCAGATCTTCCAGGATGTCAGCCAGTTCCGAGGGGTGGATCTCCGCCAGCCGCTCGTACTCGATACGCAGCTTCACGCGCCGCGCAGGGTCCACTTCGATCACGTCCACAAACTGCCAGGGAATCCCGCTCGGCTTGAAGCGGCGCGAGATTCTCTCCAGCGTGGCCCGCGGCATCACGCCCTTGAAGACGCGGCGAAAGGCCCCGCGCAAGCCCACTTCCACTTCGGCTACACGCAGCAGATGCGCCGCGCCGTGCCCCATCCACTCCAGGTCCACATCGTTCACGCGGACCACTTTGCGCCCATGCAGATCGATGATCTGGCGGTCCACCAGGTCCTGCTGCAGATAGATGTAGTTGCCCTGGTCGTGGAGCGGCGCCAGCGCCCCGGCCGAACGCAGTTCCAGCGTACCGGCGGGCGTCTCCATCACTTCCTGCGAAGGCACCAGCGAGAGCCCGGCGCGCGTCTTCAACACCAGTCCCGCCACCTTGCCAGCATCCGGGCCCGTGGCCACGGCAATATCCTTCAGCCGCCCGCGCAGATGCCCCTGCGCATCGGTCACCGGTGTACCAAGCAGGGCCGTCAGGCTAACCCGGGCTGTGACGCGTGTCTGCATTCGCTTGCTGTCTCCCTTGGGCAGTGTAACTCCCTTTCCATGCTTCCCAGAGCAGGTCCGCAATCTTTCCTTGAGCGGCGTTTCCGGCTACGCGCTCCTGCTCTCCCTTTCGCGGCTTGACAGAGCGCCGCCCAGCGACGAAACTGCCAGCAGAGAAGTCGATACGCCGTCATCGGGCTACCTAGTCCACTGCCGGCAAAGGTGGAACCGGAACCCGGTGAGTACTCCCAAGACAGGGCGGCTAAGTTTCCGTTTGAGTTCGACGATGGAGAGCGTCAACGAAGTGGAGGCTGCAGCCAACAAAATGGCATGCGCAGCCGGCCTCAGCGAGGACGACTGCTTCCACGTCACCATGGCCGTCCGCGAGGCAGCCGTGAACGCAGTTCTGCACGGCAACGAGTACGACCCTGCCCGACAGATTGCCGTGAATCTGGAAAACACCGGCTCCGATCTGGTCTTCGTCATCGCCGACCAGGGCAAGGGTCTGGACCCTACGACCCTGCCCGATCCGCTGGCGCCCGAGAATCTTCTGCGCGGCACCGGCCGCGGCATCTTCCTGATCCGCTCGTTCATGGATGAGGTAAACTTCCGTCAACTGCATCCCGGGACAGAGCTGACCCTGATCAAGCATCTGAAACCGGCCGACGAAACTTCTTCGCCAACTCCGGGGATGGCATCCTGAGTTCCCCGGCGGGTTCAAGCTCCATCTACAATGGAACCAGCAGCGTGCTATAACCGTAATACCAACAAGGAGGAAATTCCGTGGCACTTACGATTGCTTCCCGTGAAGTAGACGGCGTCAGCGTTCTCGATCTCAGCGGCCGGATCACGTTGGGAGAGGGCAGTGTGCAGTTGCGCGATGCCATTCGCGATCTCATCGGCAAGGGGCAGAAGTCGATTCTGCTCAATATGGGAGACATCAACTATATCGATAGCTCGGGTCTTGGCGAACTGGTCAGCGCTTACACGACGGCGCGCAACCAGGGCGCGGGCCTCAAGCTGCTCAAGCTCACCCAGAAGGTCCACGATCTGCTGCAGCTTACCAAGCTCTACACCGTCTTCGACATCTTCGACGACGAAGCCAGCGCCATCGCCTCCTTCCGGTAAGAGGAAGCAGGCTGCGCCCGCTTCCCCAACTGCTTCTTCCGCACCAGGAAAAAGGCCATCCCGCTCTGGGATGGCCTTTCCGTTTCTGTGCCTCTCGCAGTCTCGATTCCCTGCCTTTAAAACTTCACCTGCGGCGCGGTGCGCGCGGCCTGGCTGGCCTCAAAGTAGGCGTTGTTCTGCTGGAAGCCCGACATGCCCGCCCAGATGTTATTCGGGAACTGGAGCACGTAGGTGTTGTATTCCTTCAGCGAGTCGTTGTAGCGCTTGCGAGCCACGGTGATGCGGTTCTCCGTGCCGGAAAGCTCGTCCTGCAGGCGCAGGAACTGCTCGTTCGACTTCAACTGCGGGTAGTTTTCCTGCAGCATCAGCAGGCGGCCGATGGCATGATCGAGTTGCCCGTTGGCCTCCATCTTGCCCTGCGGCGTGTTGGCGTTCAGCAGGCCCGCGCGGGCGTTGGCAATCTCGCCAAAGACCGTGGTCTCCTGCTTGGCAAAGCCCTTCACCGTCTCCACCAGGTTGGGGATCAGGTCGGCTCGCCGCTGCAGTTGCGTATCGACGTTGGACCAGGACTCCTTCACGTTCTGGTCCAGTTCCACCATGTGGTTGCGGGCATGCACGTAGCTGATTCCCGCAAACGCGCCCATCACAATGAGCAATGCAAACAGCCCACCCACAACCGCCAGCGTTATTGCAAGTCCACGACTCATAGGTTCCCTTTTCTCCTCTGAAGTACAGCTTCTAGCCTCTAGCTTCTAGCTTCTAGCTACGACCCGGGTACCAGGTGCCCCGTCCTTTCCGCGCACTTTGCGGAAAGGGTGGGAGACCACTACCGCCAACAAGCCAAAGGCCAAAAGCTACTCAATCGGCACACCCATCAACTAGCCCGCGACAAGCTGAAAGCTGAGAGCTGCTCTCCTACCAGCTTCCGCCCGCGCCGCCGCCGCCAAATCCGCCGCCACCACCGCCGAAGCCTCCGAACCCTCCGCCGGAATCTCCGCCGCCGCCCGAACCCCAGCCGCCGCCGCGCCACGAGCCGCCGCCCCAGCCGCCAAAGAACAGCCCGAAGCCGAACAACATGCGCAACAGCGAGAATCCGCCAAAGAACAGTAGCAGAACGACGATCAGAATCAGCTTGCCGAGCACCGCTCCGTGGCGCACGGTCCGGTGCGCCACGGCGGGTTCAGCTTCGCCGTTGAGCGTCACATGGGCGTCGGCCGCAATGGTCTGTGCAATCTCGTCCACCGCGCCAGCCACCGCGCCGTCGTAGTCGCCCTGGCGCAGCAGAGGAACCATGCCCCGGCCAATGTCGCCGGTCTTGCCGTCGGGCAGAATACCTTCCAGCCCGTAGCCGGTTTCGATCCGGTACTTGTGATCGTTGACGGCCACCAGCAACAGGGCAAAGCGGTTCTCGCCCTTGTCGCCCATCTTCCAGTGGTCTTCCAGGCGGTTGGCGTAGTCGGCGGCATCGTCGCCGTCCATGGTGGGAACGGTCACCACCGCGATCTTGGCGTGGGTCTGCGCCTGATCCAACTGGCTCAGAAGCGCATCCAGCCGCGCCACCGCGTCCGGAGAGAGCACGTGGGCGAAATCGCTCACGTAATCGGTGGGTTGGGGCAGGTCCTCGACCCGCTCCGCCTGCGCCGCTAGCGGCAGAAGCGCAAAAAAGGCTGCCAACAGCAGCCGTACGGTGGTCCTGAATGCCTTGCGAGTGCCTTCCATCGCTTCCAATTGTACGCGGGCGGCCGCCCAAAAGTTCCCTCGTATGCCCTGCCTCCCGCCGCAATCGGCCATCCATTCCCGCCCACGGCCACCCGCCCACGAAAAAAGCTGATAGCTAGCGGCTAGAAGCTAGAAGCTGCTTTCCCGCCGCAAGTTCTACACTGGAGTAGACATGAACGATTACCAGCTTCCCTCGCCTCCTGTAGCGCGCGTCGAACACACTGAGACAGTTCTGCACGGCACGACCCTCGTCGACGACTACGCATGGCTCCGCCAGAAGGAGTCGCCCGAGGTCACCGCCTACCTTGAGGCCGAGAACGCTTATGCCGAGGCCGTGCTCGCTCCGCTCGCTCCCCTGCGCGAGCAGCTTTACGCCGAGATGCTCTCGCACATCAAGCAGACCGACGTCTCGGTCCCGTATCGCGACGGGGCTTTCTGGTACTACTCCCGCACAGAGGAGGGGCTGCAGTACTCCATCTACTGCCGCAAGCCGGGAACTGCCCGCGCCATGGATGCGGCAGCTCCGGAGGAGGTTCTGCTGGACGGAAACCAGCTGGCCAAGGGACACGCCTTCTTCGCCATCGGCGACACCGATATTACGGACGACGGCCGCCTGCTGGCCTACTCCACCGACACCACCGGCTTCCGCCAGTACACGCTGCACATCAAGGACCTGACCACCGGCGAGACGCTGCCCTGCGCGGTCGAGCGTGTCGGCTCCATCGTCTGGGCCGCCGACAATCGCACCCTCTTCTACACCGTGGAGGACGAGGAGCAGAAGCGCCAGTATCAGCTCTGGCGGAAGTGCGTCGGGCAAGACTCCGAAGACCAACTGGTCTATCAAGAAGACGACGAGCGCTTCAACCTGGCCGCCGGGCGCACCCGCGACGGCGCGTACATCGTGCTGGAAGCCGCCAGCCACATCACCAGCGAGTCGCGCTTTCTGCGTGCGGACTCGCCTGCCGGCGAATTCACCCTGATCTCACCGCGCAACGACTCGCACGAATACTCCGTGGAACACCGCAACGGCCTCTGGTTCATCCGCACCAACGACCGCGGCCGCAACTTCCGCCTGGTCACCGCGCCCGTGGCCACGCCCGGCTCCTCCTACTGGACCGAGCTCATCCCCCATCGAGACGGCATCATGCTGGAAGAAGTGGACATGTTCGAGGGCTTTTTCATCGCCTGCGAACGCGAGGACGGCCTGCCCCACCTGCGCCTGTGGCGCTTCAACGGCAGCGGCCCCGAAGCCACTCCCGCCGGCGGCATCGCCTTCCCCGAGCCGGCCTACAACGCCTTCCCGCACATCAACCGCGTCTTCCACACCGCCACCTTCCGCTACGCCTATCAGTCTTTGGTGACGCCGAGTTCGGTCTACGAATACAACCTGAACACCAGGTCGTCCACGCTCCTCAAGCAGGTGGAGGTGCCCGGCAACTTCGACCGCACACTCTACAAGAGCGAGCGTGTGCACGCCACTGCCGCCGACGGCGCGCAGATTCCCATCTCGCTCGTCTATCGCAAGGACAAGTTCGTCCCCGGCAAGAACCCGCTTTACGTCTACGGCTACGGATCGTACGGCTACTCGCTGCCCATCGGCTTCAGCTCCAACCGGCTGAGCCTGCTCGATCGCGGCATCATCCTGGCCTACGCGCACATCCGCGGCGGCGGCGACCTGGGCGAACCATGGCACGACGCCGGCAAGATGCTGACCAAGATGAACACCTTCACCGACTTCATCGCCTCGGTCGAGCACTTGACCAATACGAAGCACGGCAGCCCGACGCGCGTCGCCATCGAAGGCGGATCGGCCGGCGGCCTGCTGATGGGCGCGGTCGTCAATCTGCGCCCCGAGTTGTTCCGCGCCGTCGTTTCGCATGTGCCGTTTGTCGATGTGATGAACACCATGCTCGACGCCTCGCTGCCGCTCACCGTGCCCGAGTACGAAGAGTGGGGCGACCCCAACCAGGAGGAGTTCTTCCGCCTCATGCTCAGCTACTCGCCCTACGACAATCTGAAACCGGGCGCGTATCCGGCCATGCTGGTGAAGACCTCGCTGAACGACAGCCAGGTGATGTACTGGGAGCCTGCGAAGTACGTGGCCAAGCTGCGCACGCTCAAGACCGATGCGCGCCCGCTGCTGTTGGTGACCAACATGGAGGCCGGCCACGGCGGCGCCAGCGGGCGCTACGACTACCTGAAGGAGATCGCCCTCGACTACGCCTTCCTGCTGCGCGAGTTGGGGCTGGTTCTGTAGAGGTCGTTGCGCACTGGTCCGTCAAGACCCTTTTGCCGAATTCAACTCACGCGTTCACGCGGAAGCAGAGACGCGCTCGCGAGCAGTTCGTTGCTGCATCGCCGCCGCCACCGCCAGCAGCGGCAGCACCCACACCACGCGCACCTGGTAGCGCGGGTCCACGGTGGAGATGGCGCCGCAGATACTCGCGTTCACTGCCACGCCCACCAGTGCCCATGCGGCAATCGCTCCCAGCGCACTCTGGACCGCGCTCGCTTTTCGCCTACGCCACAACATCGCCGCCAAAAGCCCGAGCGAGGCAATCACCAGCGCGTACATGAGCGCGGTGAGCGCAGCGATGGGCAGCGTTCCCCGGTAGGCCTGGCTCGCCTGCACTCCGCCGAGCACCGGCAGCGGAAAGGTGCGGTCCATCGTCTGCTTCATCCCGGGATCGTAATGGAAGGCGATCAGACGCAGGTCGCAGAACTCCGCCGCAGCATTGCGCAGACCGCTCTTCAGCACACCCACCGGATCGTAGCGCAGCACGGCCAGAATGAAGCGCAGTTGTTCGCGGCTGATGGCCAGGCGCTTTTCGTAGGGCGCAACCTCAAAGACCGATCGCCCGGGCTCGGTGCCGAAGAGGAACTCGGCGTCCAGCAGCGGAAACTCCTGCACGTAGTCGCAGAGCACAAAGCCGCTGGCCGGGCAGGTGGCGCGCAGATAGTTGGTTCCCGGGCCGTCGGCAATCAGCCGGGCGCTGACAAACGGCAGCCGCAGAGCGGGCCTGCCCGATGCGTGCTGGATGCCCGCGGCCACCACGGCCTGACCTGCCCACGCCACCGCGCAAGCCAGCGTCAGCGCGCACAACCCGCGCCAATTGGTCCAAGAGCGCAGCAGCAGGTTCCACGCCACAGCGAGCGCCAACAGCACCGCGCCGGTCAGTGTGCACGAGTCGTGGAAGAGCATGGCCGCTGCCAGCAGCGCGAACCAGAGCGCGTAATCCACACGGGTCAGTTGCGCTTTCGCCAGCAGCACCGCGCAGGCCAGCAGGCCGATGCCCGCAAAGACATCCGGCATGAGGTAGCAGACGAAGAACGACGACGACGGCACGAGGCAGAGCGCCAACCCCGCCAGCGCCAGGTTGGGCCACGCCGGCAGCGCCAGCGCGCGCAGCAGGAGCCACGCCGCCAGCAGCACAGCCGCGGCCTGGAGCGCCATCGTAAGCCAGAATCCGCCGGTCACGGCGCCGGCATAGAGCAGCAATCCGTAGAAGGGCGAGCGGCCCAGAATGATTCCCTTTTTGCTGATCTCTTCGACCGTGCGCGTACGCGCCTCGCTCTGGTTGTGCAAGGCACGCTCGTCAACGACGGCTGGTTGCTGCACATTCGGCGCGCCGTCTGCGCTTGCTGTCCATGGCGTCGGACGATGGGTCAGCCGGGTCATCGCCGCGTCCGCGCCGCGCAGATAGGTGCGCGAGTCGGGGAAGAAGAACGGCCCGCCGTTCCAGAAGGCTGGCCACAACATCCCCAGCGCAACCGCGGCCACAGCGAACGTCCGCACCACCCATTGCCGAGTTTCCACTCCGCCTCCTGGCGCAGCACCTAGGTCCCTTATTCCCTGGTCCCTAGTCCCTGTTCCCTGCCTCTACCTACCCCTGCGTCTCCGTCAGGGCGTCGGTTGCCTTGCTCATCTGGGCCGTCCGCTGAATCTTGTCCCAGTTGAACGGCTTGCCGTCAATGGCGCGCTTCACGGTCCGCGCCAGCACAATGGAAAATACCTGCCGGTAGGCAAAGCGCTGCAGCCAGATGTGGAACAGCAACCATCCGTCTCCCTTGTTGGCCGGGTGTTTTCTCTCCAGCGAGAAGGCCACCGCCGAGGTCACGAAGTCGATCACCATAAACGCGAAGAAGTAGGCCAGGAGCTTCAGCAGATTGGCTGAGGAAGCAGCTTCCGGATGATAGTAGCGGTCAATGAATACGTTCACCACGCCAGCCACGAACATCAGATCGATGAACGGAGAGACCAGCGGAAGAAGCATCTGGAAGATGAGAATGTTGGGCAGTGCAAACAGGCCCATCGCCTTGTTGCGCACAAACGCCGCGCGATGTTTCCAGATGGCCTGCAGAGTGCCGAAGGACCAGCGGAAGCGCTGCCGCATCAGTCCGTCCATGTCAATGGGCGCTTCGGTAAAGGCCAGGGCGCGATCTTCGTAGTCCACGCGGTAGCCCTGCTCCAGCAGGTTCATGGTCAGGTCGGCGTCTTCGGCCACGGTGTCCAGCGGATAGCCGCCGGCCGCCTTCACGGCCTTTGTCCGCCACGCCCCGATGGCGCCCGGCACCACCGTGACCACGTGCATCAGGTCCAGAGCGCGGCGCTCGAAGTTCTGGCTGGTGATGTACTCCAGAGCCTGCCAGCGCGTCCACAGGTTCACGCGGTTGCCCACCTTGGCGTTGCCGGCCATGGCGCCGATGCGCTCGTCCTCAAAGTGGGGAACCAGCTTGGAGATGGCGTCGGCCGCAATCACCGTATCGGCGTCGATGCCGATGTAGACCTCTTCGTCCAGCCGCTCCAGCGCGTAGTTCAGTGCTGCCGCCTTGCCGCCGTTGGGCTTTACGAGCAACTGCACCAGGCCCGAGGCGATCTCCGCCTTGTACGCCTCGCGCGCCACCTCGGCCGTGCGGTCCGGCGAGCCGTCGTCGATCACGATTACGTGCAGGTTCTTGTAGTCGGAGTTCAGCACCGAGCGGATGGTCCGCACGATCACCGTCTCTTCCTTGTAGGCCGGAATCAGGACGGCCACGCGCGGATTGTAGCCGGGCGAGTGGGCGCGATAGGGCTTGCGCAGCCTGTCGATGACTGCCAGAACGCCCACCAGCAGCAGGCGTATGCTCATCAGCACATTGCCGACAAAGAAGACCCAGAAGATGAACTTGGCCACCAGCGCCAGGCCGGAGAAGGCAATCGAATCCGGCAGCGAGCGCAGATGTTGCCAGAAGGTCAGCTTGGGCATCACGTCCGCGGTGGTCTTGCCCATCAGCGCAGACACCGGCACAATCGTGTAGCCGTGCGCCCGCAGCTCGTCGATCAGCACCGGCAGCGCCAGCACGGTGTTCGAGCGATCGCCGCCGCCGTCGTGCATCAGGATCACCGAGCCGCGGAACTGCGGCTTGGTCTTCATCGTCTCAAGTTGATCCAGAACCGACTTCGCAATCTCCTGCGGAGACTTGCGCGGATGTTCGTTCCAGTCGTCGGTGTCGATCTTGTTGCCGATGATCGTATAGCCGTCGTTCTGGATGCGCACCACCGGTGCTGCCTGGTCGTCGGTGTCCGGCTCTTCGTCAATGTCGTACGGCGGACGGAAGTAGAGCGGCTGCACGCCCAGTTTGCTGGCAAACAACCTGCCCGTCAGCTTCACTTCCAGATCGAGTTGCCGCGCCGAGATTTCGCTGATGTCCGGATGCGTGTAGGTGTGGTTGCCAATCTCATGGCCCTCGCGGGCAATGCGCTGCATCAGACCCACGTTCTCCTGGGCATTGGCGCCGATCAGCATGAAGGCTGCCTTGACGCCCTTCTGCTTCAGAATATCCAGAATCCGGGGCGTCCAGCGAGCGTCCGGACCGTCGTCGAACGAGAGCGCAACGACGTTGGGACGATAACCATACTGCTGGATCGTGTAGGTGCGCGGATACACGTCCATGTGCTCGTCCACGATCAGCTTGCGCCGCGGATCGGTCTCGTCCGTATCCACGGTGACTGAGCGCTTGCCCGGCTGCGGCAAGCTGGTCACGCGCAGGATGTCGCCATCGCCCTCCGTGTCCACGTCGTGGCCGGGCTGCACGGTGCCGAGCGCCTGCAACGATTCGGCGTTACTCGGCTTGTCCCAGACGCTCCACAGCGAACTGTCTTCCTCGCCCAGCCGCCACAGCGCAAAGGTCTGCAACCCCAACTGGCGCGCCGCCCGCATCTCGTTCAGCAGCGTCACGCCGTCGAGGAACCACACCACATGCCGCTGATGGTTGTCCTCGTCCACATACTCGAAGTGAGGGTTCAGCGAGTCGTAGTTCAGGTCCAGATCGGCGTCCGCGTCCGAAGCTCTCTGCCACGCCTCGGTCACTGAAAGGTCCTCGGTGTTCAACACCTCGGGTTGTTCCGTCTGAACGGTCTTGCCATGCTTGCGGCTCTTCTGGCTCGGCATCGACATGGTCCAGTCGTAGCCGTAGCTGCCCAGCGCGCAGATCAGCTTCTCCTTGGGAACCGCCTTCATCACCCGCCGCAGGTTGCCGACGAACCAGTCCTGGCTGGCAATCGGCCCCGGGCCGCTGCTAACCTCGTGCTGGTCGTAGTTCATCAGGACGATGCCGTCGGAATTCGCTGCAAGCTGCTTGAGCGAGTCGTCGTCCGTGCCCACCACCGTATTCACGTAAAGGCGCAGATTGCGCGCGTGCATCTCCGCATACAACTCGCGGATGAACTGAATATACGCGGCCTGACAATCGTCCGGCAGGCTCTCGAAGTCCAGCGAAATCCCCGGATACACCCACTCGTACTTGCCCGGCTCGTTCTTGGTGGGAGCGGGCCGCCGGAACGCCGTCAGGAAGCGCACAATCTCCTGCCGCAGCGCTGCCCGCTTCTCCGCGTCCTTCAACATGCTGCCGACCGAAGGGTCCCACATCTGGGTGTTCGAGTTGTAATTGTTCAAGTGCGGAAACACTTCGGTGTCTTCGCGCGCCGCCTGAATCACGTGCTTGATCCGGTTCATCTCGTCCGGATCGTGCACCTGGGAGTTTTCAACCACGGCATATTCGCGATGGCTGTCGCCATTGATGGCCATCAGCTTCGGCTGCTTGCCGTCTACATGCAGCCATTCAGGGAAAAGCATGTCGATCTGGTGGACATGCTGCTTGAACGAGGAGTAGCTGGCCGCGTCGTAGGCCACGTAGTAGGCAGCCCGCAGGCCTTCACCCGTGTTGAAGGGAATCTCGGAGGCCTTGCGGTCCGTCTTGCGCCGCGACGGCTTGGCAGGCTTGGCGCCCCGGTTGACAAGCGTACGGTCCGGCAGAGCGCGATAGTTGTGCTTGGGCACCGGCAAAAGCAGTTCCGGCAGCCGCTGTCCCCGCAAGACATTGAAAATGAATCCCGCCACGACCAGGGTGAAGATCACCGCTGTGATGTCAAAGATCCGCCGCAGACGCTTCCAACGCTTCCGCTGTGGATCAAGAAAAATCTGTTCCTCCGACATGGCTGGCTCGATTCCCCTCGCGGCGTCATCCGCCGCTTATCCTCAGTCACATTTCGCTGATACATTCTAGGCTATAACAAGAGAAACCAATGCGAACCGGTTCTGAGCACGAATTGAAACTCCCGCGGGATTTCGCAGGGCTCTGGCGCCTGCTGCTGGCCATCTGCGTACCCCTGGCCGCTGGGCTCCTGCTGCGCCTCTGGGCCCTCAAATACCTGTATCAGGTGATCGGCGACTCGCTGATCTACGGCGACATCGCCAAAAACCTGATTCTGCACGGCAGCTACGCCCTTACGGGAGCGGGCGGAGATATTTATTCAACTTTGATCCGCCTGCCCGGCTATCCCTTCCTGCTGGCGGCCTGCTTCCGCATCTTCGGCATGGAGAACTACTTTGCCGCCTCCTGCCTGCAGATCGGACTCGAACTGGCCGGCTGCCTGCTGCTGGCCGACTTCGTCCGCCGCATCGCGCCCGCGGCCATCGCCCGCCGCGCCGCGCTGGTCACCCTCTGGATCGCCTGCCTCTGTCCGTTTACCGCCTCGTACACGCCCACGCCGCTGGCGGAAACGCCTACCCTGTTCGCCATCGCGCTGGCGCTTTGGTCGCTGGCATGCTTCCGCGCCCGGCCCGGCTGGCGGTATGCGCTTCTCTTCACCTTCGCCATCGTGCTGGCCACCCTGCTGCGGCCCGACGGCGCGCTGGTCGGCGTTGCGCTGGCCCCCGCAGCGCTGCTCGGCATGCCTAGGCTGCTGATCCATCCCGTCCGCCTGGCCCGTATCGCCGCTGTCTGCACAGTGCTTGCCCTGGCCCCCTTTGCCCTGTGGATGGTACGCAACTGGGTGGTTTTCGACGTTTTCGAGCCGCTGGCCCCGCGACTGGCCACCGATCCCGGGGAAGATCCCCACCTGGGCTGGGAGGCGTGGGTGAAGAGCTGGTGCCTCGACTTCAACTGCACCTACAACATCTACTGGAACGTTCCGGGCGACAACTTCGACATCGCCCAACTGCCCCCGCTCGCCTTCGACTCGCCGGCCCAATACGCCGAAACCGCCGCCCTGGCAGCCGACTACAACAAGACCTACGTGATCTCATCGGATCTGGACGCGCGCTTTGCCCGCCTGGCGCAGGAGCGGGCCGCCGCCCATCCCTGGCGCACGAAGTTCTGGATGCCCGTAGGCCGCCTGGCCAACATGTGGTTTCGTCCGCGCATCGAAAACCTGCCCGTCGATCTGGACTGGCAGGTCTACAGCAAGCACCACAACGAAACCGTCTTCAGTTGGGCGTGGGCCGGGCTCAATGTGCTTTTCATCCTCGCCGCCATCGCCGGGCTCTGCCTCAGGCCGCGCTTCTGGCTGCCCATGCTCGCCTACATGCTGCTGCGCAGCGCCCTGCTGCTCACCATCGAAGCGCCGGAAGCCCGCTACACCCTGGAGTGCTTCCCGATGATCTTCGCTCTGGGCGGCATCGCCCTCGCAGCCGGGTCGAGCCGGCTTGAACAAATCGGCTGTAACGAACCGCCCAACCCCGGCTGTTAGCTGTTTGCTGTTTTGCGATCTACTGTGAGGGCGGCCGGGCCGCCCGCAATCTTCATCCTGCCCCGGCTACGCTACCGATTCACGTAGACCGTCTTCTTGTCTGTCTTGAAGGTGAAGGCATCGGCCGGCAGCGGCTGGTTCATCTTGATGTTGAAGTACACGGAAACGCGATACTGGCCCGGCCCCTGATCGAAGACCTGCTTCAGGCTGATGCCGGTCTCCGGGTCCACCCAGATCGTCACCTTGGGAAGATTCTTGCGGACCGAAGGGTCTTTGGCCACCAATTCCAGCTTCTCGGTCTTCTTGCCGTCCAGCAACTCGGCGCCCGCGTACCGGATATCCCACTTCTGCTCCAGGTCCTTGCCGCTGGCCCCGAAGCCGAGCATGAACCAGCTCTCGTACTGGCTCAGCTTGCTCAGCGTGGTCACCTGGTCGATGAGCGGCTCAAACAGCTTGATCGAGCCGCCCGCATAGGCATACACCTTTGGCACCTGCTTGCCGTTTACCTCGCGGATGTGCGCGGCCATCTGGAAGCTGCCGCCCTTGCGCTCGTAATAAACGACGCCCTTTTGAATGTCCTTTTCGAGAATCGGCTCGGTCGTCACCGAATCGAACTCGAACTCCGCAGCGGTCGAGTGGAAGTTGGCCGCCGCCGCGTCCAGCTTGCGCAGAACGCGCTCCTTGTCGTCGGCCGCGAACGCCGCCCGCGCGGGCAGCAAGGCCAGCGCCATCAGCGCGGCCAGAATCAGCTTTCTTCTCATCTGCATAGTTTTCCTTGTCGCTATTCGATGCGCCACAACCGGCCGCGGCGAACAGGAAACATCCCAACGATTTGTCTGCGTCCAGAGCCCCTGCGTTCCCTGGCACTCAGGCAATCCATTCACTCGCTGCAACCGGTAGAGCCAGTTCATCCCGCCACCAACAAGCTGGAGGCTAATAGCTAGCAGCTAGAAGCTGCCTTACCGGTGCGCCCAGACTCTCCACTCCAGAATGCCCTGCGCGTCGGTGGTCGTCTCCCAGCGGTCCACAAACACCGCGTCGCCGGTGACCGGCTCAATCGCCTTGCGCAGCGTCTGCTTCATCTCACGGTAGGAAGCGCCTGCGGGCGCCGCCACATCGGCCGCGTCCACGGTCACGATCATCTCGCGCTCGCCGGCCCCGATCACCTGCATCGGATGCTTCAGATGCGCAATCGACCATGGCTTGTCGCCGTAGTTCCACAGGTGCGGCGTGATAAAGATGAATGCCAGAATCAGCGTCACCATCACGTCGTAGTGCAAGCATCCCCGCGGATAGGTCCAATAAAAATAGCTCAGAACGATCTGTTTGATTCCGCGCTTCGGCTGGGTTGCCCCACTCGCCGCGCTGCCCTGCTCGGTCATTTCTGCCTCTCGATCTTTTCCAAACCGCCCATGTAAGGCCGCAGCGCCTCGGGCACCGCAACGCTGCCGTCGGCCTGCTGATAGTTCTCCAGAATAGCCAGCCAGGTCCGGCCTACGGCCAGCCCGCTGCCATTCAGCGTGTGTACGAACTCCGGCCTGGTCTTCGGTCCGCCCGCCGCCGGACGGAAGCGAATGTTCGCCCGCCGCGCCTGGAAGTCGCCGAAGTTCGAGCACGAGGAAATCTCGCGATACAACCCCTGTCCCGGCAGCCAGACCTCCAGATCGTAGGTCTTGGCCGACGAGAAGCCCGTGTCGCCCGCGCACAGCAACATGCGGCGATAGGGTAAGCCCAAAAGCTCCAGAATCTCCTCGGCATCGCGCGTCAGTTGCTCGTGCTCTGCCTCCGACTCCTCGGGCCGCACAAACTTCACCAGTTCCACCTTCTGGAATTGATGCTGGCGGATGATGCCGCGCGTATCCTTGCCCGCCGCGCCGGCCTCGGCCCGGAAGCATGGCGTGTAAGCCGTCAGCCGGATGGGCAGCCGCGCCTCGTCCAGAATCTCGTCGCGGTAGAGGTTCGTTACCGGCACCTCGGCCGTGGGAATCAGCCAGTGGTCGTTGTCCTTGAACTCGCCGCGCGTTACGGCTTCCACGTCAGCGTCCGAGCAGCGGAACAGGTCCTCGGCAAACTTGGGCAGTTGCCCGGTTCCAAACAGCGACTTCGAGTTCACCATGAACGGCGGCAGCACCTCGGTGTAGCCGTGTTTCGCCGTGTGCAGGTCGAGCATGAACGAGATCAGCGCCCGCTCCAGCCGCGCACCCGCGCCCATGTAGACGGCGAACCGCGCTCCGCTCAGCTTGGCGGCGCGCTCCAGGTCCAGAATGCCGAGGCTTTCGCCTACTTCCCAGTGCGGTTTGGGCTCAAAGTCGTAGGCCTTCTTCTCGCCCCACGTCTTCACCGTCACATTGTCGGCCTCGGAAAGGCCGGCGGGCACCTCGTCGCGGGTCAGATTCGGAATCCGCGCCAGCGAGAGCCGCATCTTGTCGTCGAACTCGGCGGCAGCCTTGTCCAGTTCGTCGAGTTTGTCCTTCAGCGCGCGCGTTTCTTCCATTACGGCGGTGGCGTCCTGCCCAGCCTTCTTCAGCGCGCCCACTTGTTGGCTCAGTTCGTTGCGCCGCGCCTTCAGTTGTTCCGACTGCGTAATGGCCTGCCGCCGGTTCTGGTCAAGAGCGCGAAAATCCCCAAGCAGCGCCGCCGGATCGGCTCCGCGCACACGCAACTTTGCCTCTACTGCTTCCAGGTTCCCCCGGACAAAATTCAGGTCGAGCATATCTCTCATAGTTTACTCGACCCGGCGCGGGCGTCTGCCACCCAGCCTGTCCGCGCACCAGGGCAAACGCACCATGCAAATGAAAGGTCAAGAAAAGGAGCATTGAAAGGGCACGGATTTATCCGTGCCGCAAAGGCGGCGAATATGCCGGGCTTCACAGGCTGCGGAAAAACTCTCGCCAAACGGGCTTTGTTACAGGGCCCGACTTCAGTCGGGCCGATAAACCACCTGGAATCAGCGGGGCTTCAGCCCCTTAGGGAAGGTTTGCGACAGAAAAAACATTCCTCAGTGCCTATAGCAAAACCAGAGTATCTGTACGCAGTCGCAATGCTCTCAAGTGGCTTTTTCCTCAAGAAAAAGCCACCTTCGAGGCTCTCTGCACAGGCACATTTACTCTGGTTTTGCTCTAAAGGCCAGCACTCGAAGCGGCATTGAACGGCACGGATAAATCCGTGCCCTTTCAAAACTAGCGAGGATGCGTTTGCCCTGGGCCGCGTACGGGCGATCGCATGTGAACCCGCGGAGAGTACAGGACCAGACTTGTGGAGGGTACGGGCGGGATTCCGCAGCAGAACCCTTTCGCAGCGGTTCCCGTTGGCGGGCCGCTCGGATGGTTACAGCGCTTTCGATGCTGTTCTTTACAAAAACGCATCGCCAAGCGGGAATTTCGCCGAAGAAAAGGCCGCCTTCGATGCACTGCCAATGTGCGCAGATGAAGCGGAAGCGCCCGAGGCGGCGGATTCATCGCCATAAGGCCGGCAGTTCGATTCTGGCTCCCGCCGCCGGGCAGTCCCCCGTCTGCTCCCCGCAACAAATTCAGTCCGGCGCACCCCTTGCGCTATGATTGCGTCTATAGAGTAGGAGCGGACCGGTTCCCCGTACGGCGCTTCTTGGCGGTGCAAGTGTCTCAAGCTTTTCAGCGGTTGGTCTTTGTCCTCTCCGTAGTCATTTTTGCCTCACTCGGCCTGGGCTTTGCGGTGGGCGAGTTCGGCTGGTTCGGTGTGCACGCGGGCACCGATCAGGACGGCGCGTATCGCCAGATGGGCGTTTATGCCGACGTGCTGAAGAAGATTCAGACCGACTACGTAACGGACCCGAACATCGGCGACGTGACAAACGGCGCTCTGCATGGGCTTCTGGAGGCGCTGGACGCCGACTCGAGCTATCTGACACCGACCGAATTCAAGATCTACAGCGAGCGGCCCACTTCGGGCGAGGCGCAGATCGGCATCACCGTCTCAAAGCGCTATGGCTATGCGGCGGTGGTGAATGTATTGCCCGGCTCGCCGGCGGACGCCGAGCATCTGAAGGACGGCGACGTGATCGAGTCCATCGACGGGCAATCGACGCGCGAACTATCGCTGGCCGTAATCCGGCTGATGCTGGAAGGCAAGGCCGGTTCCAAGGTGACGCTTTCCGTGGTCCGTCAGGCCAAGCCCGATCCGGACAAGGTAACGCTGACACGAGCGGCGGTTGCCGCGCCGGCGCTGGCCACGCAGCAATACGAGAACGCGAGCATCCTCTACCTGAAGCCCGGCGTTGTGACGGCGGCTCGGGTAGACGAGATGGAGGCCAGGATCAAGGCCGCGCCGAAGACCACCAAGATTCTGCTGGACCTGCGCGACGCCACCGGCGAGGATGCGCAGCAGGGTCTGCGGCTGGCCAACCTGTTCCTGAAGCAGGGAACGATGGCCACGCTCTCCGGGCAGCAGTTTCCGAAGCAGACCTTCACGGCCGATCCGGCCAAGTGCATTACAGACGCGCCGGTGGAGGTGCTGGTGAACCGTGGGACCTACGGCGCGCCGGAACTGACGGCGGCGGCGCTGATGGACTCAAAGCGCGGCGACGTGGTGGGCGAGCGCACCTTCGGCGAGGGATCGGTGCAGAAGACAATCGGCCTTGCCAACGGTGCGGCGCTGCTGCTGACGGTGGCCAAGTACCAGACCCCCGCGGGAAAGAAGATTCAGGACGAAGCCGTGATGCCCAACGTAACGATGGGCACGCAGCCTGAGGAAGAAGAAGAGACGCCCGCGGCGCCAACCAAGGGCGACGAGATGCTGAACAAGGCAATCGAGTTGCTGAAGGCCAAGGCGGCGTAAAGGCTGGGCAGTTGCAGGGAACGTAGAAGGCGCGGCTTTGGCCGCGCCTTCTGCGTTCTGCCTACGGAATCTTGCGCGATGCCTGCTTGCCGGTTTGCAGGCAGCATCTCAGAAGCTGAAGTGCCCCAGGCCCGGGATGCCGGGTGCGCCATTGGACGGGCCCGGACGCCGCTCCCAGCGTTCATCGCGGCGGTCGTCGTGGAAGACCAGAGCTACGATGCGGCCCTCTCGATCGCGCTCGACAAGGACGCGCGCGAGGCTGGAGCCGTAGGGATAAAAGAGCGTCCCCGGCGATTCGGCGGCCAGATCGAAGACCTCTCCATACTGATTCCTTTCAAAGATTTGCTCGCCTTGCCGGAAGATGGTGAGCACGCCATGGCCGTGCGGCTCGACGTATTCGCCCAGCAGGGCTTCGAGTTGTGCGGGAGCCAGCCGGATGGCCGGCGGGTGCAGGGGAATCACGGTGCGCTCGGCGTAGGGCGGCGGCTCTTTGGGCGCTGCCTCCTTGCCGTTGGGCCTGGCCGGGATCGGCTCCGAGCGATGCGAGAGCAGCCAGCGGGGCAAGTCCGGCTCCTTGAAGGCGCGGGTCCAGCAGTCGTGATGCAGGCCCTGGTAGAGCCAGAAGCGGACGCGTCCGCCCTGTGCCTTGACGGCATCGAAGAGCAGTTCGTCCTGTTTGGGCGCAACCTGCGTATCTTCGGTTCCGTGGAAGAGCCAGATGGCGGTATGGCCGAGGGCGTGGGCATACTCGGCGGGCAGGGTCGCGGCCTTTTGCCAGCGCTCGGGCGCATAGCTCCAGAAGACGCCGCCGGCGGCTGTAACCACGGCGGCCCAGCGGCGCGGATGCTGGCGCACCAGCTCCCATGCGCCGTAGCCGCCCATGGAGAGGCCGGCGAGGTAGGTGCGTTCCGGATCGCCGTGAAACTCGCTGGTCTCGCGGTCCAGAGCGTCCATCGCAAGAGCGAGATTGTCCGGGTCGGTCCAAAAGGAGTTCCGCGGACACTGCGGCATCACGATGACGAAGGGCCAGCGCTCCGGGTGGTCGCGCACAGCTTCGGGCAGGCCGACCTGGGTCTGCCACATGCCTTCCTCGCCGCGCTCGCCACGGCCGTGGAGGAAGAGGATGATCGGCCAGAGCTTGTGATCGTCGCGCCGCCACTGCTCGGGCAGATACACCTGGAATCGATGGACCGTGCCGTGGAAGACGATCTGGCGATTCAGGAAGCCTGTCTCCTGGACCATGCGCGGCTCGGAAGCACGCGCCGGCGATTCGGCGGACGCCGCAGCGCAAAACAGTCCGAAGCAGGCCGCAAGGCCGGCGATCAACAGGGAGGCAGGACGGGTCATGGAAGATTTCCAGCAACAACTATAGCCGACGGGAAGCGTGGGAGCCAGCGCGAAAAAGATGGCGCCGGTATGTATGCGCAGGATGCAGTTGGAAGATTTATCTTTCGCAGGAAGATGAAATCCCGGCGAATTCCTTTCGGGATTCTTACGTTTCACATGAAAGAATCGATCTTGCCATGGAGCAGGAGCTGAAGACGACGCTCGAACCCGGCGACCAACTGGACGGCTACCGTCTGGAGGCTACTGTCGCGCGCAGCGGCATGTCCACGCTTTACCGCGCTGTGGACACGCGGACCGGCCGCCAGGTGGCGCTGAAGGCGCCGCACGCCGAGATGGAAGCCGATCCGGTGCTGGTGGAGCGGTTCCGGCGCGAGCAGCAGATCGGCCAGGAACTGGACCATCCGGGCATCGTGAAGACCTACGCCGACGAGCAGCGCAGCCGCATGTACATGGTCATCGAATGGGTAGACGGGCGGCTGCTGCGGTCGATTCTGAACGAGGAGCGCAAGCTGCCGGTGGAGCGGGCCGTGCAGATCGCGCTGGGCATCTGCGATGCGCTGGACTACATGCACAAGCGCGGCGTGGTGCATCGCGACCTGAAGCCGGAAAACATCATGGTGGGCGAGGGCGGCGGGATCAAGCTGATCGACTTCGGGATCGCCATGAAGGAGGACGCGCGGCGGCTCACCTACGCCGGCTCGTCGCCTCTGCTGGGCACGCCGGACTACATCTCTCCGGAACAGGTGAAGGGCCAGCGCGGCGATCAGCGCAGCGACATCTACGCCTTGGGCGCGATGCTCTACGAGATGCTCACCGGCCAGCCGCCCTACACCGGGCCCAATCCGCTGGCGGTGATGAACGAGCGGCTGCTGCACGATCCCGAGCCTGCGCGCAAGCTGAACAAGGCGATTTCGCCGCAGCTCGAAGAGATTCTGGGCCGCGCCCTGGAGCGGGAGCCGCGCCACCGTTACGCCACGGCCAGCGAGATGGCCTGGGACCTGGAGCACCAGGAAGAGGTAGGCGTGGACGAAGGCTCGCGGAAGCTCTCGCTGCACCAGCGGCTGCCCAAGGGTCCGCGGATGGCGCTCTACGCGGCAATGGTGCTCGCGCCGGTGCTTCTGTTCGCGTTGATGCTGCTGCTGGCCAGGCGTTAGGGCGTTGGGTGGGTGAGTTGGCGGTTCCCACGTCCCCATGTGCGAGGAACCTCCGCCCCAACGGCGAAGACTTGTCGTTGGGAACCCCGGAGTTGGGAAGCTCACACTAAACTGGAGCAAGGTAGTTCTTCCGCGAGGGAACAATGGAGACAAAGAAACCATCCGAGCGCGCGCTGGAGCTGTTTGCCGCGCATTACAACTGTGCGCAGTCGGTCTTTGCGGCCTGCGCCGCCGAGGACGAACTGACCGAAGCGCAACGGCTGGCGATTGCGGCGGCCTTCGGCGGCGGAATGGCGCGGCAAGGCGAAGTTTGCGGCGCTCTTACGGGCGCGCTGATGGCCCTGGGAGAAAGCGGCGGCAAAGGCATGGCTGTCGATCCCGCGGCTGGACGCGACGCCGTGTATACCGAGGCAGGCGAGCTGATGGATCGCTTTCGCACGGCGCACGGTTCCCTTTTGTGCCATGAGCTGACGGGCTGCCGGCTGAATACGGAAGAGGGGCAGCGGGCCTTCAAGGAGCGCAACACTCGCAGCGAGGTGTGCACGAAGCTGATCGCCTTTGCGGCCGACGAGGTTGCGAAGATCGGCTAGAGCAAAACCAGGCGGCTGTACCCAGCGGCAATGCTGTCACTCTGGTTTTGCTCTAAAAGATAGGCGCGGAATGCGCGTCGATTTTCCGTCGAGCGTTCGCTCCGTTCCACGCCGCAGCGCGGTCCGCCGGTGCGCTTACCGGTCGCCCTTGTGGGTGGGCTGCGCTGGCGCATTGGTATTGGTGCGAGCCACGTGTCCAACAGGGTAATACCCTGTCCGCGTCCGCGCCACAAGCTTGCCCGTGCCCTTGCCTTCCACTGTCACCAGCACATGCCGGAACCCCGGTTCGTTCGTCGGCTTGGTGGAGTGGTAGCCGATGGTGTACTGACTGCGGATGTCACGCGCCACTTCTGCGGCAATCTCGTCCACCTGCTCCATCGACTTGGGGAAGAAGGCCACGCCGCCGGTCTCGGTCGAGAGCAATTCCAGCGCGCGCCGCGCGTGCTTCACTTCCGACTTGCTCATCTCGTCGCCGAAGAGCAGGCCGATGGAGTAGATGACCGGACCGGAAAGATCCTGCACGCGCCGGATGGTCTGCTCCAGATCGAGCGTGGAGGCGTTGTCGTCTCCGTCGGTGATGAGGATGAGCACCTGCTTGGGCCGCTTGGCTTCCGCCGCCAGCTTGTCTGCCGAGGCCACCACGGCATCGCGCAGGGCAGTGCCGCCCCGCGAGTCGATGTGCGTCAGTCCGTCGCGCAGCTTGTTCACGTCCGAAGTAAAATCCTGGTCGATGAACGCCTCGTCGGAGAAGTTGACCACGAAGGCCTCGTCCTGCGGATTCGACGCCGCGATCAGGTCCAGCGCGCTCTTGTTCACCGAAGGACGCTTCTTGTACATGGAGCCGGAGTTGTCCACCACCAGCGCAATCGACACCGGCAGATCGGAGTGCTGAAAGCCGAGGATGTTCTGCTTGACGCCGTCCTCGAAGACCTGGAAGTTTTCCTTCTTCAGGTCCTGCACCAGCCGTGTGCCGTCCAGCACGGTCACGTTCAGCACGACTTCTTCCACGTCGGTGTGCAGAACGTAGCCCGTTGGTTGTTTTTCGATGGGGCCGGCAGCGGTCGCGGGCGGTTCCAGGTCGGGCGAACGCACCGGGTCCTGGTCTTCGAGCGTAGATGGATTTTGTACCGGAGCGGCCGCCCCAGTTCTGTTGGCCGGATTTTGCTGGGCTCCGGCCGCCAGCACCGCGCCGGCCAGCAGAGCAGCGAAAACAGCATTAGTGCAATGGCGCATAGTAGCCCGTGCGGGCATAGACCGTAAGTGGCGGCAGCCCGGGAGGTGGATTCACCTTCACCTTCACTTTACGCCACTTGCCGTCCCTGATGAGGGCCTTGGGGCGGTATCCGATCATGTACTGGTTTCGCAACTCGGTAGAGATCTTCTCCGCGATGTCGCCCATCTCGTCCAGATCGTCCACGCGGAACATTCTGCCGCCGGTCATCTGGCTCAGGTCGTCGAGCAGTTGCGGCCCGGTGCGTTCCTCGGGCGTGGGCGCATAGGGGTCGAAGACGCCGATGGAATAGATCTCCACATCGGCCTCGCGCACCTGCGACCGCACCTCGCCTTCGGTATAGCGCGAGCGGTTGTCGCCGCCGTCGGAGACCACCAGCAGCGCCTTGCGCTCGTGGCGCGCGTCCTTCATCTTTGCCACGCCGTAGTAGATGGCGTCCAGCAGTGCGGTGCGATGCCCGGCGTGACGGGTGGCCAGGCTCTCCTCAATCTGCTCGGGAGAGCTGGTGAAGTCGTCGATCAGCTCCGGCCTGTCGTTGAAGCCGATCACGAAGAACTCGTCCTGCGGATTGGCCGTCTTGATAAATTGCAGAATCGAAGCCCTCGCGCGGTTCAGCTTGGAGGACATCGACCCAGAAAGATCGAAGATGATTCCGATGGACACCGGCGCATCCTCTGAGGCAAAGCTCGAAATCTTCTGCGGAGCGCCGTTCTCGAAGACCTGAAAATCCTCCTGCTCCAGCCCTGTCACCAGCCGGTTCAGCGGGTCGGTAATGGTGACCGGGATCAGCACCATATCCACGTCCACCTTGATGAACGATCCGGGATGGATGCGCATGGCCTGCGTACCGGTCTCCGGCGCGGCCTCGGCGCCGGCGGGAGCGCCTTCGCCGGTGTCGCCTGCGCCCTGCGCCGGTTTGGGCGGCTCCACGTGCACCTTGTTCAGATCGGTGTCCTGCGCAGCGGCCCGCACGGCTGCCAGCAGCAGCCCCATGGCCAGCACGCACGCACTTACTCCTCTCCGCCGCAACTTCTGCCTCCGGTCGATCACGGCCGAATTGTGCCGCCCCGCGCTCATGGCTGCATCTCCCTCGCCCCCTTAACAGATGGCGATAGTAGCACGCGCGTTGCTAGAACAGAACAAACTCTTTTGATTTCTTCGCTGGATCTAAATGCGGTATTTCATCCGCTGAATCTTTTCCGGCGCAGCTTCCATTCCCGCCGTCGTCCGCCCAGGGCAAACGCATCCTCACTCGTTTTGAAAGGGCACGGATTTATCCGTGCCGCAAAAGCGGCGAATATGCCGGGCTTCAGCCCCTGAGGGTAGGTTTGCGACAGAAAAAACATTCCTCAGGGCCTATAGCAAAACCAGAGTATCTGTACGCAGTCGCAATGCTCTCAAGTGGCTCTCTGCACAGGCACATTTACTCTGGTTTTGCTCTAAAGGCCAGCACTCGAAGGGGCATTGAACAGCACGGATAAATCCGTGCCCTTTCAAAACCTCATTTCCTGACCTTTCATTTGCATGGTGCGTTTGCCCTGGTCGTCCGCCGCGGTGCGACGTCCGCCAACCACCCCTGCGATACAATCGAAGCAAAGCCTGCCGATCGCCCCCTGACCTTCTCCACTGCGACTCCGGCCGGCAAATTCACGCGTTTTGCATCGGAGTTAGCCCCCGTTATGGCCCGCATCTATCCCTTCCGCGCCTGGCGCTACAATCCCTCCCAGGTGAGCCTCGGCGACGTTGTCACCCAGCCCTACGACAAGATTTCCCCGGCCATGCAGCAGGCCTACTACCAGCGCAGTCCGTACAACCTGGTGCGCGTCATCCTGGGCCTGCCCGAACTTACCGATGCCCAATCCGGCCAAACCGTCTACACCCGCGCCGCAGGCTACCTGAACGACTGGAAGCAGAAGGGCGTGCTGGTCCAGGAGAAGGACCCCTGCATCTTCGCCTACTCGCAGCAGTTCACCGTTCCCGGCACCAGCACGGTCAAGGAGCGCCGCGGCTTCATCGCCATCGGCCACGTCCACGACTACTCCGAGAAGGTTGTCTTCCGGCATGAGCAGACGCTCTCAAAGCCCAAGAACGACCGTCTGAACCTGCTGAAGGCCACGCGCTCGCATTTTGGCCAGATCTTCATGCTCTATTCCGACCCGGCCGGCTCCATCGACCGGATTCTGTACGAGAACAACGGCCCGGCCGACGGCGAGGTCACCGACGAGTACAACGTTCTGCACCGCTTCTGGCGCGTCAACGATCCGGCGGTCATCCGCCTGCTGACCACGGCCATGGCCGACAAGAAGCTCATCATCGCCGACGGCCACCACCGCTACGAGACGGCCCTGAACTACTCCAAGGAGCACGCCGCCGGCGCACCCGCGCCCAAGGCCGAAAGCGGCGCAACGCAACTGCCGCAGCCGCCGTACCCGGAAGCCGCCGTCATGATGACCTTCGTCAACATGGACTCCGACGGCCTGGTGGTTCTGCCCACGCATCGTGTGGTGCACTCGCTCACGAACTTCGATGCAGCCGCCTTCGCCAAGGCCGCCGAGCAGTACTTCACCGTGGAAGCCCTGCCCGCCGCCAGCGCCGACAGCCTGATGGCCACCCTGAGCGCGGAGAAGGGCACGGCCTTTATCGCCGTCACCAAGTCCGCCGCGTACCTACTGCGCTCGAAGACCGACGTCATCAACGCCGCTCTTGCCGACCAGCCCGAGCGCCAGCGCAACCTGGATCTGACCCATCTGCACTCCATCGTCCTTGACAAGCTGCTTGGCCTGGACGCCGAGAAGGTGCGCGAGCAGACCAACATCCGCTACCTGCGCAGCGTGGAAGACGCCGTGGCCCAGCCCCGCTCGGGCGAGGCCGACGTCACCTTCCTCACCAACCCGGTCACCATGGAGCAGCTCCGCGAAGTCGCCTTTGCCGGCGACGTGATGCCGCAGAAGTCCACCGACTTCTTCCCCAAGCTGCTCAGCGGCCTGGCGATTTACTCGCTGGACTAAGCGAGCGGGTTAGGGAGTTCGCCCAGAAAACGCCGGGATCTCCCGGCGTTTTCTGTTTTGGAAACCTCCGAACAAGCCACGGCCCCGATGACAAATCGCATTGTCTTCGCGATTATGATTCTTTCGAAGACCGGAAGGACGCAGAGCTGAGCATTCTGAAACCCGCTCCGGCCGAATCCCTTAGACTGGATGGGATGGAAAGACGACGAGAAGCAGAGAGCGGCAGAGGCGGCGGAAGAACCTTCCGTGCAGGAGTTGTAACTGCAGCGGCGGCGGGCATGCTTCTGGCCTCGATTGCAGTTCCTCTCCCCGCACAGCCCCCCGGCAGCCGTTTTGTCGTGGTGCTGGACGCGGCTCACGGCGGCGACGACTCCGGCGCGCAACTCGGCTCCGGTGCAACCCAGCCCGAGAAGGCCTTTACGCTGGCTCTCAGCATTCGTTTGCGCTCCCTGCTGGCCGCGCGCGGCATCGCCGTGGTCACCACCCGCGAGTCCGACGCGGCACTCGACTTCGACCGCCGCGCCGAGATCGCCAACCGCGCCCGCGCGCAGGCCTGCATCAGCCTGCACGCCTCCGTGAGCGGCGCCGGCCTGCATCTCTACACCTCGTCGCTAGCTCCCGCCCAACCGGCCCGCATCGCCGCGTGGAAGACCGCGCAGGCCGCATGGGTCACGCGCAGCCTGGCCCTTGCCGGCGACCTGAACGCCGCCCTCACCCACGCCGGCCTGCCCGTCTCGCTGGGCCGCACGGCGCTGCCCGGAGTGGACAGCATGGCCTGCCCCGCCGTGGCCGTTGAAGTTGCGCCGATCGCTGCCGGCAGCCGCGCCCAGGCCGCCGCTCTCAGCGACCCAGCCTACCAGACCCGCGTCGCCAACGCGCTGGCCGCCGCTCTTGTTCAGTGGCGCGCGGAGGCGCCGCAGCCGTGATTCCCCGCTATCAGACCATCCTTTTCGTCGTCTTGCTGGCCGTCTCCGCCACCATGGGCGTTTTCCTGTGGCAGATGCGCTACCGCTCGTACCAGCGCCTGCTGAACAGCCAGGACTCCGCGCCCACGCAAGCGCCGCAGGTCGCGCCCGCGCAGCAGGTCACGCTCTACGTCGCCTCCGACGCCGATAACGCTCTGCTGGCCCAGCCGCTCTCCTTGCCCCTGCCCAACAGCCCCGGCCCGCGCGCGCGCGCCATCCTGGGCCGCCTGCTGGACCTTTACACCGTGCCCAACTCGCCCCACCCGGTTCCGGGAGGCGCCGCGGCCATCGCCCAGGTGTTTCTGCTGCCCGTGGACGACGCAACCACTGCTTCCACTTCGACGGCTGCTTCGAAAGACTCCCGCCCGCAACTTGCCGTCGTCAACCTGACCCGCGCATTCGCCGCAGCGCACCCCTCCGGCCTCGAAACCGAGACCCTCACCGTGCTTTCCATCTGCGCCACGCTCCACGCCAACCTGCCCGGCGTCACACAGGTCCGCTTTCTCGTCGACGGTGCGCCCCGCGCCACGCTTGCCGGCCACGCCGACCTGGCGCGGACCTATCTGGCCGGGGACGCCGCACCCACTGAAGGACTCCATCCATGACCTCCGCACCCCTGCCCCCTAACAGCCAAACCCCCACCATCGGCGTCTTCGACTCCGGCTTTGGCGGACTTACCGTGCTGCGCGCCCTCGCCGAGCGGCTGCCGCAGGCGCGCTATGCCTTTGTGGGCGATACAGCCCGCCTGCCCTACGGCTCCAAGTCCCGCCGCACCATCGCGCGCTACGCCGTGCAGAGCGCCCAGTTCCTGGTGCGCGAACAGGGCGCGGAGTTCCTCGTGATCGCCTGCAACACGGCCAGCGCCCTGGCCCTCGACGCCATTCAGGATGCGGTTCCCGTGCCGGTGCTGGGCGTGATCCAGCCCGGCGCGCAGGCCGCCCGCGCCGCCTCGCACAGCGGCGATGTGCTGGTGATCGCCACCGACGCCACCGTCCACAGCCACGCCTACTCCGCCGCCTGCCAGGCCCTGGGCCTGCGCGCCATCGAGAAGGCCTGCCCTCTGCTGGTTCCGCTTGTTGAAGAGGGATGGACCAGCCACCCCGTCACCTCGGAAGTCATCGAAGTCTACCTGAACGAACTCCGCGCACAGGCCGCTTCTGCAGGCTTCCGGCCCGATACGCTGGTCCTGGGCTGCACCCACTACCCGCTGATCCGGCCGCTGATCGAGCAGGCGGTGACCCCGGGCGTGCGCGTCATCGACTCCGCCGAGTCCACGGCCGAAACCGCGCTTGCCATGTTCGGCAGCCACTTTGCCCCGGCCCTGCCCGGTCAGAAGCCCGAACTCCACTTCTACGCGACGGATTCCATCGAGAAGTTCGAGCGGCTCGGCTCCCACTTCCTAGGCCGCCCGGTTGGAAAAGTCCACCTGATCGACCTCGGGGGGTGAGAAGAGCAGCTTTCAGCTTCTAGCTTCTAGCTCCTAGCTTCCAGCTTGCCTGTGGGAGCGCCTATTGATAACGGCCCATAAGTGCTGACCTGCTTTCCCGTCCATTTCGCGATGAAACCTGCGAAATGGACGGGGCACGGTGCGTCTATGCTTCTATTTGAAGGCCGGATCAATAGTTTTTCGGCCAGTGCCGACGGCACAACCCCTTCCCGCAGCAACGCTCGAGCTGGAAGCTAGCAGCTAGGAGCTAGAAGCTGAACTCTGAAAGCCCCTCCCCTGCTGATATTCTGTATGTTGGGCAGGGCCGCCCTTCCCCACCCTTGGGCTGGCTCCCAACATACTTCGGAGGAACTGGAAAACTAATGATCGATTTGGCAGGCAAGACGGCCGTGATCTTCGGGCTGGCCAACAAGCGTTCCATCGCCTGGGGCATCGCCCTGAAACTCCACGAGGCCGGCGCAACCCTGGCCATCTGTTACCAGAACGAACGCATGAAGCTGGAGGCCGAGGGCCTCATCGCCGAGCTTCCCGGCGCGTGCGGCTTCCAGTGCGACGTCGCCAACGACGAGGAGATCGACGCGCTGTTTGCGCAACTGAAGAAGCAGTACGGCAAGCTCGACATCCTCGTCCACGCCGTTGCCTTCGCGCCCGCGGCCGATCTGCGCGGCGACTTCCTGATGACCAGCCGCGACGGCTTCCGCGTAGCCATGGACGTCAGCGTCTACTCGCTGATCGCCGTCAGCCGCGGCGCTGCGCCGCTGATGACCGAGGGCGGCAGCATCATGACCCTCAGCTACTACGCCGCCGAAAAGGTTGTGCCCAACTACAACGTGATGGCCCTGGCCAAGTCTGCGCTGGAGTCCTGCGTGCGCTACCTGGCCTTCAACCTGGGCGGACGCAACATCCGCGTGAACGCAATCTCCGCCGGCCCCATCAAGACGCTGGCCGCGCGCGGCGTCGGCGACCTGACGGACATGCTCAAGTCCCACGCCGACCGCGCTCCCCTGAAGCGCAACGTGGACCAGCTCGAAGTGGGCGGCACAGCCCTCTACCTGGCCAGCGACCTCTCCACCGCCGTCACCGGCGAAGTGATCTACGTCGATTGCGGCTACAACGTAATGGGCTACTAGAGCGTCTGTAGCCTTCGGCGAAGCCCGCCCTGCCCCATCCAAGAATCCACCGTTCCCCAACCTTGCGCAGTTTCATCGCGCAAGGTTGGGAACCCACGAACCCACGCCCGCCGCACTGACTACTGATCCCTGACCCCTGACCCCTGACAACTGCCCCCTGACAACCGGCCACTGTAAACTGTACCCAGGACCGCTGGATGAAGAACCTTGTTCTCGCCCTCATGCTCGCGCTGGGGCTTTTCGCCATTACGTTTTGCGTCATCGTCGGCTACAACGTCTGGTACGCGGACAGCCATCCCGCCGTCCCCACGCCGGGCGCGGTGGAGCAGGGCCGCACGGCCCTCCATCTGCAGCTTTATCAGGCCAGCCAGCGCGAAGCCGAGATCGAAAAACTCTACTGGAACGAGCCGGAGAAGCTGCAGGTCCTGATTCAGTCGCACCAGCAGCGCATCGACAATCTGGCAGGCAACAAGGCCAGCAGCGAAATTGCTGCCCACGACCAGCAAGCCATCGCGCGGCTCCAGCAGCGCATCGCGGAGATCGCGGCCCAGCGCCAGGCTCAGGCCGAAGCCGAAGCCGAGGCCGCGCGGGAAGCCGCCCAGGCCCAGAAGGCCGAACTCGCCGCCAGCCGCACACAAGCCCAGTAGCAGCCCTGTCCTTCAGCCCCGAGCAATTACCAAGCTGACAGCTTCACGGGGCGGCCTCTTCCCCGTAACAATTCCAGGGCGGTTGTCGATCTCGCCGAGCCGCTGCGCCAAGCCGCCGTTACGCCGCCCGCAATGCGGACGGCGTAACCCGGCAACTGCCTGAAGCCTGCAAAGATCGACAACAGAGCGGAGCAATTCTCCCGCTGGATCGCGGCTCAATCGAACTGGCCTACGACCGCCGGGGTTCCATTGAGGTTGATTTGGTGGCCGGTGTACTCCGTCGCCGACACCTCGGGGCCATTCACCTCAACCGCCATGCCGACCGCGATCGCCGAAAAGCTGCTGTTCGTAGTGTTGGTAATGGTGGCTGCCGGGGCCATATTGATCTGCAACGAACCGGAACTGGTCGAGACGGTCAGCACTCCATTTGCAATGGCAGTGATCGGCCCGAAATAGATCGTCTGCTGGCTCGCGGTTTCTGTTCCGCCGGTTGTAAAGATGTTTGTGGGTGGCACCGGAATAAAAGCAAGTTCTGCGGCATTCAGTTGCCCGCCCGACACCGTTCCCTCTCCAGCGACCCAACCGCCGATCGCAGCCGCGCTTGCGGTTGCCGGTGTCGTGTATTGGTAAGTGCTCCCTGAAACCGTGTCAATCGTAATCAGGGTTCCATCCGACTCCTTGAGGACAAAGGTTCCGGCTGTAGCATTCACGCTCACGACGGTTCCCTCGGGAGCTGCCCCGCTGCTGGAACTGCTGCTTGTTACAGCCAATGAGACGGTGTTCGAGGTGCTGGCCGCATAGCTTGTGCTGCCCCCGTATACCGCTGTGATCGAGTAGGTTCCGGCGGTGCCGAATGCGGTGGTCAGAGTTGCGGCGCCACTGCTCAAAGCCGCCGTACCCAGGGATGCCGATCCGTTGTAGAAAGTTACCGTGCCTGAAGCTGCGGCGGGAGATACTGACGCAGTCAACGTAATATTCGCTCCCGCGGTTGCGGAACTGCTGGAACTTGTAAGCGTTGTTGTTGTAGCAACTGCACCGGTCAGGCTCGATGCGGTGCTTGCTGAGCCGCAGCCCGCAACAAGAGTAGTTATGAAGACAAGAAAACACAGGACAGCAGGAACTTTGGTGTTACTTTTTATCAATCCAATTTCTCCCGGGGCGAAACACGCCACTTACAGATAAGTGGCATATCGCTTGGCCCTCGATTACAGAGAAACCGGCGAATCCCTGTATTTTCGCGAAGTCATGAGGATTATCCCGGAAATGAGGGTCGCACGGCGGAACACACGGCTAAGAATGCCCTCGATGCGCGCTCTGTGACCTGCGGACCGGTTACATCTTCCCGTTCCAAAAAGTAGAAGCGAAACGCCCACCGTTGCTGGACATCTTTACATCGCCAGGATCTCGGCCCAGGTGGCTTCTTCCACCGGCAGCCCGAGCTTCTCGTTTTCCGCGCGCACCCGCAGCGTCTGCTCGCCGGGATAGCGCACCGTGCGGCCCTCGGTCTCCGGCTTGCACCCGTGCAAGGAGGCCACCACCGCATCGGCAATCTCCGCCGCACGAGGCTCCGGCCCGAAAGCCTCGGGATTCATGGCGATAAACATCTGCGAGACGCCCGCTTCCTTGAGCGAGTCGGCGGGCACCTGGTGCGTGGCGCGGCCCAGCGACAGCATGGCTGCGATCATGTCCAGCATGACGGAAAGCCCCGAGCCCTTCCAGTAGCCGATGGGCAGCGGGCGCTGGGAGCGCTCGATGGCGCCCGGGTCGCGCGTCAGCTTGCCTTCTTCGTCGAAGCCGCCCTCGACCGGCAGCAGTTCGCCCTTCTTCCTGTAGCTTTCCAGTGCGCCGTAGGAGTACTGCGACATGGCCATATCCAGCACCACATGGCCGCCACGGCGCGGCGCGGCAAAGACCAGCGGATTGTTGCCGATCATGGCCTCCAACCCGCCCCACGGCGGAACATTGGGCATGGTATTGGTCCAGCAGATGGCGGCCATGCCCGCATCGGCCGCCTGCCAGCCGTAGGTCCCGCCGCGCATCCAGTGGTTGGTGTTGCCCATGGCCACGCAGCCGATGCCGTGCAGCCGCGCCAGTTCGATAGCCCGCTCCATGGCCTCCAGCGCGTTGAGGTTGCCCGGCCCCTTGCGGCCGTCCCAGCGCTCCAGAGCGCCCACGCCGGCCACGCGCCCGGCCTTCGCTTTCACGTCCACGCAGCCGTTGCCGATGGTCTTCACCAGGCGCGGAAAGCGGTTGATGCCGTGCGTATAGACGCCGTCGCGCGTGGTCTCGGCAAACAGCCGCGCGCATGTCTGTGCACGCCCGGGCTCCATGCCCAGCTTCACCAGTACGCCCGCAAGCGTCTGCTGCACATGTTCAAATGGAAGTCTCTGCATGGTTGGCCGTTCCTGCGCAGGCGCGGCGAAGCCCAGCGAACTCCGCCAACTCCGCTAGCTTTTAAGTGTCACCGTGATCCGCCGTGCATCTCCTCCGGCGGAGACAATCGAGATTTCGCCGGTGGCCTTCTTGCGGATGCTCTTGAACTTCTCGCCCCACTCCACCAGCACCAGCGCATCGGGCGTCAGCAGATCGTCCAGCCCCAGCGTCTCCAACTGCCGCTCGCCTTCCAGGCGGTACACGTCCAGATGGAAGAGCTTCACCGGCTTGCCGTCGCGCGCGCCGTCGTACTCGTGCAGCAGGGTAAAGGTTGGGCTGGTCACCTCGTCGGCTTCGGCGGCGTCCAGCGCCTCTGCGATGCCCTTGACGAGGGTGGTTTTGCCCGTGCCCAGGTCGCCGCTCAACACCAGCAACTGCGGCGGAGCCAACAGCCTGGCCAGTTTGCGCCCGACCTCGACGGTATCCGCGCCTGTGTGCGTAATGAACTCGTGGACGCGGCCATCGGTCTTCGGCGCGGTCTTGGTCATTCTTCAGCCCTCGTTGGATGCAGCAGCGTGCGTGGCGCCGCAGTGTGCAGCGCCTACCAGACAAACATAGCCGCTCAGACCGTTCGTGCGAAAGAGACGCCCGGTGCGAAACTGGAATGCCCGTCCCAATTTTCGCAGGCTCTCGGTGGCAAGCAGCGTGTGCTCGTCGCCGCGGAGCACGGCCAAGTCGGCGGCCAGCCCATGCAGATAGACCGCGGCCTCCACGGCGCGGCCCGCATCGGCTGGATGCTGCGCCATCAGCCCGGCGATCAGCCCGCAGAGCACGTCGCCGCTGCCGCCCTTGGCCATGGCCGGGTTCCCGGTCGTATTCACCGCCGCCGTGCCGTCCGGGTGGGCCACGATGGTCCGCGCGCCTTTCAGCACCACGGTCACGCCCATCTTCTGTGCAAATGCGCGCGCTGTCTCCAGCCGATGCGCCTGCACCTCGGCCACAGTGCAGCCCGCCAGGCGAGCCATTTCGCCCGGATGCGGTGTGAGCACCAGCGTACGGCCTTTGGCCAGTTTGGCCAGCAGCACCGGTTTCGCCGCCAGAATATTCAGCGCATCGGCATCGATCACTGCCGGTTGTTTGGTGGCCGACAGCAGGCCCGCGACAAACTTCACCGTCTCAGGCGGCTGGCCCATGCCTGGCCCCACAGCCAGCACAGTCTTGTCCGCAGTGAGCGCCGTCAATCGCTCCGGCGCAAGATTTCCTGCGTCGATGCCGCCCGCTTCGGTGGCAGCCAGCGGCCACGTCATCAGCTCCGGCGCGACAGCCGCCGCCACCGCCATGGCCGCCGCCGGCACAGCGGCGGTCACCAGTCCCGCGCCCGCCTTCAGCGCCGCGTAGGCCGCCATGGCCGGCGCACCGGCCTTACCGCCGGCTGAGCCAAAGCTGCCACCCACCACCAGCACATGCCCAAAGCTGCCCTTGTTCGCGCCCGCCGCCCGCGGCTGCTGCACCAGTTCCAACGCGCCGCCTGCCCACGCAAGCCCGAGCGAGGAGACAATGGCCTCCTCGGGCGAACCGATCGGCGCCACGGCGACCGGCTGCTTCCATTGCCGCGTGAGTTGCCCAAACAGATGCGCCGGCTTGGGCGCTGTAAAGGTGATGACCGCATCGGCCGGAAAAACCTCGCCCTCGGCTGCCGCAGCGGTCGAATCCGCCGCCCATCCCGAAGGCAAATCCACGGCCAGAACCGGCGCGCCGGCTGCCCGCACCAGGGCCTGCGCTTCCAGCGCCAAGCCTTTCAGCGGCGGCTTGAAGCCGGTACCCACCACCGCATCCACAATCAGGTCAGTGCTGAGAACGGAGGCGAACCCGCGCATCTGCTCCGCGGACTCGATGACATGCACCGTGCCGGGCCGCGCGCTGGCCAGCAACTCGCTCCACGCCTCGCCCGCGTCCGCGGCGAACTTCTCCGGCGGACCCAGCAACAGAGTTGTCACATCGAGGCCGGATTCGGCCAACAGCCGCGCAGCCATCATGCCGTCGCCGCCGTTGTTGCCCCGCCCGCAGACCACCGTCACGCGGCGAGCATGCGGAAACTGCTCGCGGGCAAAGGCCGCCACGGCCCGCGCCGCCGCGCGCATCAGTTCCAGCGACGGAACGCCGAAGCGCTCCGCGGTGGCGCGGTCGCAGGCCTGCATCTCGGCTGCCGAAAGAACTTTCATCGCAACCATGGTACAGCGGAAGGCAGGAAACAGGGTGGAGGAAACAGGGGTCAGGGATCAGGGGTCAGGGGTCAGGGAAAAACGCCGCTCCGCACGGGCTGTCATGGCATCCCACACATTTTGCGATGATGCCTGCGGAAAGGATAGGGCACGGTAGATTGTTGGACGATCTCTGCTTTCCAAATCGTAGTCTCTGATTTCTGAACCCTGACCCCTGCCCCCTGTTCCCTGCCTTTTACCCTCTGCCCATCGCCATCTGCACCAGCAGCCATCCGTTCATCGCGGCGATGGCAATGGCCGTGGCCCATGCCAGCCGCTGCATCCACGGGCCGTTCACAAACTCGCCCATCCACCTGCGGTTGCCGGTAAAAATCACCAGCGGCACAACGGCAAAGCTCAACTGCAGCGACAGAATCACCTGGCTCAGGATCAGCAGCTTCTCCGTACCGGCCTCGCCGGTGACCGCGACCACAATCACCGTGGGGATAATGGCCAGCAGCCGCGTAATCATGCGGCGCAGCCATGGAGCCACCTTCAGGTGGACAAAGCCCTCCATCACCACCTGCCCGGCCAGCGTGCCGGTGATCGAGGAGTTCTGACCCGAGGCCAGCAGGGCCACGGCGAACAGCGTGCTAGCCCCTGCCGCGCCCACCAGCGGGCTCAGCAGCTTATAGGCGTCCTGGATGGCCTCCACCTCATAGTGGCCGCTGCGATGGAAAACGGCGGCGGCAACAATCAGGATGGCAGCATTGACGAACAGAGCCAGCGTCAAGGCCAGTGCCGAGTCCACTCCGCACATCCAGATGGCCTCGCGCTTGCCCTCGGGCGTGCGCTTGTAGTTGCGGCTCTGCACCAGCGACGAATGCAGGTAGAGGTTATGCGGCATCACCGTTGCGCCCAGAATGCCAATGGCGATGTAGAGCATGTCGGGATTGGTAATGATCTGCGGGCTGGGAATCAGGAAGCTGCGCAGCGCCAGCCAGTGCTCGGGATGGCAGAGCACCACCTGCACGGTGAACAGCAGCAGGATGGTGGCGATCAGGGTGATGACCAGCGCTTCGAGATAGCGCATCCCCCAGCGCTGCAGCAGCAGCAGCACCAGCACGTCCACGCCGGTAATCATCACGCCCCAGATGAGGGGAATGTGAAACAGCAGTTCCAGCGCAATGGCCGAACCGATCACCTCCGCCATGTCGCAGGCGGCGATGGCGATCTCCGCGCCCAGCCACAGCACAAAGCTGACCCGCTTGCCGAAGATTTCATGGCAAAGCTGCGCCAGATCGTGCTCGGTGGCGATGCCCAGCTTCAAGCTGAGGCTCTGCAGCAGCACCGCCATCAGGTTTGAGAGCATGATGGCGAACAGCAGCGTGTAACCGTAGCGCGAGCCGCCGGCAATGTCCGTGGCCCAGTTGCCGGGGTCCATGTAGCCGACCGCAATCAGGAACCCCGGGCCGATGAAGCCCAGCAGCCTTCTCCACGTAACCTGCGACCCAGAGATGCGTACGCTGGCATGCACCTCGGGCAGCGAGGGATCGTGGAGAAAGGCCGGTGATGGATCTTTCATGGGCGTCATATTTGGGAGAAAGGGGAAGCCGTGCAACAACAGTATGCCACAGATAGTTAATCATGGTTAACTTATTTTGTTAAATAATATTATTCCGGTGTGTGGGCGCGGATCCAAACCGCTTCCGCAGCCGGATGGCCAAGGGTGCTGCTGCCTTGCTCCATCTCAATCGATACGGTGCGGTCGTAATTCTGCCTGGCCACGCGCACCCGCGCTCCCGGCCCGATGCCGGCTTCATGCAGGTAGAGCAGCAGGTTCCGGTCGCGCTCCTGCAGGCTGACGATCACGTATTCGACTCCGGGTTCTGCCTCGGTCAGCGGCAGTTCGCCGCGCTGCCTGCGCGTGGCGGGCGAGTCGGGCAGCACGGCATTGCCATGCGCGCAGAGACCCTCCGCGCCCAGCTTTTCCATCAGCCGGGCCTCGAAGGCGGGCGAGACGGCGTGCTCCAGCCGCTCCGCCTCCTCGTGGATCTCGTGCCACTCCATCCCGAAGATCTCGGTCAACATGCGCTCGACGAGATGGTGACGCAGAGCGGTGCGGTAGGCGGTCTCGCGGCCGGAGGCGGTCAACCGCACGATACCGTCCGCGCCCACCTCGACGCAGCCATCCCGCTTCAGGCGCTTCAGCGCCATGGTCACGGCCGGCGGAGAAACCTCCAGCCAATGCGCCAGCAGCGCCGGAATCACCTGGCGTCCTTCGGCCTCGGCCTCCAGAATGGCCTTGAGATAGTTTTCCTTCGAGACGTGCAGCGAGTCTTTCATGATCTTCGTTGCCTTACAGTCTAGCGCCGATTGTGGATCGGCGGCGCGATACCGTGGGGATTGCCCAGGGCACGAATGTATACGGCCACTGAACCGGCGGCTGCGACGTACTCTTGTTGCGGGAAAGGGTTATTCTTTCGGTGCAGGGTCTTGCAAGCCTTTGGAGGATCTCCCGCGATGGCCGAAACAGAACCTCGCATCCCGCCAGTGGAGCGCACGCCCGGGCAAAGGTTTGGAGCGCTGGCTCTTGCTGCGCTCCTGATCGGCGCGCTTTCGTATCTCTCGTACCGGTCGGCTGCGGCCGCGCTGGCCGATCCCCGCGCATCGCTGTGGTTCCTGCTGCCCATGTGGACGTTTTCCGCGCTATTTGCGGCAGCGGCCCTGGCGTGGGCGACTGCGCTGCTGCGGCGCAAGCTCAGGACGGGCGCGTTTCTTGCCTCACCGGCCGAAATTGCCGCCAAGCGGCTGGAGTACCGCAGCAAGATGGGCGCGGGAAAGCCCTTCGGCCCGCAGGCAAAGTACTGGGTGATTCCGTTCGTCGTCCTGACCGTGCTGGGCGGCGGCGGCGTGATGGCGCTGGTAGCCGCCGTGAAACTCGGCGACTGTCCAGGGTCGGCGTCCTGGGTCCTGGGCGTTTTGGGGGTGCTGCTGCTCGTCGTCCCCGGCATTATGGTCTTCAAGGCGGTCCGCCGCAAGATCGTTTCGGGCAGCTTTCTGCCCTCGCAGGAGGAACTGGAGAAGGCTCGCAGCCGCTGTGCCGCGCCCAGACCGTTGCGCACACGCATCTTCATGGCGGCCTGCAACCTGTTCCCGGCAATCATCTATACCTACTCAGCCATCCACCATCCACAGCATGGCGTATGGACCCCGAGTACGCGTTGGTTGCTTGCCGCGCTATGGTGGTTGATCGCCGGGATTTGGACCTGGCAGGTGTTTTATCCGCCGCGGACGGCGTGTGCCATCGAGGAACCGCTGTCCGTTGTGCCGCACCCGGAGCGGGACGATGCGGATGGCTCGCCGCCGGAGTCCTGAGCGGCGCGGGCATCACCCAGCGCGGCGCAAACGCCTATAATCGCTTTGTCGTGACTACATTTATCCCAGTTTTCGTGCGCCGCATGGCGCAGGCGGCGCTGCTAACGGCGCTGGTGGGCGGCTGCGTCTTCGCCGCCGCGGCGCAGAGCACCCAGGCAGGCGGCGCTGCCGCCGGCGGAGGGCGCATTCTGCTGGTTCTTCCCTTCGACAACCGCTCCGGCCAGCCCAGCCTGGAGTGGATGCGCGAAGCCGCGGCCGATCTGCTGAGCCGCCGCTTTGCCTCGGCCGGTTTTGCTCCCATGAGCCGCGTCGATCGCGTCTATGCGCTGGACCATCTGGGCCTGCCCCAGGGCTTTCATCCCTCGCGCGCCAGCTCGCTCAAACTGGCCCAGACGCTGGACGCGGACTCGATCGTGGTGGGCAGCTTCCTGACCGATGGGTCCGACCTCGTCGTCGAGGCGCGCATTGTGGATGTGCCGCAACTGCGCATGAGCGCGGCCATCACGGCGCGCGGCCCGCTGACCAAAATGGTGGACGTTTTCGACTCGCTGGCGTGGAAGCTAACCCGGCAACTCGACCCGGCCTTCAGCGTGGCCGAGGAGACGTTTGTGGCAGCCGGACGCGACATTCGCGTGGACGCCTATGAGCAGTACATTCGCGGCATTACCGAGCCGGACCAGGCCGAGCGCCTGCGCCACCTGCAGCAAGCCGTGCAGTTGAATCCGGGCTTCGGGTCGGCGTGGATGGCTCTGGGACGCGAGCAGTATGCGAGCCAGCAGTACGAGCAGGCCGCCGCCGCCTTTGCCAAGGTGGGCCGCAACGATCCCGAGGCTCTTGAAGCCGGCTTCTACCGCGGGCTGTCGCTCCTGTTCTTCGGCAGCTACAAGGACGCCGAGCAGTCCTTTGCCGGCGTGGCGCGCATCCTGCCGCTGGCCGAGGTGGTCAACAACGAGGGGGTGGCCGCAAGCCGCCAGGGACACGACGGGACCGAACTATTCATGCAGGCCGCGGCGGCGGACCCCGCTTCGGCCGACTACCACTTCAACCTGGCCGTCAGCCTGAAACGGCACGGGCAGGCGCAGGGAGCTCTGAACGAATTGGCGCAATGCCTGAAGCTGCACCCGGCCGACAGCGAGGCCATCGCCCTGCAATCCGGCTGGAAGACGCAGACTGCGGCGGCGGGCTCGCCAGGCGCGGCTCCCGAGCCGCTGGAGCGTATTGTGCGCACCTTTGACGCGGTGGCCTTCCGCCAGGCGGCGCAGATGATGGACCAAATGGACAACGAGCGGATGGCCGCGCTGACGCCGGTGGAGCGCGCGCGAAAACTGACAGCGCAAGCCGCCGGCTACCTGGAGAGCGGCCTTCTGCTGGAGGCCGAGCGGTTGTACCGGGAAGCAGCTGTGGCAGACCCGAACTCCGCCGAAGCGCATCTGGGGCTGGCGCGGGTTCGCCTGCGCACCGGCGACGCCGAGGCAGCCCGCAAAGAGGCCCGCGCGGCGCTCGACCTGAAGCCCTCCGCGGACGCCTACGTGGTGCTCGGCCTGCTGGACCTTTCCGCCAACTGGATGGACGAGGCCAACAAGAATGCGGCCGCGGCGCTCAAGGCAGATCCGTCGAGTGCGGCGGCGCAGGATCTGCTCAAGCAGATTCTTGCCAGGACCGGCCAGAGGAAGTAAAGTTTTTCGGCAAGCTCGGAAGGAGCACGCCATGCTTCAACGCGTACGCAGATTCGCATTTCTCTCGATTTGCCTGGGAATCGGCGCATGGTTTACGGCGGCATCGGCGGGCGTAGCCGTGGCGCAGACCCCGGCGGGGCCGCAGCCGATTGTGGTCAAGATCATTCTGTCGGACACCATTCAGCCGGTCAGCCAGGACGAACTCGAGCGGGCGCTGAAGGAAGCAAACGGCACCGGGGCCAGCGCGGTGCTGGTGGAGCTGAATACGCCGGGCGGGCTGCTGGACACAACCCGCACCATGGCCGGAGCCATCCTCGACTCGCGCGTGCCGGTGATTGTTTACGTCGCTCCCGCCGGTGCGCGCGCCGGTTCGGCGGGCTTCTTCCTGCTGGAGTCGGCAGACGTGGCCGCCATGTCCCCTGGCACCAACGCCGGCGCTGCCCATCCCGTCCTGGAGATGGGCAAGATGGACGACACGATGTCCCAGAAGGTGACCAACGACGCCCAGGCCTTTCTGCGCTCTTACGTGACCAGGCGCAACCGCAACGCCGAGGCCGCAGCAGCGGCGGTGGAGTCCTCCCACTCCTACACGGCCGAGGAGGCGCTGACCCAGCACCTGATCGACCTGACCGCCTCCACCGAGCCCGAACTGCTGGGCGCGCTCGACGGCCGCGTCATTACCCGGCTCAACGGCTCAAAGCAGACGCTGCATCTGGCGGGAGCACGCATCCAGTTGGTGCAGCCCACCTTGCGCGACAGGCTGCTGGGCTGGCTCGTCGATCCCAACATCGCCCTGCTCCTGCTGGTGGGCGGAGCGCTGCTGATCTATCTGGAGTTCAATACGCCGGGCACCATTGTTCCCGGCGCGTTGGGCACGCTGATGGTGCTGCTCGCCGTCTTCGCGCTGAATCTGCTGCCTATCCGCTTTACGGCGGTGCTGCTGCTGCTGGGGGCTCTGGTGTTGCTGCTGCTGGAGGCGAAATTTGGCGGGCACGGCGTTCTGGCTGTGGCCGGCATCGTCTGCCTCACCTTTGGCACGCTCACCCTGGTGGCCGCGCCCATTCCCGAAATGAATGTGAATCCCTGGGTGGCGATTGCGGTCAGCGCCGCGTTCGGCGGCATCACGGTGTTTCTGGTGCGGCTGGCGGTGCGCGCGCGAAGGCGAAAGACGCTGCTGGGCATTGACGCCATGGTGGGCCACACCGCCGTCGCCATGGAACCGCTGGCTCCCGAGGGCCACGTGCTGGTGGAGGGCGAAATCTGGCGGGCTGTCTCCGCCGACCCGGTCGAGAAGGGCGCTGCGCTGCGCGTGGTGGGGCGCGACCAGATGCTGCTGCGCGTGATGCCTCTTACGCCTGCCGACTCCCCCAGATAATCGCTGCTGGAGTACAATCCCTGCTACAGCGGTTCCCGCGGGTTTTGCCCGCGCATGCGCGGCATTGTGCCGGGCGAGCGCAACGGCAGGCCGCCCGGTGAACCCGCTGAGTGAGGTCACACCATGTCCGATTCCATGTTGCCCGTGCTGATTCCAGTCGCTATCGTCGTTCTCTATCTGCTGAACTCCATCAAGATTTTGCGCGAGTATGAGCGCGCCGTCATCTTCCGGCTGGGCCGCGTGCTGGGCACTCCCAAGGGCCCCGGCATCATCCTTGTCTTCCGGCCCATCGATCAGATGGTGCGCATCTCGCTCCGCCAGGAAGTTCTGGAAGTGCCGGCCCAGGACGTGATCACCCGCGACAACGTCACCCTGAAGGTGAACGCTGTTGTTACGCTCTACGTTGTCAATCCCAACGACGCCGCCATCAAGGTGGCCAACTACGTCTACCAGACCTCGCAGTTTGCGCAGACCACGCTCCGCTCCGTGCTGGGCGAGGTGGAGTTGGACGAACTGCTGAGCCACCGCGACAAGCTCAACCTGAAGATTCAAACCATCATCGACCAGCGCACCGAGCCCTTCGGCGTAAAGGTGACCTCGGTGGAAGTGAAGCAGGTGGACCTGCCCGAGCAGATGCTGCGCGCCATGGCCAAGCAGGCCGAGGCCGAGCGCGAAAAACGCGCCAAGGTCATCCATGCCGGCGGCGAGTTCGACGCGGCGCAGAAGCTGGTGGACGCCGCCGCTCTGCTGGCCACGCAACCCATCACCCTGCAACTGCGCTATCTGCAGACGCTGACCGAGATCGGCGTTGAGAAGAACACCACCATCGTCTTCCCGCTGCCGGTGGAACTGCTCTCGATTTTGAACAAGTTCAGCGCCGGCGCCCTGCCGGATAAGGACAAGGCATAATTCCGCGTCCTTGCAGGCATCGCTCCGCGGCTTGCCATCGTCCAACGGTAGAAACGGAGAGTGAAGGGGCCGCGAACTCCGCAGCCGCAAGGTCCGGCCCGCTCCAGAGGCGGCTCCCGCAGCACAGGGGAGCCACCTTCATAAGTCCTGACTTCGGGGAATGTGCATGAGGGGATTTTTCGACGACGGAGAGCTGGAGCCGGTTCAGCCCAAGCGCGACACCGAGTTGACGCTTGGCTTTGGTACTCTGATGGCGATCTTCTTTGGCCTGGTGCTGGTGTGCGGGCTCTGCTTCGGGCTGGGCTACGAGGTGGGCCGCAGCAACAGCGGCCCCACGGCAATCCTGCCTCCCGGAACACCGGCCAAACCTTCGCTGCAATCTTCCGCAATCCCCAAGCCGAACGCCATCCCGCAAAGCTACTCTGCTCCGCAGGCGCAGCCCGGAGGCGCGGCTGCGTCGATGGTTGCGCAGGGCTTTGGCTCGCCCGCCGGTTCGGATACCTACCCGGCAGCGCAACCGCCCGCCAACGCAGCCCAGGTAAAGCCGGCGCTGCCGTACGCCTCGGCTCAGCCCGCGCCGCAGGTTGCAAAGCCTGCGCTGCCCAGCGGCCCGCTGCTGGTGCAGATTGCCGCCGTGGCCAATCCCGAGGACGGCGAGGTGCTGGTGACCGCCCTCAAAAAGCGTGGCTATGCGGTGAACGCCCGCCGCGAACCCACCGACAATCTCATCCATGTCAGCATCGGTCCGTTCGGCAACCGCGACGAGGCCAACCGCTGGCGGCAAAAGCTGCTCAACGACGGCTACAACGCCATCGTGATGCAGTAATCCGCGCCCCCATCCCATAGAACAAAATCGGAGTAGCTATCCCCAGGGGCAATGCTCTCAGCAAGGGCAGGTTTACTGTGGTTTTGCTCTAAGCGCGCATCCACTCGGGTAGGCCCGAGGCAATGGAAGCGCGCACTGCCGCCATCAGTTGCTCGCGCGTTGAGTAGTTGGCCGGGTCGATGGGCGCATGAAAGACGACGTGCGCCGTACCCGGCTTGATGCCGAAACTGCCTTTGGCCATCAGCGTTTCCGTGCCGTAGATCGAGACGGGAATGCAGGGGGCGCCCGACTGCATGGCCAGATAGAACGGCCCCTTCTTGAAGGGCAACATGCGGCCGTCGCGGGAGCGCGTGCCCTCGACAAACGTGGTGATGTGCAGGCCCTGCCGCAGCACTTCAACAGCCTTGGCGATGCTGCTCTGCGCCTTCTCCGCGCCGCCTGCGCGCTCAACGGGGATGAAGTTGCCGAGTTTGAAGCAGTAGCCCAGCACCGGCAGCTTCATCAGCGATTTCTTCAGGAAAACGGATGTGCGCCCGGGAAGCGACGAGACCAGCGACGGCGGGTCGAGGTTGGAGACGTGATTGGCCATGAAGATGCACGCCTTGTCCTTGGGCACGCGCTCCCGCCCTTCGATCTTCAGGCGGATTCCGGCCGCGCGGAAGCCTACGCGCACAATGGCGTTGGCCACGCGGTAGAGCGGGTTCACGTTGCCGCTGAGCACCGCCAGAGGGATAAAGACAATCGCGGAGGGAATGCTCAGCAGGACGATGACGGCAAATACAAAAAGCGAAACAATCATGCAGTTCTCAATTCGGTTGCGTTGCTTGCGGCCGGTTCAGGCGCGCATCCATTCCGGCAGGCCGCTGGCGATGGCTTCGCGGACTGCCTTTGTCAGTTCCTCGCGCGAGGAGTATTTCGCGGGGTCGATGGGCTCGTGGAAGATGACGTGCGCGTCGCCGCGATGCATCTTCAGGCTGCCCTTGCCCAGCAGCTTTTCCGTGCCGTAAATCGAGACCGGAATCACCGGCGCTCCCGCCGCCATGGCCAGGAAGAACGGCCCCTTCTTGAAGGGCAACATGCGTCCGTCGGGCGAACGCGTGCCCTCGACAAAGGTGGTGATGTGCACGCCCTTGGCCAGAACCTTCTGCGCCATCGCCACGCTGGCCTGCGCCTCGGCCGGGCTGCCGCGCCGGTCCACCGGGATAAACTCGCCCTGCCGAAAGCCGGTGCCGAGGATGGGAATCTTCATCAGCGAACGCTTCAGAAAGGCAGATGTGCGCCCGGGGATCAGCGAGATCATCACCGGCGGGTCAAGGTTGGAAACGTGATTGACCATGAAGATGCAGGCGCGGTCCTTGGGGATGCGCTCCATGCCCTGCGTTCGGAAGCGCACGCCGGCCATCCAGCAACTGCTCGACAGCATGAAGCGCGTGCCCCGGTAGAGCGGCAGCACGTCACCCGTCAGCCAGCACCACGGTATGAACAGCCCAGCCGTGGGAATGCCGGTGACGATCATCGTAAAGAGGAAGAGGAGCGATGAGATCATGCCGGTTTCTTGCCCTCGGAGTGGTTGTCTTCGGTTGCGCGCGCCCGCAGCCGCGCGGGCAGCTTCTCGTAGATGCCGTCAAAGCCGCCGTTGGAGAGGATGGCCACCACATCGCCCGGTGCGAGTTCGGGCGCGATACCAGCCACAATGGCGTCGGCGTCTTCCAGCAGTTGCGCCGGTGTTCCCGCGGCGTTGAGCGCGCGGATCACGTCCTCCGGATGCAGCCGCTCGGCGTCGGGAATGCGTTGCTGCTGATAAACGCCGGCCAGCACCACGCGGTCGGCCATGCGCAGGCTTTCCACCAGTTCGGCCTCCAGCACCTTGCGCCGCAGCGTGTTCGAGCGCGGCTCCAGCACGGCCCACAAACGCGCCGAAGGGTAAACCGCGCGCAGCGCCTTCAGCGTTTCGCGGATGGCGGTGGGATGATGCGCGAAGTCTTCAATCACCGTGACGCCGCCGACTTCGGCGCGCACTTCCAGCCGCCGCTTGACGCTCTTGAAGGTAGCCATCGCTTCCACAATGGCGTCTTTGCCGATGCCCTGCCCGAAGGCCAGCGCCGCCGCGGCCGTAGCGTTCAGCGCGTTATGCTCGCCGGCCATGCGCATCGAAAGCTCGGCCCACAACGAGCCGCTGCGCCACACCTCCCAGCGCATCGTCTTCTGCGCGTCGCCGCCGCTTTCGTAGCGGAGATTGCGCAACTGCCAGTCGGCGCTGGCGGAGAATCCGTAGCGCTCCACGCGGCTGAAGGCCTTCTCAATGCAATCGGTCACGTTGGCGCTGGCGTCGTAGGCGACGATCAGGCCGCGGCGCGGCACCAGGTTCACGAGGCGCTTGAAGGCAGTCTTCACTGCGTCGAGGTTGGCGTAGATGTCGGCGTGATCGAACTCGACGTGCGTGAGGATCAGCCCATCGGGAAAGTAGTGGTGGAACTTGGGCCCCTTGTCGAAGAAGGCCGTGTCGTACTCGTCGCCCTCCACAATGAAGGGCCGCGTGGGCCTGAGTTGGAAGCTGGATCCGAAGTTCTCCGCCACGCCGCCGATCAGAAACGACGGCTCCAGCGCGGGGTTTTCGCGTGCGGCGGTCTGGTAGATCCACGCCAACATCGATGTGGTTGTCGTCTTGCCATGCGTGCCGGCGACAACCAGCGGCTCATGGCCTTTCAGAAACTCGTCGTGCAGCAACGCGGCCATTGAGGTGAAGGGAATGCGCTCGTCGAGCACGCGCTCCACCTCGGGATTGCCGCGAGAGAGAGCATTGCCGATCACCACCAGATCGGGCCGCGGGTCCAGATTCTCTTCCGCAAAGGGCTCGACGATTTGAATGCCAAGGCTGTGCAGCAGGTCGCTCATGGGCGGATAGGCCGCCTTGTCCGAGCCGGTGATGCGATGTCCTTTCAGTTGCAGCAGACCGGCCAGCGATGCCATGGCCGTGCCGCAGATGCCGCTGAGATGAATGTGCTGCGGCGACTCGTTCATGCCTTCACCGCCGCTTCCCGCAGCGAGAGCCGCGCTTTCGTTCCAAGGTCCAACTCTGCCTCCACGCCGAATGTCAGCGTTACGTTTTGCCGCGAAACGTGGCCGCTTCGCAGTCCGAATCCAATGGGTACATCGATGCCGTCGAGCGCGGAAAGTATCCCGTCTTCCAGCATCCCGGGCGCGCCGTTGTCCGCGCAGCCCATCATTTCGCCGAAGACGATGCCGGTGACGCCTTCAAACTTCCCTGCCTTGCGCAACTGCCACAACAGGCGGTCGATGCGATAGGGGCGCTCGGCGACGTCCTCAAGAAACAGCAGCTTGCCCTCCGTGCGCGGCTCCCACGGCGTACCCAGCAACGCGGCAAGAATGCTGAGGCAGCCGCCGTAAAGCATGCCGCGCGCCGTGCCCGGCCGCAGCGTGCGCAGGCCTTCTTCCGCGCCGACCGAGTAAGGCCGGCCCTCAATGGCGGCGCGAAAACTTTCCAGATGCACGCCGTCTTCCAGATAGAAATCCGCTGCGGCCATGGGCCCGTGAAACGCAGGCAGGCCCAGCTTGTCCAGCAGATGCAGTTGCACGCCGGTCAGGTCGCTGTAGCCGAAGAAGGGCTTGGGATGCGCGGCGATCAGGTCGAGGTCGAGCGCATCGAGCAGGTAGTTCGATCCGTAGCCGCCGCGCAGGCACATCACCGCGCTCGTCGATTCATCTGCGAAGGCCGCATGCAGATCGGCGAGCCGTTCGGCGGGTGTGCCGGAAAAGTAGAGCGGCCCGCGTGTGCGCGCATTGGCGCTGAGGCTTGGTGCAAAGCCAAGAGCCGCGAGTGCGGCCAATCCGTGCTCCACGCGCTCGTCCAGCGCGTAGCTGGCCGGAGCAATCAGGCGGATGGCTGCGCCGGGTTGTACAGCCGGTGGCTTCATTCCTGCTATGCCTCGCTCCACGCTTCGCCGCGTGCAATCAGCGACGCTGGGCCGGTGAGGAAGAGTTCGGTCCCGGGCCCGCTCCAAGCCACTGTCTGCGGCCCGCCGGGCGCTACCACGGTAAGAGGCGACGCGCACCCATGCAGCGCGAGAGCCGCTGTGGCCGAAGCCGAACTGCCGGTGCCGGAGGAGGTAGTAGGGCCGACGCCGCGCTCGAAGATGCGAATCTCCACCTGGCTCTTGCTCACGATGCGCACGAACTCGACGTTGGTCTGCTGCGGAAAATCCGCATGGAAACAGATGGCCGCGCCAACCTGCAGCCATGTCTTGCCCTTCACCTTGAAATCCGCATTGTCGACGAGGATAACGAAGTGCGGATTGCCGGTGGAGATTTCAGCGCCTTCGATCTCCACGCCGTCAGTCAGCGTGACGGTCTTCGTGGCGCAGGAGGGAATGCCCATGCCGGTGGTTACGTCCACGGTAAAGCCGCCCTTGGTGCGCACGCCGTTCACGCGGCAAACGCGCAGGCCCGCATCGGTGGCGATGGTCAGGTCGTCACCGGCCTGCGCGCCGGTCTGCTCGGCCATCCACGCGGCCACGCAGCGCGTGCCGTTGCCGCTGATCTCGGCGATGGAGCCGTCGGCGTTGTGCAGCCGGATGCGGCCGGACCTGGGCCCGGTCCACGCAAAAAACTCGATGCCGTCCGCGCCGACGCTGGTGTTGCGCGCACAGAGTTCGCGCGTGAGCGCCGCCCAGTCGCGGCGGCCTGCTGCCTCTTCGGTGACGATCAGGAAATCGTTGCCGCAGGCATGTGCTTTGGTAAAGGGAATCAATCTTCCTCCGGGTCGCGGAAGGTCAGCAGAGCCTGAATGGCCGGCTCGGCCAGCAGTTGTCCGCGCAGTGCTTCGTGTTTCTTCTTGGTCGTAGTCAGCGCAAAGCTGACGCGTTGCAACTCGCCGATGCCGTCGCGCTCGACGTTGGCCAACCGCTCGCCGGCCTTGTCCATGGCGTCAAGAATCGAAGCGAGCATCTCGCTCTGGTCGCGGCCGCGCGCTTCGTACATAAGCGGATACATCTTCAGATTGGCGCGGCGCTCAAGAAAGCCGACGCCTTCCAGCGCGAGCACGACAATCAGCGTGGCCACCAGGGCCGCCGCGTAAAGGCCCGCGCCGCAGGCCATGCCGATCGAGGCCACAACAAAAACGCTGGCCGCGCTGGTGAGTCCGCTCACTCGGCTGCGGTTATGCAGGATGAGTCCCGCACCGAGGAAGCCAATGCCCTGCACAATGTTCGACGCCACGCGGCTTTTGTCCGCGCTGTCTCCGGCGAGAACCGCCGAGAGCAGAGTGAAGAAGGCCGAGCCCATGCAGATCAGCAAGTTGGTGCGGACGCCGGCAGCCTTGCGCTTGATTTCGCGCTCCAGGCCAACAATTCCGCCCAGCAGGCAGGCCGTCAGCAGCCGCCCGGCAGCTCCGTTGACCACGCCGACCTGCTGCAGCCAGTCGAAGCTGAACGGCTGTGCGATTTGTCCAAGAACTGTGCTCATATGCTGTGCCTTGCCCGATGCTATCACCGCGCAGGAGCAGTTGTTGACCCAGATTGCGCTGCGGAGACGTAGAGCGTGCCCGCGGGCTGTCCCTTGGCGGTGAAGTACGCAACGGCCTTGAGGTTTTCCGGATGCGCCTTCACCGCGCGGTCCACGGCGTCGCCGTCGAACGCCAGAACAATCGGCGCATGAGCGGCGGGCGCTTTCAGCGCGGTATCCCAAATCTCCAGGTCGGCCTCGTTGATCGTCTGCCGCAAGGGAATGCCGGTGAGCGCCACGATCTCAGGATCGACGCTGGTTTCCATCAGAACCGTCGCACCCGGCCGCTTTGCCAGTTCCGCGCGCAGCACCGGAGGAATGGCGAGTTGATAGGGGCGATGCGCTTCGATGTTCTTCGTGCCTTCCACGTACACCAGCGGATGCTCGCAGACGAGCTTGACGGCATTCAGCGCCACCAGCGCGCAGAGCGCGGCCACGGCATACTTTGCGGCGCGCGGCTTGAACTCGCGCACCAGCACAACGAGCAGCATGGCAGCGAAGCCCACGCCCAGCGCGAAGGCGGGCAGCAGCTCCATGCCGTAGCGCGTGTTGTACCAGGAGTGCGGCCACCACGGCGGCAGGAAGATGGGCACGGAGCTATAGGCCACCGAGTAGGCGTAGAACGGCGCGGGCAGCCACAGCAGTTGCAGCGCCCAGCCGATGCCATGACGGCGGCGCAGCACCCACGCGGCCAGCGAGACAATGCCGCTAACTACTAGGAGAAAATTGCCCCAAGCCGCGGCTGCTGCGTCCATCTCCGCGGCCTTCATGAAGAACAGCAGCGAGACCCACAGGTTGTGCCAGCCGGGATGCGGCGGCCCGGCCCCGTGCGAGGCGGTGCGCAACTCGATGGCCTTGGCGGAGTAGGGTCCGCGCGCGAACTCCAGCCAGTCTCCGAAGGCCGCCTGGTTGTAGAGGAACCATGCGACGGGCGCGGCGGCAATCAGCAGGGTCAGCAGCCAGTAGGTGCGCTGGCGCAGGCGGCTGCGCAGCAGCAACTCCACGCCGATGCCGGTCCATGCCAGCAGTGTCATGATCCAGCCGTCGTAGCGCGTGAAGACGGCGGCGACGAGGCCGGCGGCGATCCAGAACAGCAGGCGGCGGGCCTTCTCCGCGTCCGTGTCTAGATACTCGCGCCACTCCACCAGCCATAGCGCGATCCAGATCATCTCGCAGACAAACAGCGGCTCGGTCATGGCCGTTGTTTGCAGATACAGCAGATTGGGATTGAGCGCGAAGAAGAGCAGCGCCACCGTGGAGGCGGAGGGCGGCATCCAGCGGCGGGCAAGGCGATAGAAGCCGATGCAACTGGCGATGTAGGCCAGCGCAGAAGGCACAATCCCTGCCACTCCGTTGGCCCACCACGCGTACACCTGCACGAAGGGCAGCATGAGGATGTGCGGCAACGGCAGCCAGACGGAGCCCAGTTGCGACAGGCGCGGCTGGTGCGAGTCAAAGACGCGCCGCGCAATGTGCATGTGGGCCACGGCGTCGCCGTAGTTCAGCAGTGCGCCGTTTTGCCAACTCCACACAATGGCGGCGATGGAGGCCGCAACCGCTCCGGCCAGCACCGCCAGCCACTCGGCATTCGCAATGCCTCCGTGTTTGCCGTGCTCAGTCAAGGTGGGTCAGCTCGCGGAAGGTGTCAAAGCGCTCGTCGATCTCGGCGCGGGTCAGGTTGGCGATGCGCTCGGTGCCGAAGCGCTCCACGGCGAAGGAGCCCATCACGCTGCCGTAGAACATGGCCTTGCGATACACGGCGGGGGTGAGCTGCTTCTGCGAAGCCAGATAGCCGAAGAAGCCGCCGGCAAAACTGTCGCCCGCGCCGGTGGGGTCCACGACTTCGTCGAGCGGAAGCGCGGGCACCTTGAAGTACTTCGCACCGCTGCCGTTGCCGCTCTGATAGAAGGACGCGCCATACTCGCCGTGCTTGATGACCAGCGACGCGGGGCCCATGGCCTGGATGGCGCGCGCGGCGCGGACCAGGTTGCTTTCGCCGGCCAGGGACCGCGCTTCCGTGTCGTTGATCAGCAGGATGTCGAGGCCCTTGAGGACTTCGAGCAGGGCAGGCTTGTGGTCGTTGATCCAGTAATTCATGGTGTCGCCGGCGACGAGCTTCACGTCCGGCATCGCCTCGCGCACGCGGCGCTGCAAGACGGGATCGATGTTGGCGAGGAAGAGGAATTCGGAGTCGGCATATTCCGCCGGAATCTTGGGCTCGAAGCTGGCAAAGACGTTCAGGTCGGTCTGATGCGTCTTGGCCTCGTTCAGATTGTCGAGATAGGAGCCCGCCCAGAAGAAGCTCTTGCCCGGCGCGTGCTCGATGCCGCGGGTGTCGATGCTGCGCTTGGTGAAGACCGCTTCCTGGCGGGGGCCGAAGTCCTCGCCGACGACGGCAATGACGCGCACATCGGTAAAGAAGCTGGCGGCCAGCGAGAAGTGCGTCGCCGCTCCGCCCAGGCAGCGCTCGCGCTTGCCCGCGGGGGTTTCAATCGAATCGTAAGCAACGCTGCCGACTACCGTGATGGCCATGGTTTTCCCTTCTCTGTAAGGAGTTATTAAAACTGGATAAAACGCTCGATGCCTTTTTCGAAATTATCCAGGGATCTCTCCACATCGGCTCTTCGCTCTTGCATTTCCTTCGAATTCGCAACCGCCCGGAATTTGTACATGGCTGAATGCTCGACTTCCCAGAACAAACCGAGAAGCATAGGAACAATTTGGTATTCACCACGCACGTTGTTGCTAGCGTTATGGCAGTAACCAAAATATTTTGGCACTATGCGTGTTTTCTCAACGTATGGGATCGGCTTGGCTATCCAGTCGGGGAAGCGCCCCCTCAGGGCGTCGTCGATTTCTTTCAATCGGCGGTCCGGAAAAACCAGGACGCGCACACCAGCCAAATCGGGAAGATCGAGTAAGGAATAACTCGATGCCTGCTCGGGGTCAAACTGACGGCCTTCCGAGATTCTCCGGAGGGTTTCAATCGCGCTTTCGCAGTCCTTCACACGCGACTTAACTAGCAACTGTTCAGGCTTCTTGAGATCATGCAGAATCGGGAGCGTATGAAAGCGAATCTCTGCTTCGAGTTGCCAGAGCACTCGCTGAATTTCCGGAAGCAGATCGAAATATTCTTCCCGCAAGCGATCTTCGATCAAACGTTCTGGCATAGTTCTATGCTGCTTCCAGATCTTTTTCGAGTTGCTGACGTACTCGCTCCGACGGAGGAAGGTTGAAATAGAACTTCCAACCGTTTCCGCCGGTGGCTTCCTCGATGCCCTTGCGGACGATTTCTTCGGGCTTGTCGTCGACGAATTCCAAGCTGAATGCTTTCTTTACCTCGCGATTAACATAGAGATCGCGATCAAAGCTATAGCGATAATTTGCCGCAAACAGCATCTCGGCTTTCTTCATATTCGCCTCCCCGCAGAAGGACACTCTTAGAACCTATTATACCGCGATGCAAAATCAACGCGGTATATTGTTCCTACCCCAGATACTTGCCAAACAGCAACTTCAGCCGCTCCTTGGCTGCTGCCGGGATGGCGTCGGGCTGCGTCAGCACCGCGTATTGCGCTGCGGTCGCGCAGGCGCAGGTGCGCGGCGTTGATGCGGTCGGGGGCAGCGCAGCCACGGCGGCCTTCACCACTCGGGCGGCGTTGTCGGCGTTCTTGTGCAGTACGGCCACGATCTCCTCGATGGTCACGGCGTCGTGGCCTTCGCGCCAGCAGTCGTAGTCGGTGACCATGGCGATGGTGGCGTAGCAAATCTCCGCCTCGCGCGCCAGCTTGGCCTCCTGCAGGTTGGTCATGCCGATCACGTCGGCGCCCCAACTGCGATAGAGATTGGACTCCGCTTTGGTGGAGAACTGCGGGCCTTCCATGCAAACGTATGTGCCGCCCAGCTTGCCCACCACGTCAACGGCCTTGCATGCTTCTGCCGCGGCCCTGGCCACCGTGGCGCACACCGGATCGCCAAAGGCCACATGGCCCACAATGCCCTCGCCGAAGAATGTCGCCACGCGAGCGAAGGTGCGGTCGATGAACTGGTCGGGAATCACAAAGTCCGTGGGCTTGTGCTCTTCCTTGAGCGAGCCGACGGCCGACACCGATAGAATGCGCTCCACGCCCAGCTTCTTCATCGCGTAGATGTTGGCGCGGAAGTTCAGCTCGGAGGGCAGGATGCGATGGCCGCGTCCGTGGCGCGCCAGAAACACAACCTTGCGGCCTTCCAACTCGCCCAGCACAAAGGCATCCGACGGCTTGCCGAAGGGCGTGTCGATGTGCTCCTCGCGCACGTTGGTAAATCCGGGCATCGAATAGAGCCCGCTGCCGCCGATGATGCCAATCTCTGCCTGTGCCATGGTGCAAACTCCTTACGTCGTTTTCAGAGGTCAGGTTTCAGGGGGCAGGGATCGGAAAAGCCATTCCGGAGCGGATCAACCTGACCCCTGATTCCTGAAACCTGTTCCCTGCCTTACTTGAAATTCACCAGCCGTATCGTCTCCATGAAGACATCGCCGTCGATGGTGAGGCTGTGGGCGCTGATCTTGTCCATGGTGTCCTGCGCGGTGTGGTGATAGCTGTTATTGGGGCCGTAATCCAAGTCGATCACATCGACCGAGGGCACGCCGCGCTTCACAAAGGGCATGTGGTCGTCGTCCACGCCCATGGTGCGCTGGAAGAAATACTTGTCGTAGCCGAACTTGTGCGCGGCCTGGCGAACGGTGTTGACGAGCCACGGCGTGGAACTCTCGTCCTGCTGAATGTCGAGGTCCTTGTCGCCGATCATGTCGGCAAGGATGAAGGCCTTGATCTGTCCCAGGACTCCGTCGCGAGCCCATTTGGCGGCCAGATGGCGCGTGCCGTAGAGCGAGTCGGAGTCGGTCCACGCCGGCTGAATCGACTCTTCGCCGTCGTCGAAGAGCAGCCATACCGAGTAGCCGTCGAGCTTTCTGCCGCCGCCAGTCTGCGCGCGCAGCCGGTCGCCGATGGCCATCAGCAGGCCGGTGGTCGCCGCTCCGTCGTTGGCGCCCACAAAGTGGATGTTGCGCAGCCAGTAGTTGGTCTCGTAGTGCGTGGCGAGCACGATGACGCCGGGCTTCTTGCCGGGGAAGCGCACGATGAAGTTGCGCATGGGCACAGAGCCGATCGGCGTATTGGCGGTGAAGGTGTCTTCCTTCACATCGTCGTGCTGAAAGTGGGCGCGCAGAAACTGCTCGGCCTTCAAGTGGCCGGGGCTGGTGGGCCAGCGTGGACCGATGGCTGCGAACTGCCGCGCGTACTCATACGCCTTTGCGCCGTCGAAGTGCTGCTGCGCGTGCGCGGTGAAAGCAGCCAGCGCCAAGGCTGCGCACGCCGCCTGTTTCAGCAGGGAAGAAAGCATCACTTCTTCTCCTCTTTGGCCTTCTTGCGCGACGGATGCACCCACCAGGCCACGCCGATGCCGATGATGTAGAGCGTCAGCATGGGGATGGCGTAGACGCACATCGTCCACGGATCGGGACTGGGGCAGATGATGGCAGCCACCAGAAATACAGCCAGAATCGCGTAGCGGATGTTCTTCCAGAGGAAGCTGGGACTCACCAGCCCGAACAGGGCCAGGAAGAAGATGAGGATGGGCAGCTCAAAGCTGATGCCAAGGCCCAGGATGATGGAGAGAAAGAAGCTGGAGTAGTCCTCGATGGTCACCATCGAGGTGAAGTTGTGTCCGAATCCGAGGACCAGAATCTTCATGGCGCCGGGCAGCACGAAGAAGTAGCCAAAGCTGGCGCCTGCCAGGAACAGGCCGACGGTGGCCGTCATGAACGGCACCACGAAGCGCCGCTCCTTCTGGTAGAGTCCCGGAGCGATGAACAGCCACACCTGATAAAGAATGTAGGGCGAGGCCATGATGGCGCCGCCCAGCAGTGAAATCTGCAGATCCAGGTTGAGCGGGTCCATCGGGTGCGTAAACACCAGCGATTTGCCGATCTTGTTCAGCGGCGCCTGCAGGAACTCAACCAGCTGGTCGTGAAAGATCCACGCCACGACGAAGCCGACAGCCAGAGATGCCGCCGAGTGGATGATGCGCTTGCGGAGCTCGTCCAGATGCTCCATCAGGCTCATGCCGGGCAACTCTACCCGATCCGTGACGGCCTTGCGCGCTTTTTCGATTGCTTCGCCTGGATCAACCATTGTGAGATGCCGGCTCCGTTACTTGACTTGTCTCATGCGCGGAAGGCGCTTCGGCCGCGGAAGGCGCTTGTGCCGCCGGGGATTCCACGGCGGACGGCTCGGCGACAGGCGGTTCCACTGTTGCAGATCCGGCAGTGTGCGGCTCCGGCGCGGGCGTCTCTGTTGCTGCCGACTCGGGGGTCCACTGCGCCGGAACCGGCTCGCCGGTCGAAGGCGGCTGAATGCTGGGATTGGGCTGCCCGGCCTGTTCCTGCTCCTTCACGATTTCGCTGTAGCTGCTGTAGGGATCGTTGCTTTCGGCCGCGGGCTCAGTGGCGGCTGTGTCTGCGGACGCGGTTTCCACTGCCACTGTCGCCGCGGGCGGATTCAGCGCCAACTGCCGCTGCCGCTCCTCTTCTTCCTTCTTGCGGCGGTCGGCTTCCTCGGCGTTGCGCAACTCCTCTTCCATCTGGAACTTGAAGTCGTTCGAAGCCTTCCGGAACTCGTACATCAGCTTGCCGATCTGGCGGCCGATCTGCGGCAAACGGCGCGGCCCGAAGACGACCAGAGCCATCAGCATCAGAATCAGCGAGTCGGCCATCCCCAGGTTGGCGGCCTCAATTGTCAGTTGAGTTTCCATGAAGCACCATGATACCTTTCCGTGCTTGTCACTCACAAACCCTGCCCGCCGTATTCGTTCGCCCCGGCACATTCGGCTCAGACGCCAGCGGATGCGCCGGCAAATTGGTACACTAGGATGCCATGCGCGGAAGGCGGGTTCTCTCCAGACCCGCGGTTACCGGCAACAGGCTCCGGGACCAGCCGGGAGGCCCCAAATTTGACCGAGTTTCCACAGATTCTCTTCGCCGGCGGTTGCCACCTGAACGGATTCCCGGTCGGGCCGGAACACTCTTTGGCGCGCGTGGCTCTGCGGTCCATTGGCCACCCCGCCGCCGAAAACCCCTCCGTACTGGCCTATGTGAACCTCCGCTCCAACGCCGCGCTCAAGGAAGCCTGTGTCAAGCAGCGCACTGAGATTCTGGTTTTGCAGCTTGGCCACTACGAAACGCTGCCCAAGCTGAAAAAGATGTTTCACGCGGGCAGCAGTTCCAGCTTGAGTTCGGGTTCCAGTCCCAGCCTGATCCGGGAACTGGCTCAGAACCCGAATCTGAGCTTTGTCCCAACGCTTGGGGCGCGCGCGATCTTCGCCCGGCGTCTGCTGCTCGGCGCAGCCTTTCGCGGCGTTGGATTGGGCAAGCGCGTCTTTGATCCCGCCGCGCTGGAGGCTTCGCTCGACGGCCTGCTGACCGATCTGCGCAGCCTGCCGCTCAAGGCCATCCTGCTGCTCAGCCCCTTCTCCTGCCCCGATCCGCTCACCCGCACCAGCCGCCGCCACGCAGCGCAGTTGTTTGCCGCAGCCGCCGGCAGGCATGGATGCGTCTTCGTGGACGCCTTCAACCTTTTGGAATCCTGCGGGGAGGGCCAGCCGTTCTGCGCCAACTTTGCCGACGCCAACCATCTGAGCCGGGTGGGCCACGAGCGCGTCGGACGGTTCGTCGGAGAGGCCCTGCGCTCCACGATTGCTACCGTTGAAGGCCCGGCTCCCAACGGGCGATTTGGGCCGTTTGTTACTCCGGGATTAAAATAGAAATGTACGGATCGGCCCCGCGCCGCATCCATACAAGAGAGCTGCAACAACCCCGTGGATGGGGCGCTTGACGAGAATCCGCTGCGCTGCGTTTCCCGAGATGGAAACCAGGCAACGGAGAACCGCCAGGTGAAAGTGCATCCACTGCAGCTTGAGCTGGTGCTTTCAACATCCCCGTCCGCCGTATCCGCAGCAACGAACGGCCGGACTGAAGGCGGAATACCGTGAATCTGGCGATTGATGAAGAGACGGCGGCCTCGCCGCAGGCTGCGGGCGTTTGCAGTCTTGAAAACTACCTGGCCCTGCCCGACCGCTCGATGGACGAGCGCATCCGGGCGGCCCGCGAACGGCTGGGCGCTTCCACCATCCTGCTTGGCCACCACTATCAGCGCGACGAAGTGATCCGCTTTGCCGACTTCACCGGCGACAGCTACAAGCTGTCAAAGGCAGCCGCCGAGACCGATGCGCAGTATGTCGTCTTCTGCGGCGTGCACTTCATGGCCGAGAGCGCCGACCTGCTGGGCAAATCGGGCCAGCGGGTGATCTTGCCGGACCTGAACGCCGGCTGCTCCATGGCCGACATGGCCGAGATTTCGCAGGTGGAAGCCTGCTGGGAAGCGCTGGAGCGGCAAGGACTGGCCGGCGACACCATCCCGCTCACCTACATGAATTCGACCGCCGCCATCAAAGCGTTTTGCGGCGAACGGGGCGGTCTGGTCTGTACCTCGTCGAATGCCGGAGCGGCCTTCCGCTGGGCCTTCGAGCGCGGCAAGCGCATCCTCTTCCTGCCCGATCAGCATCTGGGCCGCAACACCGGCTACGCGATGCGGATTCCGCTCGAAGAGATGACGGTCTGGGACCCTTGGGCAATTCAGGGCGGGCAGACGAAGGAAAAGCTGGCTGCCAGCCGGGTTCTGCTGTGGAAGGGCCACTGCGCCGTGCATCAGCGCTTCCTGCCCAGCCACGTGGACCAGATGCGCGCCAAGTACCCGGGCATCCAGGTCATCGTTCATCCCGAATGCCGCTTTGAGGTCTGCCAGAAGGCCGACGCGCAGGGCTCCACCGAACGGCTGATCGCGCTGGTGGAGCAGGCTCCGTCCGGCAGCACCTTCGCCATCGGCACTGAGATTCACCTGGTCAACCGGCTGGCACGCCGCTTTGCCGCCGAAGGCAAAAAGATTGTCAGCCTCGGCGACGAGGGCTGCCTGTGCACCACGATGTACCGCATCAGCCCGCAGCATCTGGCCTGGGCGCTGGAAAACCTCGTCGAAGGCCACGTGGTCAACCAAATCATGGTGAAGCCACAGGTAAAGCACTGGGCCCGCGTGGCGCTGGACCGGATGCTGGAAATCTGAGAGGCAGGGACCAAGGGACCAAGGGACCAAGGGAACGAGGGAACAAGGGAACCAGGCAGGCCGGGTCGTTGAAGGTTGAGGTATCCCATCCTTTTCCGCAAAGAACGCGGAAAAGGATGGGGCACGGGAGATTGTGGGGGGAGGGAGGCTTCCGTAACCGCCGGCTCGGCGCCCTCAGCTCCTGCGCGCTCTATTTCCCGGTCCCTGTACCCTTGTACCCTCGTTCCCTCTGTCCCTTGTTCCCTGGGTCCCTTGTTCCCTGGTTCTCTCGTTCCCTTGTTCCCCGTTTTTCCGTATCCTAGAGCCAAGGCTTTCCCCATGAAGACATTCACTCTCGACGAGGCACAATCGTTACTACCGGTTCTGGAAGCTCTGCTGAAGCGCGCCATTGAAGGCAAGCAGTCGGCTGAGGCTGTCGAATCCGGCCTGACCGACCTGGCGCGCCGCATCTATCTCTCCGGCGGCATGAAGGTGGATACTGCCGCCATCGCCCGCAAACGCGCTGAGATGGACGCCCACCTGAGGCAGGTGAGCGAGACCGTGGCCGAAATCGACGCCATCGGCGTACAGGTAAAGGACCTGGAGGCGGGCCTGCTGGACTTCCCCTGCCGCCTCGACGACGAGGTGGTTCTGCTCTGCTGGCGCATGGGCGAGACTTCCATCGAGCATTGGCACACCATGGAAACCGGCTTCAAGGATCGTCAGCCCATCGACGAGCGCTTCCGCCGCCGCTCGGCCGGCGGGCGACCCAACTAGACTGCCGGAAGACCCGCTCGCCCATCCCAAGAAAAACCTTCGAATCGTTTTGCCTCGTCGATCATCTCTTGAATGAGCAAATTGGAGCGATTTAGTCTACTATCGATCCGCTATGTTCCTGACGGACTTCTCTGCTGCCCTTGGCCGGTTGGTTCCGGCAGGAGCGCCTTGTACAACCACCAACCTTAATTGAAGGAGTGATTCATGCTGACAGTTGGAGAGCAGTTCCCCGCGTTTGAAGTGACGGCTTGTGTCGATCTCGACCTGAAGAAGGCTTTCGAGACCGTTACCCATGAGAGCTACGGCGGCAAGTGGAAGGTCTACTTCTTCTGGCCCAAGGACTTCACCTTTGTCTGTCCGACAGAGATTGCGGCCTTCGGCAAGGCCAACCAGGAATTTGCCGATCGCGATGCGCAGGTTCTGGGCGCTTCCATCGACTCCGAGTTTGTCCACCATGCATGGCGCAACAGCCATCCCGACCTGAAGAACCTGCCCTTCCCCATGCTGGCCGACATCAAGCGCGAACTCAGCACGGCCCTGGGCATTCTGGACAAGAATGCCGGCGTCAGCCAGCGCGCCACCTTCATCGTCGATCCTGAGAACACCATCCGCTTTGTCTACGTGACCGACCTGTCGGTGGGACGCAATCCGCAGGAGGTTCTGCGCGTGCTCGACGCACTGCAGACCGACGAACTCTGCCCCTGCAACTGGCACAAGGGCGAAGAGACGATCCACGTTTAACAGTGGACAGTTGACAGTCGTCAGTCGTCAGTCGTCAGCGATCAGTCGTTCTCTGCGAACTGCGAACTGAGAACTGAGAACTGAGAACTGACAACTGTGAACTTTGAACTGACCTCGGGTGCCCCACCCTCGCCGCGCTTTTTGCGACGAGGGTGGGATAGCACGCCCCTTATTCAGCCAGGACCAAGCTAGTGGCTAGCAGCTAGAAGCTAGAAACTGCCCCTTTCACTTCCGGAGTTCCCTATGTCTCTCGATGCTCTCATTGAAACGCTTCCCGCCTCGGCCAAGGACCTGAAGCTCAACTACTCCTCGCTGGTGCGCAACAACACCGAACTGACGCCGCAGCAGTTGTGGGGAACGGTTGTGGCCACGGCGATTGCCACGCGCAGCGCTGCGCTGACCGCCGCCGTGCTCGCAGACGCCTCGGCGCAGCTTTCGCCGCAGGCCTTCGAGGCCGCCAAGACCGCCGCCGCCGTGATGGGCATGAACAATATCTGGTACCGCTTCCACCATCTGTCGTCGAACGAGCGCTATGCCACCATGCCGGCGCGTCTGCGCATGAACGGGCTGCGCGGACACGGCGTGGAAGATGTGGACTTCGAGCTGTGGGTCCTGGCCGTCTCGGCCATCAACGGCTGCGGCAAGTGCGTGGACGCGCACGAGAAGGTGGTGCGCGAGAAAGGCGCTACCGAGGAACTGGTTGCAGCCGTGGTCCGCGTGACCGCCGTCATCCACGCCATCGGCGCGGTTTTGGACCAGGTAGCCGCCGAAGCGGCAATCGTCGCAGCCGCTACTTAGAGGCTCCGCATACAAGAGCAGATTGGACGCTTCGTATCCCATCGAAGCACCCTGCCCCCATCCTTTTCGCAGGCATCCTCGCGAGAAGGATGGGAAGCCGCACCGCTTTCCGGTGAGCATTTCCACTTCCCTCTGCGTCTGATCTTTGTGGGCGGGCATGACCCGCGCGACAGTCAGCCGGCTGGGGCGATACCCTTTGAGCAGAGCCGCCTGCGCGCTCCGTCCGCATGGGTGGCCCCGGAGTACGGCGCTGCAGGGCACAGAGACAGAGGAGTGCGAATGAAGATCGCGAAGTGGGCATGGTTGTTGCTGGGCGTGGTTCCTTTACTTTCCGGATGCGCGGGCTTCTGGAATGCGACTTCCTCCAGCAGCGGTTCCACCACAACCACCACTCTGACCAGCGGTGTCTTCTACGTGCTCAACATTGAGACAAGCCAGATCGTCGCCTATTACGTGAACGCGGGCAAGCTGACCCAGATCGCCACCTATTCGGCGCCGGCCACTCCCATCACGCTCACGGTTGCGCCCAACAACAACTTCCTCTACCTGAGCACGCTCAGCGGCATCTACGTTTACACCATCTCGTCGGGCGGCACTCTGACGCTGGGCAACTCGTCGAGCGTCATCTCCAGCGATCCGGCCTACGCCATGCAGGTGGACGCGACCGATTCGTGGCTGATTGAGGCAATCTCCGGCGTGGCCTATGTGTACGCCATTCCCATCAACTCGTCCACGGGCAAGCCCACCTCGACCACTGAGCAATATAAAGCTCTGCCGGGTTCCTCGATCCAGCAACTAGCCGTCTCGCCCGACAACTCGTACGTCTTTGTCGCCATGGGCTCCAACGGCACGGCCGCCATTCCGTTCACTTCCGCGAACGCCAATCCATTCGGCGCGGTCGGCAACATCCCAACGGCCAGTTCCTCGGGAGCGGCGCTGTCGGTAGCTGTCGATCCGTCGGACCGGCTGCTCTACATCGGCGAGACGGCGGCAACCTCCTCCAGCAGCAACACCGGCGGACTGCGCGTCTTCAAGTTCAGCACCCTGGCGGAGATCTCCGGATCGCCCTTTGCCACCAGCGGCCTGGCTCCGTACTCCATCCTGCCCATCTCCACTGGCAGCTATGTGTATGTCGCCAATCGCCAGACGGCCAGCGGGTCCACGGGAGTGATCTCCGGCTTCTCCGTCGCCACCAGCGGCAGCACCTATACGCTGACCGCGCTGGGCAGCACCTTTACCGCGGGCACGCATACGCAGTCCATTGCCGAGGACTCCAGCGACCAGTTCATCTTTGCGGCCAGCATCGGCGGCGGCTACGACCTGACCGGGTACGTCTTCGATACCAAGACGGCCGGCTATCTGGATACGGTCGTGCAATCGACCACCGGCACCGACCCCGTGCAGGCGGCCGCCGTCGCCGCGGCGCATTGAGCGGCTTCGCCCGTCCGCTGCCCGTACGCCGTGGACGGCGGTTCAGCAACGGCGCGGGCGCTGGTGGTATTCTCATCTTGTCGATTCCGCCCGTGTTCACTACGAATCCCAAACTTTCCGCCGCTTTCTTCAGGCACGCATCGCTCGCAAGAGTCCTCGTGCTCCTCTGCCTGTGCGCATGCCTGCCCGGCTGCGCCCGCTTTCGCCACACGCAGGGGGAGACGGTCTACGTCTGCGCGCGCCAAGCCTACCTGCACGACCGCGTGGCCGCCGTTTCCAACCGCGTGGCCGAGGTGACCAACGGACAAAAGCTGCAGGTGCTCGAGCGCGGACGGCGCTTCCTCCACGTGAAGACCGAGCAGAACCAGATCGGCTGGATCGAAGAGCACGCGGTCATCGACGCGAAGACGGGCGATGCGTTTGCGCAACTCGCCGCCCAGCATCGCCAGGACCCGGCCGCGGCCCAGGCCACTCTACGCGACGATCTCTACATGCACCTGCTGCCCGGCCGCTCCTCCGAACACTTCTTTCTGCTGGCCGGCAACTCCAAGGTAGACCTGCTGGCGCACGCCTCTGTAGTGCGTACCTCACCGAATGCCGCGCCTCCCGCCCGTCCGGCCGCGTCTCCGTCGGCACAGACGGCAGGCAAAGCGCCTCAGGCCTCCGCTAAAGCTTCGCAGCCCGCCGCACCGGCAGTTCCGGCTGTTCCCGCGCCTCCCGCCGAGCCCGCGCCGATGGAAGACTGGTGGCTGGCGCGCGATGCGCAGGGCCATACGGGCTGGCTGATGGCAAGCCGTCTGGACGTGGATGTGCCGTTGGAAATCGGCCAGTATGCCGAGGGACAGCGCATTGTGGGCGCGTGGGTGCTGGCAAAGGTCACCGACCCACAGGCCGATCTGCCCAACCACCAGGCAGCCGAGTATCTGACCGTGCTGGCCCCGCCCAAGTCCGGCCAGCCCTTCGACTTTGACCAGGTGCGCGTCTTCACCTGGAGCATGAAGCACCACCGCTACGAGACGGCCTTCCGCCTGCATCCCGTGCAGGGCTTTCTGCCGGTGCGCGTCACTCCGCAAGCCGCTCCGGGAGCGCCTGCCAGCTTCAGCTTCCTTATCTCCGCCGACGGCAATCTGAGCACCGATGCCGCGTCGGGCGTTACGCGGCCCGTTACGCCGCGCACCATCGGCTACCAGTTGATCGACACCCGCGTGCAGCGCGTCGGGCCCGACCTGTCGCCGCTGCCCATGCAGCACAACGCCGACAAGAAGCCCGGCAAGGACGACAAAGCAGGCAAGAAGAAGCGCAAGTAGCTCGTCGCTCAAAGAAGCGCGAACGCATACTTGGAGCAGATTCGGAAATGCTGTAGGCCCATGGGCTCTGCCTCAGGGGCTGAAGACGTGCCCTTTCAAAACAATCTGCATGAAATCGGCTTCGACCCATAGCTATGTGGCGTGCTGGCAAATTCCTGTGCTAGTTTTGTGCTACACCTGAACGCAAAATTCGCGGAAGGATGGGGCCCCCGCCAATTTGCCTCCACCCACACGAGAAAAGAATCGATTGAACCATCATCGCGAATACGATCCAGATCCATGGTGTAATCCAGATTATTCACCTTTGCAAATTTCTTGTGATTGAAGGATAGTGGGAGCGTGCGCCGTAGCACGCTTGACACTATTCCCGGGATGCAGCATTAAAGGCCAAGACGGCGTGGTGTGTAAGCTACGGCAGAGGTTTGATCGTTCATGGATCCAGTCCTCCTTCTAAAGTCGATCGATGCTAATTCCCTGTTTTTTGCGGGGGCATTGGTCGCAGGAATCTTCACGCCGGTGATGCTGGTCACCATGTACATGCGGAAGACCTATCCAGGGTATGGGAAATGGGCGATTTGCGAGTTGTGTTGCTCAGCTCTTTTCTTTCTTCAGGCTATCCGCGGCACACTCGGAGACTTGGCGCCAGTCATACTTGGAAACGTCCTCACCTGCGCGGCAAACGTATTGCTGGTGTGCGGGATGTATGAGTTTGTTGAGCGGAAGATGAATCCGGCTCCGCTCTACGCCCTGTCAATCGCTTTTCTCTCCGGCGTCGGCTATTTCTATTTCCTTCAAAACGATATTCGCGCCCGGACGATACTTCTAAGTGCGTACCTCGCAGCAATGCATCTTTATGCGGCATGGCCGCTGCTGGGCAGGGCGCCGCGGCGTCGAATACTGGGCTTCCGCTTTACCGCCGCGGTGCTTGCGATGGGGACGTTGAGTGCATTGGTGCATCTGGTGGATGCCATCATTCTGGGGGATCGGAACACGCTCTATTCAGCGCGGGCGACGTACATGGCGTTTTATGTTGGCGAGCTCATGGTTGTTATTGGAATCACTTTCTCGTTTTTTATTTTGACCAATGAGCGGGCATCCGCCGAATTGCTGGATGCCAACACGGCACTCGCGTCTGAAGTGAAGGAACGGCTTAAGGCAGAAAGCGCATTGCGCTCGGAAGTCGGGGAGCGGCAACGGCTGGAAGTTGAACTCAAGGAGCTGGCAAAGACCGATGAGCTGACCGGTGTGCTGAACCGCCGCGGGTTGCTGGAGGCGATGGAGCGCGAGGTGCAGAGGGCGTATCGCTTCACGCATCGGCTTTCTGTCATGATGGTGGACTTGGACTACCTCAAGAAGATCAACGACACGTACGGGCACGAAGGGGGCGATCGCGCTCTGCGTCAGGTGGCGGAAACCTGCAGAAAGATATTGAGGACCGTCGATATAGTCGGACGCCTTGGGGGAGATGAGTTCGCCGTCATTTTGCCGGAGACAAGCATAGACGAGGCCAGCATCGTGGGAGAGAAGCTGCGCACTGCGACTTCGCGAACCGAGGTACAGTTTGGAGGGGAGAGCATTTTGCTGTCAGTCAGCATTGGCATCGCGGAATGGAGCCTCTCCGACAAGACCGGCGACTCAGCGATCTCCGAAGCCGATGGAGCGCTCTACAGGGCCAAGCACGACGGAAGGAACTGCGTCAGAGTGAAGAACGACCAGGTGGCGCTATAAGTCCCCAGTCCCGCCGCGAGGGCAAGCAGGATGCTTAATTCCGGCCTTATTTGGGGCATTCCGTCTGCCCATCTTGCCCATTGAAGTATCGGCAACTTGTTTTTTTCAATAGCGTCTGAAGCCGTGTCCTTTCAAAAACAGCCTACAGCGATTCCGAAGATGCTATCGCGTGCCCCGCTCCAAAGCGAAAACGGCAGGCTCCGCTGATGGAGCCTGCCGTTCTTGTTTCTGCTTGAGCGTTGCTTGAAGGCCCCTAGTTGAGCGGCCGATCGGTCCACATCGCCTTGTCGGCGAGGGACTGCACCGGGTAAAGGCGGCCGGCCAGCAACTGCTCCACCTTGGTCTGGTTGGTGCTTTCCGCAAAGATCCACTTGCGGTTGCCCGTGCCCCACATCTTCGAGAGTTCTTCCTCGCTGATGTCGATCTTGGGCGCATCCGGGTAGCAGGAGCCCCACAGCAGCGTGGAGCCCTCGCCGTGCTGTCCGCAGGGCTGGGTGACGATCAGCGCCGGGCGCCCGCCCAGGAACTTGTGCGAGTAGAAGATGACCGAAGACCCGTCGGACTCGTCGCCGTAGATGATGAACGTGTCGGACGGCGCGCCTTTGGCGATGATGGTGTCTGCCATTTGCTTGGAACTGAGCATCGGCTCAAAGCGCGCGAAGGCGATGTGCGCGGCCACCAGGAAGACGGCCATGGTGATGGCGACGCTGACGGTTGCGGCCACGTGCTTGCCCTTCAGGCGCAGAATCCAGCCTGCCGCCGGACCCACCAGCAGCGTGATCGCCGCCAGACCGGCAGGCAGCCGCAGAGCGGCAAAGGCCGGGCCGGTCAGGTCGAACAGGTGCGACATGGCAAGCGTGTAGTCGCCGACGGCACGGTGGGCCAGCAGCGTGCCGATGTCGGAGACGAACGGCAGGTTGCGCGAGGTCCACAGGCCCCAGCAGAGAGCGATGGCCGAAGCCACTCCGATGAATGCGAACAGCGCCTGCGCGCCGGTCAGCCATGCGGTGGAGAGCGCCGGTTTTCCGCCGTCCGGGGTGCGCTGCGTCTCAATGCCCACCACCACGGCGGAGATGAGGATGATCAGCGGCGGCCACACCGGGAAGGTGTAATACTCCTGGTTCGACGAGAGCGAGAAGAAGAACAGCGTCCAGGCCGAGAACAGGCTCAGCAGCCAGATGGTGCGCACGCGGAACTTCTGGCGAGCGACCAGGGTGGCCGGATCTTCGCGCAGGGCGTTGTCCAGATAGAAGTCCACCGTCATGCCGGAGTCGCGGTGCAAGTGCTTCATCCAGTTGCGGCGGGTCCGCCACGCAGCCACCAAAGCGGCGGGCAGGAAGAGGCTCCAGGGGAAGATCCACACAAAGTGCAGCAGCCAGTAGGCAACGTGCGGCAGCTTGTTGTAGTCGTGCGGGTAGCGCAGCGAGAAGAAGCGCAGCACATGCTCGTTGATGAAGTAGAAGTAGAAGAAGCCATGGACGTTACCCATGGTCGGATGGTTGCCGATGGGGTGGCCCTGGTCGGGGTTGGCCAGTCCGCAGAGGATGTGCCACGGCGCCGCAATGGCCAGGAACAGCAGGAAGCCGGAGACGGGCTTCAGCTCGCGCCAGCGCCGCCATTGGCCGGTCAGCGCCAGGTAGGGGATGGCCGCGCCGAAGAAGAAGACCGGGGCGATCAGACCCTTGGTCAGCAGAGCCAGCGCCACGCCGGCCCAGAACCAGTAGGCGCGCCAGGGCTTGTTGTCTTCGAGGCTTGTCAGCAATCCATAGAGCGCAATCAGCAGGAAGAGGCTCAGGATCGACTCGGGGATGATGAAGCGCGTAAACAGAAACGCTCCCACCGAGGTCAGCACGCCCAGGCCGGCGTAGAGTCCGGCGCGGTCTCCCCATGCTCGCCGGGCCCATAGCCACGAGAGCCACGCCAGGCCCAGCATTGCCAAAGCGTTGGGCAGATGCGTGGCAAAGGTGTTCTGGCCAAAGACCATGTAGCTGATGCCGACCAGCCAGTAGGGCATAGGCGGCTTCTCGATGTAGCGGATCCCATTGATATAGGTGGTGATCCAACTGCCGCCCTCGGCAATGGTCTGCGCGCACTGCGCGTGTGCGGAGTCCACGTCGTCCAACAGCGGCGGCGAAAACAGCGAAGCAAATTGCACGGCGGCAAAGATGGCTGCAAAAAGCAGCCACACTGTCAGCACGGACGGCGTCTGCTGGGGGCGTTGATGAGTATTCGAGTCGGTCGTCATGGGGTTTTCTTCTGTCCACTCAAGGATAACAGCCGCGCCGGTGCGTATTTGCCCGGGGATTTGTTACGCGGGGGAGAAAACATCGATGCGGCGGTGCCGCTGCTTTTCAAGACACTGACGCGCGCCTGTCGTGTATCTTGGCGAAGGAAACAGTTTTGCCTCCGGGAGTAGAAAAATCAGATCATGCCCACTTTTGCCGCCATCGATATCGGTTCGAACTCCTGCCGCCTGAAGATCGCCAAGGTCGTCAACCACCAGTTGAAGACGGTGGCCGAGGATCGCGAGGTTACGCGGCTGGGCGGGAGCGTCTTTGAGTCGGGGCTGGTGTCGCCGGAGGCCATGGCGCTGACGCTGCGCGCCCTCAAGCGCTTCCAGCGGGCGGTGCAGGCGCACGGCGTGGACCAGATTCGCGTGGTGGCCACGGCGGCCATGCGCGACGCCCGCAATGGCGCGGCCTTTCAGGCGTGGGTGAAGGCGGAGACGGGCTGGACGCTGGAAATCATCTCGGGCCTGGAAGAAGGCCGGCTGATCCACCTGGGAGTGACCGGTGTGGAACAGGGCGTCAGCGGCCGTGTACTGCTGCTGGACCTGGGCGGAGGCAGTTGCGAGATCACGCTCTCCGAACACAAGCGCATCAAGGAGACGGTCAGCGTGCCGCTGGGCGCGGTGCGGCTAACGGAGCAGTTTCTGGCCGCCGATCCGGCGCCGGCCGACGGTCTGCTGCAGATGCGGCATCTGATTGCGCGTGAGCTGCGCAAAGCGCAGAAGAAGATCAATCCCGAGCGTATCTCGCTGGTGATTGCCACCTCGGGCACGGCGGCGGCCTTGGCCGAGGCCTGCACCGCGGCGGCAAATAAGCCGGGCGACAAGAGCAGCGCGAAGAGCGCGGGCAAGCACGGAGCGCGGGCTGCTGCGCCTGCCAGCCGCGCGGCAACGCTGGATCTGGTACCGACGCCGATGGTGCGCAAGCTGGCTAGCCGCCTGGCCAAAATGTCGTTGCCGGATCGCGAGGCCGTTCCGGGCATCGGGCCGCGGCGCGCTGAGATCATCGTGGCCGGAATCGAGGTCTACGCGGAATTGCTGGAGAGCTTCGGCCTGCCCGGCTTCCGCTACTCGCCGCTGGGCCTGCGCGACGGCATTCTGGCGCAGATGCTGGCCGAGCAGGACGCCCGCACCACTGTCCATCGCGAGTTCGAGCACGAGCGCTGGGAGAGCGTGCTGGCCACGGCCCGCCGCTACGGCGTCGATCCCAAGAAGGCCGAGCCCGTGCGGGCTCACGCGGTGCAGTTGTTCGGCGAGTTGAAGACGCTCCACCAGTTGCCGCCCGAGTACGAGAGCTGGCTGGCTGCGGCGGCCATCCTCTGCGACACCGGCAAGTTCGTCAACCACCAGGGACACCACCGGCACACGCAGTACATCATCTCCAGCTCTGAGATTTACGGCTATACGCAACTGCAGCGGACCATCGTTTCGGCCATCGCGCGCTACCTGGGCAAGAGCCGTCCGCAGCCCGGCGACCGCGCCCTGCGCAACATTCCCGTGGACGAGCACAAAAATGTGCAGCGGGCCGTGCTGCTGCTGCGGCTGGCCGTGGCGCTGAACCAGGATCGCGCCAGCGATGTGCTGCGCGTGGCCGTAAAGCTCTATCCGAAGCGCGTGTATCTTGAGATTGCGCCGGGCCGCACCGGCGCCGAGCTGGAACTGTGGTCGTTGCGCAAAGAGGCGGGTTACTTCCGCGAAGTCTTCGGACGCGAACTCTTTCCCACGCTGGCGTAAAGCTGGCGCACCGAACGCGGATCGATCAGCCACTGCAGCCGCGCCGGATGGTGATTCATGTCCACGCGGGCAATGGAGCCCTTGCGCATGCGGATGGCCGCGCCGCCGTTGCCGGTGATCAGCTTGCCCAGGAACTGGAAAACGTTGGGATTGTGGCCTACCGCCAGCACGCCGTCGCGGTCCGCGTATTTGGCCAGCATCTCCTGGAAGTCGGCAAAGCTGGCGTCGGGACCGAGCGCGGGGCTGATCTCGACCTTGGCCTCGTAGCCCAGTTCGGTGCCCACAAACTGCGCGGTTTGCAGGGCGCGCTTCAACGGACTTGAAACCACCACATCCACCTGCACCCGCAGTGCGTTCAGAGCGCGCGCCATCAACATGCACTGCTCCTTGCCTTCCTTGATGAGCGCGCGTTTGGCGTCAAGGGCGGGGTTTTCCCGGATGGTTCCGGCGTTGGCGTGACGCATGAGATAGAGGATCATCGTGGTTGGTTCGGCGGGCGCACAGGGGAGTGCCCGATCCGTCTCCAGAGTGTCGATATTAACATGAATGTAACATTCCGCAAAGCTATTTGCGTGCTGCAGGCGGAGATATCTACCTATTTTTGTTCTGGATGCGGGGAGTTTCAGAAAACCCTTCTCCAGAGTTCGCTGGCCAGCAGGCCGCCCAGCCACGCACGCCGAACGCTGAGCCGGAAACCCGACTCGGCCAACGCCGCGGCGTGATCGGGCAAAGCGCGCAGGCTCAGTCCGGTCATCTGTCCAAAGGCCCGGTAGAGCATCCAGACGAGAGGGCGCGCGATCCAGCGGCCATAAATGCCGGGCGGAATGGCGAACTCCGAGACGACCCAGACGGCATCGGGAGCGGCAACGGCAGAGAGCCTTCGCGCCAGGTCCGCCACCTCGGCGGTGGTGAGGCAGTCGAGGAAGAAATGGCTGGCGATGATCTGGTAAGGCGGATGGGGCGGCGCAAAGCTGCGCGCGTCGGCGGCGTGCGGGTGAACGCGGCTGGCGTGCCGCCCGGCGCGGCGCAGGAGTTCGGCCAGCATGGCGGGGCTGGCGTCAACCGCGTCGATCTCGATGCCTGGGCAGGCGCGGAGCAGGCGTGCTGTGAAGCGGCCATCGCCGTCGCCCAGAACCAGCGCACGGCCCATCGCGCTTCCATGCGCCGCGATTGCGGGCAGGAAGGCGACGCGGCAACGCATCAGCCACGGCCCAAAGGAAAGCAACTCCATCCAGCGATAGAGACGGGCCAGCCGGTCGAAGCTTGGCGGCGGGTTCATCGCAGCAGCGCCGGGGCGAGCAGGGCCGGAGTGAGAAGCACCAGATCGGCGGCGGCGCGCAAGGCCAGCGGCGTCAGGCGGGAGCGGCTGCGGTCCAGCAGCGCCAGCAGCAGCGCCGACAAAGCGGCAGTGGCCAGCAGAGCAGCGATTCGCGGCATTGCGCCCGCGGCTGCAATGGCTGTAACGAGGGCAACCAACGCCAGAAGAACAGCGGCATGGCTACCTGCCGCGCCACCGGCGGCAACGGATTCCCAGCGGTCAATCAGCGCGCAATTGAGCCACGCCAGCAGAGCAAAAACCACGCCTGGAGCCAGCAGCACGGAAATCGGCGCGGTAGCGCGCGACCAGGCCGGAAGCAGGCAACCGGCGGTGAAGAGCAGGCCGGCCAGCAACTCCTTTCTCCACAAAGTCTCGATCGGGCGGGCGAGGATACGGGGCAGGCTGAGGCCTGGCAGCAGCGTTTGCGGCGAGTGCACGCGGGTCAGGTAGACAAGCGCCGCGGCGGCCAGCAGCGAGTCCCGCTGGCGAACCGGAGCGGGAACCAGCCAAAGGACCATCCATGCGGCAGCGACAGCGGCCACCGCTACCAACGGCGCAAGCAGCCGCCGGTGCCTCCAGTGGAACAGATGCCGCTCGCGCAGGCGGCCGTGGATGCCCGCGCGCAGGTCGCCGCGCGCGTCCAGCAGCCGGTCGGCCACATACACAACCCATACCACGAGCGCAGCCAGCAGCGGAACCCACGCAGGCAGCCGCACCCGCGCAGCCCAGGCAAAAGCGAGCGTCCAGACCACGGCCACGGTGGGCGCGTCCAGGCTAGCCAGATGCCAAAAGCGCAACAAGGCGTGCGCCTCCCATGGCGTGGAGCAGGTGGAGCGCTGCGCCGGGGGATGGGGGAAAGCCTGCGGCATTGCTTCGATTGTAGGAGAAAGGGCTGGGCGCAGGGGTGGCGGAGAGTGGACGTTCCGGCTACGGCTGGCCGCCGCAAACGACCATTCGCCACTTCGCCCATCTAACATGCAGATGAGGCGATGTGCACTGGGTTCGATGGAAGGGCCAGCAGTGGCGCCACACCTCGAGGGGAGCATATCGCATGAAGATGAGTGCAAGAGCGATTGCGGCAGCGGGAACGCTGCTGCTGATGGCGGCGTCCGCAGGCGCGCAGAGCATGGGAGCCGGGCAGGCAGTGGTGACGGTCTTGACCAAGCACGAGGGCGAGGTGCCCTCCAGCGTTGCGCAGCAGGACATGGCCATCAAACTGGATGGAAAAGCCGCCAAAGTAACCAAATGGAAGCAGTATGAGCCGGACAACAAGATCGAACTGGTGCTGCTGATCGACGGCGGGGCCCGCAGCAGCCTGGGCCGGCAGATGGGCGACATCCAGAACTTTATCAATGCCCTGCCGCCCAACATCCTGGCCGGTATCGCCTACATGCAGAACGGGCAGGCATTGTTCAGCGGCCCGCTCAGCGCGGACCACGCCACGGTGCTGAAGAATCTGCATGTCACCGGCGGCATGGTTGGCTCCAGCGCCAGCCCGTACTTCTGCCTGTCTGACTTGGCCAGGCAGTGGCCCGGGCAGGACCCGGCGGCGCGGCGCGAGGTGGTGATGATCACCGACGGCGTCGATCCGTACCAGCAGCAGTTCGATCCCTCCGACCCGTATGTTCTTGCCTCCATCAACGATGCGGTACATGCGCGGCTGGTGGTCTACGCCATCTACTGGGGCAGCCGGGGCTTTTCCGTCGCGGCGCAGATGGATACGAGCGCAGGACAGAACCTGCTGGGTGAAGTCGCGGCGGCAACCGGGGGCAAGAGCTTCTACATGGGAACCGGCAATCCGGTCTCGTTTGAGGGGTATTTCCAGGAACTCATCCGGCGCTTCAGAAACCAGTGGGAGTTGGGCTTCGAGGGCTCGCTGAACGGCAGGCCGCAGGTGGAAGACCTGCGTCTGAAGATGCATGCGCCGGGCACGGAGATCGACGCTCCGCAGCGGGTTCTGCTGGACCCCGCCGCCGTACGGTAGTTGTCAGGTTTGAGGGTTGTACGTAGATCCCGGGTCCCCAAATGCGAGGGACCCGGGGCACCCAGACGTTGTATGTAAACTTACCTGTCTCGCGGCCACGTCGCCGGGGCACCCAGACGTTGTCTCTAAACCTACCTGTCTCAACTTACCTGTCTCAACTTATCTGTCTCGACTTACCTGTCTCAACTTATCTGTCTCGACTTACCTGTCTCATGCCCAAGCCCCCCGCCGCGGGTGGCCCGGTTGTAGGGAGTTCGTTCGCCAACAATGTGAGGGTGCCCCGGGTCCCTCGCATTTGGGGACCCGGGAGAGTAACGCTCAACCAGCCGAATTTTTATCGCGAAGGAACTCGGGCAGGCGATTCCCGCGGCGAAATGCGGTCCACTCCGATTCGATTTCGACGGTTCCAATCTCTCCTGTTGCATAGTGCCGAAAGCTTGACCATGCCCACCTTTCTGGCTTCTCGACCAAGCCGCGCTTCACCGGGTTGCGGTGCATGTAGCGAAGCTTGTCCACCCGTTTCTCTCCGTTGTGCACGTTGAAGTCGTAGTACCGAGCCTGCCAGAAGGGCCGCTCAGAGCTTCGCAGCGCAACCGAGAGTTTGAGGCCGTGGATGATTGTGGCGATGGTGCCTTTCATCGGTTCGCTAACCAGCAAGTGCACATGCTCGGGCATCACAACATAGCCCGCAATGACGAACAAATTGCGACGGCGCGTTCGCTCCAGCGCGTCCTCGAAAAGATTGCGCGATTCAGGAGTGCCGAGATACGGGAGCCGGTGAAAACAACTGAAGGTGAGAAAGTGGAAGCTCTCGCTGTGATGGTAGTGGACCAGTCCTTGGGGCATCGGAAAGAAGGATACACCGGTATCGAAGTCTGGAGTTGGCTCCCGTAAAGGTCTTTATCCCGGGTCCCCAAATGCTAGGGACCCGGGGCACCCAGACGTTGTATGTAAACTTACCTGTCTCGACTTACCTATCTCAACTTACCTGTCTCGCGGCCACGTCGCCCGCTTCTGCCGCGGCTTCGGTTTTCTTCGCGGGAGTCCTTTTTGCAGCGGTCCTTCTTGCCGGGGGCCTAACGGCTGGCTGGACGGTGCGCGGGGCGGGGATGGCGTCCAGACCCACCTTGCCTTCGGCCAACTGCATCAGGAAATCCTGGCTGGAGAAGGACGGCGCGTCCTTCAGCGCCTTGCTGGCGCGCACATAGTTGCCGTCGGGCTGCTGCAGGCGGGCCTTCACGGTGTCGGCCAGATAAGCGGGCAGAATCTCGTCGTGCAACCGCGCCAGCGCCGCCGGGTCGCGGACCGGGAAGACCACCTCGCAGCGCTCGAAGAGATTGCGCGGCATCCAGTCGGCCGAACCCAGGTAGATTTCGTCGTTGCCGCCGTTGGCGAAGTGGAAGATGCGCGAGTGCTCCAGAAAGCGCCCCACGATGGAGCGGACGCGAATGTTCTCCGACAGGCCCTTGACGCCGGGCCGCAGGATCGAGAGGCCGCGGACGATCAGGTCCACCTGCACGCCGGCCTGCGAGGCCTGGTAGAGCGCCTCGATCACCGAGGGCTCCAGCAGGGCATTCATCTTGGCGACGATGTGTGCGGGCCGCCCGGCCTGGGCGTGCTCGGCCTCGCGGCGGATCAGCCGCAGGAAGCTCTCGGCCATGGTCAGCGGAGCCACCAGCAGCGGGCTGTAGTCGTCGATCTCGGCGTGAGCGGTCAGGTAGTTGAAGACGGTGTGCACGCGCTCGGTAATCTGCGGATCGGCGGTCAGCAGGCTCAGGTCGGTGTAGAAGCGCGCGGTGACGGGGTTGTAGTTGCCGGTGCCCAGGTGGCAGTAGCGGCGGGTTACGCCGTCCTCGTCGCGGCGGACGAGCATGGCCAGCTTGCAATGGGTCTTCAGGCCTACCACGCCGTGGAAGACCTGCACGCCGGCGTCTTCCATGGAGCGTGCCCAGCGGATGTTCGAGGCCTCGTCGAAACGGGCCATCAGTTCGACAACTAGCGTGGCTTCCTTGGCCGCTCCGGCCTCGGTGAGCGCCTGGAACATGGGCGAGTCGTTGCTGGTCCGGTAGAGGGTCTGCTTCATGGTCACCACGGCCGGGTCCTGGGCGCCCTGCTGGATGAAGTCAACCACGGGATCGTACGCATCGTAGGGGTGGTGCAGCAGGATGTCGCGCTGGCGCAGCTCCTCGAAGATGCCGGTAGACTTGCGGCTGAGCACGAGCGGCCTGGGCGTGAAGGAGGGGAACTTCAGGTCCGCGCGGCGAACGTCGGAGTAGAAGAACATCAGCCGCGAAAGGTTCACCGGGCCGTCGCTGGGGAAGACCTGGTCCTCGTCGAGTTCGAAGTTGGTGCGCAGGCGGCTGACGATCTCCTGGTCCGCCCCGGCCTCAATCTCCAGGCGCACGGCATCGCCCTTGCGGCGGTTGTGCAGCTCGACGCGAATAGTCTCCAGCAGCGAGCGGGCTTCTTCCTCCTCGAAGTAGAGGTTGGAGTTGCGCGTGACGCGGAAGCTGGCCTGGGCAAGCACCTCGTAGCCGCGGTACATGCCGCCCAGATGCTGGGCGATCAGGTCTTGCAGCAGCAGGTACTCGTAGCTGCCCTCGGCAGAAGGCAGGCGCACAAAGCGAGGCAGGGCGCGCGGCACCGTCACCACGCCCAGCACTTGCGGACCGGAACTGCGGCGCTTGGCGCGCAGCAGCAGCGCCAGGCAGAGAGCCTTGTTCAGCACGCGTGGAAACGGGTGCGCCGGGTCAATCGAGATAGGCGTCAGCAGCGGGTCCACTTCGCGCTGGAAGTAGTTGCGGGCAAAGGCGCGGGCTTCGTCGCCGAGATCTTTCCACTCCAGCAGCCGGATGCCCTGCTTGGCCAGTTCGGGCAGCAGATGGCGGTTCCAGCAGTGGTACTGCGCGGCCACAAAGGAGTGAATCTGGGCGGTGAGTTCGGCCAGGGACTGGTCGGGACGCAGACCGTCGTAGCCGGGCTCGCGGTAGCCGTCCTCGATGCGCTGCATCAGTCCGGCCTGACGAATCTCGACGTACTCGTCCAGATTGGAGCCGGTGATGGCAAGAAACTTCACCCGCTCCAGCAGCGGGTTCGAGGGGTCTTCGGCTTCTTCCAGGACGCGCCGGTTAAACTGCATCCACGAGTAGTCGCGGCCGTTAAAGAGCTTTTGTTTCTGTGTGGTTCGGGCCATGATCGGTTCGGTTGACCTGTGTTGAGAGTCTATCGCTTTTCGCCCGCCGGTGTGAGGTACGCTGTGTTACAGAAGAGAGAAAAGAATCAAGTTGGTTCTCTCCGGGTGAAACCGGAAGCCCTTCGCGGAGAAGTTGTGAAGAGTTGCCGAAAGGCGCCGTGGAGACGCTCGCTCACCACCGAAAGGAACGGATTTTCGACAGACTGCGTATCGCTTTCTTGCCGCCCATGCCCTTGCCGTGCGCACCGTGCCCATCCGTTGCGCGGGTTTGAGCGAAGCGGATGGGAAGCCCGCACACGATCCAAGGGGAGAATTGATCGCTCCGACAATCGTTCCACTGGCTTCCGGCACGATTGACGCCGGAGGCCGGCGGGTGAAGGATAAGAATGGGAGTATGTGCCCGAACCACAGGGCAAACGCATCATCACTAGTTTTGAAAGGGCACGGATTTATCCGTGCCACAAATGTAGGGAATATGCCGGGCTTCAGCCCCTGAGGGAAGGTTTGCAACAGAAAAACATTCCTCAGGGCCTACAGACCAGCACTCGAAGGGGCATTGAACGGCACGGATAAATCCGTGCCCTTTCAAAACCTCATTTCTTGACCTTTCATTTGCATGGTGCGTTTGCCCTGGCCCGAACCCCTGGAGGAAACATCTTTATGACTGAGTCCAACGCCCCCCGCCTGAATAGCCTGATTCCGCAGCCGCCGGTGCACGAAGAGGCCGAGGTTTTCTCGCGGCGCATGGGAGGGCTGATGGACGGCCAGCCAAAGGACGACGCTACCGTGTCTCAGGCCCTCAGCGGGATGGACGAGATGCTCGACGTCATCGCCGCAGGGCTCTACAACCTGGCGTCGATGCTGGTGGGCGAGGGCGAGGAGGGTGTGCAACTGGTGGAGACGGCCGTGGCCGATGCCGAGGTGTCGGCCTGCCACGATCCCCTGACGGGCCGCCAAAGCAGCCGCCGCGCCCTGTGCCGCGCTGCGGTGGCCATGCTGGCCCAGCGCGATCCGGAGTGCCTGGCCGCGCCTGCGGGCGAGCCGGCGCGCGGCAGTTGCATCGAGGACGACGAGTTGGAGTCGGCCGGCGTCTCGCGGCAGCAGTTGGAAGACATGATTGCAGGGCCCGACCGAGGCCGCGTCCGCCAGTGGCTGGCCAAGCTGCCGGTCTCGGTGCGCACGGTTTTTGTGCTGCGGGCCGTGGCCGGAATCTCAACGGACGAGACGGCGGCGATTCTGGCGGAACGCGGTGGGCCCAGGGCCGCCGGCTGGCAGCCGGATGCCGTGCGGGAGGTCTTCCGCCAGGGCCTCTGTTCGCTGGCCTCGCAGCTCTTTCACGCCGCATCCACCCGGGAGTCTTGAGCGGTCCGCCCCCGCGGGTCTTTTGACTCCGTCCGCGCACCAATTTCCCGGTGCGCGGCTGCGGCTCCCTCGGCGGCATCCACAGGCAGGGGCGAGCAATTCGACGCCGGCGGAGTTTTCCCCGCTATTCAGGAAAGCATCCGGCGACCTGCGCGGGTAATTTCGATACACTATATTCAAGAATCCTCCCAAGGCTTTGGAGCATCCATTGGATACGGTCGATTCCGGCCCCGGCGGCGGCTGCCGCCAGAACAAGGTTAACGAGTTGATATCTTTAAGAAAATGCGCGATTTGTGTCATGACGGCAGGGTGTTTGCTGGGGCTGTTTGCGGGGACTCCCGGCAGGGTTTCGGCGCAGCGCTCCAATCCCTTCCAGGGAAGCATCCCATCTGGTGAAGCGACCGGGCAGACGATCGATCTCTCGCTCGACGACGCCATCACGCGCGGCCTCAGGAACAATCTGGGCGTGATCCTGAGCAGCCAGCAGATGGCTGCGGCGCGCGGCCAGCGGCTGAGCCAGTTGCAATCCTTGCTGCCCTCGGTCGGTCTCAAGGCGCAGGAGTCGGTCTTGCAGGTAGACTTGCCGGCACAGGGCCTTCGCATCAAGGGCTTTCCCACCGTTCTGGGCCCCTTCGGTTACACCGATGTGCGGGCCTCGTTCGACATGGCCCTGCTGGACCTGCCTTCGCTCCGCAACTACCTGGCTGCGCGGCACAACTTTACATCCGCCGAGCTGACAGCCGCCGACGCGCACGACCTGGTGGTGCTGACGGTGGGCAACGCCTATCTGCTGGCGCTGGCCGACGAAGCCCGCGTCGCCAGCGTGGAAGCGCAGGTGGCTACGGCCAAAGTCTCGCTGGATCAGGCGGCGGCAAACCACGCAGCGGGCACGGCTCCGCTGTTGGACGAGTTGCGCGCACGCGTGGATGAGCAGTCGCTGGAGCAGCAGTTGATTGTGGCGCGCAACGCGCTGGAAAAGGACAAGCTGGCGCTGGCCCGCACCATCGGCCTGCCGCTGGCGCAGAGCTTCACCCTCGCGGACAAGGCGCCCTACGCGGCCTTTGACCAGTTGGACGTGGAGCAGGCGATCCACAGCGCGCAGGCCAACCGCAAGGATCTGGCGGCGCTGGTGGAGCAGAAGCAGGCCGCGGCGGAACAGCGCAAAGCAGCTACGGCGGAGCGCCTGCCGACGGTGCGTTTCTCCGGCGACTACGGCGACATCGGCACCACGCTGGCGCACTCGCACGGCACCGGAGACGCCTCAGGAACCGTGAGCGTGCCGCTTTTCAGGGAATTTGCGCTGCGGGGCGATGCCCAGCAGGCGCAGGCGCAGTTGGACACGGCACAGGCCAGGCTGAGCGACGCTCAGGCCCAGGTGGACGCCGATGTCCGCGACGCGCTGCTCGATATTGCCTCGTCGCAGAAGCTGGTGGAAGTGGCGCACTCCAGCGTGGAACTGGCCAGCGAAGCGCTGAACGAGGCGCAGCAGCGCTATGCAAACGGAGTGAGCGACAACCTGGCGGTCAGCCAGGCGCAGCAGTCGGTGGCGCAGGCCAATGACCAGTATGTCGCCAGCCTTTACCGGCACAACATGGCCAAACTTAGCCTGGCCCGCGCCCTGGGCGCCGGGGCCAACTACAAGACCTATCTGGGAGGAAAGTAACCGTGGCGGATTCATACCCAACTCCGGCAAAAGCCGAGGCGATCGAAGAAACCGAGATCGAGCAGCCGCAGGGCCGCCGCAGGGCCATCGTGGTGGCCGTGATTCTCATCGTGGCAGTCATTGCCGCCGGCATCTGGTGGCGCTCCACCTTCAGCGAAGACACAGACGACGCGCAGATCAGCGGCCACCTGCTGCAGGTGAGCGCGCGCATCAACGGCCATGTAGCCAAGGTGGACGTCCAGGAAAATCAGGTGGTCAACGCCGGCGATGTCATTGCCGAACTGGACCCCAGCGACTACCAGATTGCGGTGGAAAACGCCGAAGCAGCTCTGGCGACCGCCCAGGCCAATGCGGCAGCGGCCAACGTGGCCGTGCCCATCACCAGCGCCAACGCAGGCAGTAATCTGCGTTCGGCAGACGCCGACGTGATGGGAACGCGGGCCGGCGTGGAGCAGGCGGAAAAGCAGTTGCAGGCGGCGCATGCGCGCGTGGCGCAGGCGCAAGCCAACGCCACCAAGGCCCAGGCCGACCTGGAACGCTACAAGCCGCTGGTGGCCAAGGACGTGATCAGCAAGCAGCAATTTGACGCTGCCGTGGCCGCCGCCGACGCCAGCCGGGCCGCGCTGGCCGACGCCCAGGCCGGGCAGGAAGCCGCAGCCGACGGCGTGCGCGTAGCCCACGAGCGCGAAACGCAGTCCCTGGCCATGCAGAAGTACGCGCAGACCGCGCCCCAGCAGGTGCAGGCGCAGAGCGCCCGCGCCAAGGCGGCTCTGGCGCAGGTGCAGCAGGCCCAGGCCCAGTTGGATCAGGCCAAGCTGAACCTGAGCTACACCAAAATCGTGGCTCCGGCAGCCGGCATCGTCACCCGCAAGAGCGTGGAGGTCAATCAGAATGTAGCTGCAGGCCAGAACCTGATGATGCTGGTTTCGCTCGACGATCTCTGGGTGACGGCCAACTTCAAGGAGACCCAGCTCAAGCACATGCAGGCCGGGCAGACGGCTGAGATCCAGGTGGACGCCACCGGCAAAACCTACCACGGCAAGGTGACGCAGATCGGCGGCGCCACCGGCTCCGTGCTCTCGCTCTTCCCGCCGGAAAATGCCACCGGCAACTACGTGAAGGTGGTGCAGCGCCTTCCCGTGCGCATCGACTTCACGGACCTGAAGGACGAGGACCCCAAGCACCTGCTGCGGCCAGGTCTTTCGGCCGAGCCGAAGGTCACTGTCAAGTAGGAGTCTCGCCCCCGAGACAATCAAAGCCCCCGGACGCCGACAGGCAGCCGGGGGTTTTCCTTTTATGTGGAAGGAGGCCAACAGCCTCTCGCGCCGATGAGCAGGCGGGCGGCCCATCTCCGGCCAGCCGCAAATGAACGTGCGCAAAAGGCCCAGCCATGCCGGAGCGCGGCTCTTCGTAGATGTCCCGTGGGTCTTCGATCCACCTGTGGATCGACGCAGCGCGCCTCCCGGGAAAAAATCCGCCGGGACAAGTTGGATCGCCCCGGCGGCGCGCGTGCAACGCGGAATTCCATCCCTTTGAACCATGACCCTGAACCGCGCCCCTCGCCTTGCTCCCGGCGAGGCCGCCCGGAGCGCGGGACGGCGGACTCAGGCGGCGGTTTCGCGCCGGGTTTCGGTCGGCACGCTCAACTGGCGGCGCAGCGCTCCGGCCAGATCTGCCACCACGCGAAGCTTCTCGGCCACCGGCTGCGGCACTCCGCTGCCGTTCAGAGCCAGTTCGGAGTGCAGCAGCAGGCCGGCAACCGTGGACTTCAGCTCGGTCTCAATGGCGGCGGCGGCGGCGCGGCGGGCCAGCAACTGCTCGCGTTCGCGGCGGTGCAGAGCGGCGCGAATCTCGCGGATCACCCGCGCCACACCGCTCAGGGCAAAGTTGAGCTGCAGGGGAATCGCAAGGCCTGCATGGTCCCAGATGGCCTCCGCCGCGGCCGGGTCGCACTCTGCCAGGCTCTCGTCCACCACGACGGCGGCGAACTCCCGCCGCTTCAGCGCGGCCACCGCCTGCCTGCGCCCTTCGGCGACCTCCGCCTCCATGCCCAGTTGCGCTCCCACCACTGCGGCGCAGTTCCTTGCGCCTTCGATTCCGGTCACGATCAGAATGCTCATCTCCCACTCCTCTTTCTTCCCGGCCCTCCTGGGGCGCGGGCGTTTCGACATCGACGCGCAGATATTTGCGTCCAGATTCCGGTTTTGAGGCAAAGGCTCCGCCGGCGGCGCTTTCGCTCCGCTTCCATCGCCTGCAATGTTGTTTGAGTTTGCGCTGGCGGCTAGCCGTGTCATCGGCGGCCAGCCCTCTTCGATCCTGCCGTTGTTCCGCTTCGACCGCCGCGCCTGCACCCGGCTCGATCCTCGTCTGCTACGGCTCCTGCAGCGGGTCGGCGATGCCGTACTCTTTCAGCTTCCGGTAGAGCGTCGTCTTGCCGATGCCCAGCAGTTTGGCAGCCTGCAGTTTGTCGCCGTTCAGAGTGCGAATGGCTCCCAGAATTGCCTCGCGTTCCAAATCGGCCAGCGTCTTTACCTCGGGCGCTCTGCCTTCGGCCTCCGGCGCGCCCGCCGCGTCCGCCGAGCGCCGCGCCTCCAGGCCCTGCTGCTGCAACTGCGTGGGCAGGTCGCCCAGGTGCAGCACCGGTCCTGAGGAGAGCGCGCAGGCCCGCTCCACCGAGTTCTCCAGTTCGCGCACGTTGCCCGGCCAGTCGTAACGCATCATCGTCCGCAGAACCTCGTCGCTCAGGTTGAACTTGCGCCCATGCTCGCGGCTGATGCGGTCCAGAAAATGCGCGGCCAGCAGGGGAATGTCTTCGCGACGGTCCCTGAGGGCGGGAAGGCGCAGATTGACCACGTTCAACCTGTAAAAGAGGTCCTTGCGGAAGGCGCCTTTCTCGACCATCGAGGACAGGTCGCGGTTGGTGGCCGCCACGATGCGGGCCTTGATGGGCACGCGATGGTTGGCGCCTACCGGCCGCACTTCCTTCTCCTGCAGCGCGCGCAACAACTTGGCCTGCAGGTCCAGCGAAAGCTCGCCGATCTCGTCTAGAAACACCGTGCCGCCCTCGGCCGAAACCAGCAGGCCGTCCTTGGAGCGGTTGGCTCCGGTGAAGGCCCCCTTCACGTAGCCGAACAGTTCGCTCTCGATCAGGGTGGGCACCAGCGAACCGCAATCGACCGGCAGAAAGGGCTTCTGGGCGTTGGGTCCGTAGGCGTGGAGGGTGCGCGCCACCAACTCCTTGCCCGTGCCGCTCTCGCCCAGGATCAGAACCGGGTGGGTGGTGACGGCCACCTTGGAGAGAATCCGGTAGAGCTTTTCCATCTCGCCGGAGCGACCGATCATCGCGCCCAGCCCCTGGGAGAGGCGCAGCCGCTCGCGCAACTGGCGGGTAGAGGCATCGGTCAGATGCGTCTCCGCGGCGCGGTCCAGCACGGTGGAAAGTTCGTCCATGGCGAAGGGTTTGGTCAGGTAGTCGGAAGCGCCGCAGCGCATGGCCTCCACCGCGGCGTTGACCGAGTTGGAGGAGGTCATGGCGATGACCGAGGTCTGCGGATAGAGCAGCTTGACCTCGGAGACCAGTTCCAGCCCCGCACTGGAACCAAAGGGCAGGTTGACCAACAGGATGTCGGCCGCACAGCCCCGCAGCAGGGTGCGCGCCTGGCTCATGTCGCCCGTGCTCTCCACCGCGTAGCCAAGGCTGGCCGCAATCTCAGCGCAGGCCGAACGCACGGCCGGGTCGGGGTCTACGACCAGAAGGTGCATCCGGACCGCCGGTTCTGCGAGTTGAGGTATGAAATCCATCGTCCGTTTATTTGTAACAGTATCAAGCATTGTATTTTCCTCTGATCCTTTCAGAAAACCCGGAATCGGCCGCCGGTGCATCGAGAGTACCGGCGTACTTACCTCTGCGCCTCCGCAGGAAGTGCGGCGGAGTTCCAAACGGGCAACTCAATCTCCAACCGCGCCCCGCTCGGGCAGCCGTGGGCGGCAGTGATCCTGCCGCCTGCCGCCTCCACGATCGAGCGGGTGATGGCCAACCCCAGACCGCGGTGGGTAGTCGTCCAGCCGCCCCTGGCCGGGAGATTGGCGTGGCTCGTATAGCCGGATTCGAAGATTTTTTCCATGGCGTCCGGCTGGATGCCGGGTCCGTTGTCCTCGATGGCGACCAAGACCCGTTCCGCCCCGCCATCTTGGCCGGCGATCTCGCGGAGGGCGATGCGGATCCTCCCGCTCTCGTCCATGGCCTCGGAGGCGTTCTTGACCAGGTTCACCAGAACCCGGGTCAGGTCCTCGCCGTTCAACCGTACCGGCAACGCCCCGCCCTCGGCGTCCACGGTGAGCGCCACCGACGGCCCGGCCAGCGCCGCCAACAGGTTGCGGTTGGCCATCAGCTCGGCGGCGAGGTTGCGAATGGGCGCCGAACTCTGCGGCTCCCAGTCCCGGGCTGCTTCGGCTCGCTCCCGGTCCCGCTGCCGCGCCGCCAGAAGCTGGCCGGGAAAGGCCGCCGGCCACTCCTCCGGCACATCTTCCGCAAAGCCGGGAAGCGCCGCCGCCGGCTGCGCGTCCAGCGCCACCAGCTTTTCCACCAGACGGCGGCTGGCAGCCGCCACCAGACGCAGTTCGTTGCCGTAGTGGCGGAAGGGCGCGGCCAGCACTCCGGGTTCCTCCAGCAGGTCGCAGTAAAGCCCCAGCGCCGTCACCATGTTGCGGGCATCGTGCGCCACCTCGGCCAGCGACTCGCCGCGGCTGGCGGCCATCGACAGCGTCTTTACCACAGTCTCAACCCGCTGGCGCTCCGCGATTCCCCGCGTCTCCAACGCTTCGATGGCAGGCGACCCCTTGCTCAGCTCCGTCCGTTGCATTGCCTTCTCCCTTTCTGCTCTCTACCGGTTTGCGAATTCCCTCGGGATCCGATTCCGGCGTTTCCTGCCCTCCTCTCTTACACGCAGCGTGCCAAACTTGAACAGTGTCCCCTAAGTTCCTGAGAAGGGAACAACTTAGTGTCCAAATCCAGGACAATCGAGCTATAGCTCTTCCGTTGCCGCGTCCCGAAATGATACGGACCGCCTCGCCGCATCCCATATAAAGCTTTTATTTTCTTTATATTGGAGAGGAATTCCCGTTCTGGACACCGATCCCGTACAAATTCCCCTTCCGGGAATGGGTATTCCCACTCTCCCAACCCTGGCCTGCCTCCCGTACAATCCGGGTATGCAACTCCCCCATTCGAACTCCTCCAACGATATTTTTCGTCCCGGCGGGCGCGGTCCCGCCGATCTGCGTCCCTTCTCCTTTGTCCCCGGTTTTGTGCAGACCGCCGAGGGGTCCGTCCTGGTCTCCTTCGGCAACACGCGGGTGCTGACCAACGCCACCATCGAGCAGGGCGTGCCGGGCTGGCTGCGCAACTCCGGCCGCGGCTGGGTCACTGCCGAGTACTCGATGCTGCCACGTTCGACGGTGACGCGGACGCCGCGCGAGAGCGAGCGCGGCAAGATCGGCGGGCGGACCCACGAGATTCAACGGCTCATCGGCCGGAGTTTGCGCTCGGTTGTCGATATGCAGGCGTTGGGCGAGCGCACGGTGATTCTGGACTGCGACGTGATCCAGGCCGACGGCGGAACGCGCACGGCGGCCATCTCCGGCGCGGCGTTGGCGCTGGCGCTGGCGCTTGACGCGCTGGTGAAGGCGGGTACGCTGAAGAAGTCGCCCATGAAGCAGTTGGTCGCGGCCACCTCCGTGGGTATGGTGGGCGGCGCGGCGCTGCTGGACCTCTGCTACGAGGAGGACTCGCAGGCCGAGGTGGACATGAACGTGGTGATGACCGCCGACGGCGGGCTGATCGAGACCCAGGCCACGGCGGAGAAGGGTTCGTTTTCCCGCTCTCAGTTGAATGGCCTGATCGACCTGGCCGAACTGGGCCTGAAGGAGATTTTTACCGCCCAGCGGGCTGTGCTGAATATCTGATGACTGTCCCAGGGTTCCGTCCGCAGATGCGGACTGCACCCTGGGCTATTCTCGGCGGCTCCCTCCGGGAGCACGCTCTCGCAATGCCTTCTTGCAGGTGTTTAGACAGCCTCAGTGAAACCCGGGGCACCGCCCCCGGGTTTTTCTATTCCACACCCAGTCCCTTGTCCCCTTTGTCCCTCGTTCCCTTGTTCCCTTGGTCCCTCGTCCCCTTGTTCCCTGCCCTTCCGTTCCCCTCCTCGCGTATACTCCCTCCGAAAGAAAACTCTGCCTACAAAGAGGCCTGTCCCATGCCTGCATCGTTGTCTGCTTCGTTGCCTGTTCTGTCGCGCCGCGATCTTTTCGCTCTTCTTCTGGCCGCCCCGGTGGCGGTCCGCTCTTATGCCGATGCGCCCGCCGAGTGGATCGCGCTCTTTGACGGCCGCACCCTCGAGGGCTGGAAGGCCAGCGAGCGCCCGGGAACCTTCACCGTGGCCGACGGCTGCATCGTGGCCCATGGCGGCCGCTCGCACCTGTTCTATACCGGCCCGGCGCACCAGGCCGACTTCAAGAACTTCGAGTTCTCGGCCGACGTACAGACGCGCCCCGGCGCCAACTCCGGCGTCTACTTCCACACCGCCTTCCAGCCCGAGGGCTGGCCCAGGGCAGGCTTCGAAGTGCAGGTGGCCAACACCTACCCCGGCGACAACAGGAAGACCGGCTCGCTCTACGGCGTGCGCAATGTCTACAAGCAGTTCGCGCCCGACAACCGCTGGTTCAACCTGAAGATTCTGGTGCGCGGCAAGCAGGTGCAGATTCGCCTCGACGACGTGCTGGTGGTGGATTACGTCGAGCCCGCCGAGCCCTTCCGCGCCGACCTGAACTTCGAGCGCGTGCTGGGCCACGGAACCTTCGCCCTGCAAGGCCACGACCCCAACAGCACAACAATGTTCAAGAACCTTCGCGTGCGTCCGCTGCCCGACGCGGCAACAGCGCTTTCCGCCGAGCAGCCCGCGGTCGACGAGCTTTATCGCGAGGTGATCCGCCTGGGCACGGAGAACTATCCGGTGGTGGACTACCACGTGCACCTGAAGGGCGGGCTCACGCTCGAACAGGCGCTGGCCAACTCCCACCGGCTGGGCATCTTCTACGGCATCGCCATCAACTGCGGCCTCAACTTCCCGGTGCACTCCGACGCCAGCGTGCAGGATTACCTGGCCACCATGAAGGGCGCGGCCTGTTACGTGGCCTTGCAGGGCGAGGGCCGCGAGTGGATGACGCTCACTTTGCCCGAGTCCATCGCGCGCTTCGACTACTGCTTTACCGACGCCATGACCTTCCGCGACGACAAGGGCTACCGGCGGCGGCTCTGGTTGCCCGAGGAGATGGGCGACCTCTCCGACCCGGAAGGCTTCATGGAGACCTACGTCACGCGCATCGAGGCGGTGATGCACGAGCCCATCGACATTTATGCCAACTCGACGTTTCTGCCCGAGCCCATCCGCGCCCGGTACGACGCACTGTGGACCCCTGCGCGCATGAAGCGCGTAATTGACGCGGCCATCGAGCAGGACGTAGCCATCGAGATCAATAACCGCTACAGGATTCCCAGCCCCACGTTCCTCAGGGCTGCGAAGGCCGCGGGGGCGAAGTTCAGCTTTGGCACCAACAACGCCGGAGCCGAACTGGGCCGCATGGAGTACGCCCTGGAAATGGTGCGCGCCTGCGGCCTGAGGTGGCAGGACATCTTTGTGCCCAAGCCCGACGGCAAGAAGCCGATCCAGGCCAAGAAGTGGCGGGCGACTGGTTATTGAGGGTGCGAGCCGGCAAGCGAGGGGCAAGTATCAGGCCGCAACGCTCGTAGCGCTGCAAGGTTGAGTCCTGTGCTCTCCCATCCTTTTCCGCAACAGCAGCGGAAAAGGATGGGGCACGGAAACTGTGCACTGACAACTGACCACTGTCCGCTGCAGCTACGGATGCCTTTCCACCGTAGCCGAAACCGTGGCCGTATTGCCGGAGGCGGCCAGCGCGTAGAGCGTGGTGGCCACTCCGGGCAGCGACGCGGGCGAAAAGGAAACCGAGCCGTCCAGGGCCGAGGTGGCTGCGCCGGACTGCATGGCCAGCAGCGATCCAGTGGTGCAGACGGTATGCGCGGAACAGGGCTGCGTCCACGCATAAAGAGCCTGGTAGAGCGTGACCGAGCCTCCGGCCATGGGGTTGCCGTCCATGTCGAGGAGGCGGAAGACCAGCGCCGAGGGCGTCGAAGATGTCGTCATGCTCTGCGCGGTGCCGGAGACGGGCTGCAGCAGTGCATACTCAGGCCGCGCGCCAAAAGCGGTGTAGGCGGCGCAGGAGGAGGTGCCGTTCAGGCAGGCCTGGATGGTTACCTGCTGGCCCTCGGCGAGCGGGCCCACGGTCAGGCTCTTGGCCGCGATGCCATCCGCGGCGGTAAGCACTGCGGTCGAGCTTTGCGGCGCAATTCCGGTGGCCGTGCTCTGCCAACTGACGGACTGGTTGGCGGCGGGCGCGCCGCCGGAGAGCACCAGCGCTTGCACCGGCCAGATCACCGTTGCGCCTGCTGCAACGGACAGCTTCGGGGTGAGCGCGGTAATGACCGCCGGCGCGCCGCCGCAGAACTGTGCCTGCAGGCTGGAGCCATTGCTCAGCGAGGCGGTAACGACCGACCAGGTTCCGTCCGTGGCGGTTACGCTCACGGTGGCGCGGCCGTCACCGGTTGCGGTGACCGGGCAGCTCTTGCTGCCGCAGCCCAGCGTGGCCGTGCCGCTGGTCACGGTGTAGGTGACGGTAACGCCGCCCGCAGGCTTCAGGCTGGCGTCCTGCGCCATCACTGTGAAGGGCAGCGGCGTGGCCTTGGGCACGATGTTCATGGGCGCGGTCAGCAGGGTCAGAGCATCGCCGGAACCCGCGTCGTAGCTGATGCCGCCGCTGACAATGGCCGCGGCGTTCAAGATGGGCAGGTCGTCCACTTCCACGTCCACCGAGCCTGTCACGCCGGAGGCCGCCGCCGGAGCGATGGCCGTGATTTCGTTGGGCGAGATGCTGGTGACCAGCGCCGGCTGGCCGCCCACCAGCACCGTATCGGCAGCGCGAAAGCCCATGCCGTGGATGACGAATGCGCCGCCCGCAGCGGGCAGATGCGCGGGCTGGACGGAGTCGGCGTAGAGCACCCAGCCGGAGTAGGCGTAGTCCGGCCGGCCGTCGCCGCGCTGGTCGGCAATGCCGATGCGCACCAGAGCGTCGGCGCTGGCCGTGACGCGCAGCCACGATTCGCCGGTGGCCAGGCCGTTCAGCGCCGGGGCATACGTGATGGGCGCGGTGCCGACCGCGTCGGAAGCGTCCCATGCGCCGATCGTGGGCATGGCTTTGGCATTCGAGGGCGCGCCCGTCTCGTCCAGCGCCTGCGCAATGACGGAGAAGGTGCGCCCGGCGCGCACCGGGAAGAGAAACCAGTCGCTCTGGCCTACCTGGCTCAGCCGCCCTACCCAGTACCCAGAGGCCGCCAGCGCGCGCGGAGAAGCAGCCGTGCCGATGGCGTCCTGATAGCCGCCAGTTGCCGAGTCGTCCACGGTGATCGAGTAGCTCTGCGCGTCGCCGGCGGAGAGTACCGGCGTGACGATGGTGGAGAGCGTGCCCGAGGGCGCGACCTGGCCCAGCGTGTAGGGGCCCACCGCGCCCGCATTGATGTCGAGCGCGTCGATGGTCTCAAAGCTGATCTGGTAGGCGGCCGAACTCATGCCCGGCGGCAGAGGAATCGCACTCAGGTCGAAGGCCCCCTGCAGCGTCGGGTCCGTCGAGCCCCATTGCGAGAAAGGAACGCCGCCGGCGTCGTTCGCGCCGGTTATTGGATTGCCGTGCGTACCGCGGAAGAGCGCGCCTGTCACGGCCGTGGCCGTGTACTCGTAGAGCGGGTTGCCGTTCGCGTCCAGCGGCCGCGCCACCACGTTCACGCCCTGCATTCCGTAGCCCGAGCGGAAGCTGATGCTGCCGGTGAGGGCGACGGTGTTGTGCTCGGTCAGCCGCTTGGCGGCGTAGTTGTAGATGTTGACCCCGTCGACGGGATAGAGGCGGCTGAGCGCGGCGACGTCGTCAGTGTGGATTTCGCCCGGCAGCGGAATGCATTGCCCGCCCGCCGGCGAGCAGAGGCCGTCGAGCGGCTGCATGATGGGCCAGCCCTGCGTACCGCCCGCGACCACGTTGGTCAACGCCGTGGGGTTCACCTGCGCGTAGTCCAGACCCAGGACGCGTCCAAAGGCGCGCTCGATGTTGAAACTCATCATCTGCAGCAGCGCCGCCGTCCCGGTGCAGCGGCCGTTCAGCAGGATCGCCGCGTGCGCGATGGTTGCGTCCGGATTGATGTTGTCCAGCCACACGTAGACATCATTCTGGGAGCAGTTATCGGGCTCGCTGGTAGTTGCGCCGTAAAGCGCGTCGATCACCGAACCGTCGTAATCGTAGATAACGGCCAGCGGGTAGTTGGTGGCCGAGGGCGTCACGTCGGAGGGCGCGGTAATGACGCCTGGAACCACGCCCGGGTTGACGCTTGCTGTGGCTTGGATGTTGGCGCCGGAGACATCCTCGTTGAGCGAGCCCGCGTCGGTCAGTACAACGGCGGCCGTGGCCACATTGCTCCACAAGGCCGCTGCCGCGTCCACCATCGCCGTGGCCTGCGCGTTGCTTACACTCGCGCTCAACGGCCCCCGATCGACGTAGTAGTTCACCCGGCCGCCGGACCAGTGAATGGGCTGGCCCATGGCCGCGGGGTTGAAGTACGTGGAGCCAGCAACGAACTTCGGCCCGCCGGCTTGCGCCAGCGCGGGCGAAAGCATCAGCACGACGGCAACAAATGCGACAGAGACAGCGGGGCGTGGCGTACGTGAAAAAGCTTTGTGCACGTTGAACTCCGCCCTGTGGAGCGGCATGTGCGCAGCCATCCATCCATCGCCAGTCTTAGAAACTTTTTAGAAACTGACAGAGTGAAGGGTACGGGCTTCAGCCCGTACGTTCGACCCTATAAATTTGCCGGGCTTTACAGGATGCGGAAAAGGCATGTTTGCCATCGCAGAGTCTGAGAAACTTCCCTCAGGGGCTAAAGCCCCGCTGATTCCAGGTGGTTTATCGCCCCGACTGAAGTCGGGCCCTGTTACAAAGCCCGTTTGGCGAGAGTTTTTCCGCAGCCTGTAAAGCCCGTACCTTCTCCGCACAATTGAGTTTCTTGACTAGTTCTTAGAGCTTTCAAAGAATCGGCTGGGCCGAGAGGATACGAAGTACGGGTTTCCAGTGCACGCAGTACAATGCCTGCGAATCGAGATGAGTAGTTTCTAAGGAAAGGAAATTCTCATGACTGCCCTGCCTTTGCCTGCGGGCTTCCGTAGCCCTTTTTCCCCGTTGCCTTTGCGGTTCTGCCTTGTGGTTCTCTTCGCGGTGTGTGCCTCCGCTCTTGCGGCGCAGACATCGGTCACGGTGGTGGCGGCGTCCGGTGCCGCGGCGGAGCGCGTGGCCGCTGCCGAGCTGACCGAGGCTCTCGCGAAGCTTTATCCCCACGCCAGCTTCCAGGTACGCGAGAAGGCGGGCGCGGGAAAGACCGTCTACATTGGCACGCCCGATACCCTGCCCGCCGGGCTTGCCGAGGCGGTCCGCGCCAGGGTGCAGACGCCGGGCAGCTATGCGATCGCGGTCAAGGGCGATGCAGCCGCCATTGCCGGCGCGGATGGCCGCGCCACCATCTTCGCCGTGGAAGCGCTCAAGCAGCGGCTCGGCTTTGCCGAGTATCTCTCGTTCCGCACCGCGCCCCAGCCGCGCACCGGCGATTTTTCCTTTGCCGGATGGCCGCTGGACGATGCGCCCATCGCCCGGGAGCGGGTAATCTTCGACTGGCACAACTTCCTGAGCGGCTGCTCCACCTGGAACCTGAAGGAGTGGAAGCAGTGGATCGACCAGGCCGAGCGCATGCGCTTCAACACCGTGATGGTGCATGCCTACGGCAACAATCCCATCTACCGCTTCACGCTGAACGGCCAGACCAAGCCCACCGGCTATCTGCCCAACACCGAGCGCGGCCGCGACTGGGGGACCGAGCATGTCACGGACGTGCGCACCATGGTGGGCGCGGGCAGCTACTTCAGCGGGCCCGTCTTCGGCGCAGGCGCCAGCCTTGTACCGGAGAGCAGCAAGGACGAGGCGGCGCAGGCGCTCATGCAGAAGGTCTTTGCCTATGCGGCCGAGCGTTCCATGGCGGTTACCTTCGCGCTCGACGTGGACACCGAGTCGGCCAATCCGCAGAGCGTGATCCGGACGCTGCCGGAGCCGGCGCGCTTCAGCGTGAACGGCTTCTCGATGGTGAATCCGGAGACGCCGGAGGGCTACGCCTACTATCGCGCCCAGATCTACGCGTTGTTCAAGCTTTACCCGCAGATTTCGCAGTTGGCGGTGTGGTTCCGCGGCGGATTGAACAGCCCGTGGCGGGCGCTGCGGCCTGAAGACTTTCCCGCGCCGTGGCGCGCGGAATACGCACAGGCTCTCGAACAGCACCCGCAGTTGAGGCGCGATGCGGAAGCGCCCAGCATGTTTGCCATCGGCAAGATCGCGAGCGCCTTTCGCAAGGCGCTCGACGAGACCGGCCACAGCGGCGTGACCATGACGGCGGGAAGCTGGCGGTTCAACTATCTGCCTGCTGCCGACGCCTTCCTGCCCGCGGGCGTGGGCCTGATGCCGCTCGACTACGATTACGCCTTTGCCAGCGATCCTGCGCAGGAGAGCCTGCGCGAGATCGGCCGCCACCGGCCCGTGGTTCCCATCGTCTGGGCGCAGCACGACGACCGCGAGTACGCGGGCCGCTCCTATACGCCCATTGCGGGCCTCGGTTCGCTGGTGCGCTGGTCAAACGCGTCGGGCATCGGCGTGATTCACTGGACAACAAGGCCGCTGGACCTCTTCTTCGCCAACGTGGCCGATCAGGTGTGGACCGACAGCGCGAACGAGACGCTCGACGCGACCACCACGGCCATGGCGCGGCGCATCTTCGGCGCGAAGGCGGAGGAGCCGGGCCGGCAGTATCTGCTGGACTGGATCTACGACGCGCCGGCCTTTGGCGAAGAGACTACCGACCGTTTTGTCAACCGCAGCCACGTCTTCGACGAGGCCAACGAGCGCGTGGGCGCGGAGAAGCGGCTGGCGCTGCTGGCGAAGATGAAACCGCTGGCCGCGGACGCTCAGGCCCGGGAGTGGATCGCCTACTACGAGGACTGGGAGCGCTACGCGGAGGGCGTCTACAAGGCGCAGGCCGCGCTGCAGCGCTCGGTGGCGGCGCTCGATGCAGGCGACAGGGATGCGGCCCGGCGCGAGATTGCGGCGGCCAATCCGGAGCAGGCTATCGAGGCCTACGCGCACACGGCCGGCCACGGAGAAACCAGCCGCGGCGAACTTGGGATTCTCGTTACGCTCAATCTGCGCTGGCTTCCCGTCTTTGAAGCCCAGCGGCAGGCGCTTGGCCTGGAGCCGCTGCACATTGCCTTTGCGCCCACGGAGCACGAACCGCTGGCGCAGGGCGCGGGCAGCTACTCCTACCGCTTCGGCCGTGGGCACAAGGTGAGCGAGGTGGCCGGCGAAGCAGAGTTGGGCACGGAGCTGAAGTCCGTTCCCGTCGTCGAGGGCGGGCCCATGTACGCCGTAGTTGTGGATCATCCTGTACGGCTGTCGTTGGCGGGCCTGGCAGGCACGCCCCTCAAGGGCGTCTGGAAGGTTCAGCTGAGTCTGGAGCCTGGAGCAAAGGTTGTGGTGGAGGCTGGCGGAGTAACCCGGACGGTCGCCGGTCCCGCACCCTTCGAGGTTGCGGCGGCCAACGGGCGTATCCAGTTCACGCTGGCGCCCGTGGCGAGGGCGGGGCAGTACGCTACTACGCTGACTCCCGCCGAGGAGCCGGCCCGCGTGTTGGGCATCGCGCTGGAGGCTGTGCCATAGCCAGACTTAAATCTCTGGATAGAAGTCGAAGAAGGCGTCGAGCGAGCGCTTGAGCTGGACCTCGATCTCCTCCCGCGAACCCTCCAGGGTGTGCATGGCCACGTGGGCCGTGTGGCCGTTGGCAAGTGTCAGCTTGGCGTCTTCAATCGAGGCGACTTCGCCCTCGGGCAGCAGACGCAGTCCGTAGATCAGTGTCAGGTTGGCCATAGGCGTGATGATAGAAAAGAACTGGAAGCGCGCGCCACACGCAACCCAAGAAAAAAGGGAAAGAGGGTCAACAATGGCAGAGTTGAACAGGCGGGATTGGCTGAAGGGCGCGGGAGCCATGGCGGCGGTAAGCTGGGGATCCGGCGCCTATTCTGCGAAAAGGGAGTCCGAGTGGGGACCGGCGCTTTTATTGCCTGAGGCGCGCCCCGCAGTGGCAGATCGGCACTTTACCAGCCGCACCGTCGAGGCGTTGATCGTACAGGTGCGCGGGCGGGTGCGGGACGCGGCGCTTGGAACCATCTTTTCCAACTGCTATCCGAATACGCTCGATACCACGGTCTGGCCCGGCCGCTTCGACGGCAAGCCCGATACGTACGTGGTTACAGGCGACATCGACGCCATGTGGCTGCGCGATTCGTCGGCGCAGATGTGGCCCTATCTGCGGATCGCCAGGCAGGACGCGTCGCTGCGCGAACTGCTGGAGGGCGTCATTCGCCGCCAGGCGCGCATGATCCTCATCGATCCCTACGCAAACGCCTTCATGCACGACCGGAAGTCCTCTCCGCTGAGCTGGGCCAGCAAGGACCGCACCGACCGCAAGCCCGGCGTGGGCGAGCGGAAGTGGGAGGTGGACTCGCTCTGCTATCCCATCCGCCTGGCTTATGGCTACTGGCAGGCCACCGGCGATACGCGGCCCTTCGACGCGCAGTGGAAGGAGGCGGCGTGGACTATCGTGCGCACCTTCCGCACCCAGCAGCGCAAACAAGGGCCGGGGCCGTACAGCTTCCAGCGCGTTGCTGCCGCGCCCAGCGACTCTGCGCCGCTGGGCGGCTTCGGCAACCCCGCACGGCCCGTGGGCATGATCTTTTCCATCTTCCGGCCCTCCGACGACTCCTGCATCTTTCCGCTGTTTGTGCCCGCGAACCTCTTCGCCGTCGTAAGCCTGCGCAAGCTGGCTACGCTGGCAAAGCGCGTGTTGAGCGATGACCAGCTGGCTGCCGAGGCCGATGCCCTGGCTGCCGAGGTCGAACAAGCCGCCGAGCGCCACGGTCGGACCCATAGCGAACGCTTCGGCGAAATCTGGGCCTACGAGGTGGACGGCTACGGCAACTCCCTCAAGATGGACGACGCCAACGCTCCCGGGCTGCTGAGCCTTGCCTACCTGGGCTGCTGCCACCGCGAAGACCCGCTCTACCTGCGTACACGCCACTTCGCGCTGAGCGACGAGAATCCCTACTTCTTCAAGGGCCGCGCCGCCGAAGGCATCGGCGGGCCGCACGTCGGACTCAACATGATCTGGCCCATGTCGATCCTCATCCGTGCCCTCACCTCCAGCGAGGAGCACGAAAGGCGCGAGTGCCTGCGCTGGCTCAGGAACACCACCGCCGGAACCGGCTTCATGCACGAGTCCTTCAACAAGGACGATCCCGGAAGATTCACGCGCTCCTGGTTTGCCTGGGCCAACTCGCTGATGGGAGAACTGGTGCTGGACAACCTGCAACTTTTAGCTGGCAGCTAGCAGCAAACCGTGGCCGGCCTGCGGCGCATCGGAAGGGCAGGAAACCAATGCACTGCTATGAGCCGGATTCAAGACTGTTCGCTGTTGGCTGTTGGCTGTCCACTGAAAGCTGTCTTCTGAGCCCTATTCATCCTTTCACGCATCTACAATCAAGACGGGAAACACACCATGAGCGAGATTCGCGACACAGTTATTTTGGGCTCGGGCTGCTCCGGGCTTACGGCGGCCATCTACACGGGCCGCGCAGGCCTTCAACCGCTGGTGCTGGAGGGCCACGAGCCCGGCGGCCAGCTTTCCATCACCACCCTGGTCGAGAATTTTCCGGGCTGGCCAGAGGGCATTCAAGGGCCCGAACTGATCGACAACATGAAGAAGCAGGCGGCGCGCTTCGGGGCGGAGTTCAAGCTGGCGCACCTGAACAAGGTGGACCTGAGCCACAGGCCCATCCGGCTTGAATCTTCGGCCGGCGAAATACTTACCCGTACGTTGATCGTCGCCTCCGGAGCCAGCGCGCGCTGGCTGGGCATTGAGAGCGAGCAGGCGCTCATCGGCCACGGCGTCTCCAGTTGCGCCACCTGCGACGGTTTCTTCTTCCGCGGCAAGGAAATCGCCGTGGTCGGCGGCGGCGACTCGGCCATGGAAGAGGCGCTCTTCCTCACGCGCTTCGCAAGCAAGGTTACGCTGCTGCATCGCCGCGACGCCTTCCGCGCCTCGAAGATCATGCTCGATCGCGCCATGGCCCACCCCAACATCGAACTGCGCACCAACACCGTGGTGGAGGAAGTGCTCGGCGTGGAAGAGAAGGAAGTGAAAGGCCTGCGGCTCAAGGACACCAAGTCCGGCGAGACCTGCACGCTGCCCGTTAGCGGCCTCTTTCTCGGCATCGGCCACGAGCCCAACGCCAGGATGTTCGCCGGGCAGATGGATCTGGACGAGGACGGCTACATCAAGACCGTCGGCAACGTCATCACCACGCACAACGGCCAGCCCATCCCCGGCGTCTTTGCCTCGGGCGACGTGCAGGACCGCCGCTATCGCCAGGCCATCACCGCTGCCGGCACCGGCTGCATGGCCGCACTCGAGGTGGAGAAGTATCTCGAAGCGCAAGGCCACTGAGACCTTCCGGAATGGAACGTATGAGGCCGGGGCTCAGTCCCCGGCCTTATGCTTGTAGCAGGGATTCCTTACCAGGAATGGAAGACGAAGAAAACCGCTCCCACCAGGCAAGCACCCGCGGCAGCGTGATTCCAGCGCAGTTGTTGATGGAAGTAGAAGGTCACAAATACGCCGAAGACCAGCAGCGTGATCACTTCCTGGATCACTTTCAGTTGCATCACAGAGAAGCGGTCCGCGCCGAAGCGGTTGGCCGGAACCTGAAAGCAGTATTCGAAGAAGGCAATGCCCCAACTGACGAGGATGACCTTCCAAAGCGCCTCCTGACGAAAGCGCAGGTGACCGTACCAGGCAAAGGTCATGAAGATGTTGGAGAAGATCAGTAGGATGATTGTCCACATTCTTCTAATATCGGATGCGGCGGTCTGGGACTGGGTTGTCGGCCGCCACAAAAGAGGGACAGCGCAGTGACGCAACTCGAAGAGAATCTGGAGCGGTTGGAAGACCGGATTGCCGCAGCCTGCCGCGCAGCCGGCCGCGAGCGCGCCGGCGTCGAGCTGATGGCCGTCTCCAAAACCTATCCCGCCGCAACCATGGCCGAGGCCGCCGCGCTTGGCCTGAATCTGTTCGGCGAGAACCGCGTGCAGGAGTTCGCGGAGAAGGCTGTACATGCGGAAGCATTTCGCTCGGCCTGCGGGAACGGTCGGCTCAAAGTTCACTTGATCGGCCACCTGCAGTCCAACAAAGCCGCGCGCGCCGTTGAGGTCTTTGACGGTATCGACTCGCTGGATTCGCTGCGCCTGGCCCAGCGGATCAACGAAGCTGCCGGCAAGCTGGGCAAGCGGCTGCCGGTGCTGATCGAAGTCAAGCTCAGCAACGAGGAGACCAAGGCCGGCCTCGATCCCGCCTCGCCCGATGCGGCGCAGTTGCTCGAACGTCTGCCCGATCTCGCACATCTGGAAGCGCGCGGGCTGATGACCATTGCGCCCTTCGGCGTCGGCGTCGAGGAAACGCGCGCCTGCTTCCGTGCGCTGCGCACTCTGCGCGACGCGTGGGCCAAGGCGCATCCCCGGCTCGACCTGGGCGCGCTCTCCATGGGCATGAGCGGCGACTTCGATCTGGCCATCGCCGAGGGCGCGACGCGCATCCGCGTGGGCACGGCGCTGTTCGGCGCTCGCAACTCTGCGGAGAAGCCCTGATGCCGCACGCCGAATTTCTTCGCGCGGTGGAGGGCGGCGTCACGCTGGCCGTGCGCGCCCAGCCCGGCGCGCGCAAGACCACCATCCAGGGCGTCTACGGAGAAGGCGGGGCGGCGCAGTTGAAGATTGCCGTGCAGGCTCCGCCCGTCGAAGGCAAGGCCAACGCCGCCCTCATCGCCTTCCTCGCCGGCACCTTCTCGCTGTCGCGCTCGAAGGTGGAACTGGTGCAGGGCGAGCTGAGCCGCAGCAAGGTTTTCCTGTTGCGCGGAGCCACACTGGCAGGCATTGAGGCCGGGCTGGCCACGGCTATCGGGAGCAGAGCCCCCGGCGCATAGTCTCCGGACAAACTCGCCCCTGAAGGGGCAGGCAGCCGCCCTATGCGGAGCAGGAATTACCCGCAAAAAGCGGATAGCGCTGCGGCCCACCGATGAGCGACCATGGTTCTGGTGAGCACGAAGCCCCAACCCGCATATCTGCTGGACGCCGAAGCGGCCTGGCGCCAGTTGCAAAGCCGGGACCGCTCCGCAGCCTTCTTTTACGGCGTGACCACCACCGGCATCTTCTGCCGCCCCGGCTGTGCCAGCCGCCTGCCCCGGCGCGAAAACGTGCGCTTTTTCGCGACCGCAGAGGAGGCCAAGCAGGCCGGCTTTCGCCCCTGTCTGCGCTGCTCTCCTACTGCGGAGGGCGGGGCTTCAGACAAGAAAAGCGCCATCGCCGCCCAACTCCGCCGCCACATTGAAGCCAACCTGGACCGCCGCGTCTCGCTGGCCGAACTGGGCCGCATCGCCGGCGTCAGTTCGCACGCCGCCCGCCGCCTCTTCGAGGGCCGGATGGGCGCGAGCCCGCTGGCCTACCAGCGCGGCCTGCGCGCCGCGCGCCTCCGCACTGCGCTGAAACAAGGAGCATCCGTGACCAACGCCATCTACGAGGCAGGCTTCGGCTCGTCCAGCCGCGCCTATGAAAACGCCCCCCTGGGCATGACGCCCTCGAGCTTTGCCCACGGCGGCAAGGGCGAGGAGATTGGCTATACGGCCGCGCCTACGCCCTTCGGATGGATCGTGGTGGGAGCCACGGCGCGCGGCCTCTGCTGGCTGGCCCTGGCCGCAACCAACGACGAAGCCGAAGCCAGCCTCCGCGCGGAGTTCCCCGCCGCCACGCTGAAGGCCGATCCCTCGCTGGCCCGGTGGGTCAGCCTCGCACTGGAAGCTGTCGGCGCTTCCAGAACTCCTAACCAAACCCAAACCGCTACGGTGACGCATGACAAAACCAGCGCAGAGTTGGACCTTCGGGGCACGGCCTTCCAACTGCGCGTTTGGCAGGCGCTGCGCCAGATTCCTCGCGGCGAGACTCGCACCTACAGCGAACTGGCACGCCAGATGGGCATGCCCAACGCCACTCGCGCCGTAGCCCGCGCCTGCGCGCTGAACCGCGTCTCCATGCTGGTGCCCTGCCACCGCGTCATCGGCGTCTCGGGATCGCTGACCGGCTACCGTTGGGGAGTGGAGCGCAAGCGGAAACTGCTGGAATCCGAAGGAGCGCTGGTAATGGGCGCGGACTGGGCAGGATAACTCTTCCGCGCAATGGAACGCCGGACCGCAGCGCTGCGTAGTAAGCTGCCAGTGAATCTCTCCATGCGGTTCACACGTCAAGGAGGCAGCATGTATTGCAGCCGTTGCGGTCAAGCCATCCAGGAAGGGCAGGCCTTCTGCCCTCAGTGCGGTCAACCCGTCGGTCCGCCGGTTCCGCCCATCCCCGGCTTCCAGTATCAACTGGACACCTACGCCGGAAAGATCAAGGCGCTCAGCGTCTTCTGGTTTGTTTACGCGGGGCTTTCGCTTCTGCTCGGATTTGCCGGGCTCGCCTTTGCGCACGCCTTCTTCTCCGGCGCTTTCGGCCCCTGGATGCACGGCCCCATGCCCCCGCTATGGTTCGGCCCGGCGCTGCTCCACTTTGCATGGATCATCGTCATCGGCCGCTCAGCTTTGGCCGTCGCCGCGGCCTGGGGACTGTGGGAACGCGCGCCGTGGGGCCGTACCGTAGCTATCGTCGCCGCCATCCTCTGCCTGCTCAAGTTCCCCTTCGGCACGGCTCTGGGCGTTTGGACCCTGGTGGTGCTGCTCGGCTATCGCAACAGCACGCTCTACGACCAGTTGCCGCGCGCCTAGCGGTACCCGCCGCCGGCCCGAAACACTGCCTTACACCTGCGCGGCGATCCGGACCGGCGGTACAATCTTCCCATGAGCTTCCCAGCAATCCGCATGCGCCGCCTGCGGCGCACCGACTCCATGCGCGCCCTGGTGCGCGAGACGACTCTCGACTCCGGCGATCTGATCTACCCCCTCTTTATCTGCCCCGGCTCCGGCATTCGCAAAGAGGTCAGTTCCATGCCCGGCGTCTTCAACCTCTCCATCGACGAGGCTGTGCGCGAGGCGGAAGAGGCTGCCGCTCTCGGCATCGGCGGCCTGTTGCTGTTCGGCCTGCCCGCCGCCAAGGACCCCGAGGGTACCGGCGCATGGGCCGAGGACGGCATCGTCCAGCAGGCGTTGCGCGCGCTGCGTCAGTCCCCGGCCGCCAAGAAGCTGGTCCTCATCGCCGATGTCTGTCTGTGCGAGTACACCAGCCACGGCCACTGCGGCCTGATCGTCGAAACCCATGGCAACTGGGAGGTCGACAACGACTCCACCCTCGACCTGCTGGCCAAAACCGCCGTCAGCCTCGCCAAGGCTGGAGCCGACGTCATCGCTCCCAGCGACATGATGGACGGCCGCGTCGGCGCCATCCGCGAAGTGCTCGACGACGCCGGCTTTGCCATGACGCCCATCCTCAGCTACGCCTCCAAGTTCGCCTCCGCCTTCTACGGACCCTTCCGCGAGGCCGCTGACTCCGCCCCCCAGTTCGGCGACCGCAAGGCCTACCAGATGGATGGCGCCAACCTGCGCGAAGCCCTCCGCGAGATCGACCTCGACCTCGGCGAAGGGGCGGACATGATCCTGATGAAGCCCGCCATGCCCTACCTCGACGTGATCCGCGCCGCCCGCGACAACTTTGAAGTACCCATGGGCGCTTACCAGGTCTCCGGCGAGTACTCCATGCTGCAGGCTGCCTTCGCCAAGGGCTGGCTCGACCGCGACCGCGCCATTTTGGAGTCCCTGCTGGGCATGCGCCGCGCCGGGGCGGACTTCATCGTCACCTACTTCGCCAAGGAAGCCGCAAAGCTGCTGGGCTGATCGGGAAAACGGCATTCGGCGCGCCCATTATGAGGGGCGCGCCGGGCGTTTCGCACATCTCTCGACTCGCCTATAGATTTCTTCGGTATTTATCTTTTATTCGTCGTATACATCCGGAATTTTTCTACAAATCTTGCTGGAGCGCTTCCCCACCATCTAGTCGTCAGGAATGTATCTATATTTATACGTGTAAATGAAAATAGAGCAGTAACATTTCAATAAACTCGTGTCTCAACCTCAAGATCCTTCGAATATCTCCAGGCAATCAACTTATTTAAATAGAGATATTATTTTTACTAATGTATTTATGTATTGCGATATATATAAGAAATATCTTCATAATTTTGGATCGCAATCACTCGGCAATGGCTCGACGACGGCCCTGCAAGGCAATTTCTATTTATTTTTCAGATTTATACATCCTTTGCGCTATACTATTCAAAATTTTCTATAGTCGGCCTTCCATGGAACCACGCATCAACCCGTTTTCGCCCGGCGCCGGCGCGCCGCCTCCCGAGCTTGCCGGGCGCGGTCCCATCCTCGACTACGCCGCCATCTCTCTGGATCGGCTCCGCAACGGCTTCCACGCCAAGGGCATGATTCTGGTTGGCCTGCGCGGCACCGGCAAGACCGTTGTCCTGAACCGCATCCACAACGCCGCCCAGGAGGCAGGCTACGAGGCCGCTTTCCTTGAGGCCCATGAAGGAAAGTCTCTCGCCGAACTCCTTGTGCCGTCGTTGCGCCAGATTCTGTACCGGCTCAACCTGCGCGAGAGCGTGAGCGAGAAGACCCGCCGCGCCCTGCGCGTCCTGCGCAGCTTCCTGGGGGCCATGGGACTCAAGGCCAAGGCCGGCCTTGGCGATCTGGAGTTGGAACTGGCTATCGATCCCGAGCGGGGAACGGCCGACAGCGGCGACTTCGAGTCCGACCTCTCCGAGCTTCTGCAGGCCGTAGGCGAGGCCGCAGCCGAGCGGAAGCGCGCCATTGCCCTCTGCATCGACGAGATTCAGTTCCTTCCCGAAAAGGAGTTTGGCGCGCTCATCATGGCGCTGCATCGCGTGGCCCAGCGCCGACTGCCGCTCACACTGGCCGGCGCGGGTCTGCCGCCGGTCCGGGGCCTGGCCGGCCGCTCCAAGTCCTATGCCGAGCGGCTTTTCGACTACCCCGAGATTGGCCCGCTTCAACTTTCCGAAGCGACCGAGGCTCTGCAGATTCCCGTCCGCAACGCCGGCATTGCCTTCTCCTCCGCAGCGCTCGACGAGATCTTCCGCCTCACCGAGGGTTATCCGTACTTCCTGCAGCAATGGGGCTACGAGGCTTGGAACATCTCTGCCGGGCCCACCATCGAAGTGGCCGACATCGAGCGCGCCACCAAGCTGGCGATCCGCCGCCTCGACCAGAGCTTCTTCCGCGTTCGCTTTGACCGCCTGACGCCGCGCGAGAAGGACTATCTGCGCGCCCTGGCCGAGATGGGCCCCGCTCCGCACCGCTCCGGCGAGATCGCCACCCGCCTCGGCGTCAAGATCCAGTCCGTTGCCCCGGTCCGCGACTCGCTTATCCGCAAGGGCATGATCTACAGCCCGGTCTGGGGAGAGACCGCCTTCACCGTTCCGCTCTTCGACCAGTTCATGCGGCGCGCCATGCCGTTGTAGGACCGCTGCTCGGCCGTCTCATCAACCGCGCCCGCACCCTTTCAATCCTTCTCGGTTTTGTGCTCTTCTCAAAAAAGGCAGACGATGCGTAAACACCTTGAATCCTACTTTGAATTTGCCCGTCTCGGCGCCAACTGGCGCACCGAGATCCTTGCCGGCGTAACCACGTTTCTCACGATGGCCTACATCGTGCTGGTGAACCCGGCCATTCTCGCCGCCGCGGGCATGCCTCTGGCCGCTGTCACGGCGGCCACCTGCCTTTCGGCCGCCTTCGCTTCCATCCTGATGGGCATTGTGGCGCGCTACCCGATCGCGCTGGCCCCGGGCATGGGCCTGAACGCCTACTTCGCCTACGCCGTCTGCATGCGCATGCACATTCCCTGGCAGACCGCGCTCGGCGCAGTCTTCCTCTCCGGCCTCCTGTTTCTGGCGCTCACCGCCGCCGGCATCCGGCAGATGATCCTGCGCGCCATTCCGCACGAACTCTACGCGGCGGTCGCCGGCGGCATCGGCCTGTTCATTGCGCTGATCGGCTTTCGCAATTGCGGTCTCGTGGTCGGCGACGCGCAGACGCTGGTCAACCTGGGCAGCATCCGCAATCCCACCACCGCGCTGGCCCTCGTCGGCCTCACTCTGATGGTCACTCTGGAAGTCCGCAAGATTCGCGCCGCCATCCTGATCGGTATGTTGACGGTCACCGCGCTGGCCGTGCCTTTCGGGCTGGTCCACTGGGTTCCGGCGCAGGGCGGCTTTCAGGCCCTGCGCGACACCGCCTTCCACCTTGACATTCGCGGCGCGTTGAACACGGGCCTGCTCGAAATCGTCTTCGTCTTCTTCTTTGTCGACCTCTTCGACAACCTCGGCACCCTGGTCGCCGTCACCAAGCGCGCCGGCCTTATCGAGGCGGACTACACCATTCCCCGCCTCAATCGCATCCTCTTCGCCGACGCCACGGCCACCGTCTTCGGCTCGCTCACCGGCACGTCCACAGTGACCAGCTACGTGGAGTCCACGGCCGGCGTGGCTGCGGGCGGGCGCACCGGAATCACGGCCATCGTCACCGGCTTGCTGTTTTTCTGTGCCATCGGGGCGGCTCCATTTGCGGGCCTGGTCCCGGCGGCGGCTACCGCGCCTGCCTTGATCCTGGTCGGATCGCTCATGCTGGGCGGCGTCTCCGATATCCGCTGGCGCGAGCCGTTGGTGGCCCTGCCCGCCTTCCTCACCATGGTTCTGATCCCCTTCACCTATTCCATCGCCAACGGCCTTGGCTTCGGCGTGATTGCCTGGGCCGTGCTGCACGCCGCCGCCGGCAAGTTGCGCCGCCAGGACTGGTTTCTTTGCCTTCTCGCGCTGCTCTTTCTGGCCCGCTTCGTCTATATGGGAGGGCGCTAAGTTGTATCGGCAAACCGGAGTGGCCCGCCGTACATGCCGATGCGCCCTGCGGACCTTGCGCCTTGTCCAGCTTGAGTCTTCTTTCGCCCTGCTGCCCAAAAAGTCGTAAACTCATCGCAGTCTCTGCCTGTACTATGTTGGAAAGGTATATGTTCCTGGTGAAGATGCGCACCCTCAAGACGGCTTGTGTCCAGTGGATGCGGCAACCCCGGCAGCTCTCTCTGTCCCGGCTTGCCCTTGCGGTTGCAGCATCGCTAGGCCTCGGCTTTGCGCTCTCGGGCTGCGTCAACGTAGCCTCCTACACCCAGCCCAGCCTGGTGCGCTTCATTGACGCCTCCTACATTGCCCCAGCCGTCAACGTCGTGGTGGAAGGCGTTACGCTGGCCGGCAACGTCGGCCAGGGGGCCATCACCGCCTACGGCACGCTGCCCGCCAACAATGCCGCTCTGATCAAGATCACCGAAGCCACCGGCGGCGCGGCGCTGGTGACCACCAACGGCACACTGGTCGCCGGCCACCACCACTCCGTCTTCCTTACCGACAACGGCGCGGCGGCAACCAGCTATACGGTAACCATCCTCGAAGACCAGCAGGTTGCGGCGGCCAGCGGACACTCCGCCTTCCGCTTCCTGAATCAGGCGCCCAAGACCGGTCCGATTGACGTCTACATGATCCCCGCCGGCGCCACCATTGCCAACACCATTCCCATCGTCACCGGTCTGGCCGTCGGTTCCACTGCCGGTTACATCAGCTTCAACTCGCAGACCGTCACCATGATGATTGTGCCCACCGGCCTGTTGACGCCCAAGTACACTTCCACATCGCTGGCCCTGACCGGCGGCGAAGTGCGCACGGTGCTGGTCGTCGACACCCAGCTCACCTCCGACCCTCCGGTCGAGGTTTTCATGGCCGACGACGTCAACTAGTTTTTCTCGCCGTTACTCTTCCATTCCGGATTCGTGTACACTGAGCGCCAACTTCATGGGCGTTGAAGACGCGTATACTTTTGCGAAGGGTAAGCCATGGATCCGACCACGTTTCTGTTCCCAAGCAATCTGCAGGGCGCCGCCATGTTGACCATTGTGCTGGCCTTCGCCGGCTATCTGGTCACCTTTCTGTCCACCCGCATGATGGCCCGCCGCGCCGACATGCTGCGCCTGGTGAACAAGCGTCTGAACGAGTTCTACGGCCCGCTCTACGTCGCCTCCCAGGCCGGCAACATCGCCTATCGCTCGTTGCTGGAGAAGCAGGGCAAGACCCAGAGCTATCCCATCCTCGACAGCGAACTCAAGGAGTGGGTTCTGTGGATGAACACCATCTTCATGCCGCTGAACGATGTGCGCGAGAAGATCATCATCGAGAAGGCCTACCTGATCGTCGAGGAGGAGATGCCACGCTGCCTGCTCGACTTTGTCACCCATGTGGTGGGCTATAAGGCGGTACTGAGCAAGTGGGCGGAGGGCGACTACTCCGAACGCCGCTCGACGATCGGCTGGCCTCCGGAGTTCGACGGTTACATCGAGCGCTCGTACAAGACCCTCAAGGCCCAGCAGATGGACCTGATTCACACGTCGGCCTGGCGGCTCTACCAGCGGGTTTCCCTGCGTTCCAACGGCAAACGGAAGCGGAGGCAGAGCTGATCAGCCGCGCAGCTTCTCATACTCGTTCTGCACCATGTTCCACAGTTCCGCCACACCCTTCACCAGAGCCGCGTTGCTCTGTGTGCGCTCCAGCGCCCCCGGTTCCCAGTCCAGCCACGCCCTGCGCTGAATCTCGCGCAGGAACGACTGCACCTGCACCTGCGCCGCTTCCACGGCCTGCACCAGCGCGAAGAGTTCGCTGTCGTCGCCGGTGGTCGAGCATCCACCCTTTTCCATGGCCTCCAGAAAGAAGATCAGCGAGGTGCGAATGTGCGTGTTTTCCACGTCCCCGCCCGAGAGAACGTCGTGGGTGATGCGCATCAGGGGATGCACGTCCTCGAACGCGAGCGTTTTGTCCAGCCTGAGCACGAAGCGCAACACGCAATCCATCAGCCGCCTGCGGTCTTCCGCGTCGCAGCCGGCCAGTTCCAGCGGACGCGAAAGCACGTACCAGGTAAAGCCCACCATCAGCTCGCGGTCCTGGCTCGAATAGCCGCCCGGTTTTTCAATGCAGTGGCGCAGCGACGTGTAGATGACGCCAGCCTCGATCCCCAGCCGGTGGCCCAGATACTCTCCCGACAGGTCTCGCTTGCTGTCTGCCATGCCAGCCTCCTGAACGCATAGCGAATGGAGTTTCAATATAGCCGATGGAATCGGACATGCACAAAAAAGCGGCGGCGCTTGTGTGCGCCGCCGCTGGTCTGGTTTTGTTCCGCTCTAGTAGCGGTAGTGGTCCGGCTTGTACGGGCCTTCGATTGGAACGCCGATGTAGTCGGCTTGCTTCTTCGAGAGCGTGGTCAGCTTGACGCCGATCTTCTCCAGATGCAGGCGCGCCACTTCTTCGTCCAGTTTCTTGGGCAGCACGTAGACGCCCACCTTGTAGGTGTCCTTGTTCGCCCACAGGTCAAGCTGGGCCAGCGTCTGGTTGGCAAAGCTGTTCGACATGACAAAGCTCGGATGGCCCGTGGCGCAGCCCAGGTTCACCAGACGCCCCTCGGCCAGCACAAAGATGCCGTGCCCGTCGGGGAACCGGTAGAAGTCCACCTGCGGCTTGATGTTCGTCTTGACCACGCCGGGAGCTTCATTCAGCGGTCCCACCTGGATTTCGCTGTCAAAGTGGCCGATGTTGCAGACAATCGCCTGGTCCTTCATCTTTTGCATGAGCTCGAGCGTGATGATGTCCACGTTGCCGGTGGTGGTGACGTAGATGTCGCCGCGGCCCAGCGTGTCCTCCACGGTGGTTACCTCGTAGCCCTCCATGGCCGCCTGCAGCGCGTTGATCGGGTCAACCTCGGTGATCACACAGCGCGCGCCCATGCCGCGCAGAGACTGCGCGCAGCCCTTGCCCACGTCACCGTAGCCGCAGATCACGGCCACCTTGCCCGCCACCATCACGTCCGTGGCGCGCTTGATGCCGTCGGCCAGCGACTCGCGGCAGCCGTACAGGTTGTCGAACTTCGACTTGGTGACCGAGTCGTTCACGTTGATGGCCGGCACCAGCAGCGTGCCCGCTTCCATCATCTTGTAGAGCCGGTGCACACCGGTTGTGGTCTCTTCCGAGACGCCGCGCCATTCGGCGGCAACTTTGTGCCAGTGCTGCGGATCGTCGGCATGAACCTTCTTCAGCAGGTCCTTGATGACCTGCTCTTCGTGGTTCTCGCTCGGCGTATTCACCCAGCCGTCCCCGTTTTCCAGTTCGTAGCCCTTGTGGATCAGCAGCGTCACGTCGCCGCCGTCGTCCACCACCAACTGCGGCCCCTTGCCGCCCTTGTGGCTCAGCGCCTGGAAGGTGCACCACCAGTACTCTTCCAGCGACTCGCCCTTCCACGCATATACCGGCACGCCCGTGGTCGCAATCGCGGCGGCGGCATGGTCCTGCGTGGAGAAGATGTTGCAGCTTGCCCAGCGCACCTCAGCGCCGAGCGCGACCAGCGTCTCAATCAGAACGGCCGTCTGGATCGTCATGTGCAGCGATCCGGTGATGCGTACGCCCGCCAGGGGCTTGCCCGCAGCATACTTGTGGCGGATCGACATGAGTCCCGGCATCTCCTGCTCTGCGATGTCGATTTCCTTGCGGCCCCAGTCGGCCAAAGCCATATCGGCTACCTTGTACGTCAACTCGGTCACCTCAATCGTGGAACTCACCATTGTCCTCCGTCTCCTCAGTCCGTCCTGTCCACAGGCCTCTGGCCGATGGGTTTGTTACTGGGCTAGGATACCATTCGCTTGTACGACGCAGGGTTAAGCCTTCACCCCGCCGCAATTGTGCGCCGGTTCTTTCACGCCATCAATTAGAGCCAGGGCAATCGCATTTGAAAGATGGACGAAGGCTGAAGGGTACGGGCTTCAGCCCGTACGTTAACTGCTCTGAAATCATGAGGGCTTTAGAGCGCTTTCGATTCATATGTGCACATTGGAAGTGCATCAAAGGTGGCTTTTTCTTGGGGAAAAAGCCACTTGGCGATACGCTTTCTGTAAAGAGCAGAATCGAAAACGCTGTAGCCTCCGAGGGAATGAAACCTCCGATTTCCCGATGAATCTGGTCCTTTTCCCGCAGCCTGCTTGCCATCGCAGAGTCTGAGAAACTTCCCTCAGGGGCTAAAGCCCCGCTGATTCCAGGGGGCTTATCTGCCCTACTGAAGTCGGGCCCTGTTACAAAGCCCGTTTGGCGAGAGTTTTCCCGCAGCCTGTAAAGCCCCTTTCTACGCCATCTATCTACGTACGGGCTGAAGCCCGTACCCTTCGCCGGTTCAAATGCAATTGCCTTGGAATAAGGGCGCTGCCGCCGGTTTTCAGTTCGCGCTTTGCTCCGCGCCGGTGTAGCATGGGCGAAGCAATTCACGGCGCGCAAGGCCATCGCCGTCACAGGCCGCGCGCCCTTGTTCAGGAGGATGCAATGCTCAAGGGTTTCCGCGACTTCATCTTGCGGGGCAACGTCGTCGATCTGGCAGTAGCCGTCATCATCGGCGCGGCTTTCAACGCCATCGTCAACTCCTTCGTCAAAGACATCCTCGGCCAGTTCATCTCGGCCGTGGCCGGCAAGCCCGACTTCAGCGGCGTGGTGTTCAAACTGAACGGTACGCCCATCTACATCGGCAACTTCTTTAATGCGGCCATCTCGTTCCTGATCGTAGCCACGGTCGTCTACTTCGGAGTTGTACTGCCCCTGAACACGCTGCTGGCAAAGGTGAAGAAGCCCGAAGCGGCTCCCGAAGCCACTACCAAACCCTGCGCCGAGTGCCTTAGCGAGATTCCGCTGGCGGCGCGCCGCTGCGCCCACTGCGGCCAGCCCGTCGCCTAACTCCGCCTGCGATTCCACGGGCATGCCGAAACGCATGCCCTACCCCCTTTTCCGATCACCCGCCATGGAGGCTTTCATTTCGATGCACGCGCGCGCCCTGCTCCCTCTGCTCTCACCTCTTGCATTGGCGTCGCAGCTCCTCCTGGCACAGCCTTCCTCTTTCCCGCCTGCTCCGGCTTCGGTCCTTGGCTACTCCGATTTCTCCGCCGAAGCCCGCATTGAGCAGCGCTTTCTTGCCGTACCCGACGCCCGGCTCGCCGGCCAGCACCTCAAAGTCCTCACCGCCGAACCCCACATTGCCGCCTCGCCCGAGGATCGCAAAACCGCAGAATATGTGGCACAGAGGTTTCGCGCCGCGGGTCTGGACACCGAAATTGTTCCCTACCGCGTCCTACTGAATCTGCCCATCGCCGAGCGGGTGGAGGCATGGGACGCAGACGGCCGCCTGCTGATGACCGGCCCCTCGCCCGAACGGCTCGACGGCGACACCGCGCCCGCCGATCCCCGCGTGGTAATGCCCTTCAACGGCTCCTCGGCCTCCGGCGACGTGGCCGGCGAGATCGTTTACGCCAACTATGGGCGGCTGGAGGACTTCCAGCACCTTGCTGCTCTGCACATCGACCTGCGCGGCAAAATCGTTCTGTGCCGCTATGGCGCCAACTTCCGCGGCGTCAAGGTCTTCCTGGCCGAGCAGCGCGGCGCGGCCGGCGTACTGCTCTACTCCGACCCGCAGGACGACGGCGCAGCCCGCGGCCCGCAATGGCCCGCCGGCCCCTGGCGTCCCGACAGCGGCGTGCAGCGCGGCTCGGTGCAATACCTCTTCCACTATCCGGGCGACCCCGAGACTCCCGGCGTAGCCTCCGTCCCGAACCTGCCCGACTCAGCCCGCATCCGCAACTTCACCGGCCCCAAGGGCGCGCAACCGGCCATCGTCTGCATCCCCCTCAGCGCCCGCGACGCCCAGCCCATCCTTGCCGCGCTGAAGGGCGCGGCCGCTCCACAGGCGTGGCAGGGCGGATTCCCGTTCCACTACCGGATCGGCGGCGGCGTCCGCGTCCACATCGTCTCCCGCCAGGACTACCAGCGCCGCATCGTCTGGAATGTCATCGGCCGCGTCAAAGGGTCGCTCTATCCCAACGAGTGGATCGTCGCAGGCAATCACCGCGACGCATGGGTCTACGGAGCGGTGGACCCCTCCTCCGGCACCGCCGCCATGCTCGAAGCCGTCCACGGCATCGGTTCGCTGCTCCACCAGGGATGGCGTCCGCGCCGCTCGCTGCTGTTTTGCAGTTGGGACGCGGAGGAGCAGGGCCTCATCGGCTCAACGGAATGGGTCGAACAGCACCCCAAGCTGATGGAACAGACCGTTGCATACTTCAACATGGATGTGGCTGTGGGCGGGCCTGATTTTTCCGCCTCAGCCACCCCGTCGCTCAAGGAGTTTGTGCGCGGCGTAACCCGCGCGGTCCCCAGCCCGCAGAGCGGCAGCGTCTACCAGCAATGGCGCGCAAGCCGCGCTGCCTCATCGCGCGCTCCGGCAGCCCAGGACAACGCCTCCGACGAAGTCCACATCGGCGAGCTTGGTTCCGGTTCCGACTTCACCCCGTTCTTCGCGCACTCCGGCGTGCCCTCCACCGACATCTCCTCCGACGGCCCCTACGGCGTTTATCACTCCGTCTTCGACAGCTATGCGTGGTACGTGCAGAGCGCCGATCCGCACTTCGCCTACTTGCAGCAGATGGCCCGCCTCTTCGGCATCGAGGTTCTGCGCATGGACGGCGCGAGCGCATTGCCTTACGACTACATCGCCTATGGACGCGAGATCTCCGCCGCCCTTGACGCCGCTCGGCACAAAGCTGCCGACGCCGGCATGGAGTCCCTCGACTTTTCCCCCGCCATCCTGGCCAGTGCCCACCTGCTGACCGCAGCCCGCACCGTGCGCCCGCTCCAGATGAACCCGCCCGCCTACCCCACCCACCTGAACCAGGCTCTGCGCGCCGCCGAATCGGCCCTGCTGTCTCCCTCCGGGCTTCCGAATCGCCCCTGGTATCGCCACCTCATCTTTGCGCCCGGAGAGGTCACCGGGTACTCCGCCGTGGTGCTGCCCGGCGTCAACGAGGCTATCGACGCCCGCGACCCCGCCCTGGCCGCCAGCCAGCTAGCCCTGCTTGCCGAAGCCCTCGACTCGGCAGCGCGCATTCTGGAATTGGCCCACTGAGGCTGCCGGTTCTGTACCTGCTTCAGTAACCATCCTGTTCCTCAATAAAGATGTGATTTTCAGTTACCAAGGTGTCTTCCCACCGCTGCCTTTTTTGCCTATGATGTTTCAGCGTTATGGCTCTCCGACGCTGAATGGATTCGCCATCTTTGTCGGGTCATCCTCTGGAGGGCGCCATGTTCGATCTTCTGTTGGGCATTGCTTTCGTAGGAATGGTCATCGGTCCCGCACTGCTCACCGCTCTCCAGAAGCTGGGTTCACGCAACGAGAACCGCGACTCCTGACCCGCCTTTACTTCCTCTTCCACCACGACTTTTTAACTGTGCAGGCCTTTTCTCCAGGCTTTTGTTTCCCCATCACCCGGTTCAGTAACTTAGGTAACCACGCACCGTTCCTGTCCATCCCTCCTTTGTTGTAGCCTGAACTCCCCTATTTATCCATGTTTCGCACTGATTATGGGGCAAGCGGCCCTATGCCCACGCCTTGAATTCGGCATATACTGGTAACGTATTAAGAATTACCTGAGTCTGCGACATTCGATTACCAAGCGCTCTCCTCCTCCTGCTCACAGCGCTCTCAAAATCGGCCCTCGCTTCACGGAAGGAGCATCGCAATGCATGACTTTCTGATCGCGCTCGTTTTCGTTTCCATGGTCGCCTCGCCGGCTATCGTCGCCGCTTTTCCTCAGAAGGACGAGGACGAGGATGGCGAAAAAATGGCCGACGCCATGGATATTTCGCAGAACACAGCCGCCAGCCGCGGCTGAGCCTTGCGCCGGTTGCGGTTCGGCCCGTTCGATGGCCGAGGTCAACGGTAAGGCTGCGCCGCAAGTCACGTTACCAAGAGGGTATGCCGCCTCCACTTCCGGGCTATTCTGCATTGCATCGTATTCAGCTACTTTCTCAACAGTCGGACTCGCAGGCCGATGTTTCTGGCAGACCTTGGCCAGTGGAGGTTTCACATGATCGACTTCTTGATCGGTCTCGCATTTGTAGCCATGATCGTCGCTCCGGCAATTGCCGCCACCATTCAGCGTTCCCGCACCCACGAGGGCGATCTCTAGTCCCCTGGCCTTCCGCAGTCCCTTACCCCAGCTAGCGCACTTCCCCCGCTTTGCTGCACCCGCCGTACTCCACTGTTGACCCCGGGCGTGTGGACTCGTATCGTCTAAATTGAGTATGAAGATCCCCGCCAACAATCTCCGCATCGGCCTTGCCGTCGCCATTATCCTGGGCACCATTGCCTGGCTTGCACTTTCCGGCTACAACTCCTCGAAGAGCTATTACGTGACCATCGCCGAGCTAGGCGGTATGGGCGACAAGGCCTATCACAGCCAGCTTCGCGTGGAAGGCTTTGTGCAGCCCGGCTCCATTGAGCACTCCGGCCCGCATGTCACCTTCGTGATGAACGAGTTTGAGAGCCACTCGCCCAAGGCGCCCACAGGCCGCCTGCTGAGGGTTGAGTACAAGGGCTCCGAACCGCCGCCGGATACCTTCAAGGACGACTCGCAGGCGCTGGCCGAGGGCACTCTGGGCCGTGACGGCATACTGCACGCCTCGATTCTGCAGGCCAAGTGCGCCTCGAAGTACGCGCCCTCGCAGCCCGGTTCGGCGCAGCCCGCAGCCAAGCCCTCCGCTGCCGCAGCCGCCCAGCCCGGATTGCCGCCGGCCAACCAGGCCGCCACCAGCCAGACATCCGTGAACTAGCCCGCATGACCGCAAGCCAATCCCAGCCCGGCAGCCCGATGCTCTGCGCCCGGCTCGACAAGGTCTCAAAGCTCTTTGGCAGCTTCGCGGCTCTGCGCCAGGTCTCGGTCGATCTCGAACCGGGCCGCTGCTATGTGCTGCTCGGCGAGAACGGCGCGGGCAAGTCCACACTGCTGCGCATCCTGGCCGGACTGCTGCGGCCCAGCCACGGCGTTATCAAGCTCTTTGGCGGGTCAGCGCCGCAGGAAGTTCGCGCGCGCATCGGCTACATGAGCCACGCTCCCATGCTCTACGACGAGCTAACCGCACAGGAAAACCTGCGCTACTTCGCGGATCTCTACCCGGACCGCCAGTGCCTTTCGCCCGAAGAGGTTCTTCGCCAGGTCGGCCTCGATCCCGCGCTCACCCGCACCCTCGGCCAGTACTCCCAGGGCATGCGCCAACGCACCTCGTTGGCCCGCGTACTGCTGCCCGTCCCGGAGCTTCTGCTGCTCGACGAACCCTTCAGCAACATGGATGTGGCGAGCGCCGGCCAGATGGTGGAGTTGCTGGCCAACTTCCGTCACTCCAGCCGCACCATTGTGCTGACAACGCACCAGCGCGAGCTGGCCGCCCCCATCGCCGACTGGGTGCTCACGCTCCACGCCGGCCGTGTAGCCTCGTTTGAGCCCGGAAGCCCAACCCTATGAAGACCAACGGCGCACGCATTCTCGAATCCCTCGGCATTCCCTTCGAACTGCGCGAGTACGAGGTGGACCCCAACGATCTTTCGGCCCTGGCCGTGGCCAACAAGGTGGGCATGCCGCCGGAGCAGGTCTTCAAGACGCTGCTGACCACAGGCGGCCCCGGCGAGTATGTCTTTGCCGTCGTCCCCGGCGACGCCGAGCTCGACTTCAAAAAGCTGGCCCGCGCGGCCGGCCTGCGCAAAGCCGAGATGGCTCCGCTTAAAGATCTTCAGTCGCTTACTGGCTACATCCGCGGCGGTTGTACTGTTTTTGGCGCCAAGAAGCCCTACCCCGTCTTCGTCGACGAGACCGTGATTCTGTTCGACAAGATCAGCGTCTCCGCTGGAGCGCGCGGCGCACAGCTGATCCTCTCGCCCGACGACTATCTCCGCGCCGCCGAGGCCCAGACCGCCGATCTGACCAAGGACGCGCGTCCACCGGAGGCCCACCGATGAACAGTCCCCTTTGGACCCATCTCGTCAAGGATCTCCGCATCGAATGGCGCTCGCGCGAGGCCATCAACTCCATGCTCTTCTTCGCGCTGCTGGTGGTGGTGCTGTTTTCGCTGGCCTTTGACCCGCGCGGCTCCTTCTCGCGCGAAATCGCCGGCGGCGTGCTCTCCGTGGCCACCATGTTCGCCTCGGTCAGCGCGCTCAACCAGGCCTGGGCCCGCGAGATTCGCCACCAGGTGCTGGATGCGCAGCGCATGGCACCCACGCCCGGCGCGGAACTCTTCCTCGCCAAGGTGCTGGCCAATTTTCTCTTCGTCACCATCGTGCAGATCGTGCTGGCACCGGTCTTCCTCGTCTTCTACAACCTGCACGTGCTGGGAAATCCCTGGCTGCTGGCGCTGGTGCTGCCGCTGGGCACATGGGCCCTGGTGGCCAACGGAACATTTTTTGCCGCTCTTTCCATCCGCAGCCGCAACCGCGAACTGCTGCTGCCGCTGATCCTGTTTCCCATCTTCATACCGGCCCTGCTGGCCATGGTGCTGGCGACGACCGCCATCCTCACCGGCGACAGCGACCCCACCCTTTGGATCAAGCTCCTCGTGGGCTACGACATCATCTTCACGACGGTAAGTTTGCTGCTGTTCGACGTCGTCTTCAACGCGGAATAGCTAATATCCCCCCTTTTTTGTTGCTTTTGGGGATTTCTGCGTGCTAATGTTTTCCGCAATCAGGCATATGCGTTTGGAGGGTATCTCCAGTAGGTACTGGACGCCGCCTGATAATCGGTCGCAGGGCCTAGTCAGCTCTGGGAGCTCAACTCTCCTGCCCTCCGCCAGCCTACGACCGGCTTAGCTGTTTGTCCTGAGGAAGTGGTGAGACCTTCTACTGCTCGCGTCCCTTCGCGGCTTTTACCGTTGACAAATAGCCGTCGACGATGTACATTTTTCGTTGTATCAGGCGGCGCGCCATCTACTGGCGTTACAAGCAGATTGCAAAAAAGCCCTGGATTGACTACCCAGGGCTTTTTTGTGTCTTGGGGACGCCTTAGTTTTGAACTCTTTGTGAGCCAGGACAGAGACTATGAACAACCTTCGCTTTGCCTTCTCTATTCGTAGGAGCGAAATTCTCCTCCGCGAATTGGTGGAACCGCTTGGCTTCACCACCGTACGCCGACGATCTGGCTCGCGGCCAAACGCAAATCCATCCTGAAGATCAGGCCGCACGAACAGGCCGCCTGACAGAGCCGATCGGGAGTCCGCTTCAACAGGAACTCCCCCGCCAGACGCGCAATTTCCGCGTTGCATTCGTAGCGAAGCGAGTGGCCCCACCGCAGGTGGCGTCGTACACTGAAAAGGTTCCATCAGGATTTCCCCAATGAAAAAGACACTCCTCGGCTTCTACGCCGCCGTCACTGTCCTGCTCATGGTCTGGGGCTTTTATCAGGCCATCTACGTCGCCCCCGACGAGCAGACCATGCACGAAGTTCAGCGCATCTTTTACTACCATGTGCCCTCGGCCATGGTGGCGTTCCTGTTCTTCGCCATTTCGCTGGCCGGCTCCATCGGCTTCCTCAGCTTTCGCCGCACGCGGCCCGTCTGGGCGCAGGTCTCCGACGCATGGGCCCTGGCCGGCGCCGAGGTCGGCGTCGTCTTCTGCACCATCGTGCTCATCACCGGTCCCCTGTGGGGACGCCGCGCCTGGGGCATCTGGTGGACATGGGACGCCCGCCTGACCACCACACTGGTCCTCTGGCTCATCTACGTCAGCTACCTGCTGCTGCGCCGCTTTGCGGCCGGTCCGCAGGTGCAGACGCTGGCCGCCGTGCTGGGCATCTTTGGCGCGCTCGACGTGCCCATCGTCTACATGTCGAATCGCTGGTGGCGCACCCAGCACCCGGCCCCGGTCTTCGGCGGCGGGCAGGACTCCGGCATCAAGGACCCCGCCATGCTGGCCGCCTTCGGATGGAACGTTCTGGCGTGGCTCGCCTGGGGTGTGCTGATCCTCATCCTCCGCTACATTGTCGAACGCCGTCAGCAGAAGATCGCAGAAGCCGAGGCGCAGGCCGCGCTCGACGCTTAGTTTCCCTCAATCCCATCCCCAAACGAGGAGAAAAATGGACCCAATAGCTCAGATCGATCACCAGTTCACCGTTGCCGCCTACGCCATCACCTGGATCATCCAGCTCGGCTACGTGGCCTGGCTCGCCCTCCGCTGGCGCGCCCAGAAGCGTGCCGCCCGCTCCGGCCAGCCGCTCAACTAACCCCTTTCGGCGCAATGCCTTCCGTGCCCCCTCCTCTTCCGCGTCTCTTGCGGAAGAGGAGAGGAAGCTACTCCGCCTTCCAGCCTCCGATTCACCCCTTCCCGCGCAATGCCGGAGCGCACCGCCGCGGCGTCGGATACTCGCACCGCCTGGCTACTATCTCCCGCCTCCGCTCAATCCCACTTCCGTGTCATAGCGTCATAGCACCTGCCGTCGCACGTCCCCATGCTTCGTGGGATTTCGGGAATTCTGCATTCCGACGATCATTCAGTTGTGGACAAGCTCCAGGCGGGCAGCCAAGCCGCCGGAAGCGCCACAAGGAGAGCACCCATATGCATGACCTCTTGATCGCATTGGCATTCATCGGAATGGTTGTCGCACCCGCTATCGTCGCCGCCAACTCCAGCGCCGAATCCACCGAAGACAACGACTAGTACGCGCCGCCGCGTGGAGACTACGGCGGCCTCCCCCCTCAACCCCCTGACGCTGTCCGCCCTGAACAGGCAGCTACCGCGCCACAACCTTAGCCCGCAACCGATTGCCCTTGTCCGGTCTACCAGGGCGATTGCATTTGAAAACCCGTCGAGAACCAAGTTAGGGACTTCCTCGAAGCGAGGTGGTAGTAGAAGTTGATCCACAGGGGGGAGTGGATCGGATGGGACGAGCGGAAGTTGAGACGCTGGA